>Ga0209121_10000538_pt1 | contig 40112 bp, 50 predicted proteins | sample Cruoilmetagenom3_FD_187292 | JGI IMG/M metagenome (GOLD analysis project Ga0209121, IMG submission 187292) | Oil polluted marine microbial communities from Coal Oil Point, Santa Barbara, California, USA - Sample 3 (SPAdes) (version 2) | ecosystem: Environmental > Aquatic > Marine > Oil seeps ... | reverse complement strand
GGGGGATTTTGTGCGTTGTTCGAAAGCTGTTATCCCAACCTTCAGGACTGTGAATGCTATAAATGAGAGTGTTATAGTAGAATTTGAATTTCCTTTAAAGTATGAAAAAAATGGCGAACAAACTTCTATTTTGAAAAATACCGAGTACATCGAATTTGTTATCGGAGGATTGGGTTTCAAAGAGAATCGTTTTCGTTATGAACTACCCGTATATAAAATGGGAGAGAATATCCCTCAGTTATTGAGAGAGCTTTTTATCGAGTTGAATTTGACTGAATATCCTCCTGAATAATCTTACGATGAAGAAGTGGTAAACTGAAAAACAAATGAGAATTAGAGATAAAGCTAATAAAGGTTAAGGATTTATTGTATAAGAAAAAGCCTGTGCTTTGAGAAAATTGAAATTATAAAATTTAATTTTATAAAATGTTGTAAATGTCAAGTACTTTTCCCAGTACCATGGTAAGGACTTTTCCCAGTACCCCGGTAAGCAAATTTCCTATATTACGGAGGAAAGAAGATAAACCCAGGATTATAGGGAAAGTGATTTATATAATAAAGAAGATGTAAGGAGGGAGAGATGAGAAAAGTAATTTGTTTAGGTTGGATGTTTATTTTGATTTTTAGCTTAAGCTCGACGGGATTCAGTAAAGAAATAAAGATAAAACCAAAGAACATAATAAGTGTTCGCCCAATTGCATTTGTTTTAGGAACTGTTAATGGACAATACGAGCGAATGATATTACCAAGAATGTCTTTTGTTATCGGGGTAAATTTTGTTATGCAAAGAGAAGTGATAGGTATTGGAGGAGCAATTGGTATTAAACAATACTTTAGTCCAAAAGCTCCTGAAGGTGTCTGGGTTGGTATTAGTGGAGCAATAGCTTCTGTATCAACTCCATACGGCTCAGCTGAGGGGTTTGGTGGAACAATTGGTAGTGGTTATAGGGTTCTAATAGCAAATTGTTTTAACATAGAAGTTTCATTGAATATTTCCCTGATTACAGCACTTGGTGAAGTCGGGATAACCCCAGGAGCTACTTTCAAAATGGGATACGCATTTTGATAATTTTTTGCCCATAAAAGAGGAAGGGATAAATATGGATAAATATACCCAAAACTAATAACAGTTATCAATAAATTCTTAATTGTTGACATTATAAAGTAAAAATGCTATACTGTCAAATGGTAAAAACAGATAAAAATAAAACTTCTAAAACAGTAAGCTGTTATAACTTCTTAAGGTATAAATAAATATGAATAGAATAGTTGCTATAGCAAATCCCAAAGGCGGGGTAGGGAAAACGACAACCGCTATCAACCTCTCAGCAGGTTTAGGCGAGCTTAATAAGAAAATTTTAGCTATCGATTTTGATCCTCAGGGAGGTCTTTCTACTGGTCTTGGTGTGGATATAGATGGTCTAGAACTAACTATCTATAATGCACTTTTTGATAAAAGTGTTTCTCTTGACAAAACAATATTAAACACATCCATAAAAAATATAGATCTTGTTCCAGCCAACATAGATCTGTCTATGGCGGAGGTTTTACTCTTAAATAAAATGGCAAGGGAGACTTTTCTGAAAAAGAAGATTGAGCCTTTAAGGAATAAATATGACTTCATCTTCGTTGATTGTCCACCATCCCTGGGACAACTCACTATTAATGCTTTAATAGCTGCAGATAAAATAATTATCCCAGTGCAGTGCTCTTTCCTTGCCATGAGGGGATTAAAACAAATGATAGATATTATAGAAGAGGTCAAAGAATCTCTAAATCCTGAGCTTCAGATTGCAGGAATCCTTCTAACTCAGTTTGATTCACGAACACTACATGCGAGAGAAGTAATACAAAGAGTGAGGGAGGCTTTTAGGGACAAAGTTTACAAAACAATTATTGTAAGAACAGTTAGGTTTGATGAGGCTCCTGTTAAAGGGAGACCCATCCTTGAGTATGCGAGTAACTCCAAAGGAGCCGAATGTTACAGAAACCTATCTAAGGAGGTGCTAAAGAATGCCTAAAAGAGCAAAGTTACCAGGAGCTAAGGAATTTTTTAATAAAAGCAGTAAAGAGTTAAAACATAAAGACAGGGAAACAGAAAAACAGATTAACACCAAAACTACCCTCTATTTCTCTCCAGAAGGGTTGAAGGCTTTGGAGACAGCTAAATTTAAGCTTCTTACGGAGTTTGATGTAAAAACAACTAAATCAAAGATTGTTGAAACTGCTGTAAAAGAAGTTTTGAAGAATATAGAAAAATTTGCTGAGATTCTTGAATAAACAGGAAGGATACCTAAAAAAGTTTGGAGGGCTCTGGTGGACAATCATTTTTTAATGCAAGTTACCGCAAAAGTATATCTTTAGTTAAGCTTTTCGAACCGCCAATGGTATGGATTCTCTGATAACATCAACCGTACACTTCCTTTATGTGTTGGATCCTGAATTAGTACCCCTATCTCTGGAATAGCCCTTGCAGTGAATAGTTTTTTTTGTTTTGACAATTTTCTTTCAATTTTAGGGATGCCAGAGAGACTACGGAATCGTTTGAGAAGGTTATCTTTCTGACGCCATAGTAAGCGGGAAATAGTGAAAGTCATCGGGTAGGCATCCCAAGGACCTCGGACAATGCCGTGCGGGTCAAATTTTCCTTCTTCTTTAAAGAGATAACCATACTGACTGAAGAATGTAGCTAATACAAATGCAGTTATTTCAATGGGTTCACCATGAATATTATAATTAGCTCCCCACATATAATCACTAAAATATTCTAATGTTGCATCAAAGCCATCAAGGATATCATGATGTTTGTAGCCTCTTTTTAGCTCAATTGCAACATAGGCAGGTCTTGATATTCGGGCAGTAGTTATAATACCTTGCACAAGAAGATCGGGTCGTTTTCCACGCTCAATGCCTCTGACCTCAAATACATTCCATTGGGGACGTTTAGCATTTCCCTTTTCATCAAATACTTTTAGACCTTGATTAGTAAGCCAGTCACCGATAACCAGTTTGACTTCAGCTTCACTGAGGCGATTTTTCTTCTTTAAGGGAAGCATCCCACTAAACCCTCGATCTGTTTCTTGGTTTACCACTTATTCATAAACTCCCTAATAGGATCTTGTGGTGATAAGTTAAGGTAAATCTCAGTGATTGTCAATCTGTCCTGGCCCAAAAGAGTTTGGAGAGCTCGGGTGGAGATTCCTTTCTTAATACAGTTGATTGCAAAAGTATGTCTTAAAACATAAGGGCTAACAGGTTTTGAGATTCCAGCTTTACCAGCTACTTTCTTTACAATCCTTCTAACTGTTCTTTTGCCTATTCCAGTATCGTTGTTTTCAGTAAAGTGATATTCAAATAATTTTCTTACCCTCTCTGTCATTGGGATGATTCTTCTCTTTGTCTTTTTACCATAAATAACTAATCTTCTTTCCTGCCACTGGATATTTTCTTTTTTAAGGTCAGCAAATTCTGATAATCTTAATCCGGTATCTAAAAGCGTCCAGATAACAAACTTTTCCCGGAAGGTATCACAGGCATTGGTTAGCCTGTCTACCTCATCATCAGACAATGGTTCTCTTTTGTATTGATAGGCCATAAGCTTTCTTTTAACGTGATTGGGCTTTGCGAAGCCATCAAAGACGGTTTGGGTGGAATGAAACGAAGCCGCAAAACCCGTGTTATATAGAGTTACCAGCCAAGAGACTGTAGACCAGCTATTCCCTCTCCGTAGACCTCCATGGGTATTTCTTCTCTAAATACTCCAAACGCCTCCTCACTGTCTCCTCAGCCCACAGGCATGCATTCGGCAATACCTCTTCAACGGTCTGTTTGTAAACAAATTCCATCATGAAGCTCATATCCATTTCGTAGTCTGCTTGCAACCATGTTGCACCTTCCCCAGCTTTGCGGAGGATTACCGTAATAAACCTATTTAGGTGACAGATTTTTAGCTCGTCAATATGGCCACTTGGTGTTGTATTTTCACAGATAATAAAACGACACATACTGCATAGTAATTCTACCTTTTCTTCAATGGTTTGTTCCGGTATATCAGGCAAGTCTTTTACTAAAATCCCATCATAGCCACTTCTGTATAGCCAATGTTGAATTGCTCTTAGTCTGGTAATTTCCGTTGTATCTTGTCCTATTATAACAACGGCAGCTCGCCTTGATTGTATTAAGTCAGCATATGTCTTTGAAAGTCCACTGAGCAATGTTAAAATTGGTCCCACTGGCTCAGGATTATTCTGCTCACCTCTTATCCAATCTGGTGTGCCTTTCTGAATTCCAGGCAACAGACAATAGAGCACAAAATCCCACCCCAGAATGACTTTTTCCACGTTAGCTGCTATAACGCCTATTCTTCCAAAATTAATGTTTTCAAAGGACAGCATTATAGGATAATCCAATGATAATGCGGGTTCAATCTTATAGCCAAGTTGGATGAGATCGCTCTTTGGGACAACACTCCTGTCTCTTCCAATATCCACCTTTGCCGTTCTCTCAATCACCTTCGTCCCATTGGATAATTTTACAGTGAAATTGTTAACAATATAGTTTTCACTGATAGTCTTTTCAACCACCTTGAATCGGGAGTTTATAGTATAGTATTTCATATGACGGATTCGGCTCAAACAGTCTTCACAAATAAAACTTGAATTGGGAAGACGAAAAAGCAAAAAGGAATCATCCCATTTTTCCTTTCCGCACATTGGGCATAGAGGCATTCTCCCACCTCCCCATCTCTACTAAATTAGAATTTCTGGCTGGCGATTTCATATAACTTGTTTATATCCGAACCTATTTGGATACCCACCCTCTAAGTTGAAAATCCTAAACTTTATTTCTTATTTTAATTTAGTCTTTTTAGAAGAGCTTGTCAACATTTAGAAAAAAAGAGGACAGAATGTCCTCAATCTAGAATATAAAATATAGATAAAATAAGGATTTTAGTTTAGAGGAAGGTACTCAATGTCGCACTTTTATACAGAAGGCGACGTATAGAGTTGTTTATAAACTTATTTTCTCTAGGAACACCATGGAAACTGCAAGAGCTAAAATGATTAACCACGATAGAATTTACCGATTATATATGTACAATTAGAATAAACCAAATTTATCCATACTAATAAGGGATATTTCAAGGATATACAAGGAGTTCAAGTTTATTCAATACCGTTCTTGGTATCATATACATAATATCCATTAAAAATTTATATACTTTTGAATTTATCGTGGACTTTAATTTAATAGGATATGTAAATTGGTTTGTATATGTATAAGTATTTTATAAAAATGCATTTAGTAGAACATTCCCATTGAGATTTTTTACACTCGATATTACAAGAGAAAATTTTTTATTAATAATAAAAAATAAGTTTATTCAAAGTGAGAACCAATAGTTGAGGGCCGAAAAAACTAGTTTTCTTGAAGTAGATTTAAGCATTCTTTAATTATTACTTTGCCTATAGAGCGGTCAAAGAAATAAGGACCCCAGTACCAGACTGGAGAGTTATTCTTTAACCAATCTTCCTCAAAATCATCTTCAGAAGCAATATATCCTACTACTTCGTTAGCATATCCCATAACTAAGGTATGGGGATAAGGTGATTCTCTCTTAATCCTTTGTCCTATCTGGACATAAACTTCTCCTGGTAGAGAAATTAAAGCAGTATCATTCAAGGAAAGAAGGCAGATTTCAGAAAGTAAGTCCAAAGGAGTATCTTTTTCTTTAACTCTTTTTAAAACTTTTTCACTCCACATAATAGCATTTTGAGCATATCCCTTATGTAAATTAGCATAATCTTTAGCTTCTTTACATAAGTTTTCTGCCTCAGAAACTTTTGGCCACCTCAAAGGGAGTTTTATCTCTTTTCTTTTAAAGGATAGTTTTATCTTAGAAGAAGTTTTAATGTTTAAAGAAATTTTTAAGGTTTCAGCAGCAATAATCTTTCCCATTCTTTCAGCTTCGGTAAATGTTCCGCTCCCCCACTTATAGTAATAACAGATAGGATTGATATTCCCACAGCATCCATTAGCAAACATTACCACTCCTCCGAGATACATTTCTGCGTATCTTTGCACTTCTCCCGGATAATCAGGATAAATAAGAAGATTTTGGGGTCCTAAAACTACTCCGTGACAAGTATAATTTACAAGATGAATGAGAAGATTATCTCCTTTTATCTTTAAAATATTTACCTCTTCATCTGCGGGCGTAAAGGTTCTCTTACGACGATTAAAAGTAAGTCCTTTAGCTTCTCCTCTTCCACTACCTATTTCTACTTCTTCCATATTTTGAGAAGCTGAAAGAGTACCTCCAGCTAAAATTTGGGGCAAGATATTAAGGTAGGTTTCATCAACCGCAGCCATATTTATAAGATTACTTGTTTCTGGACCAGAATGCGTATGGCTACATAAAATTGCTACATTTTTTATTCCTGTTTTCTCTTTTACCAAATTTTTAACTTCTTGAGTTACCTTTTTACCAAGTCCAATAAGGTCAGCAGTAATAATAGCAACTTTTTCTTTCCCATCTTTTAAGACAAGGCATTTAGCCTTGAGGGGCATTCTTACTCCCTTGGAAGGTTTTTCTCGTTCTGGATATCCAAACCCGGTAAGATAAACTCCTACGGGAGGAGTAATATCTACAGAACTTATACCTGCTTTTAAACTCATTTTAACTCCTTTAAATTTTCTCTAATTTTTATAATTGCTCTTACTATATCCTTTATATCTTCTTTTTCTGCTAAAAGTACAGGGTGAGGAATGCAAACTGCTTCCTTGCATATTCTTTCTGTATTGGGGCAGGAAACTTTAGTGTAATCTACTTCTTTTCCGTAGTAGGGGCAGGAAATAGGGCAATAACGAGGGCCTTCTCCTTTTCTTAAAAAAAGAGGATTTTTATATAAAGGATGAGGATACCCCCCGCTTACAGGAATTCCCTCTTTATTTAAAGCTTTAATAAATTCATCTCGGCTTATTCCTTCCCATTCTTCTTTGATATAACGAACAATATATAGATGATAAGACCTACGAGTTACCCGAGAGTCTTTTTTTGTTATTCTTATTCCTGGTATATCCTTTAATTTTCCATTGAGATAAGAAGCATTTTCTTCTCTTTTTAAAGTTTGGGCTTCTAATCGAGTAAGCTGACCTAAAAGAATGGCCACTTGTAGTTCTGTTATTCTTAAATTAGTTCCTAATATATAGTGCTCATACCAGGGTTTATTTTTTCCTCTTCCACAGTTAGTATAACTTCGGATAGTATCTGCTAAATCTTCATTATCAGTTAGAATTATTCCTCCTTCTCCGCTGGTTATATTTTTACTCATTTGAAAGCTAAAAGCACCACAGTCTCCAAGAGCACCAGTTCCTTTTCCTTTCCACTTACTTCCCCAAGAGTGGCAGGCATCTTCAATAATTTTTAAATTATACTCTTTTGCAATATCCTTAAGTGCATCCATGTCACAAGGAAGGCCACCAAAGTGTACCGGGATTATTGCTTTAGTCTGAGGAGTAATTTTTCTTTTTACATCTTCTGGATCAATATTTGCAGTTTTAATATTGATATCGGCAAAAATAGGGATAGCATTTACTTTTAAAACTGCTGTAGCTGTTGCTACAAAAGTATAAGGTGGAACTATTACCTCGTCCCCTGCTCCAATACCACATCCTATTAAAGATGCTTCCAGTGCCGCTGTCCCGTTAGCACAGGCAATTCCATACTGGGCATCTTGAAAAGAAGAAAATCTTTCCTCAAACTCTATCTGTTTTTCTCCATGTCCAAAATAATACCATTTACCACTTTCAAAAACCTCTAAGAGATTTTTTCTTTCTTCTTTACCAAAAATTGGCCAGGAAGGAAATGCTTTTTTTCTTATCGGTTCTTTCCCATTGACAGCTAATTTTGCCATTTTATTCCTCCTTAAACAATTTTAATGCTTCTTTAACCAAAATTTCTCCTACATTTTTCTTATAAGGGAAAATATCCATTATCCTTGGAACTACTGTAGCAGCATATCCTCTCCGTTTAAAATCAAACTCATCAGGTATATATCCTATCTGTTTACCATAATATCCAATAACAAAAGTATCATCAAACCGACATTCCTTTATAATCTTTAATCCCAGTCTTGTAAATACTTCGCCAGGTAGAAATATTAATGCTACTTCCTGGTTTTCAGTATCTATCTTCAGTAGAGCTATTTCAACCGAAAGCATATTATGATAAGATTTTGTCCTAATCTTTTCCTTCATACTTATACTCCAATCCTTATAAAAATGAGATAGATTATTATCCCAACTATTTTTTTGTTTTTCTGTTTCAATAATTAAATTTATTTCTTCCTCTGAGAAAACATCAAGAGGAAGTTGGATTATCCTTTTTCTCAGGGATACTTTCTTTATTTTTAAAGTCTTTATTTTTCTAGCTATTTCTATAACTTTAGAGCCAACTATGTGTCCTGTAATGCTCACTCCTTCAAACTGAAAATTATGCCATGCAACTATCGGATTTATATCTCCGCAAGTGCCTTGTAGAAACATAGATTTTACCTTGGATTCGGAGCTAATCATATCGATAGCATAACCAGGCCAATCTCGAGAAATTAAAGTACTTCCTAGAGTCCTACGATCTATGGTTACAGGATGACAAGCAAAGTTGAATAAAAACGCTAATGGAATTCCTAAGAGACTATCTATTTTTATTACTCTTACAGAAGAATTAATTGGTCCATCTTTTTCGGCTCTGTTAAAGCTTATAATATTAACCTCTTCTCTCCCAAACCCAAGTTTTGCTGGCTTTGTATTCTTGCAAGCCTCTATAGCTGAGTTACAAATTTTATCTGGAAGCTTTTCTAAATATTCTGGGTCTATTCTCCCGCATCCTCTTGCAAAAGCTGCTACAGGACCTGAATGAGTATGCGTACAGGTAATTAAAATATTATTCTTATTTATACCGACTTTTAGAGATATTAAACTTTTACTTTTTTCTATGAGCTTTTCAGATAGACTTAGAAGATCATTACTAATAATTACTATTCTGGTTTTATCTCCACCCTCTAATACCAATGCTCTTGAATAAAGATTATCATGTACTCTTGTAGAACTTCTATGAAGATAAAAACCATAGCCAGCAAGTTCTACCCCAATAGGTGGAGTAATTATGCTTAATCCTATCCCGACTTTAACTGGTTCTAGAATTGTAGTAGACATAACAACTCTCCTTTTAAATAAAATTGATAGGGAGAAGAAATTTTTCTTCTCCCTATCAATTTTTATCTTCTTAAGATTACGTAAGTTAGTACTTATTCCTTAATGAAGCATTGTTCCCAAGGAAAGAAATATACAGGTATAGGTTGTTTAAATACATTTCTAAATCTATTTGATTTTACAATAAATTCTGCATAACGAGGTTGTCTCACAATCCCTATCATCCATAGATTCTTCGCATGAATTGCCAACGTTTCTTTGTTCAGTTCAATTCTTTTTTTTGTAGAGGACTCTTCTGAAATCTTATAGTAAATCTCCATTAAGCGTTTTATATCTACAGGGGGCTCTTCGCCGGATTTACCATTACTGCCAACCCAGATACCCCACATCGGTGCCCAATAAGAAAACGCAGAAGTAGGTACGACATCTGTGCATGTTGCCGGTGGAATACCTGCAAATCCCATATTAGCAGCATATGATGCTACATCATGTTCACATGCTTGTACCCTGGCACACCAAAGCGCTCTATCTACAGGTTTAACTACCGTTTTTATACCTATATTTTCCCAGTATTCTTTTACAAGCTCCATTCCTTCCACATTTTCAGGTGGCCATGGGGTAAATACACTTATCACAAATTCTAATCGCTTCCCATCAGGTCTTAGTCGATAATTTTCTGAATCACGTTTCTTAAGTCCTATCTGATCTAAAAGCTCATTGGCTTTCTTAGGATCATATTGGGTATATTCTTTACAATACTCTTCTACATACCACGGTGTTCCTGGTTGCGGAAATGGCTGGGCAGGTGTAGCTAACCCTTTAAAGAGTAATTCATTCATCTCATTTCTATTTATAGCTATTGATAAGGCAATACGAAATCGCTTATCGCGGAAAAGTTTACGGAGAATGAGGTCTTTATGAAAGAAATTTAGATACAAGGTGCCAAAATTTGTTCCTGCTAGGAGTATTTCTTGTATCTGATAATTACCCTTTTTTCTATTTTGCATTAGAAATGTGTAATCGGCAAAATTAATTCTTCTCCATTGTAAATCTATATCACCAGCAGCAGCTTTAAGCACTATACCTTGCGCATCTGATACTAGAGTAAATTGAAGTTTGTCAATATAAGGAAGTTGATTCCCTTTAGTATCTACCTTCCAGTAATAGGGATTTCGTACCCACCTTTGTATAGGTTTATCAATCTTATCCAAAGGATACCATGCTTCTATTACAGGGAGTTTAGGATTGTTGTGCCGGGTATTTCTGTCAAGAAATAAATCGTTCCAAACAGTAAATCCCTCGTTTTTCATTATCTTTTTTATCTCATCCATTGGTGTATACTTAGGGTGAAACTGTTTCAAATAATGTTTAGGAGCATATATCTTAGGTCCAAACCGATCAGCAAAGGTTTCAATTATCATTCCGTAAGGCTTAGTAAAGCTTAACTTGAAGGTGTAATCATCTATCTTCTCTATTTTACCTGGCTCTCCTCCAACCCTTAAATTTGCTGGTATAATAGGAGTAATTCCCTTATTGAGAAGTATGTCATTCCAATAGAATACAAAATCATTAGCAGTAAATGGTGCTCCATCACTCCACTTCATTCCTTTCCGTAGGTAAAAAGTTATACTTTTAGCGTCTTCACTAAATTTCCAACCTTTAACCACTACTGGCATAATTCTAGTAAAATCTATATTCCAAATAGCCAGGGGCTCACTCATTAGATAACCTCCTGCTGCAAGATCTACTGCACCCATATGTACCATACGCCAAGTATCTCCATATACACCAATTTTCTCAATCGGCTTTACTATCGCAGGTTCCTCAGGTAGTCTTTCCTCTACAGGTGGAAGCTCTCCTGCGGCAACCTGTGTTCTCAACATAGGAGCCTCGTTATACTCTATTGCCAGCGCTAAACCTGCGGTTGCTATGCATATCACTCCACTTAAAAATAATACACCTATTTTTTTAATCAATTTTTTACCTCCTAAAATTTTTAGGACTTGGTTCATTTTTCTATGGAAAGCCCCTAAAAAGAAATTAATCTTTCAACACTTTCTCTTTTTAGAAAGTTTTCCTTTGCCCAGCCAACGGCCTATCTACCTTCCTACCTCCCTTCCGGCCTTATTTTTAGCTTTTCTTTCCCGACAAACACCAAATAAAAAAAGGATAGACAACGCATAAAGCATCACCTATCCCTTTAAAATTTACTTTATTAAAATTATGTTTAATTAAAAAAGAAATTAGCCTATTTTTGAGAGAGAAAGAGAGATTCCACAATTTACTCTCCTTACTGGCTAAATAATTTTTTCTTCGGCTTCTCCTTTTCTTTCAAAGAGTATCTATTGCTATTCTTATTAATAAACTTTTAAATATAATCTTTATTTACTTCTACCTAAGATTACATTTAATTTGTTTTTATCTTTTAAAAATTCTCTTAAGGCAAGTCTAATTAATTTTGCCTCGGGAATATGAGTTTCATTAGAAAGATCTTTTAATTTCTTAATAATTTAATTTCTTTAACTCTTCTTCCTCTCTGCTAAAAGTCTTAAACTTCAGTGAATTCTCCTTTTATAATTTTACATAATTATAAATCATTATAATTATTTGTCAAATTTTTAGTAAAAGACGCTAAAAATTAAGAGTAGATCTCGGATTGAGAACTTTAAAAATACATTAATTTTCTTTTTGATTATCTATAATTTGAAAGATCAAACATAATGATTCTTATCGGAACTTACTTTTTAAAAAGAGCTTAGGTAAAGGGAGGAAAGAGAATATCTTTACCCTCCCTTTACCTAATTAGGAGATAAATGATACGAAAATTAAGCAAAAGCTTTTAGCTGGGATATATGTTAGGAGCAGCTTAGCTTTATTTTCAAGAATTTTTTTTGATAAAAGTTAAAGATATTATTTATTTTTATTGTGAGTAAAATTTTAACGCTATTTGGAGGATTCTTGCAGAGGACTCTACATAGGATTTTTCTTAACTGGTAGCTAATCTAAATTTTTATTCTATTTTTTTATAAAAAAATGCCAGAATATCCCGCAGTTCTGCTGTGGGGTCATTCACTGGAAGTAACTTAGCCTTATTTTCAAGAAATTTCTTTAAAGATATTCTAAAAGCACTATTTATCCCTTTTGTGCCTTCCCTTCCAATCAAACAACCTTTCCTTTAGTTTCTCTTTATCTTTTAACAGGTCATCTATAACCAATCTAATTAAGAAACTCTGAGGAATACCTGTCTTTTTTGATAACTCTCTTAACGCCTCCAGTTGGTCATCTCTTATAGCAAAGGTAATATTTTTCAACTATCCTCTTTTTAACTTTTGATACCATTATAACACAATATTTTCATTTGCCAACCCCTTATCTTATTTTGACTATAATAATAAAAAAAGCCTAAGCTATGTAAAAAACACAGCTTAGGCTTAAAATTGTGGAGACTCTCTTGCGAGAGGTTAGTCTCATTTTCAAGTAATGAAATGACGAGCTATTTTTAATATGCTAAACATTTGAAAAAAGTCAAGAACCTCCTTATCTTAAGAGTTTTTAGATTTCTCATAATCTACGCAAGCGAAAATACAATATCCTTCCCGGTGAGATTTTTCAAATCTCTCACAGTCATTTCTTTTTTTGCAAGTGGGACACAAATATATAGAAAGACAATCTTTATAAATTTGGTTAAATGTCCTTACCCAATCTGAGACGGTAGTGCGGTCAACTCCTAAATCTTTAGCAATTTCTTTATATGATCTTCTCTGTTTTTTATTAAGTTCCTCCCTCAAAATTTCTATAATTGACTTGCCCTGGGCTTTTTCTACTTCTTCCATTAATTTTGTTTTTTTCATGATGGGTTTCCTGAATAATATGTCATTAGTGAAGCTGCTTAAATTACATAAATTATTCTGATCAGAACTTAAAATGAAGATAAACAATATTATAGAAGATATTTTTTGTGGCAGTTGGGGCAGTACCAATAAAGGGGATTTTCGTCCTGCTCTAACTGGGAACCACAATTAGGACATGGCTTAAGGGGATTAATCTGATTGAATAACGTTTTACTCTCTGGAGAATTTGGTTTTGTTAACTGAAAGAATGAAATTCCCTCGATATCATTTACCCATCTTTTGTACTCTTTATTTTCATCCCACCAACTGACATAATAGTTCCTACCCTGTTTTGCCCAGATTTTAACTTTAGTTTGACCTAATCTTGTGTAAATATACCCTTCCCCTATAGCCTTTCGAGCTTGTTCTTTAGAAGTAGTCTGCGTACCTTTTTTCTTAGAGGAGAAGTATTTTATTACCACCGCAGCTATTCCTCCTCCTCCTATCACCCATGGAGCTGTCTTCGATAATCCCCTCTTCAGGGATTCCCAGTTGGCTTTTCTTTGCTCAGCTTGTTGTTGAGCTTGGGAATATTTGGTCAGTACCTGGAAGGCTGATTTGTGTTTTTTGCCTGTAAGTAAAGTAAGCGCCACAGCTTTTGCTTCATCAATTTCAAAACGACCAAAATAATTACTTTGAAACTTTGTGAAATTAAACTTATCCTTATCGTAGATATTTCCTTGAACATCCTGGAGTTTCTCTTCCCCATTTATTGTTTTCTTCTCAATTAGATCCAATTGAATAAGGTCAGGGGTGATATTCTTATTGAGATTATCTAGTTCTGGATTGTTAAGATATTTAACTAAAGAATTTCTTTTAGCTTGGTTCTGTTGCTCCAAACTAGTCTTTTTTTCATTTGTTGCCTCTTGCAATCTACGCATTTGGCTATCAGGCAAGTCAGATTCAGCTATTATTTTCCTAATAGGAGAAATTTCATCTATTCTTTTAGCATCGGATATTTGCTTTTGAATTTGATTCCACTTTTCTTCATATACCTCAATCCGCTGTTTAGCTTCTATTAAAAGCTTAATGTATGTCTCATTTAACCACTTATTAGCCTCTTTAAATTTTTTTAGACTACTCCAATCCCCTTCCTGGATACCTTTATATTCCTTGCTAACTTCTTCAAGTGCATTTTCGCACTTTTCAGGAGAAGGAGCTCCATATCCCCTTTCAAGAAGGAGCTCATCAATTTTCTCCCAGCTGAAATTTTCGTTATTTATAAAATTTTTAACTTGTTCTATTTGTGTAGCAAATTCTTTAAGCTTGTTTTGTTCATCTTTATAGTCTTGTTTAAATTTTATCGTATTTCGAAGAGTTTCTAGGTCTTTTTTTGCACGAATTTGAGCGGATTGCTTGCCGATTTCTATTCCTGGAGTTAAGATTTTTTCAATCTTGGCTATTGATTTTTTCTCACCAAAACCTTGGATCCATTCTTCTTCAACCCACCCCAATGTATGATATGGCAAACTGGCTTTATAGAGCACATAGCGAACGGCCTCTGAAGGACTAAATCCATATGCCGTGAAGCCTCTAGCCACATTGAGTAAGCCATCAATGTCGATATAGCGCTGACCATCTTCAGTAAATATCTTCTCAAAATACTTACAAAGTTCTTCACGATATTGCTTACAGTCAGAGGTAGGTTTTCTTATTTGAATAATTTTATGATTTTTTGCTAAATCTAAAGGTATCTCGCCAACCCTTTTTAAGTTTGGTAATTTTATTACGTCCAGATTGCACGGTATAAAGCGGCGGATATCTTGCGTATTAAAACCTGTTTTTTGGAAGATATCCTTACCTTTCTCTGGATTCAGATTAACTTGAGTCACACAGCGAATTACCTGGGTTTCATTTTCGACAGATATTTCTGTGCGTCCGTTCAAAAGGTGTGAAGCACTATCTTTTGCTTCTTTGCTTGCTTTCTGATACTCCTCAAGGCAGATGTAGGGCATTTCTAATATTTCTCTCTTAAATTTTATTCTCCCAGTCGCATCTTTTCTTACCCATAAAGAAAAACCTCTCTCTTTATCCATATCAATCAAGTAACGAGCCTTTATCTCTCCATATATCATGTAGATACAAAACTTTGCAGAATTTGTTTTCCATTTAAAAATATCTCCAAAGTAAAGAAAACTAAGTTGATGATCGCTCGTTACAGGCTGGGCTCTATTAGAAATTTGGGCAAAAATAAGCTCAATCATAGCTTCATGGGTGGGGGTAGGTACTTTCTTCAATGGGGGATAGAAAGATAGGAAAGAGTTTACTGTCTTATCTGATAGTCCCAGAAGCTTTTGAATGGCAGCAAGATTAACCGGAGGTTTTTTTAATACTTTTTTTGGTTCCTTTGATTCAACTTTTCCTATAGTTGTATCAATTGGGGCTATCTCTATTTGTGATTCATCTTGTTGTAGTGCTTGGATTCCTGTTTGAGTTGTTTTATGGCCCCTATCTCGTCTACGAACAAGTAACTTTTTTCCACATAAATTCTTCGCCACCTTATAAAGAGTCGAATGTGGGATTTCATTCCTCAAGCATGTAATTTTCTTCCATTCACCAATGCAAAATGTAAGAATTATTCTTTCGTTGTTTGTCATAATTGTCCTTAAAATATCGTTGATGAAGATTTGAATAATGGTAATATATTCGTTGATATCCAATCATGTTTTCCCAGCACTGTAAAACAAAGTAAAGTTCGCACTAGAACACTAATTTACTATGATGAATTCCGCTTCAACGGATCTTTATTCCCGTACTGTAAATTTAAATAAGATGTATATTATTCCATTAATATAGAACATCTAATCCAGGTGTGCGGAAATTCCCGTGCTGTTATTGGGATATTTTGGGCTTCTAGTTTACTTTTTTCTTAAGTTATTCCTACTTTATTATTTTAACAAATCCCGAAGATATAGCAAATTAAATTTCCCCCAGAGACCTATAACAATTTTATAATAACACCAATTACAAACTCTTATTTTAAGATTCATAATAAAATAATGTAATCAATTGAGTTGTCTTAATAGTTTCCTTTTTTATACATTATAAGTAAGACTCGCTTATTTCTTAGCATTTTTCTATCCTTTTATTTTCTATCCATTTATGCATTACAGGTAAAACTGGCTTGTTTTCTATTACTTTATAAAAATAGCTTATTTTTTACATTTTTCTATTTCTTTTTGCATTATAGAAAGAACTGAATTGTTTTTTATTGCATTTCTTACTATTTGCCGATATAGGATTACTTCCATTATATCTATCAATGGTTAATTTGGATTGTAATTTACCTAATGAGATTGTAATAAGATTCTTCAAGAGTTTTATAGTGACGTTTATTATAAGGGTTCATTGTGTAAAGAGATTGTAAGAAAATTGGTCAATGTAAGCTGCATTAGTAAATTTCCTATAGAATCTCCTTATAAAATATTAGTAAATATCTGGATAGTCCTCCTCTACGAATCCCAGAGTATAATTGGGAATCAAGATGCGAGGATAAAGAAATAAATTCTACTCTCAAAATACTTAATTTTTACTCAGGTTTTACCCTATTCCATTAGACATCGCTAAACTTATAATTAGACTTGTCTATTCAATGAACTTAAACAAGTCTATTGACACAAAATTAGACATAGTTAAAGTGAATTACCCCGTCCTAAAGGACGAGGCATCTTAAAAGGCAAGGATTAGGGGATTTCATCCCCTAATAACCCCTGGCATTCATCCCCGCCCTGAAGGGCGAGGTATTCTGCCTGATTTTTTATAAAGTTGATCCAGAGCAATCAGCGTTTATCAGTATCCGAGAATGTAGAGGAAGAGGCAAAGGACTGCCTGAAGTTGATAAAATAACTCTCCAGGAAGCAATGAAAGATCCCGAATACCAGGATCTCATATCCTCATTGCAAAATCAATGTTATAAAATTTTAAAAATGTTGCTCCAGACATAAAAAATCTTTTAAAATTTTTTAAAAATTTTTATTATTTTTTTATATTTAAGCTAATAGCTTAAATTAACTGTAATTAACTATAATTTTTGATTTTTTTTGTTCCAGGGACTTGACAAATTTTCTTTTTATTGTATAATTGTATATGAAAATGAATATGAAAATAAAGCAAAAAGGCAAAAGCAAAAAAATTTAAATAGCTTTGGTAAACCTTCGGCGTCTAATAAGACAAAAAGACCAAGAGTAAAGCACCAAAGCTATTTAAACCATAGTTCTTTAATAAAAATAATAAAAAGGGGGCGATCAAAATGCAAGCGGTAGTAAGAGATGACCAGGGGCAAGTATTACAGGTAATAGGGCTTGATCCTAAAACTTTTAAGACTGGGTCAAGGGGTTATCACGGATTCGGTAAGATAAGTATCAACGGGCAAAAATATCAAGGTAATTTTATGCTTGTGCTTATCGGCAGCAAAAACGGGCATAAAAGCAGCAAAAAGTAAAAATAACCAGGGGGGTTAACCCCCTGGTAGTTCTTTGACAAAAGGGGGTAATGGCAATGACCTGGAGAGGCATTTTACGGGCCGGGTATAACGGACTTAATCTTAACCTTTCTTTACTCCAAGAAATACACAATAACCTATGTCAGGGGCGTAAAGTAAAGGTAGGCCGTAAAGTATTAAAACCTTCAGACCGAAAAATCGTTGAATCACTGATTAATAAACAAATACAGAAAAGGGAACAAAAATCAGGCGTTCCTGGAGGGTTTTAAAAACAAAAAAAGGGGGGTTGGTATAAAACTATTAACCCCCCCGAAAAATGCTTTAAAACCCCCTTTCCGTTGAAATATAAAGCAAAAACAAACCGAATTAAGATAAAACAAAAAAGAGGCAAAAAATGAGACAATTTCAGGTCTGGATAGCGGGAAGCAGTCTCTATGATGTCCCCGCAGAGTCAGAGAAAGAAGCACTACAATATATGAGGGAGTGGCTGGAAGTTAAACGACTACCCAACGGAACCTTTGCTTGTGAAATACCGTCAGGGTATTACAACGCAATGGTTAGAAACAATCAGGAAATAGGTATTGATATAAGTAATATGTAAAGGGGGTGATACAGTGGGCTATAAAGATAGTCAATTAGAGGGCTATAAAAAGAAACATCGGCAACCTCTTGACGATATACTCCGAGAGGAAGATATGACTATACTTCTGGGGTGTAGCATAGAAACCCTCTGGCTATATCGTCGGGACCTGGGACTTCCCTATATTAAGATAGGGAGGGATGTCTACTATTCCCAGAAGTCTGTCTATAAATGGTTCCAAAGTTTAGAGAGAGTAAATAATAATCACAAAGGGGGAGGAGATGAGCACTAATATAGAGTTTAAACGCAAGGTATACCGCATACCTCACAATGATAAAGGCTTTGGTGAGGATAATTTCTTTGCACTCCAGTTATTTGGGGAAAATAATGTTAGAGATGCGGATACAGGAGCAATAAGTAAAAGCTGGAAATTGTTTAACTATGGCTGGGAATATTCTCTTATAGGAGAGGTATGTAGATGGGCTGGGGATACTGAAGGAAGGATGCTCACATTGGGGGGAAGATCAACGACACCAGAAAATTATTTACGATTATGGCGTAAAGCTATAAAGGAAGCAGGAACTTGGGATACATTCTTAAAAGACTTCTCTACAAGGGAAGGCTGTATAGAATATCCGAAAGGGAAGAGAACAAAAGGCTTTGGAAGAAGGTATATGAAGGAAATACAAAAAGATAAGGCTTGGAAAAAGAGTAAATATAAACTTTATGATGAGGAAAGAATAGTCTGGGTAATAAGAGTAAATACTCCGAAGGATTTGGAGAAGTGGTTAAGAGCAAAAGGACTTGGAAGCTATAAGAGGGGAGTCTGGGCATATCTAACTTTAGAAGAATAAGGAGGTGATAAGTATGTATGCAGTAATATACTGGGAAGACGATGATACAGTCTTCCCAGTGGTAAATAAAGATGGGACACTGCGATTATTTTGCAGTGTAAAAGAAGCTGATGAATACGCTAACCAGTTAGAACCCAATGATTGTTATCGGGTTATCAGCATAGAGGGGGTGAGGGAATAATGGGAAGATTAGAAAAACTAAAAGTAGAAGGTAAATTTAAGCTGGGGCAATTACTTATGAGTAGAGGAGTAAATGATAGAGTAGCTGAATCCGAGGAGTTTGCTGTATTTGTGTGGCAAAGCCTGAAAAGGCACGTAAAAGGAGACTGGGGAGACCTACCGAAAGAGGATAAAAAAGAAAATGAGTTCTCTTTACATAGGTATTTACGGCTGCTGTCGGCTTATAAAAATGGAGATACAAAAATATGGATAATCACGGAAGCAGACCGCTCGGCAACAACAGTGCTCTTTCCAGAGGAGTATTAAAGGAGGTGAAAAAAATTGGAGTTTATTGTTACCTATCGCAATGAGTTTGAGTCAAGAATAGAGGCAAAAGATGCAAATGAGGCTATTGAGAAATTTGAGAGAGGAGAATGTAAAATAGAGAGATCGGATGAGGCTGAATTATGGAGAGAATTTATAGATGTATATACTGAAGATGGGGAACAAGTAAGGACAAAACATTATTATTGTTAGATGGTGGGGGGTTGGTTCGCCCCCTCCCCCCGCCTGGAGGGAAAAAAATGGGGAAAATATGTCAGTTAAAACTCTTTGATGATACTTGTATGCATACCAAAGAGCTTAAAAATGGGTGTCATATTTGCGACCTTACTGTAAATCGTGAATATCCACTTTATACATACTGCGACCGAGAAATGGCTAAAGTATTAAAGTGTAAATTTTATGAACCAAAGAAAGGAGGTGATAATAAGTGAAGAAAGTAAGAGCATTCCAACTAATGAAAGATAACGAAAGCTGGGTAAAGGTGTGGAAGCAAAAAGATGAAGAGAGATGTTTTTGGACAAACGGGAAAGTTTTATTCTTTGACGCAGAGTTTTTGCATTGGCCCGTAGGTTACTATGTCTTCAGAGATAAAACACTTATGCCTATATCTAAATCCGATTTTCCTGTAAATGTAAAAAATATAATACCAAAGACAAAAGGATACCACAAAGCTACCCTACCCTATCTACAGGACGGAAATTACTTGAACATTGACTATTCTCTTAATGGTGGTCCTGATCTTGTGCAACTAAAAGCTCCTAAAACTGTTTTGTATATAGACCTTAGGTATTTTGAATATACTTCCCGCTGGTTTGTGTCTAATTGGACAGTATGGAAAGTAAAGGATACTACTTCTCCTGTTTTAATTTACTATGAGAAGGAACTTAAAGGGATAGCTATGCCTTATAAATACGAAGTTTAAGAAAAAAAAGGGGGGTAAAACCCCCCCCTTGACACTTTTATTTTTTGGTGTATAATTGTAAGTGAAAATGAAAGAAAGGAGAATAAAAATGCCTAAAAAACAAAAACCAGTATGTCCTGCCTGTGGAGCGAGAAATAGTTGGTATAGAGTAAAAACTGATGAACTCGTTTGTAGAACTTGTGGTTATATTGGCAAAAGGAAGGAATTTTTTGAGGAAGAGAATCCTAAAGAAACCAGCAAGAGATAAAAAATAAGAAAAGGTAAAAAATTCGCAGGAATTTAAAAAAATAAGCACTGACTTAGCAAACAAGCACTCAAAAGAAGCTCATACAAGCAAGGCTAAAAATCAAAGGTATATTTATCGAGTTAATCCCTAGGAAGCTTCATATACCCCTTTTACTTGCGTGTTTTTTTAGGGAAAACGGCTAAAAATTAAGAAATTAAGAGAAAAACTCCCAGGGGTAAAAATTAGAGGCACCAGGATAAGGATTTTAAAAAAAATAAGGGCGTATTATAAGGGATTTGAAGAGGTAGTTTAAAAAAAGGTAAAATATACTACTTTTTTAAATAAGTAGCTAAAACAGGGAGGGATGAGGGAAAAATAAGCAAGATTATAAGGAGTTAAAGGGGATAAATTATATCCCCTGAGACTTGACAAACTTTTAGAAAATTCTAAAATATAACAAGAGGTAAAAATGAAAACTTTAACAAGAAATACAGCGGCTAAAAAGTTGGGTGTAAAGGATACAAATTTAATCTACTGGGAAAGGCTTGGCAAGCTTAAACCTAAAAAAATACGAATAGGGGATATTTCGTTGGTAATCTATACTCCTGAACTGGTAGAGAAGGCAAGAAAAATCCTATCCCGTGATAATAGAAGAAAGAGAGGGAAGAAATGAACGAAGAAAAAAATAATATCCAAAGAAGTTTAGGAAGGATAGAAGGACAATTAAAAGCTAATACAAACATTATAAAAGAATTAAAACAGGATATAAAAAAAATTGGAGATAATACAAAGGAAATCCCTGTTCTCAAAAAGGAAATTTTAAATCTTAAGAATAGTTTTAACAACCATCTAGAACATCATAAAATTAAATCAGATAGATGGTTTAAATTTATAAGTTATGTTATAGGCGGGGTTATAATCGGTCTTTTAACCTATTTAATTACATTAATGCATTAAAAAAGAGCCGGGTTATATAGCCCGGCTCGGATAATAGCGGGAGAGACCGGCCAAGATCTCCCCTAGTGATATGGGGATAGGTTTTTTTCATTCTTTTTTCTCCTTTTTTGAGGACAGCCTATATTGCTATTTCGCTATACCCCAACCACCATTTTGAATATTATACGAAATTTTAAATATGTCAAGAGGTAGAAATGGAGCAATTAACTTTGGACTTCAAAGAAGATAAAGACAAACGAAATGGAATCTCCCTTGGAGATACTGTTAGAATTGTCAATTTAAGACCGAAGAGCAAAAACTTTTATAACTATTTCAATTTTAATGTTCAAAGAAGAAAAGGAGAAGTAGTAAGTATATTGCAAAATGAAGGCTTTGTCGTAAAAATAAGAAATCGCAAACTGGCTTTTTATTTTGGCGAAGTGAAAAAAATTAGAAAGAGAAAGAGAAGAAAGAAATAAACTTAATTGACAATCCCCGCGGTCCTTTTGAATCTCCGGGACTGCGGGGGAAAAGAGATTCTTATGGAGAAAAGTTTTGAAGAAAGAATAAACGAGCAGGAAAAACAAAAGGAAAAAATAAAGAAATTCCAGAAAGGAATTGAGAAATGGCAAAATTGGACATTAGAAGAAAAACATAAATTCACAGATTCAACACCTGGAAATCTTGCTGTTTTAGAGAATAGCGACGCCAAGTTTATAATTGATGAATTAGCAAAAGCAGGGATATTTGGAAAAGCAGAGCTAAAGAAAAAAGTTAAGCAAAGTAAAATTAGTTTAGGAATAGAAGAGGAACTAAAACCAGAAGAGCTAAATATAAAAATAATAGAAGAGGAATTGAATCCATTATGTCCTGCTCTTGACTTCACCGATGATCTTGCTTGCGTTACAGTAAGATTACCTATCAAGACCTTACGGAAAAAAGGGAATAAACAAGAGGAAGTTATTGAACCTGGTTATTATACAATAACCAGTCAAAAAGAAGGTTTTTTCCTAACCTCAAAGGAATTAAGAGAAAGAGGATATTATCCTATAAGTAACCCCTGTATTTTAGATCGCCGATGGAATTATAAAGATTCAATTAAACCTTACCTAGGTAATAAAATAGACTCACCAAACCCAGTAAAACTTTTTAAGGAAATAAGAGACCTTTTTGATAAGTATATGGATTATCGGGAAGAGCGACTTTATGATTTCCTAACTTACTGGTGTATAGGGACTTACCTATATCCATTATTCCCAGCTTATCCCTATATTTTTCTAAATGGAAAATCAGAGACCGGAAAATCTAAAACTTTAAGTATTTGTGAAGGGCTTTGCTTTAATGCTGTGAATACTGGAAATATAAGCGATGCTTCTATCTATCATATCGTAGAAGGAGCAAGAGCAACAATTCTTTTTGATGAATTAGAAAATATAGCTGACCCGAATCAAAGACAAAACTTATTAGACCTATTATTAGCTGGCTTTCGGAAAGGAGCTAAAGTTATTAGATTAGAAAAAACTATCCATGAGCAGTTTATTCCAAAAAAATATGAAGTTCACGCTCCAAAGATAATTGCTAACATAAAAGGTTTACCTGTGGAAGCTCTTAAGAACCGATGTATAACTTTCGTTACCTCACCAACAAAGAGCGATAAGGCAAAGATAGAACCCGACCTGAACAACCCTGTATGGCAAAAAATTAGAAATGAACTTTATATTTTTATGCTTGAAAACTGGATTGAAATAAAGGCACATAGTAAATTATTAAAAACAGGATTAAAGGGATATGATGCTTTGCGGTGGAATCCAATTTTTACTTTAGCTAAATTTTTTACTCGTTGGTTAGGATCGGAAAAATCTTTTATGGAAATGCAGAGTCTTGCTCACGATAAAATAGAAAAAAGAGAAGAAGAAAAGAAAGTAAGTTATGGTACTACTTTACTGGAGAGCGTAATTGATTTAGTTAGTGAAGGAGAAAAGGGAATTGATAAAAGAGAAAGGGAGGGGAAAGTATTTTATTCCTCAAAAGATATAAGGAAAAAATATATTGATAATTTAGGAATTACAGGGGAACCTCCAAAATGGCTTACTCCACAGAAAGTTGGGAAAATGTTAAGTAGTTTTGATATAGGAAATCCAGGAAAACATTATATAGGTGCTGAGAGGATAAGGGGAATTTGGATAAACTTAAATGATTTAAAAGATGTAGCTGCTCGTTTTGGAATTGAACAAAAAATAGAAGTAAAAATAAAACAATTAAATCTTGGAAAAGGGCTTAAATAAATAAGTAGGACATATAGGACATTAAGGACATTAAGGACATTAAGGACATTAAGGACATATCATAAATAAGAAAGAAAAAGAGAAAAAAAGTTTTTTTATTACCTTTATCTTTTTACAAGGATCAAACGTCCTATATGTCCTATATCGCATTAGAAAAGCATCTCGGGAGGGGGACATTAAAAAAAGTAATGTCCTATATGTCCTATATCGCATTAGAACAATATTTCAGGATTATAAAAAATGAATAAAAAAATTTTCCTAAAAGAAGACGGCTTTCGGATTTTCTATATCCCCTGGGACTTTGCCAGCGGGGTCTATGGTAATAGAAAAAAGCATAAGAAGAAGAAAAAGAAAAAAAAGAAAGCGAGGTGAGAAGATGAAAAATAAGGAAATATCAGTAAGATTATTAGGGACCTTAATTATTGTGGCTGGTGTGATTGCTGGTATTATGGGAGAAGTTAGTAAAAAATTGGGACTGAGAAATGGAATTCCAGAAATACTGCTTGTTGTAACGATTGCGCTGGTGATTGTCGGTATCACAATTACCGGTATGGGCGCTACTCTATGATTTTCTTGAGGCAAGAAAGAAGGGAAAGAAGCTATGAAAGGAGAAATAAGTGTCTAAAAAAGGTTGTGGTTGTCTAACAGTTTTGGGAATTATTATCCTAGTAATAATAGCAGTAGTTATCGTTGGCTCTGAGACTGAGAAAGAAAAAAACGAGTTCACCTAAGATTAAAACTCAAGTTGAGAGAAAAATCCACGCAAGCGTCAGTTTTAATGGGACTCAGTTTATTATCACAAATAATGATAGTTTTGATTGGACTAATGTTAAATTTGAGCTAAACGCTGGTATTCTCAAGTCTGGTTATATTCTTCGTGAGAATAGAATTAAATCTGGACATACTTATACGGTGGGGGCTTTGCAATTTGCTAAAAGCGGAGGGGAGCGATTTAATCCATTCACGATGAAACCTCAAAGTATGTTCATATTTGCTGATGAAGGCAACTGTGAACTCGGCTGGAAATAATGAAGGAGGCTGTAAGATGCAAGGTAAAAAATGTCCATATTGCGGAAAAATAAGTTACAGTGCTTATGAAGAAGCGGAGGTGATTAGGTGCCCGTATTGCGGTAGAGAGTTCCCTTTTAACTGGGAGCAAGAATTAGGATTTTACAGCTTTTTAGAGAAAAAACGCCTTAAATAAGGCTCATATAAGGCAAGTTAGAGGGTGAGGTAAGGTATAATAGAAAATAAAAAAAGGAGAAAAAGATGAAAAAATTAACTAAATTTCTGTATTTACTAATTTTAAGTAGTCTAAGTTTTAGTCTGTGTGGGTGCGGTGGGATTTCATCTTTACCGGATGCGCCTAAAGCTCCAGTGAGCTTAACTCTCAAGGTTCTATCTCATAGTAGCATTGAACTGACCTGGCTTGACCAGGCTGAGAATGAAGCGGGTTTTAGGGTCTATCGGGAAAGAGAAGGGGGCAGTTTTTATAGGATAGCTAACTTGGAACCTGACACGGAAAGATATGTTGACACAAATCTTGATCCTGAGACCGAATATTCTTACGAAGTTGCTTGTTATAATTTAGGAGGAGAAAGTAGGTCAGCGACTGTAACTGGAAAAACAGAGAAGAAAGTAGAAGTAAAAGTTCAAGTTAGTTTAGAATCAGTAATTTTGGTCTATAATAACCATGTGGGGAATGAATGGTCAACTTATACTGAAGTTGAGGATCAGGAAATTACTAAGAATAAAAATTTTGAAAAAATTTATGAGAAAAAAACAATAACACTAAAATTTTATGCTAAGGCTGTTGAAGATGATACAGTTCCAGATATAGGTTCGACTACTCGTTATGTAGATTTAGATTTACAAAGCACCACATCTAAAATAGTTACTTTAGATGTGATAGTAAAAGAAAATCGAGGCAGGTATTCAGGAAATACTGCTAAATGGAGATTTAGTTATAGGGTTACAGTTCAAGATATATAAATAGCTTTCTGGAGAAAAAATGCTTTAGTAGAGGGGTAAATAAGCATAGTTGGAGGTTGAGGTAAGGTTTATGGATTTTGCTACTTAAGTTGTATAATGGAAAAAAATAAAAAAAGGGGAAGTCCTCGAGGAAGGAGGTGATGAAAATGCGAAAGATAATTTCAGTTTTCATTCTCTTAGCTTTAGTTATAGTTTTAAGTGGCAGAAGCGGTCTCTGTGCTAAGCTGAGTTCTTATGAATATAAGAGTAGAGTAGTTACTGGTCAATCTTACGAATACAAAAGTCCAGGAACTGCTCTTCTTTTTTCTCTTCTCTTGGTCGGAGGTGGACAGTTTTATAACGAGGAGGTAGGTAAAGGCTTTCTGATGCTGGGATTAGATGCGGCTAGTTGGTTTGTATATCTTATTGGAGTAGGAGCTGAAGCGCCAGGGCTTGCTCTGTTAGGATTCGCAGGAATGGTTGGAATACCTATTTGGAGTATGATTGATGCTTATGTTTCTGCCGAAAGGATAAACAGACAGTATGGACTTACTTTTGAGTTTAGAGATGAAACACCGATTTTAGCGTATAAATTTAGTTTTTGATATGGGAAATTACCTTATCCCGGTCCGACGGCAAAGATAGAACTTCCTGGGTGTGGGGATTAGTGATGAGGTTACGGGTTTGGATTTGATATAGGTAGATTAAGAACTTCTTTCTGGGTAGGGGGGAACTTAAAATATTTTATGTTTGGATTTGATATAGGTAGATTAAGAACCGTAAAGGCAGGGGGTCATTAGCTGGGAAAAAGAAAAGTTTGGATTTGATATAGGTAGATTAAGAACTCATCAACCAACTTGGGAGACGAGCCTCCGCGCTACAGTAGCGTTGGGGTTTATCCCCAACATGGTAGCCGCAGGCTTTAGCCTGTTGGTAGTAGCAAAGCAGCGTAACCTGAAGGTTGCAAGTGTAAGTCAGGAGGGAAAGTATTAGTATTTTTACTAATACTTTCCTCTTCTATTTGGAAAGTATTATTAATATTTATATTACTTGCCTTTTCAGGCAGTATATAAGTATTTCTCATTTAGGAATTCATTATATTTTCTCTGGAAGTATTATTCCATATAGGCAGCCAGGGAAAGTATTATGATTTTTGATATTACTTACATTTTCTATTTTGTAAGTATACTTACAATTTCGCTTTCTGTATACAAAGAAGAAATATTTTGCTATAATGAATTTGAAGATCCAGATAAATACATAGCTTAAAAATGTGATTTTATAGCAAAGAAGCAAAAGCGAAATTTAAAGAGGAGAAGAAAATGCAAAAAGTAATAGTTCAGATTGACTGGTATACCAAGATTATTTTAACTTTAATTGCTGTGTTATTAGCGGGCTTATTGGCAAAACCTTATATTATTCCTAAACCCGTTGGTGCAGGGGAAAGTGTAACTGTAGATAATTGGCCTGATAACGCGGTCCCAGTAAAATTGGTAGGTGCGGATATGCATTGGAATGAATTACCTGTTTATGTAACAAATCGGCCTTTTGCGAGGGGAGATGCCATACCAGTAAAAGTAGTTGAAGTTGATGACTCAATTTGGGTAGAAGGGGATGTAGATCTAACCGGACGGAATATTATTAAAGTGGTAGACTGGAAGGAATGGGAAGATTATGAAAAGTGGATAAGAGGAGAACTTCAGCCGAAGAAGTAAATGAAACAAAAATTTAAAAATACTATAAAATATCTAAAAAAGAGCAGCAAAAAAAGGGGTAAAAGGATGAGAAAAAAGAAAAGGTTAAAATTAATTGGCGAAATGTCATTAATAATAACGATTCTATTGACTTGCTTTATTAATTTTGGGAATCATTCAGCAATTAGCCAGGAAAATGCTGAATCTAAAGGAGTAGATATTAAAAAATTCAGCAAGGAATACCAAACGAGTAAGCTTAAATTTAAGTTTACATATCTTTGTGATGAAGTTATAGATGAAATATTTGAAAAGGAAAAAGCAAGAGCAATTAAGAAAGATGTTGGTCTTGATAGGACCTTTTTTTTAGAAATTACCGCGGTTGAACTTACTAAATTTGATCCTACGAAATTAGTTTTTGTTCAAAAAGGGGAACAGTTTGAAATTGAAAAATCTTATTTTGAGGCGATAATAGGGAAGAAAAGAGTTTACAAAGAAATATACCCTGAAGTTTTTATTAAAGGGCTTCTTTTTCTTCCTTTTTCCTTTGATCCCACAATATCTGCTACGATATGGTATGAAAAGGAGAAACTTGGCAGCTTCGCAATTCCTGGTGAGTATAAAGATTTACTTTTTATAACGCGAGAACCTCCTGTGGGAATATATCTTTATCCTTTTCATCCTTACGAGTTTAAAAGTTACGCAAAGGAAAAGGAAATACCGATTAAGTTTGAGCTTCGGGATGAATATGGTGTTTGTACAGTATCCAATGGCATAATTAATTGTCAGTTATATAGTTTAAAAGATAGGGAATTGCTTTACGAAGAAAAAAGGCAAGTCTCCTATAAAGATTTTATTATGGAGACAAGTAGCTCCTCTCTCTATGGCAGACTAAAAACAAAACTTGTTTACAAGTGGAAGATAGATAAATGTAAAATTGCTTTTGAGAAAATGATGGAAGAGGAACGGAATGTTGCGGTTGGTGAATCCGGTTCATACTACGTAGGTGAGCTAATATTTGGGTATAAACCAAATGCAATACTTATTGTGTCTTTCGCTTTACCAACAGGAGAGGTGCTAAAGGTAGAAGAGAAAATAGGAATATCCCCATATACACCCATAAGCAAAATAACCAGGTAATAATTTACAAGCAAAAGAGAAATGGAAGAAAGAGAGAATGTAGGATTATGGTAAAGAAACAAAATTTTAGAAATACAATAAAATATCTAAAAAAAGAAGAATGGGATACCTTGCGAAGTAGTATAGATAGCTTTCGGGATAAACTCATAATCTCAATTCTATATTCTACCGGTATGCGGATAGGAGAATTCACAATGGTGGAAATTAAGGACATAGATTTTGAAGAAAGATTTATAACCATACCTGCCCAGAATACTAAAACAAAAACAGGTAGAACTGTCTGGATCCCCCAAGAAGTTTTGAACGAAATTCGAGCATATCTAAAGCTAACCAAGAAAAAGAAAGGCAAGCTATTTAATCTTACTCCCCGCCGGGTCCAGCAGTTATTAAAGAAATATTCAAAAATAGCAGGGGTAAAAGCTACCCCGCATACCTTGAGACATACTCATATCGTTCACGCTTTGCTTAGCAAGGTCCCGATAACTGCAATTCAAAAACAAGTTGGACATAAAAGGCTCACTACAACGCAGATATATAGCGATTTTGCACCGGAGCAAGTGAGAGAAGCATACGAAAGAGAGCCAACCAAATGAAAAACATTTTATATTACGGTGATAATTTGGATATCCTCCGAAGGTATATCAAAGATGATTCTATTGATCTGATCTACCTTGATCCTCCCTTCAAGAGTAATCAGGACTACAATATCTTGTTTAGAGAAAGAAATGGAACTAAGTCGGCTGCCCAGATAAAAGCATTTGAGGATACTTGGCACTGGGATAGCAAAGCAGAAGAAACTTACCAGGAGATAGTGGAGACATTGCCAAAAAAAATCGCCGATCTTATTAGAGCATTCAGAACTTTCTTAGGTATTAATGATATGATGGCCTATCTTGTGATGATGGCGATAAGACTTGAGGAGCTACATAGGGTTTTGAAACCTACAGGGTCTATTTATCTACATTGTGACCCTACAGCGAGTCATTATTTGAAATTAGTTATGGATGCTGTATTTGGAGGTAAGAATTTTAGAAATGAGATAGCGTGGCAAAGGTCAACTGATACCGGAAGTAGCAAAGCAATATCTAAAAAGTTTCCAATGAATAGTGATACTATATTGTTTTATGCGAAATCCAGCGATTTAGTTTTTCGCGCTGTATATAAACCGTATTCAGAGGACTATCTGAAAAGGTTTAAATACGAGGATGAAAAAGGCAATTACAGGTGGCAATGTCTGAAAACTTATTCTAAAGAAACTATTGATAGGTTAAAGTCCGAGAGGAGGGTAAGATGGAGTGAAAAAGCTAAATACCCTGAATATAAGCAGTATGTATGGGAGCTACCGGGAATATTATCCTTGTCAAAGAGTTGCTGGGCCATAAATCAATTACTACGACACAGGTATATTTAAGCGCTTCAAGGCAAGCAATGCGAGATGCAGTAGAGAAAATATGAAAAGTATGAGGATATTAGGGGTAAATAAAGGAGAGTTTAATCAAAGTGGTATATTTATACTCATCAGGAAAAAGAATTGAAATTTGAGCGCAATCTATTGAAATTTATGCAGATGTTACCAGGGAACAGCTACAAAGGGCTGTTAGTCTAATTTAATAAAGAAATGTTACAAAAGGATAGAATTGTAACATAAAGGGACAGTTTTTATCCAAAAAAAGGGGGAGGAGGGAAGAAAAAAATGAGAATTAAGAGATGGACAATATTGGCAGGCGTGATAGGAGCAACTCTTTTACTTGGAAGTTTAGAATCATCTATCAGTGCAGAAGAAATTGATTTCTTTAAGTTAAGAGAAGAAGCGAGGGCATCGACAAAAGTTCAGTTTAAGGAATTGAAAAAAGAATATATAGACAAACAAGTCAGATGGGAAGGATGGGTGAACGAAGTAAAAGAGAAATTTTTTGGTGGCTACAATGTAAAAATTGATATGGATCCCCCTGAGTCGATTAGTGTGTATGATATTAGTATTGATTTTCCAGCTGAAAAAAAAGATTTGGTGCTTTCTCTGCAAAAAAATTCTAAAGTATTTTTTTCAGGCAAGATTAAAAGTATTTATCTTATTTCGGGGAGTCTGTCTATTTATCTTGAAGATGTCACTTTTGGAGAACTGGATTATAAGATTCAAATAGAACAATTAGAAAGAGAAAAAGCTAAATTAGAAGCTAAAATTAAAGAGATTGATCAAAAAATTGATGAGCTAAAAAATGGAATTTCGGTCCTTAAATAAAATATCAGCCTGAAATAGAATTTTGCCTCCCCAAGAGAGCAAAAAGACGCTCATACAGCCCGATACAGACACTTTCTCAAGGTAAAGCAACCTATATGACCTAGAGATAATTACATAACATTGAAAAAATAGTTTTTATATGGAAAAAAGGAAAGAGGTGAATTAAAATGAAAAAGCAAAATTTGTGGAGTATAATACCTATGTCTTTTTTAATGGGCATTATTGCTCTCAGCGTCAACAATGGTTGCAATTGCACAGGCACAGGTGGTGAACTACTACCAGTGGCACCATCTAATTTAACTGCGACTTCAGTATATGCAGACCAAATAGACCTGAGTTGGAAAGATAATTCTAATAATGAAGGGGGTTTCTATGTGTATAGAAAAACCGGTGCGATGAACTATTCGAAGATAGCATATTTGAATTCTAATGCTACCTCTTATAGCGATGATTCTCTTAACCCTAACACTACTTATTGGTATCAAGTTGCAGCTCACAATAATGAGGGAGAAGCAAAATCTAATGAAGTTCAAGCTACAACTCCAGCGAAAGTTGAAATATTAAATCATAATTTTACCTGTGAATATAATGGATACTTAAATGAATGGATTACGGAAATTGAAGGAAATGCAAAAAATAACACACGTGAAACTCTTAGTTATGTAAGTATTTCAGCCAGATTATATGATAGTGATAACATCCTACAGGATACAACCCTTGCTAACATTAATGATTTTCCTTCTGGTGATACTTGGCACTTTGTAATGATTCCCTGTTATACAGATAGACAAATTGTAAGAGTTGAAGTTTGGGTTGATACTATTTGGGAATGAAATGCACCCTATTCTAATTAGATATCCTATTATAATTCGCAGTTGGTCCCTTACTTTTATTTTGGCTGTGATTTTATCCACTTTTCTCTTTGTGGCTAAAGGTAAAAAAAGGGGGGAGAATCCTCTGTTTTTGTGGAATTTCTCTTTTTGCTTAATTATCTTGGGAGTTGTGGGGGCTCGTATTTTTCATGTAGTATTATATCCTTCTTTTTATCATTCTGTAAAAGATATAATTTGGAATGGAGGCCTTATTCTTCACGGTGGATTGGGTTTAAGTCTTATAATAGGTTTAGTATGGCTCAAACTTAGCAAACGTTCATTTTGGAAAACAACGACTATAGTGGCTCCTTATCTCGCTTTGGGGATCTCAATTGCAAGAATAGGTTGCTTTTTTAACGGTTGTTGTTATGGGATTCCTTGTAGATTTGGATTCATATTTCCTGAAAATTCACCAGCTGGTTATGCTTTTCCAAATCAACCTCTATTTCCTACACAACTTGTCTCTTCCATTGATCTTTTTTTAATTTTTCTTTTATTGACTAAATATGAAAAGAAATTTTCTCCCTTTAGTTTACTTTGGTTTTTTTTGTTCTACTCTATCCATCGGTTTTTGATAGAGTTTCTAAGAGGTGATTATCCTAAAATTGTTTTTTATCTTACTTTTCCACAAATCATTAGTATAGGTATCGCTGCCATAAGTGGATTTCTGTTTTGTTATTACAAAGAAAGGGAGATATGATGAAAGGAAAAATAAAAGCCGGCAAAGGGACGTTGATAGGAAATGCTGGCGAATATTATATAGGATATGGATACTGATGTTGTGGCCCAATTTTTAAGTAAACAGCAAATTCCTTTAGGTTATTTCTATCAAGGGGAATATCATCTGTGGGGAAAAGAATTCAACCAATTGTAGGATAAAAATGGATTGGGAGGAGACGCGTTTGAATTTTTGGGAAATAGCAATTCTTATGACTATAAAATCGCTTGGCGGAGAAGCTGGATTACAGCAGATATACAGGAGGCTTCCTGATTTCAAACCGTTAGATGAAAAAGCATTAAGAATAAATCCTAAATATGGGAAAAGATCTGTATATCGTCATTCGGTTAGAAGTAATATAGCAAATCTATGCCAGAAAGATGAGCTCGAATGGATATCAAGGGGATGTTACTCTTTGACTGAAAAAGGAATTAGAAGAATAGAGATTGAGAGAAAAAAATAAAAGGAGAAAAAGATGGCTTTTACAATGCCTATTATAGTTATACTCTTTATTATGGCTTTTGTAATGAATAGCACAGTTATACTTGGAATGGCTATAGGTTTTTTGGGTGGTTCGGTTTTTATATGTTATATGTTATATGTTTCGATATATTATCAAAACTGGGCGATGGACAAAATTTATTGAGAAAGCGATGCAAGATTATCCAAAAAAGCCTCTCCCGGGAAAAAGCATAAAAGCATAATTTCTATTAGACCAAAAATCCTATCATACAAACGGACGATTTCTGACAAGTAATATTTCAACTTCATTATGCATTTAGCAAAATTGCTATTATTGGATAATTTGAGAAATCCTATTTTAAGTTAATCCAAGTAATAGAAATTCTCAATTTTTGCAACGGATTTAGCGATTTTAAGCACTTGTTTTAAAATGAGGTAAATATACCTACCTATCGAAAAACTTCCTTATTTTTTATTATTCCTGCAAAAAGACCAGTGAATTTTAGATATTTGAGCCTACCCGAACTCCCTTTTTTGAAAAATTTTTAGAATAACTTAACATTTATCAAAAGTTAAAAGTGTTGATGTTTTTATATTAAACAACTCTCATAGTATCTTCTTAATAAATTACCGAAGAAATGGTCTTTTATTCTATATATCTTTGATTTCTACTTTTTTATTTCATTTAAAGTCAACCTTATTTAATTTTAAAAATTGAAATAAACATTGATGCTACTTAATTTGTTCATTTTTAATATTACTTTTATAAAATAAGAAAAAAAAGAGGAAATACTGTCTGGTGCAGACTTTCCCTTTTGTTGGAACAAAAATGTTTAAATATACCCATTTTTAAGTGAAACAATGTTTAACATTATTTAATATATATCTATAGAAGTTGACAAGTTATAAATATGTGGTATAATTAAATCAATTAAGATGAACTAATTAAGGAGAAAATAGTGGTTAAATTTTTACTGGTCGAGGAAGTAGCTAAAAAATTAAGGCTACATCCTAATACTATTCGAAAATATATTAAAGAGAGAAAACTACCTGCTGCTAAATTTGGAAAGGTATATAGAATTAAAGACGAGGATACAGAGAAATTTATTCAAAAAGCTATGGAGAATAAAAGATGAAAGCATTAGGCTATGCTAAAATATTTACCCAGGAAGAGAGAAAAGAGGGTGTATTTTTGGAGGCTCAAGAAAATAAGATAATTCCCACGCTAAAGGATTTAAGAGAGAAAGCTAACCAGATATTTAGCTTTCTTGATATAAGCTTTTCTACCCGGAAAGATTATACTTATAGAATTAGTTTATTCTTAAATTTTATACAAGGAAGGAGCTTTAATAATAACAGCTTCTTAGAGTTTAAGCGTTACCTTCAAGAAAGAGATGATATGAGAGTGGCAACGAAGAATAAATATTTAGCATCGGCAAGAGTATTCTTAAAAGAGCTTGCAAGAAATCAAGCTATACCGGTTGATATTACCTTAAATGTCAAAAGCTTTAAACAAGGTAAAAAACATAAAAAGGAAGGTTTAACTGAAGATGAGATAAATAAACTTACTGAAAGAATAAAAAGTCTTTCTGATACTCCCAAGAATACAAGGTTAAAGGCTTTATTTTGTTTATTTGCTCTTCAAGGACTGCGGCAAATTGAAGTAGTGAGATTAAATGTTGAGGATTTAGATTTAGCCGGTGGCCTTGCTTATATTCAAGGAAAAGGAAGAGATGATAAAGAGCTAATATACTTAAATCCAGAGACAATAAAAGCATTAAAGAAATATATTAAAATTTGCAATATCGGCTCAGGAAGTTTATTAAAAAGCCTGGGGAATAGAAAAAACGGAAGGCTAAACAGTATAACCATAAAAAGAGAGTTTAAAGCCTTATTTTCTGAGTTAAGAATAAATAAAACTGTTCACGGATTCAGACACTATTTTATTACTCATCTTTTAGGAGAATTTGATGTCGGGACAGTGAGAAAATTCTCCAGGCATAAAAGTTTAGATATGTTAATTGTCTATGATGATGAAGTTAATTTAGCAGAAAAAAAAGATAAAGTTTTCTCTTGTTTTTCGCAGGTTAAAGTTGCTTGAATGTTACATAACTAAAATTACATAACATTGAAAAAAGTAGGTTTAAGATGAGTATATATGGCATACAAAAAATTTTATTTAAAACCTCAATAAGAGGAGATAAGTTAATTGTAAATGTTTTGACGAAAAATAAACAGTTTCTTCGTTTTCTTAAAAATAATATTGATAACGGCTCTTATATTGTTAAATGGTATAAAGAAAAACAAGATAGATTTGAATTTTTTGAGAGGCGCGGATGTCGGTCTGCATCCCAGGTTTACTCACAAGCTCATTCGTATTTTGGGCTTTTAATTAGAGATTACATTAAATACTTTAGTCAAAATAAGGTGGAATACTACCTAAAGGAGGAATAGAAAAACTATTAGATTGAAGATTAGGTCTAAAAAAGTAGGGGTATAATGGAAGACTCTTAAATAAATAATAAAAAGATAAAAATTGAAAGGAATAGTTTTTTACGTAGAAGAAATAGCTAATGGAAAATAAACTTATTTATAGGGATAACTTAAAAGCGAATAAAAAATATTCCCACTAAAAGCCAAAAGAATTGGTCTAAATCAACTATTTGGGGATATTAAGAAATTTTATTTATGATAATCTTCTGGTAATGTCAATACTTGTATGGAGTAAAGGAGAAAAAATGAAAAAACATAAAATTGCAATTTCGTTAATTGCAATTTCGTTAATGTTAATCCTTTCGGTAAGTTATTCTTTTGCACAAGGCAGAAAGAATGAAGCTTTGCCAAAAATAGGGGAAACTATAAGAAAACTTGATAAAGCTATTGGTTGGATGAAGAGCCCTGAAGGACAATGGATACATAGGCAAAATAGGATACCTGCTTACCTATCATTAGAGCACAAAATACTGTTGGATTATAAAGAATTTGGAGCAGGCATTGATAATTTTGATTTCATTGAACTAAGAAGTATTGATATTGAGGGTCAAGAGTATTATATGCTTATAAAAGTTACTAGAGCTGGATATTATAAGTATAGTAGCATACATGAGGGATGGACTCCTAAGGTTCACTATTATTATTTTGTATTCCAAAAAAATGAGATAGATAATATTATAATTGAAAAGAATACACCAAAATTAATTGAGATAGATGTAAAAAGTAGTGGTGATATTGCTGTTTTCGGTGAATTAAGTGAAAAAGAAATGAAACAAAAGATTAGTTATAACATTAAAAGGATGATATCTCGAAAATTTATACCGGAAATAAAATTATTTTTAAATCTCTTTTGCTATGATAAAAATAATGTTATTCGTTTTTTGATTTTATCAGTAGAAAGATGTCCTATCACTAATTATAACTCATATAACTCAATAGCTGCCAGATATCTTAATAGTGTGCCAAACGGAAAAGAAAGTTTAATTCAACCCGATGTTTTTAATAAATTTTATTACGAGTGTCCGCTGCAAGATTTTAAGAAATTAATCCCATTAGTTGCTGAATAATATATCCACTAGAGTTCTAAAACAAGAGTAGGGGAGGTAAATCAATTCCACTAAGTTACTTGGCAACCAACTTTTGCAGGAAAACGATGCTATAAGAGATTATCTTTTTACAACTGTCGAGTGGAAACTATTCTCAAGCTTTTACATAAATCAGAGAAAAAGTACCGATAGATTATCTGTGGGAATTATGATTTCGAAATTGGTCTTTCTTCATTTCCTGTAAACCACTAATCATAAAGCTTTCACGAAGTTAAAAGTGGCTGGGGGGTAGATGAGTATGAAAGAACACGTCAAATTACATAACATTGGAAAAAATAGTTTTTATGTAAGAAAAAATAGCTAATGAAAAATAAACTTATTTATCGGGAATGCAAAAGAGGAGAAAGAGATTGGAGATAAAACTTCTAAGAGTTAGGGAAGCAAAGGGAGAAAAGTTTACAAGCCCTGCCCAAATAGTTTTGTTAATGAAAAATGAAGCTCGTGCTGATAGGGAATGCTTCTGGGTTTTACATTTAAACAACCAAAATAAGATTATTGAAAAAGAACTTGTGTCTATGGGAATTTTAGCTTCATCGTTGGTTCATCCAAGAGAGGTTTTTCGTAAGGCTGTAATGAATGGGACTGCAAGAATTATAACAATTCATAATCATCCTTCAGGGAATCTGGAGCCTTCAGAAGAAGATAAAAAGACTTGGAAACAATTGAAGGAATCTGGGAAAATTTTGGGAATCCCGGTCCTGGATAACATTATTCTTGCTCCAGATGGAAGATATTTTTCCGAACACGAAAAATAACTGATGAAAAATAAACTTATTTATGAGGATAACTTAAAAGCGAATAAAAAGGAGAAAAAAATGATTAAAAAACTATTTTATACAATGCTAATTGCTAGCTTATTTCTTCTTCAATCATCGGTTTTATTGGCACAAGAACCTATTCCAAATTATACGAAAATAGATAAATCAATGAAGGCTTTAGAAGGTGCATTGGAGAACTCATTGGAGAATTGTAGCGTATCTCTTGGATATATCCCCAATATTGGAGCAATTTATGTTTGTGAGATGTATTTCAAGCCGGATATAACTGATGTTTTAAAAAAAACAGTAATCAAATTAGTAAAAGCCCTTGGCCCTCTAATCAAGATAAAAGATGAAGAAAAAATCATTGTAGTTCTGAGGTCTTCTGGTGGATTTTTAGGTGAGAGACAGGAATATGTAGTAGTTATTAGTAAAAATCAGTTATTAGATAAAGAGAAATCCACTGAGGAACAATGGGAGATATATAGTTCTAAAGTTATAGAAAAATAGCTAAAAAATATTTGAGTTAAGTAATGAACTTTGTGAACTTTATTATCTTGTTTATGATTTGGAGAGAATTATGGAAATATATGAAATAGGAGAGAATCTGGTTATTCTCGGAATTTTCTTAGGAATGATTACTTTTCTTGGTTTGATTATCGCATTGATAAAAAGAAAGTATAGACTCTATTTTGGCTTAAGTTTCCTCTTAAGTATAGTTCTATTCATAGGCGGAGAGATTTTATCTACTCATTATCAAACTGAAGAGGTCAGAGAGAAAGCCCAAATAAGGGGGAAAATAAAGAAATTAGAGAAAGAGAACCAAGAAATAGAAAGAGAAGTTGCAGAAATTTTCGAAATTATTGATTTAATCGACGAAGCAGAGTTAATCGAGTTTCGTGTCCTTGATGCAGATGCAAAATTTCTAAAAGGTACACCCGTGGTCTATAAAGGAAAAATCGTTCAAATTCAAAAAAGAAGTAATGCAACAGACATACGACTAAGAGTAGGAGAGGAAACTGATAGCATTATTTATCTTGAATATAATGATGTAGTTAAAGGGGTCTATGAGGATGATATTATTACTATTTGCGGAGTAATTAAAGGTTATAAGACATATAAAAGTATAGCAGGATGGAAAGTTACCCTTCCTCTTATAAATGTTGAAATATTGAGCAAAGGAAGATTAATTGAAGAAAAAAGAAAACTAACTCAAAGAATGGAAGAGCTAAAGTTCCAAGAGATGGATATTAAAAACCAAATCATAAATTATGAAAAAGAAATTAAGGATAAGGAAGGAATAAAAGAGGGAGAAAAGACTTCTATTGAACCACTTAAGCATGATGACCCAGCCAAGGTACCTATCGGTTTTGTGGAAGCAGTAGAAAAGAGTAATTTAGAGATAGCATATCAATACTGGCAAGACAAAGAATTGGCAAAAGACGCAGCACAGACTTTGATGAAAAAAGAGAAAGAGTGGGGTAAATGGGGACCGATAATGACAGTTCATCATATAGGGGAAATTAATCCGGAAAAATATCTTATTATGGTTCCTTTTCATCTGCAGGGTAATGCTAATTTTGCTAAATATCTGGTAAAGTGTTTTAACGGTGGTTGGTTAATAATCTCCCAAGAATTTCAAGAAGAAAAAGAAGAGCACGAACAAACAGAGGAAACTAAGGAGGGGAATTCTTGGTATCCTGAACAGGTTCTCGATAAGGGTATTAAAGAGTACACGGAAGCCATCGAGCTGGGTATAGGTGGTGACGAAATCTATTATAACCGGGGGCTACTTTACTTACACAAAAAAGAATTTGATAAAGCTATTGCTGATTTTATCGAAGCAGGAGATCAGGTACCTTATGCTGAAGAAGCTTTACAACAAGCAAAAAAAATGAAAAAACTGGTAGAAACAGGAGAAAACCAATCCAGGGAATAGGGCGTAACGTAGTAGATAACTTTGAGACTGCCATTAGGAGGAAAAAGTATAAGAAAGGCTATATTGTTGCATTCAGTTTTAGTAAAGGAGTTTATGAGGAAGTAGCAAGACTTAAAAATAAAGAAGAATTGGAGATAAAACTTATAAAGGTTGAAGATTTGTTGTATAAGAAGAAAAATGGCTAAATAGAGGCTATAGAAGGAGAGTTAGGGGTTAAAGCAAGGCATAAGACCAAGGAATTTTATGCTATCTTGGATATAATAGAAAAAAAGGAGAAGAAAATGAAAACAAAACTTAAAAAGTGGGGAGTTATTACTTTATTTATGAGCTTGATTTTTTTTGTTTTTATAGGGTCAAGTGAGGTTTTTGCTTCGGAGAAAGAGAAAATTAAGGATTATGCTTCTGCTATAACAACCCCTTTAATGTTGACTCATACGGAATCAGGAGGCAACTTTAGATATTGCGTGGTTCCTCTCCTTCCTCAGTATGTTATTGCTAATACTTATCCTGGGTATTTGGAGAAAAGATATACAAAAAAACAGATAATAGAAAAGGTAAAGGAGATACTTGCTGGACGCGAGAATAAAATAATAGCTGGATTTTTTATAAGTTTCACTGGAGATTGGCAATCAAAGGGTGAAACAGATAAGAAGATTCCAGAGGATTTTGCTGAATACTTGTTTTTAGAGAATGACAAAGGAGATTTTGTGCGTTGTTCAAAAGCTAATATCCCGATGTTCAATACTGCAAACGTTATAAATGAAAGTGTTGTTGTTGAACTTGAATTTCCTCTGAATTACGAGAAGAATGGCAAGCAAGTTTCAATTTTGGAGAATACTGAATATATCGAATTTGTCATTGGAGGATTAGGG
>Ga0209121_10000537_pt1 | contig 40150 bp, 31 predicted proteins | sample Cruoilmetagenom3_FD_187292 | JGI IMG/M metagenome (GOLD analysis project Ga0209121, IMG submission 187292) | Oil polluted marine microbial communities from Coal Oil Point, Santa Barbara, California, USA - Sample 3 (SPAdes) (version 2) | ecosystem: Environmental > Aquatic > Marine > Oil seeps ... | reverse complement strand
TCCAGCTTGCGGACGGTGTCCTCCAGTTCCTTGAAGGCATTCTCGAAAGAGAGAGTTTCTTTGTTCATTTTGACAATAGCTCACTGTTACGGTATGATGAAACCTACCTATTCACGCCGCAGCCTGGAGCTCACCGTTGAAGAGTATAGCTTTGAAGAGACGGTGCGCCGGGCACGGGAGATCTATGCTGAGGTTGATGAGGAAGAAGCAAACTGCACGAAGCCTTCTTCTCCATTATTGCCGTGGAGACGCTGCCGGAATGGGATTGGGAAGAGTAGGCGATGATCGCTCCTCCTTACCCAACTTCTGCCTCGAACTCCCCATCTTGCACACGCACGGCGATGGGATCACCACGTGCCACCTGCGCCACGCCCCGCACCACCTCCCCCGTCTCCCCGTGCCGCACGATGGCATAGCCCCGCCCTAGCACTTCCAGTGGGCTGACCGCCTCCAGCCGCCCGCGCAAGCCCGTCAGCCGTTCCCGCCACAGCGTCAACCGATGGTCCCACGCCAGCACCGCCGCGCGGCCCAGTTCATCCACCCGCTGGCGGTAGCCGGCCAGCAGTTGCAGCGGCGAGTTGCGGGACAGCGCTCGTTCCTGACCCGTCAGCGCCTCTCGCCTGACCGTGATCTGCCCTGTCACCAGTTCCGCCAGCCGAGCCGCCCGGGCTCGCACCAGCATCGCTAGTTCCCGCCCATCGGGCACGGCTGCTGCTGCTGCGCCCGTGGGCGTCGACGCCCGCACGTCGGCGACGAAGTCAGCGATGGTGAAGTCGGTCTCGTGCCCCACGCCGCTGATGACAGGGATGGCTGAGGCGGCGATGGCCCGTGCCACCCGTTCGTCGTTGAAGGCCCACAGCTCTTCCAGCGAGCCGCCGCCGCGAGCGACGATGATCACGTCCACCGGCCCCCGCTCGGCTGACCAGCGGTTGAGCGCCGCCAGCGCAGCCACGATCTGTGGCGGGGCTTCGGCCCCCTGCACCAGCGTGGGGGCCAGCAGGACGTCGGCCAGGGGATAGCGACCGCTGAGCGTGCGCAGGATGTCCCGCAGCGCCGCCGCCTGCGGCGAGGTGACCACACCGATGCGCCGCGGCAGCGCTGGTAGCGGACGCTTGCGTTCGTCGTCGAAAAGACCCTCCTCCGCCAGCCGCTGCTTTAGCGCCTCGAACTCCAGATAGAGCCGTCCCAACCCAGCCGGTTGCAGGGTGTCCACGTAGAGTTGGTAGATGCCCCGCGCCTCATAGACAGAGACGGTGCCATGGGCCAGCACAGCCTCACCATCCCGTGGCAGAGCGGGCAGAAGATCCGCCTGCGAACGCCACATGACGCACGAGAGCGCTGCTCGTTCATCCTTAAGTGTGAAGTAGCAGTGCCCCGAGGCGGCGCGGGTGAAGTTGGACACTTCCCCCTCGACCCAGACGTCTTGCAGGAGGGGATCCATCTGCAACGCGGATTTGACGTAGGCCGTGAGTTGGGAGATGCTGTAAATGCGATCGGGCATGATTATGGTTCTTGCCCTGATGTGACGAACCGATCCTCCGCCAGCTTCGGCGGCAGGAGCAGCGTCAGCGCTTGGGGCACGATCTTGATGGTCAACGGTGTCGTGCCGAAAGGCTCGCCATCCAACTGCACGGGGAGCGGATGGGCGGTCTCGATCTCCACGCGGCGGGCCTGGTAGTAGCTCACGCGGGGATCGCCGATGTGCCGTTGCAGAAGGACGGTGAAGGCGTGGTAGAAGATGGCGGAGATGTTCTGGCCGTGGAAGCAACACACATCCAGCAGGCCATCGTCGAGACGGGCTGTGGGGGCGATGTGGAAGTAACGTCCGTACAGCTCGATGTTGCTGACCAGGGCCAGGATGATGCGGCGGCTGACTCGGCGACCATCAATGAGCACCGTAGATCGGGTGCCGGCATAGGTGCGCAAGGTCAGGGCAACGAAGACGAGAAACCCCACCAGCCCCAGCCGCCGCTTCACTCCCGGCTGCGATTCCACTCCCCTGATGATCTCAGCGTCCAGGCCGACGCCGGCCCAGGAGAAGAAGTGACGCCCGTTGGCCCATCCCAGATCCACGCGACGCGGCACACTCTCCAAGAGCATCTGCGCAGCATCTTCCAAGGCGAAGGGATGCAACGTGCCAGGCTTTGGCAGTCCCAGGTCGCGGGCCAACACATTGCCGCTGCCCAGGGGCAGAATGCCCAGCGCAGTGTCGCTACCGGCTAGCCCGTTCACCACCTGCCCAATGGTGCCGTCGCCGCCAGCGGCGATGACCACATCGTAGCCGGACGTGACTGCCTGGCGGGCCCAGGCTATCGCGTCGGCAGGCTTCTCCGTCGTTCGCCAGGTAACTTGCCAGTCATGCCGCTCCAGGCGGGTCACCGCCCGGCGCAGCCCCCAGCTATGGCTGTACATCCCCGCCGCGGGGTTATGAATCAACAGAGCCTTCATGGCAACTTCATTTTACCACAATCTGAGGGGATTTGACAATTGAGCAGAGAGGCAAGGGAATAGATGTAAAGAGGCGTAGGGGAATCGCCCTCTATGGCTGCGTGCGAACCGGCTCTGGCTCGATCACAAGATCTACATGGAAGCGAAAACGCTGGCGGAAGCGACGCAGAAGCCGCAGGATAGGCGCGCCGAAGAGGAGAATGAGCAAGCCGTTTCCCCCTGCGCGGCCCAGGTCCCAGACGAACGAGGTAGCTCCGTAGAAAATGGCGTAACGCTGTAACGTCTGCCCCAGGCTCAGCCCAGTCTGCCAGTAGAGGCTCGATTGCCCGGGAGCGAATATGAAGGGCCAGAACCAGAGGTTCATCACTGCACCGAAAAGAAGCCCCATCCCGAAGCCCCACAGCGCCAGCAGCGCCGCCTCCGCCCGGCCCAGGTGGCGAAGGAGATTCTCTGGCAGCAGCGCCGAAAGCAGCCCCACCCAGCCGGTGGCGAACATCTGGTAGGGCAACCACGGTCCTACTCCGCCTCCCAGCAGCGCCGACACCAGCAATGACAGTGCGCCCAGCAGAAAGCCGAAGGTCGGCCCATAGACGTAGCCGCAGAGGATGGGCAAGAAGAAGACAGCGGCGAAGCCCGCCGGCCCAGGCACCAGCCGCAGGACAGCGTTGATGGCCGAAAGGATGCCTAGCATGGCTACCATCTTGGCGTTCATCTGCCCTGAGCCGAGGTTGCCCACCACCGCCCCCAGGCAGAGCGCCACCAGCACAACGAAGACCCATGGCGCATCCTGCGCATGGGCCAGCGCCCCAAAGCCCGCTTCTTGCTGGGGCACGAGGAAGGGGTAGACAAAGGAGACCACGCCCACCAGGCTGGCGGCGAGGAGGATGGCGGTGTTCCACAGCTTAGTGGTTCGCTCGCCGAACCGGCGGCTGGGAGTCGCCTCTATTTTGAATCTGCGATCTGCTGAGTCCACCAATTTACTACTCTGCCAGTCTACCAATCTACCAATTCCTCAATCTACCGGCCATCAACACATCCTCAACCGTGAGGAAGCGGGGATCGCGGAACAGCTTATTCACCTGCGTGGCAAAGACCAAGGAATCGCTCATCACCTGGCGGGTGGGGCCGTCCACCACCACTTCCCCCTCGGCCATGAGCACCACGCGGTCGGCGCACTGGGCCACCAGCTCCACGTCGTGGGTGACCATGACCACGGTGTGACCTGCCGCCTTCTGGGCGCGCAGGAAATTGGCCAACGCCCGCTTCTGCTGGTAGTCCAGCCCGCGAGTCGGCTCGTCCAGGAGGATGATCTGCGGCTGAGCGACGAGCACCGCGGCCAACGCCGCCCGCTGCCGCTCACCGCCGCTCAGGTCTCGGGGATAACGATGCACGTGTTCAGTGAGCCCCAGTGCCTCCAGCAGCGGCATGTCGTCTCCCGGCGGCAGCTTGTGCCCCTTACGGGTGAAAGCCAACTCCTCGGCCAGCGTGTCGGCGAAAAGCAGTGCGTTGGGATCCTGCGGCACGTAGCCTACGTACCTCACGATATCGTCCACGGAGGTGTGCCGTGTATCAAGGGATTGGGTATTGGAGGTTGGAGGTTGGATATTTGGAGTGATCTCCACTCGCCCTCGCTCTGGCCTGAGCAATCCCACCATTTGCTTGAGCAAGGTCGTTTTCCCCGACCCGTTACGCCCCATGATGGCCACGAACTCACCGTGGTTGATGGTCAGGTTGACACCCCGCAGCGCTTCGTGGCCATCGTAGCTATACCGCAAACCCTCCACGGAGATGGCGGGAGAGCTCTCCTGAGTTTCCCTGAGTGCCCTCCGTCTTCCCGGAGGGTATGAGGTGGCTGAGGGAACTGAAGGGGTTGGGGCAGAGAATAGCCTGCGCGCAAAGCGCCTCCCTTCCTTGATCGTCAGCGGCAATGGCTGCCAGCCCAGCGTTTTGCCCAGCGTTACCAGGGGCGGCGTGAGTTCCACCTGGGCCAACACCGCGGCCGGCTCGCCCCGGATAGGCCGCTCGCCCACGCCCGGCAGGTACAGCAGCCAGTCGGCGTACTGCACCACCCGCTCCAGGCGATGCTCTGAAAGCACTACTGTCAGTCCCAGGTCCTCGTTGAGTTGCCGCAGGGCGATGAGCACCTCTTCCGCTGCCTGTGGGTCGAGCTGCGACGTCGGCTCGTCCAGTACCAGCACCCGCGGGTGCAGCGTCAGCACGGCGGCAATGGCCACCCGCTGCTTCTCCCCACCCGAAAGCGTGCTGATGGGCCGCTCCCGCAGGTGGGCGATGTTGAGTTGATCCAGCACCTCCTCCACCCGCTTGCGCATCAGCGGCTGCGGCAGCCCGAAGTTCTCCATGGCGAAGGCCAGTTCTGCCTCCACCGTGTCCACCACGAACTGCGCCTCAGGGTCCTGCAGCACGAAGCCCACCAGGTCGCTCATCCCCCGCGGGCCGACGGTCACCGGATCGCGGCCGGCCACGTGCAGTCTCCCTCGCCAGCGCCCGCCGTAGAAGTGCGGCACCAGCCCGTTAAGGCAGCGCAGCAGCGTGGACTTCCCCGACCCCGAAGGGCCGATGACCAGCAGCAGTTCCCCCTCCTCCACACTTAGGCTGAAGTCGTGGAGGACAGGCTGCGGCTGATCGGGATAGGTGTAAGTGACGTGGTCAAACTTGATCATGGGCAAATTGGCAAATCAGGGAATCGAGTAGTCAGATTGTTCCTTGGCCTTCTGCTCCACCGCTTTCTCTGTTCCTGGCAGGAGCAAGCCGGGCAGCGCCAGCAGCGCCAGCGCCAGGCCGAGCAGAGGCTGGAAATCGGGCCAGGGGGTGAACGGCGGGTAGGGATAATAGAGCAGCGTCTCCCGCCGGGCCAGCCACACAGCCAGCAGCACAAGCGCCACGCCGCCGCAGATCAAGCTAACGACTGTATCCTGCCGCCGCCAGTACCAGCGCTGGTAGCGAGTACGCCGCACTCCCTTCCCCTGCATCCAGAAGATGAGCAGTAACCCCATGCCTGCTGCGGTCATCAGCCCCACGCTCAACGTCCGTCGTGCCGGGAAGTAACTGCTGCCGAAGGCACCGCTCGCCAGCGCCAGCAGCGCCACCAGCGTCCCGGCGCGGCAAAGCGTCTGCCGCCGCGAGGGCGCGGCCGGTATGTCGCCGAAGCCTCGCGCCTCCATCGACTCCGCCAGCGCGATGGCCCGCTCTAGCCCCGTGGTCAGCAAGGGCATGAACAGTGGCAACAGGTCCCGCAGGCCGCGAAAGCGATGGCCGCGGATGCGTTGCGCTTCCCGGATCTCCTGGGCGGCGATCATCATTTGCGGCACGAAGGCCACAGCAATGGCCGCAATCACCCCGGCCTGGTAGAGATACGGCGGCGTCATGCGCAGCAGCCGCGCCTGGTCCACCGCGCTGTTGAAGGTGGCGAAGATGAGCAACAGCGTCAGCAAGCTCAGCCCACTGCTGAGCCCATAGAGCATCGCTTCGCCGGTGATGGCGCCGCCGATGATGGGCCAGCTTTCGGGCAATCGGAAGAGCACCAACCGTCCCTGGTGAGCGGTGAGAGCGTTGGAGGGCACTGCGAAGAGCAGCAGCACGACGCCCAGCTTGACGAAGGCTCTCCAACTGCGCGCCGCGGGCGACCGGCGTTCCAGTGCCATGTAGGTGACACCGCTGGCCAGCAGAAGCAAGGTCAGGTAGAGCGGATTGCGCGTTAGGAGCGCCGGAAGCGTTGCTGCCAGCAGCCAGATGAGCCAGGTGATCGGATGATACGTCTGCATGAATTCGAAACCCGGGATGCGAAACTCGAAACTCATCGCCCTCTGGCTATCGTCGCTTCCACAGCACCGCTACCCCAGTCCCACATAGCGCCGCGGCCAGGAAAGTGAAAGCAGCGTAACCCAGCAATTGCGCTGGCCTCAACGGCGGCACCGCTTGCGTGACCACTGGTGCAACCATAGTCTGCGCAGCCTTGCCGCTGCCAGCATTGCTGCTGCGGGGCGGCAGCACAGCTAGTGCCATGGCCTCCCTCTGCGGCGTGGTTGAAGGTAGGACTGGCGGCGCGGCGGTTGGAGTGGCGGTGCTCAGCAGCCCAACCGCTGGCTCAGGCGTGGGCGAAGGGAGCGGCGCAGGTTCGAGTGGATCTTCAGACGTAGGGGTGGGCGGGAAGACTTCCGCAGTCTGAATAGGCACCGGCCTGGACGTCGGCGGAGCGGTCGTCGCCGTCGGTGTGACCTCGGGGGTTGATCCAGGCGGGGCCGGGGGCACTGTGGGCTCAAGCACCGTCACGCTGACCCGGTGGCGTTCCTCTCTGCCGGCCTGCACCACCCGCAGTGTGTAACTCTGGCTTGCCATCGGGCACACCTGCCGCTCCTCCTGACCCATCACCCCCTGCTCTCCGGCGCCATCATCCCAGTAGACGGCCAGCGCCCCGGCCACGTCCCAGCGCAGCGTGACGCATTCCCCGCGCACGATGGTCTGCGGCTCCACCGAGAAGGCGACTTGCGGGGGCTCCACCGCAGGCGTTGGGGTCGCCGCCGACGGGATGGAGGTCGGTGTGACGGTCGGCCAGGGGGTGAAAGTCGAGGACGGTGTCGCTGTTGGACGGGACGTATTTGTCGGCGTGGCAGTGGGCGTGGGCGGGATGGGAGTTGGCGTCGGTGTATCGGTTGGTAAGGGGCAAAGCTGTTCGAATGTACAGATTGGCGGCCGCATGCCACTGACGCCGTAGTCCCCTGGCCCCCAGGCCCAGCCCTCTACATCACCATCGTGCACAGTGTAGCTGCTGGCCCCCACCTGCGAATATTCCCACGTGCCGTCCGGCAACAGGTGGTAGTAGGCCCAGTAGCGGCAGTCCAGCCCCTGGCATTGGCAGAAGCAGTCTTGCAGGGGGAAGTCACAGCCATCCCCTTCGATCTTGCACACCGCCCCGCCCAGGCCGTAGCTGTAGTCGAGCACCAGGTTAAGCCCCGAACGCTGCAACAGTTCCTCGCTGCTCAACGTCTCCCTGTCGAAAGCAACGCACCCCGTCCACAGGCTGCCGTCGGCAAACTGCACGACCAATCCGGCGCGGCCGCCCGCGGCATAGGCTGGATGAACAGCAAGACCCAGCAGCAGGAACAGGCCGAGCCCCACGGCCAGCCAGACTCGCAACGTTGATTGGCGATCGGAACTTGGTGTCAGCACTGCTCTCCCCCCTCTGCCATACTGCCCATACGTGAAACCCTCAGAACGTGTTCCCGCGTGGGACGCGGACTAACGCGGACGACCGCGGATTTCACCTGTTTTCTATCGGTGTTCGTCCGTGGTCGTCCGCGTCCTATGCCCGCATCGCTTAGCGGTGGCGGCGGCGAGCGTAGGCAGCCAGCCCGGCCAGGCCGCCGCCCAGCAGCAGCAGCGTGCCCGGCTCAGGTATCTCCGCCGGAGCCTGCTGCGCTTCGATTTCCTCGAAAGTGTACACTGGTGGCAGTGTGGTGGGGTTCCAGTCCTCGTCGAAAGCGGTCCAGGAGAAGCCTTCCACGTCCCTGTCGGCCGGCGTGTAAGCGCTGGCCCCGATCATCGAGGATTCCCAGGCCCCATCCACCAGGTGCCAATAGCCCCAGAAATGCTCTGGATCGCAGAAGCAGTTGTCGGCCGGGCACCCTTCGCCACCGATGGCGCAGATGGCGATGCCCCAGCCTGTGTCGTAGGTGACCACCTCCACGCTGGAGGCCAGGAGCGCATCCAGCGTCGTGGCCTCTACGGACACCTCGACAATCTCCGTGTGCTCAGAACCGCCGCTGTAGCGGATCACCAGGCCGATCTGCTTGCTGTCTGCAGCCAGGGCGGTCGTCCCCAGTAGTACGATGAGCATGATGCCGGCCAGCAGTGCCAGATGAGCACGGAATGTGTGATGATGAGATGACATTGTTTTCTCCCTGCTTTGTGTTGATAGGATCTTGTAGGAGCAAGGCTTGCCCTTGCCCAGGGCAAGCACAATGCCTGCCCCTACCCGGACGGGTGCAAGACCCTCCCTACGAGTTCCTCACCAGCGGTAACCAAAGCCCGACGGGGGCGACGACCGTTGCCGTCTGCTGCGCTGCGCCCTCCACCCCATCCGGATCGCTCAGCACGACCTCGATTTCGATGCTCGCACCAGGCATCAACTCCGCCAGTTCGCCCGCGTAGAGCACACCGTGCTTGGTCAGCGTTCCCTCGCCCCAGGTAGCCGTCCCCATCAACCGGTAGCGCAGCATCGCCGTCCCGTCGCCATCCTCGTCGCCGGTGTAGGGCACGAACAGCCGCACCCCGCCCGGGCCCGCGCCGTGCGCCTGCAGTGTGCCAGGGATCGTTGCCTCTCCCTCAGACGGAAGGGGCGGATACGGAGCCAGCAGCGTTGGCAACGCATCGAGCACCGCCAGCAAGCGGCTTTCGGGCTGGGCCTCGGTGTAGGCGAAAGCGCCACTCGGTTCCTGGAAGTGCAGCAGCGCGTCCGGCGGCGTGATCAGCGTGCCCTGTGCGGTCAACCGGGCGAAAGGCGGACGGCGAGGGTCCTTCTCCGCACTCAGCAACCCTTGCGTCACCAGGGCGATGGAGTTAGAATTGCTGGGGCTGCCTTCCAGAAAGCCACCCCATCCCCCGTCGGGGAGTTGTTCCGCTTCCAGGTACCGGGTGGCGCTGACGAGGGCCGGGTGGGTGGGCGGCACACCGCTGCGGATCAGAGCGCTCATCACGCGGCCGGTGGTATCGTTGTCACTGCCGTCGCCGCCGATGGGCCAGCCCCAGCCGCCGTCGGCCCGCTGCTCAGCCAGCAGCACCTGCGTGGCAGTGGGCGGTATCGACTCCTCCACCGCCGCCAGCCCTTCCAGCGCCAGCGCGTGCTTGAAAGCACTGCCCGCATGATACCAGCCCGTGACCGGGTCGTACAGTTCCCCCAGCCGTGTCACCAGGTTCAGGCCGCCGAAGTTGTGGGGATCAGCGCCCGCCGCGGCGACCGCCAACAGCAGCTTACCCACCATCCCGGCATCATTGCTGAGGAAGGGCATCGTAGCCACCTGCTGTTCCAGAGCGGCCAGTGCGCTCCACCCCCCCACCGTCCAGGTGTAGCCGTCGGGGTCCTCGCCCGCCAGAGCAATGGTGCGCACACCATCGGCAGTGACGGTGCCGCCGCCGAAGCTGCCATCGGCCAGTTGCTGGGTGCGCAACCAGTCCAGCCCCCGCCGCATCGCCAGCCGCCGCCCGCGCAAAGGCAGCGGCCGCCCGATGAGCCCCAGCAGACCGTAGGCGGTGGCACTGACAGACGGTTCGCTTTCGCCAAGATGGGGTACGAAGCCGCCGTCGGGTCGCTGAAGCTGCAACAGAGCCTCCAGCGCCGACTGGCCGCTGCGTTGCCAGGACACGTCGAGGAGCGATCCGCCGCTGGCCGTCACGCCCAGAAAGGCCAACCCGGTGCTGGTCGTCTCGCTGAACAGGGTGTCCGGAAGGCTGCGAAAACCGGCGTCACTCGCCTGCTGCGTGTGCAGAAAGGCCAATCCTCTCGTCATCGCCGCGTCGCTTGCCGCCACGCTGGCGACGGCCAGTGCCTGCAGCGCCCAGCTCGTGTCCTCGGTACTGCTGAGTTGGCCAGGCAGTTGGGGCCAGCCGCCGTCACCGTTCTGCTGCGCCCGCAGCCAGCTTATGGCAGCATCAGGAATGGATTGATCGGCACCCTTCAGCGCTAGCAGCGCCCAACCCTGCGCCGTGATTCCATCCGTTGGCCCACTGCCGTAGCGTCCGCCGGGGGAGCGGAAGCTCTCCAGCCTTGCTACCAGATCGAACCCGGCGAAGTCGCGAGGATTACCGCCTCCTGCGGCAACGGCCAGCAGCAGCCGGGCTGTGCCGGTGGCCGTCGTCGTCTCCTGCGCTGCTTGAGCGGCCAGGGCATCGAGCGGGGTGGCTCCGCTGCCAGCCGGGAAGATGGTCGCATCTTCCCCCGCCGCAGCCAGCGCCCAGATGGCGGCGGCCGTATCGGAGCCCCAGCCGCCGTCGGGCTGCTGCTGTGTCCTCAGCCAAATCAGCGCTTTGTCCACAGCGCCGCTGCGCAGGGAGATGCTGGCAATGGGATCGGCGTGGGCCGGCGGTGCCATCGGCAGGGCCAACGTCAGACAGAGCACAAGCAGGCACGAACGTAGGAAGCGTGACATCGTTCTTGTCATAACGCACAAACCCCTCATCACCCGAGCGGGGAGAGGGGTTTCCGTCTTCAAAGTGAAAGCCCCTTGCGGTTGCAAGAGGCTTGAGTGACGATGAAGCTGTCCCTCCGCCCCCTTTCGCTCGAAGGTTGGTGGAGTACACAGCAGAGGAGGGTATCCTGGCTCTCTTGGCTGATTGCTTATCGCCTATCGCTTATCGCAAGGGTGTCCATGATGACCAGATGATTTGCGATAAGCCATAAGCGATCTGCGATAGACCAAGATCACAGTTGCGGGACAGCGCCGGACTTGCACCGGCTTCCCCTTTCAGCCCTCGCGTCCGGGCGGTGGGGCACCTCTGCTGTCTAGTTTGCAGTTGTGGTGAGAGTATAGCACAAGGGACAGAAGATGTCAAAAAGCAATGGGTGGGAATCGAGCCTTCAGGCGGTGTGTATCGGCCTTGGGAACTCGGCACCGACGGCGAACCCCAGAGGGTCACTTGCCCCAACGGACAACAGGCAGAAGTGACAGCCGGACGAAAAGAGCATCGCTATCGCGCCACTTTCGAGACCGCTGACTGCGATGGCTGTTCGTCAGGAGCTAGACGAGGCCAGCCAATACATAGTAGCTCTCTTTGCTTCTTTTCTGGCCCAATTGCGCAGTTCCTTACGTCCCATAAGTCGTCTGATGCACTCTCTTCGACCATCTCCGGCTTACGGAGACCAAGTTCTTTCAGGAGAGTCATCCCTATCTTCCCAAAGCTCTGATTTGACAACTTCCGGGACCTGGTATACAATCGCCACATCCTACAAGGAGGTAAGTGGTATGAGCTACGCAGTGCGCATGATCATCCCGAATGGCAGCGACACCGTCGCGCCATGGCGTAGTGCGTCCACTTACTGAAGGGTTATGTAAAATCCTTAGCCGTGGGGCGCTGCGCACCCCACGGCTTTTTGATTCCACACACATCACTGCGAGCAATCGTGTGCACAGAGCCGTGGGGCAACCCACGGCTTTTTTGCGTGTCGGGCTGATACTGATGGCGAGGAGTTGCGCTCCGAGCCCCTGTGCGGGAGTACAACTCTCTCATAATCGGATAAGCCGGAGTGCATCGTCTCTGACGGTGCGGCAAAGTCAGAGACTTTGTACTCCAAGAGCGACTTTGATCGGAGCAATCTCATGGCACAGATCATACATGAAATCAAGGCATCATACGCGTTCGTGGAACGCAACTTCAACCTGGTCAAGCGGTACTGGGGCTGGGAGGTGGTATGGCTGGTCTACTCCATCGTCAATGCCCTGTCCATTACCTTCATCGGCAAGGCCTCGGGGGCCATCACCGGCCGCGCCCTGAGCCAGGCAGAGATTGACACAATGATTCTCTACCTGCTGGTGGGCACGCTGGTGTGGCACTACCTGTCTGTGATCTTCCACGACATCAGCGAGGCCATCGCCTGGGAGCGCTGGGAGGGCACCATCGAGTACACCTTCATGGCCCCTGTCACTCGCTTCACGCACATGATGGGCCAGACCGCCTTCTGCGTGGTCTACGGCGTGATGCATACCGGCGTGATCCTGCTGGTGGTCAGCCTGTTCTTCAGGCTGGACCTGAGCCAGGCCAACATGCTGGGCAGCGGGCTGGTGCTGCTGGCCAGCAGCCTCTCCTTCATCGGATTGGGCGTGATCGCCGCCGTGCTGCCGCTGCTCTACCCTGAGCGGGGCGCACAGATGACGCACGTCATCCAGGCACTGGTGTTGCTGGTATCGGGTGTCTACTACCCTGTGTCGGTGCTGCCGCGCTGGCTGCAGCCGGCGGCCGGCTTGTCGCCTGCCACCTGCGTACTGGAAGGGATGCGGGCCGGCATCTTGGAGGGAGCAAGCACCGCGGCCATGCTGCGCTACGTCTGGCCGCTGTTGCTCATGGGGGCTATCTTCATCCCCTTGGGCGTGTTCATCTTCCAAGCAGCCGAGCGCTACGCCAAGCGCAGTGGCAAGTTGAAGCGAAGCGGATGAGGCATGAAGCGTGAAGCTAGATTACGTTTTACGCATTACGTTTTACGCATTCACACATCACTGTTCACGTCGAGGAGAATCACCATGATAGAGACACACAACTATCGAAGAGAAGACCTGCCTGCTCTGGTGACGTTGATCAACGAGGCGGACGCCTTTGACAAGCTGGAGCGGGCTACGACCCTGCGAGAGTTGGAGCACGAGATGTCGTTCCCGACCTACCATCCTGAGACCGACTGCTTCCTGCTCTGGGAGGGCGGCCGGTTGGTGGGCTATACTGACCTCTTCGTGGCCAAGGGGAACGCCGACACAGGAAGCACGATCTACTGCTCGGGCGTGGTCCATCCCCAGTGGCGGCGGCGTGGTCTGGGCCAGCGACTGCTGAGGGCGGCCTACCACCGGGCCACAGAGTGCCTGGCCGAGATCGAACAGGGCCGGGCCAACTTCAACTGCAGCACCCGTGATCTGGAGAAGGACCGGAAAGCCCTCTTTGCAAGCTTCGGCATGAAGCCGGTGCGCTACTTTGTGAACCTGGTCCGGCCTATCAACAATGGACTGCCTCCAGCGCAGGTTCCGGCCGGCTTCCGGCTGCGCACCTTTGGTCTAGAGGAAGACATCGAGACTGTCTGGAGGGTGGATAACCTCGCTTTCCGCGACCACTGGGGCCACACCGACGGGAAGCTGGAGGACTTTGTTCATTGGCTCAAAGCCCCCCACTTTCGCCCGGAACTGTGGTTCTTGGCCGAGGAGGAAGCGACCGGTAGGGTAGTCGGCCTGGGGTTGAACATCATTGACCCCGACTGGATCGCCCAAACGGGGCGCCAGGAGGGGTACGTGGACAGCCTGGCTGTGCTTCGCGAGTATCGGCATCGAGGCTTGGGCACAGCGTTACTGGTGCACAGCCTGCACGCCCTGCGCCAGGCTGGCATGGAAGGCGCCCACCTCCACGCCGACGCTGAGAACCTGACCGGCGCGATGCGCCTGTATGAACGGGTGGGATTCCGGCTGCGGAAGACGAGCATCGCCTACCAGAAAGTGATGGCAGAGTAGTGATATCCGAGAAGACCATTCCGCCACCATGCCTTCGTCTTGGAGCATCAGGAGGATGACAATGACGAATAGCAACCACATTGCTCTGTCTGTTCAACATGCAAGGAAAGTGTTCAGGAAGAATGGAAAAAGTGGCCGGTGGAGACGGTTGCGAGGCAAGAAGAACGACTCTGGCGACGAAACGCCGCGCCAGGTCGTCGCCGTCAACGACGTGAGCTTCGAAATCCAGACCGGCGAGATCTTTGGCATCCTGGGCCCCAATGGCTCGGGCAAGTCCACACTGGTGCGCCTCGTCGCCACGCTTCTGCAGCCCGACGGCGGCACGGTCACCGTCTTCGGCCACGACGTGCAGCGCGAGGAGATGGCCGTGAAGCGGCTGATCAACCGAGTTTCGGTGGAGGCCTCATTCTTCAAGAAACTGTCTCCTATGGAGAACCTGCTCTATGCAGCGCGCCTCTATGGCCTGCCGGCGGGGACAGCGCGGCAAGAGATCGTGCGCATCCTCACCCGCCTGGGCATCAAGAAGCGCAGTATCACCCAGCCGCTGGAGGACATGTCGCGTGGCATGCAGCAGAAAGTGGCCATCGCCCGCGCCTTCCTCACGCAGCCGATGCTCTTGCTGCTGGATGAGCCGACCACGGGGCTGGACCCCCGCTCCAAGCGAGAGGTGCAGGCCTTCGTGGAGGAAATGCGGGATGTGCACAATGCGACCATCTTGCTCACCACCCATGACATGAACGAGGCGGATGCTCTCTGTGACCGCGTCGCCATTCTGGACGAGGGGCAGATCGTCGCCCTGGACACACCTGCCCAGCTCAAGGCCATGGTGAAACCGACCAACGGGCACGAGGCCACGTTGGAGGATGTCTTCATGGAGTTGACAGGCAAGGCGCTGACAGAAGAATGACGACGTTTGACAAAGCAGCATAAAATGGGTAGAATGGGGGACGCTGGCAGCACGCCATCGCGAGGCTGCCCACGTCCCCCACTTTATTTTCTACAAGGAGACTCCATCCATGTTACGAGAGATCATCGCCACAGAAAGAGCCCCTGCCGCCGTAGGCCCCTACTCGCAAGCCGTTCGTGTGGGCAACCTCGTCTTCACGGCCGGACAGATCGGCATAGACCCTGTGTTGGGGCAACTGCGAACAGGAATCGCCGCCCAGACGCGCCAGGCGCTGACCAACCTCCAGGCGGTACTGGAAGCCGCCGGCAGCAGCCTGAATCAGGTGGTGAAGACCACCATCTTCCTGCAGGACATGGCCGATTTTGCCACTGTCAACCAGATCTATGGCAACTCCTTCACGGCCGCACCTCCTGCCCGCTCCACTGTGCAAGTCGCCGCCTTGCCGCTGGGGGCGCTGGTGGAGATCGAGGCCATTGCCCTCACAGAGTGAGTGGAGCACCGCCGGCACACGATCCTGCCCGGCACATCGAGCGTGCTGGCGGTCTGCGCGCACACGCAGATGAGCGTGCTTGCCTTTTATCGGGAAATCTTGTATAATTGTCTGTCACGAGCATGCGCAGCGAAAGCCCACAGCGTGTCGGGCGTGCCCCACCCCTTCAGTCACGCGTGTGCCATCACTTGCGCAGGCCCCATCATCGAGGAGAAGAAAAAGCCCCCTATGAATCACTTGGAAAACGCCCAGCCAACACTAGAAGAATTGGAGGTGACCACCACACAAGCAGAACAGCCCGAACCAGAACATCCGATGGATACGGAAATCGCCGAGGCCTATGCGTACCAGTCGCTGAAGCACGGCCAGATCCTGGATGGGACTGTCGTCAGTGCCAGCCCCACGGAGATCCTTATTGACGTCGGCTCCAAGAGCGAAGGAGTCGTTCGCGGTCGGGAACTGGAGCAAATGGACGAAGCGTTCCTCGCCAGTCTCAGTGAAGGCAGCAAAGTACTTGTCTATGTCGTCCGGCCAGAAGACAGGCAAGGTAACATCGTCCTTTCCCTCGCCCGCGCCCAACAGGAGCAAGATTGGCGGGAAGCCGAACGGCTACTCGAGTCGAGGGAGTTCTTCGAGAGAAAGATCATCGGTTGCAACCGCGGAGGTCTCATCGTGGAGATGGGGCAGGTTCGCGGGTTTGCTCCTGCCTCTCAGTTGGCCATCGAATACCATGACGAGAGACCAACGAGAGCAGAGGGTGCCAATCGCTGGGCCCACTTGGTGGGCAAGCGGTTGTTGTTCAAGGTCATTGAACTAGACCGCCAGCGCAACCGCCTCATCCTCTCCGAGCGCTTGGCGATGCGAGACTGGCGGCGTCAGCAGAAAGTGCAGTTGCTGGAGGAGTTGCACAAGGGAGACATCCGCAAGGGAGTGGTGACCAGTCTGACCAATTTCGGGGCCTTCGTGGATTTGGGCGGAGCCGATGGTTTGATCCACCTCTCGGAACTCTCCTGGGGCCAGATTCGGCACCCCAGCGAGGTGCTGGAAGTGGGCCAGGAGGTAGAGGTCTACGTCCTGAAGATGGATCGGAAGCGCAAACGGATTGGCCTGAGTCTGCGGCAATTGCAGCCTGAGCCGTGGACCGTGGTTCACGAGAACTATGCCGTGGGCCAGCTCTTGGAAGGCACCATCACCAATCTGACCGACTTCGGTGCATTTGCCCGCGTTGGGCCAGGCATTGAGGGCTTGATTCACATCTCGGAGCTGGCAGATTATCGCGTGACCCACCCTCGCGAAGTCGTGAAGCCAGGGGATACCCTCACCCTGCGCATTATCCGCATCGACCCCCAGCGTCGCCGCATGGCTCTCAGCCTCAAGCAGGTGCCTGAGGATGGCTACGTGGAATTCGACTGGCGCGAGGTCACTGAAGAACTAGCCGCAGAAGAAGCAACGACTGAGCCCCCCATGCTTGACCTTCGAGAGGCCGAGGCTGAGCCTCCCGCCGAAGGAGCGAGAGCCGAGCTCGAACCAGCCGCCGTTGAGGAAGCAGAGGCTGAACCCGCGGCCGTCGAGGAACCACAGGCTGAGCCGGAAGCCGAGATAGTGGAAGCTGAACCCGTTGCTGAGGAAGTGGAGACCCAGCCTGCTGCCGCCGAACAAGCAGCGGCCGAACCTCCAGTCGCCGAGGAAGCAGAGGAAGGAAAGGCCGAACCCCCTGTCGCCGAGGAAGCAGAGGCTGAGGCAGAGGCTGAGGCAGTGGAAGCTGAACTCGTCACCGAGGAAGCGGAAGCTGAACCTCCGGACACCGAGGAAGCAGAGGCTGAGCCAGAGCCCAAGGCTGTGGAAGCTGAACTCGTCACCGAGGAAGCGGAAGCCGAACCTCCGGACGCCGAGGAAGCGGAGGCTGAGCCAGAGCCCGAGGCAGTGGCGGCTGAACCCCTCACCGAGGAGACAGACGCCGGACCCGCTGCTGAGGAAGCGCAGAAAGCCGAGGCCGAACTTCCAGTCGCCGAGGAAGCAGAGGCTGAGCCAGAGGCCGAGGCAGTGGAGGCTGAACTCGTCATCGAGGAAGCGGAAGCCGAACCCGCTGCTGATGAGGAAGCAGTGGCTGAGCCGGCCGCTGAAGAGGCAGAAGCTGAGTCTGCCGCCGACGAGGAAGCGAACGTCGAGAGCCAAGAAGACTAGCGGAAATCATCCGTCCATCAATACATCGCTGAACAGCATAGAATAGACACGCTTCCGGCGCTGGAAAGCGCAGGGGGAGCACCGCGCCCGCATTCGCTCAGGTAATCTGGCACGAGGGCTTGGCGGGCTCGGTGTGTCCCGTAACCGTATTGCGCATTCCTGAAGTCCAGAAGCTCTGCTTCTGGACTTCGAGGCAAATGCGATCATGTGCAAGCGCAGCGTTTGAGAGATAGACTGGGAAGCTACCGCAGAGGCATGTTCAAGCCGTGGCCTTGGGCTTCGAACGTCAGGTGTTAGTGATGACAGAGAAGATCAATCGCTTTGCGAAGAAAACGCAACAAGTGCTCAGTCAGGCGGTAGAAGAGGCGCGCCATCTGAATCACGACTACGTTGGCACGGAGCATCTGCTGCTGGGGCTCGTCAAAGAGGATGACGACATCACGATCAAAGTGCTGAAGGCAATGGACGTGAAACCAACGCACGTCACCCGCACCCTGGCACGCGTGATGTCCAAGAGAGCGGGTAGGAGAGAGGGCAAGAGGGTGAGCCAGCCCGCCTTGACGCCGAGCACAAAGCGAGTGATCCAGGCCGCCGTTGAAGAGGCGCGCAACATGGGTCACCACTACATCAACCCCGGTCACCTGCTGCTGGGCCTGTTGGATCAGGGAGAATGCATCGCTGTACAGGTGCTGGAAAAGCTGGGAATGGATCCCAAGCAGATGCGCACGGCTGCTGTGCGCCATCTGCTGGAAGCGGAAGAGACGACGCCGGAAAGGGCCGCAAAGAGCAAGCCGTCACGCCCCCAGACCAAGCTGCTGGACGAACTAGCGATTGACCTCACCGCGCAGGCAGCGGCAGAGAAACTGGATCCCGTCATAGGCCGCGAGAAAGAGATCGAGCGGGTCATCCAAATCCTCTCCCGCCGCACGAAGAACAACCCCGCCCTCGTCGGCGAGCCCGGAGTGGGCAAAACGGCCATCGTGGAAGGGATCGCTCAGCGCATCGTGACGGGCGATGTGCCGGAGTCCTTGCAGGACAAGCGTGTGCTGATGTTAGACGTCGGCAGCCTCGTCGCCGGAACCGCTTACCGCGGGCAGTTCGAACAGCGGCTCAAGAAAGTCATTGAAGAGATCAAGAACAGCGGATCCATCCTTTTCATTGACGAGGTTCACATGCTGGTGGGAGCCGGTGCCGCAGGCAGCTCAGTGGATGCTGCCAACATCCTCAAGCCCGCCTTGGCGCGCGGCGAACTGCAGTGCATAGGCGCCACCACCCTGTCCGAATACCGCAAGCGGATCGAAGGCGATGCGGCGCTGGAACGGCGCTTCCAGCCTGTGCTGGTGGAAGAACCGACCGTCGAGGAGACCATTGACATTCTGCGCGGGATCAAGGAACGCTACGAGGCGTATCACAACCTGCAGATCAGCGACGCGGCGGTATGCGCTGCCGCCCAACTAACGGCTCGGTACGTGACCGATCGCTTCCTGCCCGACAAGGCTATAGACGCCATTGACGAAGCCGCCTCTCGGGTGAGAATGTACAAGACACCCCGGGCCGTGGCCTTGCGTGAAGCCTTCACTAGCCTGCGGACGGTGGAGAAGCAGCGGCAAGAAGCCCTGATGGCTGAACGTACCGAAGAAGCCATTGCGCTGAGCCGCAGCGCTCGAGAGTGGCAGGATCGGGTGGAACAGATGCGGCTGGACTGGGAGTCGGCCGCCGAGCGGCCCAGCGTCGCCGCCGACGACGTGGCCGAGGTGGTGAGCATGTGGACCGGCGTGCCCGCTGCCCGCATCGCGGCAGGGGAATCGGAGCGGCTGCTGCAAATGGAAGAAGCGATGCACGAACGGATGGTGGGGCAGGACGAGCCTATCTGCACCATTGCCAAGGCAGTGCGTCGAGCGCGGACAGGACTGAAAGACCCCCGACGCCCCATCGGGAGCTTCGTCTTCCTGGGTCCCACGGGAGTGGGCAAGACCCTGCTGGCCAAAGCGTTGGCTGAGTTCATGTTCGGCAGCGAAGACGCGCTGCTGCAACTGGACATGTCGGAATTCATGGAGCGGCACAGCGTGGCCCGGCTGGTGGGCGCGCCCCCCGGCTACGTCGGCTACGAGGAGGCGGGGCAACTGACGGAGGCCATCCGCCGCCGCCCTTACTCCGTCATCTGCTTCGATGAGATCGAGAAAGCTCACCCCGACGCCTTCAACATGCTGCTGCAGATCATGGAGGATGGCCAGCTTTCCGACGCTAAAGGGCGCAAGGTGGACTTCTGCAACACCATTGTCATCATGACCTCTAACATCGGCGCGGAGTTGATCAAGCGCTCAGCGACGCTGGGCTTCCAGGCCAAGAGGAAGGAGGAAGAGGACCGTTCGTGCACGCCGGAGGAACGGGAGCGCGACTATCAGGAGATGCGCCATAAGGTACTGGCTGAATTCGATCGGACGTTTCGCCCGGAGTTCCGCAACCGCATTGATGCAGTGATGGTCTTCCGTACGCTGACGAGGGAGGAGATCAAGCAGATCGTTGGCCTGGAGCTGAAGCGGGTGCAGCAGCAACTGGGCGAACAGGAGATCACGCTGCAAGCTACCGAACCGGCCAGGGAGAAGCTGGCTGACGAAGGATACAATCCTGAGTTCGGCGCCCGTCCCCTGCGGCGGGTCATCCAGGCCCAGGTGGAGGACCCTCTGAGCGAGATGCTGCTGGCTGGCGAGTTCCAGCCGGGCGATGCGGTCACCATTGACGTGGATGAAGAAGGGGAGATCGAATTGCAGGTCAGTGAGAGTGCTGCCGGGACGGATGGTGTGCAGGAAATGCTAGAAGAGGCCCTTGGAGGTTAGAGGGGTACGGGTTGCGGATTTCGGGTTGGCCGAGCAGGCAGAGGCTCTTGCGGTCAGCTACCGGCAGGGTGGCTGGCCGTTTTTGTTTGACACATGACCGCAAGTGAGGTACAATTCGACACCAGGCACACCCACGCAACACGTTGTGCAGTAGGCATCCTTTCTCCCAGTGTCACGCGCGTTTGGAAAGAGTGTCGAGCATTGAGGGATAACTATGGCCAAAATCAAGACCCGCTACGTCTGCCAGCAGTGCGGCAGCGCGCAGCCCAAGTGGATGGGCCGCTGTCCCGACTGCGGCGAATGGAACACGCTGGTGGAAACGGTGGTCACCGACGATCGGCGACGAGCAAGCCACCCGCTGGCCGCGGGGGGAACCTCCCCCCAGGCCTTGCCTGCCATCTCCGCCGACGGCTTCGAGCGCATCCCCGTGGCCATCGGCGAGGTGAGTCGCGTCCTCGGCGGCGGCCTCGTGCCCGGCTCCGGCGTACTCATCAGCGGCGACCCCGGCATCGGCAAGAGTACGCTTCTGCTGCAAATCGCCTCGCTCCTGGCCCGCCAGGGCCACAAGGTGCTCTACATCTCCGGTGAGGAGAGCCCCCAGCAGATCAAGCTGCGGGCAGAGCGGTTAGCCATCACCAACGAGACTCTCTACATCCTGGGCGAAACGCGCCTGGAAAGCATCGCTGCGCACATCGAGCAGATGCAGCCCCGTCTGGCCATCATCGACTCCATCCAGTCCATCTCCACCGACGCGCTTTCCTCGTCGGCGGGGAGCGTCAGCCAGGTGCGAGACTGCGCGGGCTACCTGCTGCGGCTGGCCAAGGCGCACTCCATCCCCATCTTCTTCGTCGGCCACGTGACCAAGGGGGGAGCCATCGCCGGGCCCAAGGTGCTGGAGCACATGGTAGACACCGTGCTCTATCTGGAGGGGGAGCGGTTCCACGCCTACCGCTTGCTGCGGGCGGTGAAGAATCGCTTCGGCTCCACCGACGAGGTAGGCATCTTCGAGATGACCGAGGCGGGGCTGGAGGAGGTAAGTAACCCCTCGGAGGCCTTCCTGGCCGAACGGCTGCCCAATGCCGCCGGCTCGGCCATCGCTGTGACAATGGAAGGGACGCGGCCGCTGCTGGTGGAAATCCAGGCGCTGGCCTCGACCACTGCCTTCAACATCCCCCGCCGCACGGCCAACGGGGTGGATTTCAACCGCTTGCTTCTGCTGGCGGCAGTGCTCTCGCGGCGGGTGGGGATGCGGCTGGCCGATCAGGACCTCTTCGTCAACGTGGTGGGCGGGTTGCGCGTCGGCGAGCCTGCGGCCGACCTGGCCATCGCCGTGGCCATCGGTTCCAGCTTCAGGAACCAGCCGGTGGCGGCCGACCTGGCCATCGTGGGCGAGGTGGGGCTATCCGGCGAACTGCGCAGCGTGAGCCATCTGGCGCAGCGACTAAATGAGGCGGCCAGGCTGGGCTTCACCCGCTGCTTGGTGCCCCGCGGGCGCCGGCGTGGCAAGAAGAGCGTGCCGGAAGGGATGGAGGTCATCAGCGCCCGCACACTGCAGGAGGCGCTGGAGGCGGCGTTGGTGTGATGTAGTGATTAGCGGAGAGGGGTCAGTCAGGATTGAGACTCTACAAACAGGTAATGGGCTGCGTCCTGGCATTGCAGTTTAACCCTCGCCCACACCACTGCAAGCGGATCGGATTGGGCTATCGGGTGGACAGTGGAGAATACCGTATCTTCTACCTGGTGGATGTCGAGGAGCAACGAGTGAGCGTGCCCTTGATCGGCAAGCGAAACGATGACGAAATCTACAAGCTCGCCCGCAGGCTAGGGTTGCTATGAGGCTGGGTCTGTACGCGAGACGAGGCTGGGCGCTTTGGCGACTTCTGTGCATTTGACAGAATCGAGCTCCTGGGGTATAATGACGGCCACAATTGAAGCACACCTGTGCCAAAGGCGAAGACGGAGAGGAGTACGCGGGAGGAGGCCGCCAGGGAGGTGGGGTCATGGACTGAAAGCCCCACTCGGAGGAGGCCCGCCGAAGTTCGCTCCTGAGCCGACGGGGGAAATGGCAGATGGCGTATGGCAGACAGCAGATGGCAGATAGTCATTCACCATCAACTTCAGCCATCAGCTATCCGCCAGAGTAGTCCGCTCCGGAAGCCCACCGTTAGCGGGGCAGCCGATAAGCGCTGGCCATTGGCCTTCGCCGTCGGCAGTTGAGGGGGCCGGCCTTGCCGGTCAAGCGAGGTGGTACCGCGGGAGTGTTACGCTCTCGTCCTCACGGACGAGGGCGTTTTTCGTTACTCCCACAAACTCAGGTTCTGAATGATAACATCACACCATACTTTGCACTATTCTCCATTTCATCCAGGAGGACTAATCAATGCCAGAGCAAACTGACAGCTTGCTAGAAGAGGCGCTGCAGGCACTGGAAGCGGCGAGTGACGCTGCAGCGCTCCAGGTGTGGCGCACTGGGTATCTGGGTCGTAAGGGCCAGGTGAGCGAGCTGATGAAGCTTATCAGCACACTGCCCAAGGAGGAACGCCCGGCCTTCGGCCAGGCAGCCAACGAGCTGAAGCGGACACTGGAGACGGCCTTCGAGGCGCGGCAAGAGGCGCTGGCCCGCGAGGAGCTGGCGGGCGAGCTGGCAGCCGAGGGGTTGGACGTCACCCTGCCCGGCCGCCCCATCGGCCCCGGCCATCTGCACATCACCACCCAGACGCTTCGCCAGAACTACGCCATCTTCGCCGAGATGGGCTTCCAGGTCTACGAGTCTCCCGACGTCGAGACCGACGAACTGAACTTCGGGCTGCTGAACATGCCGCCCCATCACCCGGCCCGCGACATGTGGGATACCTTCTGGATCAGCGACGAGATAGTGCTGCGCACGCATACCTCGCCGGGGCAGATTCGGGTGATGCGCGAGCGCCATCCCGAGCCTATCCGCGTCATCCTGCCCGGCAAGTGCTACCGCTACGAGCAGATTACCGCCCGCTCGGAGCACCAGTTCTACCAGGTGGAGGGGCTGGCCGTGGGACATGGCATCACCATGACTGACCTGATCGGCACGCTGACCGAGTTTGCGCGGCGGCTCTACGGGCCGGAGCGTCGCATTCGCATCCGCGGCTCCTACTTCCCCTTCACCGAGCCCAGCATCGAGGCCGATATGGATTGCATCTTGTGCCTTGGCGAGGGCTGTCGGGTTTGCAAGCAGAGCGGCTGGCTGGAGATCGGCGGGGCGGGGATGGTGCACCCGGTCGTGCTGCAAAACGGCGGCTACGACCCCGAAGAGTGGAGCGGATTCGCTTTCGGGCTGGGCGTCGAGCGCCCGGCGATGCTCAAGTACGAGATTGACGACATCCGCCTGTTCTACGGGAACGACTTGCGCTTCCTGCGGCAGTTTTGAGGTAGTGAGGTAACAGGGTAACGAGACAACGAGGCAACAAGGAGCAGAAGTGATGAGTGAGAGAGGGTTTGAAGGGCTGCAGGTGTGGCAGAAGGCGCGTGAGCTGATGCTGAAGTGCCGCCGCCAGGGTGAAAACGAGCCCGGAAGCAACCTCGTGGTCCGTGAAGTTCGTGCCACCTACAGTGTCACAGAACCAACCCTCGTTAGCTCATTGCCCCGTTCACCCGTTAACTCCTTGCCTCATTCACCCGTTAACACACTACAAGGAGACGACCAATGAAAGTCCCTTTGTCCTGGTTAGAAGACTACGTAGACATCCCCATCCCCACCACCGAACTGGCAGAGCGGTTGACGCTGGCCGGTCTGGAGGTGGAGACCATCGAATACACCGGCCTGCCCGGGGCTGAACTGGAGTGGGACCCGGGGAAGATCGTCGTGGGCGAGATCCGCGCCGTCCATCCCCACCCTAACGCCGACCGGCTGGTGCTGGCCGAGGTGGAATACGGTGGTACGGAGCCGGAGGCCGTCGTTTCGGGACCTCCCAGCCTGCTGCCACTCCGTGGTCGGAGCGACCTGCACCTCAAGGTAGCCTTTGCCATGGAGGGCGCTGCCCTCTGGGACCCCTACGCCGAGGTGCACCGCGTCAAGAAGCTGAAGAGAAGCAGGATCCGCGGTGTCCTCTCCCGCGCCATGGTCTGCTCGGAGAAGGAACTGGGCCTCTCCGACGAGCACGAAGACATCATCTACCTGCCCGACGACGCTCCGGTGGGCCTGCCTCTGGTCGAATACCTGGGCGACGCTGTGCTGGAGCTCGACATCAAGGGGCCGTTCGGTCACTTGCAGTCGGTCTTCGGTATCGCCCGCGAGGTATCGGCTCTGCTGAAGGCGCCACTGCGGCGGGATGTGCTCGAGGTTCTGAAACACCATCCGGCAGGGCTGGCCCCTACGCCCGATTTCATCGTCCTGGAGATCCCTGACCCAGACCTATGCCCGCGCTATTCGGCGGCCTTCATCCAGGGCGTGAGGGTGGGGACTTCGCCCTTCTGGATGCAGATGCGGTTGCGCCGCGCGGGAATGCGCCCCATCAACAACATCGTGGACATCACCAACTACGTGATGCTGGAACTGGGTCAGCCGCTGCACGCTTTCGACTATCACATCCTGCGGTCCAAGCCAGGCGAAGATCGACCGGCGATCATCGTGCGCCGCGCCCGGGCCGGCGAGCAGATGGCAACACTCGATGGCGTGATGCGCACCTTCGACAATGAGATGCTGCTCATCACCAATGGGCAGGGGCCGGTGGCGGTGGCCGGCGTGATGGGCGGCCTGGAAAGCGAGGTCACCGAAGCGACGACCGATGTCCTGTTGGAGTCGGCCAACTTCTACTTCCTCAACGTCCGACGCACCTCCCGCCTGCTGGGGCTGACCAGCGACGCCAGCCAGCGTTTCGGACGGCGGGTGGATCCGGAATTGACGGTGAAGGCTGCGGCGCGGGCGGCCCACCTGATGGCAGAGTTGGCCGGCGGTACCGTCGTCCCGGTCATCGGCGATTTGTACCCTGGCCGCCAGCCGCAGCGGGTGATCGAGTTCGATCCTGCCTATGCGGCCCGCATCCTGGGCGTCGAGGTACCGACCGACGAGATGGTGCGTATCCTTACCTCTCTGGAGTTTCAGGTCTCAAGGTCGCACGTCGCAGGGTCTCAAACCGAAGCCTTGCGACCTGCGACTCCTGCGACTTTGAACGTCACCGTCCCCTCCCACCGCCTGGACGTCACGCGCCCTGTGGATTTGGTCGAGGAAGTGGGCCGCGTGTGGGGCTACGACCGCTTCCCGGTGACGCTCATGCGTGATGAACTGCCGCCGCAGCGAGCCAATCCTCGCCTGGAGGGAGCCGAGCGCGTGCGCGATCTTCTCATCGGCTGCGGCCTGGACGAGGTGATCACCTACTCACTGATCAACATCGAAGACGAGGGGAAACTTCGGCCAGAAGGGCCACCGCCCGATCCGGCTGGCTATCTGCACGTGCGCAATCCCCTGTCGAGCGAGCGGGCGACGCTGCGGCAGACGCCGCTCCCCGGCCTGCTCCACACCGCCCGCAAGAACCTGCGTTTCCTCGACCGCATCGCCATCTTCGAGATCAGCGCGGTCTACCTGCCGGTGGAGGGACAGACGCTGCCCGACGAGCCGCTCCGCCTGGGCATGGTGAAAACCGGCCCGCGGGAGGATCGCTCGTGGCTGGCGGGGCAAGACCGCGAACTGCTGGGCTTCTACGACCTCAAGGGGATAGTGGAGACGTTGCTGAGCGGGCTGGGGCTAGAAGGGACATTCGAGCCAACTCAGCATCCCTCCTTCCATCCTGGCCGATGTGCCCAGGTCAGCATTGGGGATAACGTGCTCGGCGTGATGGGAGAGCTGCACCCGCTGGTGCGGGAAGCGTTCGGCCTGCCGGCGCAGCCGGTCTGCGCGCTGGAGTTCGACCTGGACAAGCTGCTGGTGGGCTGGGGCGCCGCTCGCACGATGGAGCCCATCTCCGTCCATCCGCCGGTCTACGAGGACATCGCCTTGGTGGTGGACGAGACAGTGACCGCTGAACAGATGGAGCGGGCCATCCGCTCTGCTGGCGGCCGGCTGCTGCGGGAAGTGCGGTTGTTCGACGTCTACCGTGGCGCGCCGGTGGCTGCGGGCAAGAAGAGCATGGCCTACGCCCTCACCTTCCAGTCGGACACCAAGACGCTGAAGGATACCGAGGTGGCCAAGCAACGGCAGCGCATCGTGCGGCGGCTGGAGAGAGAGTTGGGTGCTGTACTGAGAGGGTGATGGCGGAGAGGCGTTATAGCATCACGTGTACTGCGGCCCCCGCAGGCCCCGATAGGTGGGCCTGCGGGGGCTTTGCATAAGGGCGGAGATTGTGGTATACTTGAGAGCAGGTATGGAGGACTGTTTGCCATGAGAAGGACTAAACGATGAGGATAGCGTAGATGGACTGCGAAGATGTAGTTGCCCTCATTGACGAGATCAGACGTCTGGGCAGCGAACTGGATGATGTGGAGGCCAAGGCAGCACAGGGTGGCCTGCCGGAGCGTATTCATCGCTCCCTCTCGGCCTTGAGCAACCGCCGGAGCGGTGGCGTCATCCTGTTCGGCGTGGATGAAGAACAGCACTTCGCCGTGGTCGGGGTGCCTGACGTGGCCCGTTTGCAGCAGGGTCTGGCGTCTGTCGCTTCGGAGATGCGCCCCCCGCTGCGGCTGGATTTCGACGTCTGTGAGGTCGAAGGACAGAGAGTGGTGGCGGTGACGGTGCCCAAGTGTCCGCCGGATCAGAAGCCCTGCTACTGGGGGCCCAGCCGCCTGGAGGAAGGGGCCTATGTGCGCGTGGGTACCACCAATCGGCGGATGACGGTCAATGAGATCCGACGGTTGTGGGCTTCGTATCGCGACGACGTGGATGCAGAGGCAGTGCCGGACGCCTCGCCTGAGGACCTGGACTGGCGACGGGTGGAGGCCTATCGCGCTCAGGTACTTCGTCGTGACCCTGAATCGGCAGCCGCTGAGCAGACACCCGAGCAATTGCTCTTGGGCGTCCACTGCCTGGTGCGCGAAGGCGGTGTGCTGCGACCAACATTGACCGGCTTGCTCCTCTTTGGCCGCAACCCCCAGTACCATTGCCCGCGCTTCCTCATCACTGTCACACAGTACACAGGCACAGATGTAGGGCAGGAGATCATCCACGGTCGTCCCTATCTCTTCGATACCGAAGCACAGGGTCCCATTCCAGCCATGATTGACAAAGCTGAACGGACAGCGTTGGGGCTCATCAAGCGTCGTGCCTACTTTGATGGCCTGACCCGGCGGGAAGTGCCGGAGTATCCGGAGTTCGCCATTCGCGAGGCGATCCGCAACGCCGTGGCCCACCGGGACTATACCGCGCGCGGCAGTCACATTGACGTGCGCCTCTTCGCCGACCGGCTGGAGGTGCGCAACCCTGGTGGTCTTTTCGGCGACCTGACCGTGGAGACGCTGGATGAAGTGCCGCCTTCAACCCGCAACCCAAACATCATGCGTGTGCTGCAAGACCTGGGCTACGTCGAGCAGCGGGGCACCGGCATTCGGCGCATGATCGCTGAGATGCGCCAGGCCAACCTGGAGCCGCCCCACTTCAAGGATGCGGGGACGTACTTTGTCGTCAGGCTCAAGAACCACACCTTGCTGGACGAGGAGACACTGGCCTGGCTTGACCAATTCGCCAATTATCCCCTCAACGACCGGCAGCGGCTGGCCCTGGCCTATCTGCGGTTGAACGTGCAGATGACCAACGCCGACTACCGGCGGCTGCATCACGGCACGGTGGAGACTGTTGAGGCCACGCATGAACTGCGCGGTCTGGTGGAGGCTGGCTTGGTGGAGATGCACGGCACTCGCCGCTGGGCGTACTACACCCTGAGCGAGGAAGTCCTGCCTTGGGTGCAGCCACCTCTGCCCCTGGCGAGGAGCGACGAGGAGAAGGTCATGGCCTATGTGCGGGAGCATAACTCGATCCGCAACGCGGAGTGTCGAGAACTACTTGGGCTTGGCGACGACAACGAGAGGGCAAGGTACATTCTGGGGAAACTGGTGGTGGCCGGAGAACTGATGCAGATAGGACAGAAGCGGGGAACCCGCTATGTCCTGCCAAACGACGCTATATCCGGAACTTATGCGGAAAACTCCGGATAACTCGCCCATAAACGGAGACGGGCACAGCTTACGACGACGTCTGTAGCGGCGCGCCGGTGGCTGCGGGCAAGAAGAGCATGGCCTACGCCCTCACCTTCCAGTTGGACGCCAAGACGCTGAAGGATACTGAGGTGGCCAAGCAACGGCAGCGCATCGTGCGACGGCTGGAGAAGGAGTTGGGAGCGGTGCTGAGAGGATGATTCTGAGGCGGCCGGCACCTGCGAGGTGCCAGTCACCTTTGCTTGCTCTGTCGCCCCCGCGGACCCGACCTGGGTTCGCGGGGGCTTTGCATTGCACAAGGGCGGGGAGTGTGGTATACTGACGGACAGCTCACAGGAACAAAGGAGTTTGCTAATGGATGACCCAGCCTGTAGGACACCATCGCTGAACTTGCGTGATCGAATCCTGGGGATAGACCGGCAGGTGCCGTTGCTGGACGGCAGCCTCGTCCCCTACGTCAACCTGGACAATGCGGCCAGCACACCGCCGCTGCTGGACGTGATGCAAACGATAGAGCGCTTCATGCCCTACTATTCCAGCGTCCACCGAGGCACCGGTTTTAAGTCCCGGCTGAGCACTGTGGCCTACGACCAGGCGCACGAGATCATCGGCCGCTTTGTCGGCGCCGACTTGAGCAGCAACACGGTCATCTTCGGCAAGAACGCCACCGAGGCCCTCAACAAGCTCTCCTATCGCCTGCCTCTGTCGCCCGATTCGGTCATACTCGTGACCCAGTTGGAGCATCATTCCAACGACCTGCCCTGGCGGGCCCGTGCTCAGGTGGTCCACGTACGGGCCAGGCCGGAGGGGCGCCTGGACGAGGAGGATTTCGACCGGAAGCTGGACAAGTACGCCGGGCGAGTGGCCTTGGTTGCGGTCGCTGGCGCATCCAACGTGACCGGTTTCCTGCAGCCCATTCACCGGCTGGCCCACAAGGCACACGCCGTGGGTGCCAGGATCGTGGTGGATGCAGCCCAGCTAGCCCCCCACCGCCGCGTGGACATGAAGCCCGACGACGACCCGGAACATCTCGATTTCGTGGTCCTTGCGGGACACAAGATGTATGCGCCGTTTGGCACCGGCGCTCTCATCGGTCCCAAAGAGGTGTTTCTCCAAGGCGGGCCGGAGTACAGTGGCGGGGGTACGATAAGCATTGTGACACTGGACGAAGTGCACTGGGCCGGGTTGCCCTATCGAGAGGAGTCGGGTAGCCCCAATGTGGTGGGGGCGGTGGCAATGGCCGCAGCGGCGCAAGCGCTTTTGAACGTGAGCATGGACAACATAGCCACTCATGAAGAAGCACTGATCGCCTATTGCCTGGAACGGCTCAGCGCCATCCCCGGAATCAGGATCTACGGCGAAGCAGACCCGACGCGGGCCAACGAGAGAGTCGGCGTTATTCCCTTCAATCTACATGGGCTGTCCCACTTCCTGGTGGCGGCCATCTTGGGCTACGAAGGGGGCATTGGCGTGCGTAGCGGCTGTTTCTGTGCTCATCCCTATGTCGTTCACCTCCTGCAATTGGGCGAAGAAGAGGCAGCCACCTGGCGCGGACAGTTGCTGGCTGGCAACAAATCCAACATGCCCGGCATGGTGCGAGCTAGCTTCGGGTGCTACAGCAGTACCGAGGACATTGACCGGCTGATCACCATGCTGGAGCGCATCGTTCGCGGCGATGTCCAGGGAGATTATCGGCTGAAACCGAGTACCGGCGAGTACGTCCCGCTCAATTTCGAAGAACCGCTGGCTGACTACTTCTTGTTGGATAACCACCTGGGGTAGGGGCAAGCCTTGCGCTTGCCCCAAGGAGCGACCGCAAGGGCTCGCCCCTGTTTAGTACTGAGGGGATTATGACAAGGCATCAGGTGATCGTGGTCGGAGCAGGAGCAGCCGGTTTGATGGCAGCCGGGCGGGCCGCCGAACTGGGCGGCGAGACGCTACTCCTGGAGAAAATGAACCGGCCGGGGCGCAAACTGTGTATTACTGGGAAGGGACGTTGTAATCTGACCAACGTCGCGCCGCTATCCGACTTCATCACCCGTTTCGGGCCCAATGGCCAGTTCCTTCGCCAGGCGTTTTCCCGGTTCTTTTCCGCTGAACTGGTGGCTCTCTTCGAAGAACTGGGGGTTCCTACCGTGACCGAGCGCGGGGGACGGGTCTTTCCGGTCAGCGGACAAGCCCGAGAGGTAGTGGATGCACTGGTACACTGGGTCAGGAAACGAGGCGTGACTCTGCGCACCCGCTCCCCGGTGGAGCGCTTGCTCGTCGAGGGAGGACGGGTGGTGGGCGTGCAGGTGTCCCCGAACAGGGTCCACCGCTCTGACACCGTGATCATCGCCACCGGCGGGGCGTCCTACCCAGCCACCGGTTCAACGGGGGATGGCTATCGGCTGGCCCAATCGGTGGGGCACACCATCGTGCCCATTCGCCCGGCGCTGGTTCCCCTGGAGACAGCAGGTGACATCGCCCCCAGGCTGCAAGGGTTGAGCCTGCGCAACGTGGCCGTCCGTGTGTGGGTCAATGGGAAGAAACAGGCGGAAGCGTTTGGCGAAATGCTCTTCACCCACTTCGGCGTTTCCGGCCCGATCATCCTTGCCCTGAGCAGGCAGGTCGTGGATGCGCTGCGATCAGGTCAGCGCGTGACCCTGTCCATTGACCTGAAGCTTGCGCTCGATGAGCGCAGGCTGGATGCCCGCCTTCTTCGCGATCTGGATGCGCATGGCAAGCAACAGTTCCACACGCTGCTCAAAGATCTGCTTCCCAGAAAGCTGATCCCTGTTTGCATAGATCTGGTAGGCATCCCCCCAAACAGAGACGCGCACCAGATCACAGCCCAGGAGCGCGAGCGGCTGCGGATATGGTTGAAAGACTTCCGCCTGGAGGTGACCGGACACCGCTCCTTCACGGAGGCGATCATCACCGCCGGCGGGGTGGATACGCGAGAAGTTGACCCGCGCACGATGGCTTCGCGCCTGGCGGAGGGTCTCTACCTCGCTGGTGAGGTACTTGACGTGGACGGCGACACCGGCGGCTTTAACCTGCAAGCGGCGTTTTCCACCGGCTGGCTTGCTGGAAGGGCCGCGGCGCGGTGGGCCGCCAGGTAGCTGAGACAGCGATTGGAGAGTAGGAGGGCATGGAATCGCTCCACTGGGATTGCTGCTCGTTCCCAACGCAGATCATGTGGCTATCATCAGAAGTGACCAGCTTTTCGAAGTTGTGGAAGCCTTCCTGGCAGCGCTGAACCCCAGGTAGGCCTCGCTGACAGTCTTTCCCAAGTAATCGAGAGAAGTAAGTGCCATGGAGTCCATTGCAGCAAGAACCCTTATTCTTGCTTTCATTATGCTGGTGTCGCTCGTGGCCTGCCAATTGGGTGAACCAGCCATCACGCCTGCTCCCACGCACGGTGCGAGTCACCCATTTGACGTCGCGTGGGATGACCGTGCCATCTTCCGCGAAGGGCTGATTGAGTCGGAGCAGGAGGCGCTCGGCCGCTTGCCGGGCGCGAGCGTGTACCGCATTGATTTTCAGATTGCTGACGACCTCTTTCTTCTGGAAGGCCACGAGCAAGTTCGTTATACCAACCAGGAGGATGAACCGCTCCATGATATCTACTTTCGTCTGTTTTCCAACACTGCCGGTGGCAAAACAACCGTGTCTGCGCTCCAGGTGGACGACCAGGAGGTAGAACCCGTCTACGAATTCGAGGATAGCGCCCTCAGGGTTCCGCTGCCGGTCGCTCTACAACCCGGTGAACAGGCAGTCATCCAGATGGACTTTGAGGTGCAAGTAGCGCGGGAGATGGCCGGCAACTATGGTTTGTTCGGTTACTTTGAAGGTGTGCTGGTCTTGGACGAATTCTACCCGGTCATCCCGGCCTACGACGACGAGGGGTGGAACGTGGAAGTGCCGCCTCCAAACGCGGACGTGACACACTTTGACGCCAGCTTCTACCTGGTGCGCGTGACCGCGCCCGACTCGCTGACGGTCGCTGCTTCGGGGGTCGAGGTCGGCCGCGAATACAAGGCGGACACCCAAATCCTGACCTTTGCGGCCGGCCCTGCGCGCGACTTCTACCTGGCTGCCAGCGAGGATTACATTGTAGTCAGCGAGACGGTAGGAGAGACGACCATCAACAGCTACGCGCTCTCAGAGTGGACGGCCGGGGCGGAACTGGCCCTGCAATTTGCGACCAACGCGCTGCGAGGCTTCAGCAAGCGGTTTGGCGACTATCCGTACACCGAGTTTGACATCGTGAGCACCCCCATGCAAGCACTGGGCATGGAGTACCCCGGTATCATAGCAATAACCCTCAAAGAGTACGACCCAGAGGCAGAGTTTTCGGGGGTGTCATCTCAGGTCTATCTCGAATCCACTTTGGCGCACGAGGCCGCCCATCAGTGGTTCTACAACGTTGTCGGGAACGATCAGATAGACGAACCCTGGCTCGACGAGGCTGTTGTCCAATATGCCACCGGGCTGTATTACGTGGATGCTTACGATGAAGCTGCGGCACAAAGATACCGCGAGTCGTGGTACGGTCGCTGGGACCGCGTTGACCGGGCTGACGTTCCCATCGGATTGCCCGCGGGAGAGTATACAGGCAAAGAATATGGTGCAATTGTCTACGGCCGGGGCCCGCTTTTCATCACCGCTCTGGCAGAGGCGATGGGGCAAGAAACCTTTGACCAATTCCTGCGGGACTACTATCAGTCCAACAAATGGGGTATCGGCACCGCTGATGCGTTTAGGCAGCTTGCCGAAGACCATTGCCAATGCGACTTGACCGCTCTATTTCATGAGTGGGTTTACCAGAGGTGAGGGCGCTGGCCGCTCTTGAGTTTTGCAAGCGGAACGTGTGATGCTCCAGGGCAGCCCAGCCTGAGGCGTGACCAGCGAGTGGGAAAGCACACCCGCAAACGAAAATCCTCTCCCTGGTAGCGTCGTCGAGTGATGAAGATGGCCAACCATCTGTATCTCAAACGGTTCTGGATGCTGTCCATCATTGTTGCCTCTCTTGCAGCTTGTGCCAGGGCAACATCAAAAGCGCCATCCTATTGGCCCACGGAAGGGTGGCAAACCTCTGCCCGAGAACCCCGACAGTGTAGCGCGGCTCGAATCCCTCATCAAAGCCCCTGCTGGCCTGTAGCCATCGGAACCCGTGCCCTTCAATCACCTGCGGCGACACAATGACGCTGGGCTGCCCGTCATCCCCTACTTACATCCCAGGAAACTGGCTCCACACCACCCGCGCATTATCGATGGCATAGCCGCTCTGGACCGCTTCACACACTATCACGGGTTGGCCTGCACTGCCGCCAAGCTGGAAGCCCTGTTGCGTGTTTTTCCTTTCGGGTCTCTTTCGGACCTGCCCGATCCAGGGACGACGATGGGGTACACGGACTGCGCAGAGTAATAGCTCTCCCCCACGCTGCCGCCTGCCGTACCCTCAGTTTGTGGGTACGCGGGGCTTTGCATAGGGGCAGGGGCTGTGGTATACTTGAGGGTGGGTATGCGGGATTGCTTGCCCTTGGCCTCGCCAATACGCTTTCTGTGCATTGAGGAGAACTAGTGAATATGAAGCAGACTTGGTCACTGACGGGGGAAGAGGAAAGGGTAGCCACATATTACGCTACTGAAATGCCTACCGACCCTCGTCTAGTGACACCAGCAACGAGTTTGGACGAGTTGAATTTGAATTGGCGAGAGAAGGACTTGCCAGAACGAGAACGGACAAAGCATGTTCATCGCCTTCACCCCTACCTGGGAAAGTTTATACCGCAACTAGTCGAGATATTCCTACGCAAGTACTTCAGGGCTGGAGAGACAGTTTATGACCCGTTTTGCGGTTCTGGCACGACCTTGGTTGAGGCCAACGCCTTGGGTATTAATGCCATTGGTTGCGACATCGCTGCTTTCAATTGTCTTCTCTCCAGAGCCAAGACTGCTCAGTATGACGTGGCGCTGATGAGAAAGGAAGTCCTGGACATTCTGGGCAGGGTTGAGGAAAGAACGCAAGCTACACTTTTCAGCCAGTCAAGGGTTGACGATGAGTTTGAGGACACCGACAACGAATACCTTCTGAAGTGGTTTGCCTTTCAAACCAGGAAGGAGCTTTTGATCTATCGTTCTCTTATCCCAAGGTATCAGTGTCAAGATTTGTTGAAAGTGATTCTGTCGAGAGCAGCCAGATCCGCGCGGCTCACTACCCACTTTGACCTGGATTTTCCCAAACAACCGCAAACAGAGCCCTATTACTGCTACAAGCATTCCAGAATATGCCGCCCCGTTCAAGAGGCTTTCAAGTTCTTAAAGCGATATAGTCTGGATACGATTCGCCGCATTGAGCAATGCAGCAAACTCCGCACGAAGGCGCGAGTTACCGTACTATATGGAGATGCCAGGACTGTTTCGCTACCAGGCAAGATAGATGGTGTGATGACCTCTCCCCCTTACGTGGGGCTAATTGATTATCACGAGCAACACCGCTACGCCTACGAGTTGCTGGATCTTCCAATCAATAGCGAGAACGAGATAGGAGCGTCTTTCAAGGGCAATTCACAGAAGGCAAAAGAAGCCTACCGACAAGGAATTGCATCTGTGTTTTCCCATACGGCCGAGCACATGGACAGTGGCAAGCGAATGGTCATCGTCGTCCGTGATCGAGACAAATTGTATGGTGGTATTGCTTCTCAATGCGGGTTCGAGTTCGAGAACGTGATACGAAGACACGTAAACCGTCGAACGGGCCGTCGAGCCAATGCGTTTTTTGAGGAAATACTGATTTTGAGGAAAAAATGATCAATAAAGAAACCAGGAGTGCCATCAAGGGGTATCTTGAAGGGTTCATTCAGGGCTTGGTAGAACAGCACCGCCCCGAGGTCAGACGTGTGATGATGAGAGAGGCGCGTGCGAACTATGGCTCTCCAAAAGGTATTCTCAAACCATTTCACGAAGCAATCATCCCGCCAGAGATATTGCGGATAAGCGCTTTCGAGAGATCGTTTTCAACGAAGCTTGGCACTACATTCGAGGAATGCGCCCGCCTCATTGCCCTGCAAACCTGTGGAATAGCCAAACGAGGCTATTTGGCCAGCGGCAAAATGCCTGCCGCTGCGGCCTCGAGAATCGAGGAAATGATCAGCCATATTAACGAAGGGCAAACCCCCAACTTTCCAGCCCTGGTCGCTGAAATCCTACAGTTCAGCGACGAGAAATGGGTAGAAAGGCCCGCCATCGCCGATCTGTACCTCAAAGACAAGAAGGGTCACGAGTACTTCTTTGAGATCAAATCCCCCAAACCAAACAAGGGGCAATGCCTGGAGGTTACCGAGCGGTTGCTGCGTATCCATGCCATTACGCAGAAGAACAGGCCCTACGTCAACACTTACTTTGCTATGGCCTACAATCTCTTCGGTGAACGATTGGAAGACTACCGCCACAGCTTCGCCCTCCGCTACCTGGACATGCACCACCAGGTGCTCCTGGGAGCCGATTTTTGGGCGTTGGTCGGCGGTGAGGGAACGTACGAGGAACTGCTGGATATCTACTGCGAAGTAGGAGAAGAGAAGGGCAAAGCGATGATTGACGCCTTGGCGTTTGGTTTCTAAGTACACCGATGCACAGGTTTGTTCCTGGTTTGAGCAAAATGGCGATTGGGGGTATACTTGGGCCAGGAGGTGCAAGATGCCCGGTCCGAAGCCCAAGTACCCTGTCGAATTAACAACTGAAGAAGAAGAGATGCTGCGCCGGTTGGTGCGCTCCCACAAAACACCGCAGGTAAAGGCCAAGCGCGCCCGGATTCTGCTAGCCGCTTTTGACCATCCCGAGTGGAGCAATCAGCAGATTGCCCAGGAGGCCAGTACCGTGGATCGCGTCGTACGCCATTGGCGGCGGCGATGGTCAGAGACGAGAAGCATCGAGGACTTGCCCCGGTCGGGAAGGCCGAGGATTTCCCCCCCCTGAGGTACGAGCGCAAGCCACGGCCTTGGCTTGTAGCCGTCCGCGGGAGGAAGGGGGGCCGCTGTCGCGGTGGAGCAACGCCGAGATTACACAGCGGCTGGTGGCCTTGGGGTTGGTGCTCCAGGTCGCAGCCAGCACCGTGGGCCGCTGGCTGGCGTCGGAGAAGATCAAAGAGGACGACTGAAGTCGTCACCACGAGCCAAACCGCGGCAAATGTCTGAAGAAGTGGAGCAATCCTGTGGTAACAGAAGTCATCTTGCCTAAACTGGGGCAGACGATGGAAGAGGGCGCCATCATCGAATGGCTGAAGCACGAGGGAGATCGAGTCAAGCGGGGCGAACTGCTGTTCACGGTGGAATCGGACAAGGCCACGCTGGAGGTGGAGGCGACGGCGCGAGGCTTCCTGCGCAAGATTCTGGTGCCCGCGGGCGAGACAGTGCCGGTGCTCACCCCGGTGGCGCTGATGACCAAGACCCTCGACGAGGATATCTCGACGTACAAGCCGGGGTTGCAGGTTTCAGGTTCCACGTTTCAGGTTGCTGAGGCGAAAGCAGCCACGCCTCCCGGACCTGAAACCTCGAAACCCGAACCTGGCCGTGTCTTCGCTTCGCCGCGAGCGCGGAAGCTGGCGCGGGAGAAAGGGGTGGACCTGGCGCTGCTGACCGACAGCGGCCCCAATGGCCGCATCGTCGAGCGAGATGTGGTGGCCTATCTGGAGGCGGCACCAAAAGTTACGCCCGTGGCGCGGCGGCTGGCTGAGCAAGCAGGGCTCGACCTGCGCACGGTGACCGGCACTGGAGCCGGTGGTCGGATCACCAGAGGGGACGTGGAGCAAGCGGTGGAGCAGTTACGAGTTACGAGTTACGAGTTACGAGTTCCTGAAGCCATGACGCTTGCGCGCCCCGAATCTGAGACGTTGACACCGTTGACTGGCGTACGAGCGGTTATCGCCCGGCGCATGGCGAAGAGCCACCAGACCACCGCGCCGGTCACGCTGACCACCGAGGCGGACGCCACCGACTTCGTCGAGCTGCGCGAGCGGCTGAAGGACAGCCTGGCGGACGAACTGGGCTTCAACGTCGGCTACAACGACCTGCTGATCAGGCTGGTCGCCCGCGCCCTGCGAGAGTTCCCCTACATGAACGCCCGGCTGGAGGGAGAGGCTATCCGTAAGCTGCAAGAGGTGCACGTGGCCCTGGCCGTGGACACCGACCGCGGGCTGTTGGTGCCGGTCATCCGCGATGCCGACGGCAAGGGGGTGGCCGAGATCGCCCGCGAACTGCGCGATCTGGTGGCGCGGGCACGAGAGGGCAAAGCGCTGCCCGACGAGCTGACCGGCAGCACCTTCACCATCACCAACCTGGGCATGCACGAGATTGACGGTTTCACGCCCATCATCAGCCTGCCGGAGGCGGCGATCCTGGGCGTGGGTCGCATCAGAGCCCGGCCCGCGGTGGTGGATGGTGAGATAACCGTGCGCCAGATGATGTGGCTAAGCTTGACCTTCGATCACCGGCTGGTGGACGGCGCACCAGCGGCCCGATTCCTGCAGCGTATCAAGCAGCTCGTCGAGGAGCCGTATCTGTTGTTGAGCTGATGGTAGACGTTCTGGTCACTCCCCTCGACCGGTCAGCAGAGGAACGGGACTCAACCATGAAGAACCGCCTGCTGGGTCCAAATGCATACAAGCGGGACGGCATGTGGCTGGCATTGACAGCACTCGCCGTCCTGCTGCTGACCCGAACCCCGACCATGGCCGATGGCGTCATGCATCACGACAGTGCTGCTTCCCACGCGAACGAAGCCAATGACCACAGCTTCCTACTTCCCATTCCTGCGGATGACCGCTCTGCGTCCTTCAGATCCGTGCCCGCCAACTCAGTGTCTGATGACACCAACGGGTTTGACGACGCCTCTATCCAGGACCGCCTGGTGGCGCCTGCGCAGACAGCCACGCAAGCCGGCTCATCTCTGTGCTGGCGTATGGGGTATGATGTCCTTGCCAGCAAGTCGGGAGAGACCATCTACCGCTATCCTGAGATCCGCTCACTGAAGGCCGGTCTCTACACTGACTGGAAGGTGCGCTCGGGCCCTGCTCGACCAAACGACATGGAGTATGTGCAGACTGTCCGCGTGCATCAGAAGCTGAGTTGTGGTGCCAGATGGTTCTACCCGCGTGAACAATGTCCCTATGCCGAGCCCTACGACTATCTCTTCTGGCCCAGCGCCGGCTTCATCATCCAGGCTGCCCAGCTCAATCCGGGCTCGCTGTGGATGATCGGCAATGAGATGGACCGTATCGATTGGCCTGGTGGCGGTCAGGATGAGATGGTACCCGAGCTATACGCCCGAGCCTATCACGACCTCTATCACCTGATCAAGGACGTTGACGCTTCAGCCCAGGTAGCCATTGGCGGCGTGATCCAAGCCACGCCTCTTCGTTTGCAATACCTCTCCATCGCTTGGGATACCTACCAGGATCTGTACGGAGAACCCATGCCTGTGGATGTCTGGAATGTCCACAACTTCATCTTCAAGGAAGATGCCAACAGCTACGGTGCCGCCATCCCCCCAGGATTGCCCGGTGATCCGCAGACGGGCGTCCTCTACGACGATGACTGCACTCACATAGACATGCAGATCTTTGACAGCCAGATTCGGGCTCTCCGCCAATGGATGAAGGAGCGAGGACAACAGAACAAGCCACTAATCATCTCCGAATACGGTGTCCTGTACAAACACCCTGTATGCGAGGGGCAAAGCATGGACAGTGCGCAGCTCGTTCAGGCTTTCATGCTGAGCACCTTCGACTACCTGTTCAACACCAAGGACTGTGACCTGGGCTATCCCGCTGACGAATGCCGCTTGGTGCAGCGATGGACGTGGTACAGTCTTGATGACGTAGGGACGACCACCAACTTCAACTCCCATGGAGGCCTCTTCCATCGCGATGAGCTTTGGATCACCAGCACCGGACAGGTGTATCGCGACTACTGTTTGGAACATCTGGATGAGCTCGCCTATCCCACACCAACGCTCCCGCCTACTGGCACGCCGACACCATTTGATGCTGATACGCCAACTCCCACGCCCACCCCAACGGTGAGTCCGAAGGCGACCGCCACACCAACGCTCCAGCCTACTGGCAAGCCGACACCATTTGATACTGATACGCCAACTCCCACGCTCACCCCAACGGTGACTCCGACGGCGACCACCACGCCGACGGTGTCAGACGCGTCAACGCCGACGCTCACACCGACGCCAACCTACACAGCAACGGCAACGCCTACCTCTGAACCGCTAGTTGGCCCCGACCTCTCGGCTTCCAGCAAGAGCGCCACACCTGAGACGGTGGACTACTTCCAGGAGATCACGTATGTGATCACCTTACGTAACAACGGCACCACCAAAGCGTACGTCACCCTGGTCGACGTGCCTCCGTTGCCATACAAGGCGGGCAGTGCACTCGGCGGAATCTGGTGGGACGACATCGCCAGTGCCATCAAGTGGGATGGTACGCTGGCCGTCGGTGTGTCTCGAAAGTTCATCTTCAGCGTACACGGCCCCGAACCTCCCATCGCGCCCAACACCATCTACACCAACGAGGTGACCATAGACGACGGTGTCCACCCCCCGCTTCGTGCGCAGTGCGAGCGTTCTTGCCAATCCCCAGCTCACGCCGACGGCGACGTCAACGCACACACCAACGCTCACCGCCACTAGAACACCGACGCACACGTCAACGGCGGCACCCACTGAGACATCCACTTCCACGCCGGCGACGCTAACACAGTTCCTTCCGTTGATAATGAAGATTGAGGGATAGCCATGATCCCGAGGCTTTCGAGAACTGCTATGACCGGAAGGGGCGTCCGTCTGGACAGGCTGTCTCCTGGGGGAGAGAACGCTGTCATCGTGGCCATGGACCATGCTGACCTTCGATCACCGGCTGGTGGACGGCGCGCCAGCGGCCAGATTCCTGCAGCGTATCAAG
>Ga0209121_10000536_pt1 | contig 40276 bp, 27 predicted proteins | sample Cruoilmetagenom3_FD_187292 | JGI IMG/M metagenome (GOLD analysis project Ga0209121, IMG submission 187292) | Oil polluted marine microbial communities from Coal Oil Point, Santa Barbara, California, USA - Sample 3 (SPAdes) (version 2) | ecosystem: Environmental > Aquatic > Marine > Oil seeps ... | reverse complement strand
AAACACCTATCATACTTCCTTTCCAGCCAACAACAGAGTTTTTAGTGTTTATATTATAAGTAGTTGAAACAGATTGTGTATTTTCTGTTTTTTCTTCTGCTTGATTTGTTGTTTCTTTTTTAGCCGAATCGTTACAAGACATAATTGTTAATGCTAAAATTCCGATAATTAGTGTATTTACTGTTTTCATTTTTATATTTTTTGAATTCTTAGATAGTACAAATATATGTTAAAACAATGAGTGTTGCAACATGTAATAAATGTGTTTTCGTTTTTTTGTTGCTTGCAGGTAGATGGAATACATGTACCAAAAGGGTGGGAACAACGCAGTTGTGGAACCATTTTGGTCAGCTTTTCACTGAATGTATTCCATCTATGTGATATGAGTCCGTTTTAATGACTTATATCAGACGTTAACGAAGTTAGATGAAAAATTTCACAAAGTCAAGCACTACTTGATGCGATACACAGGATACTGCAAATGTGCTTTCTCATAGTTTTTACTTTGTTTATGCAACCAATCTAATTGTGCATACCAATTATTTGCAAAGCTTTCATCGTAACTTATTTTTATGTTGTATTCTATTTGTAGTTTTGGATTTGTTTTTAATAACATCTCAGCTTTGTCTTCCCAAACATATGGCGAAAACCCTTCTTTTTGTTGTAAAATAGGATCAAAGAAATTCCAGTTAAAAAATGAATCTGGTGCAGTTGGCTCTAAGGTTTCTAATAAGTAACGCAATGCATTTTGGTCTGTAGAAATAAGATAATCTCCTTTTCTAAATTTCATCTTTTCGTCATATGATTTTACAATAGTTTTGTAATGTGGATAATGACCTTCGTAAGCAGATTTTCTAGTTTTGTAATCGTCAATTTTATAAGATTCTACAGTTATAGTTGTGTCGTTTTTAATTTGTGTGAATTCGACGTTATTCAATTTTAATAAATCCATAACAGTATGCCAACCTTGAGGAATAATATACGCTTTCGGAATCGTCACTTCTGTAGTTGATATAAAATAATTTTTATAAACAACTTCTTTTGTAAAGGGCTTAGACTTATCAAATTTTAAGCGTTGCGCACCAGTTAAATCGCTTTCAATCATTTTACCTTCGTAACCTTTAAAATTTAAGATTGAAGATTGTGTTGTGTCTACGGTCCAGGCCAATGGATATGTTTTACCAGCAGACCAATTATTGGCCTGCTCTTTTCTAAGTTGTGTAATTCTATCGCCTTGTTCTTCGATAATTTCAATCATATTTTTCATTACTTCGTATGTGCCTTCAACACGTTGCTTATAAGGTTTTAACATATGTGTTTCTACCATCATTCCCAGCGTGTTAAATAATGTAGTGTAACCAGTAGAATATCGAGGTGAATCTAAAAATTGAGAAAAGCCAGCATCAGGAGCACGATTAAAAACATTTACATAAGGCGTAATATCCCAAGATTTTGCCTCTAATTTTTGCTCTAGTCTTGGCATCATTTCAGAATGAAGATACAGCCCTAATTTACCACCTAATTTGTTGTGCTGCGTAAATAAGTGTGTTAATGTGTATTGATAATCTGCACCATTGCTCACGTGGTTATCCATAAAAACATCTGGTTGAACTAAATGGAATATTTCGGCAAATGCTTTGGAATTTTTAGTATCAGACTTTATAAAATCTCTATTCAAATCAAAATTACGAGCATTGCCTCTAAAGCCATATTCTTTTGGCCCATTTTGATTGGTGCGTGTACCAGAATTTCTATTTAAACTTCCTCCAACATTATAAATTGGTATCGTAACAATTACCGTGTTTTTAGGTGCCTCAATTTTTCCTTGGACTATGTCTCGATATAGCATCATTGTAGCGTCAATACCATCTGATTCGCCTGGATGAATGCCGTTGTTGATTAACAGAATTCTATTGTCTTGTCTTAAACTTTCAAAATTATCACCAGAACCACTCATGTTTAAGGTTGCAATATGTAATGGTTTTCCTGAATCGGTTTCACCTATTTCTTGAATTGTTACTTCTGAATAGTTTTCAGCTAAGTCCGTATAATATTGAATCGTTTCATAATAAGTTGCTGTTTCTAAACCTTCACTATTCTCAAATACTGTTGTGAAATCGATTCTTTCACTTTCTTTTTTTGAATCTGTTTTATCTGAACAAGAGGTGATGATGATTAATAGAAATAATAGTTTTTTCATAATGCTTTGTATTGTACTTCAAACTTAAAGAAATTAACCCTTAGTTTCAAAGTCAAAAAAAATGTTAGTCTAATACTAAATTATTGGTTTTTCAATAGTGATAAAAAGACTAATTTTGCAGAATTAATAAACACCATATATGCAACAAACTACAAATACCATTTTAATGATTCGTCCTGTTAATTTTAGGATGAATGAGCAAACTGCTGTCAATAATTATTTTCAAGAAGAAATAGATTTAACGAAAGAGGGTGTTAATATTAAAGCGCAATGTGAATTTGATGATTTTGTAGAGAAGTTAAGAGCAGTAGGTATCAATGTAATTGTAGAAAGTGATGACGAATTAAAGGATACTCCAGACTCTATTTTCCCTAATAATTGGGTGAGTTTTCATGCCAATGGTGATGTGGCAAAATATCCTATGTTTGCCGAAAACAGAAGGAGAGAGCGTAGAGATGAAATATTTATTAGGTTAGAAAAAGAAGGTTTTATTATTGAAAATATTGTAGACTATACATCTGCAGAACACGAAGGTGTTTTTTTAGAAGGTACAGGAAGCGTAATATTAGACCGTGTTAATAGAAAAGCTTATTGCGCATTGTCTCCTAGAGCCGATGAAGATTTGTTTATTGAGTTTTGTGAAGATTTTGAATATACTCCTGTAATTTTTACGGCTAATCAAACTGTAAACGGAAAGCGACTTGCCATTTATCATACAAACGTTATGATGTGTTTAGCTGTTAAGTTTGCTGTGATTTGTTTAGATTCAATTGATGATAAAAAAGAACGTAAAAGTGTTGTAAAACATTTAAAGCAAGATGGTAAAGAAATCATTTCTATTACCGAAGCACAGATGCATCAGTTTGCTGGAAATATGTTACAATTAATAGGCGCTAATGATAAGCGATATTTAATAATGAGTGAAGCAGCTCATAAAAGTTTAACCAAAACCCAGATTGCTAGTATAGAAAAGCATTGTACTATTATTTCTAGCTCATTAGAGACTATTGAAACTTGTGGAGGTGGAAGTGCACGCTGCATGATGGCTGAGGTGTTTTTGCCGAAAGCGTAAATTGTTTATTCTAGTATTGTATAGTGAATAAATTATACTTGAGGTGCTACTTTAGGAAGCTCAATAAAGAATTTACTTCCAACGGTTTGGGTGCTTTCTACCCAAATTCTACCATTGTTTAGTTCCACTAAATCTTTAGCAATGGTTAATCCTAAACCTGTACCTTTTTCATTTTTAGTACCAACAGTTGTAAAGTTTTTGTTGGCATTAAAAAGTTTGTCAATATTTTCTCTAGAGACACCAACTCCTGTATCCTCAACACAAATTAAGGCCTTACCATTAACATCTAGATTAGAAACAGTGATAACATCACCTGTTCTACTAAACTTAACGGCATTGGTTATTAAATTCTGTATCACAATCTCTAGCATGCTTTTATCTGCATAGACAAAATCGCGTTGAGATTCATCAATAAGTACAATACGTTTATCTTCCACCTTTTGTTCTACTAAAGCTATTTTTGTATGGAATACCTCTTGTATATTAAACAATTCTGGCTTTGGTTCTAAATTCTGCATTTGTGATTTAGACCAGTTTAATAAATTGAATAAAAGTGAAGATGCGTTATTTGCATTTTCACTTAATTCTGGAATCAATTCATAAAACTCATCTTTAGATATACTGTCTTCTTTCAATAAATCTAAAAATGCTTTTATTGAAGAAATAGAGTCTTTTAAATCGTGAGAAACGATAGAAAAGAGTTTATCTTTCACTTGATTAACTTCTTCTAAATGATGCGTTTGTTCTATGATACTCTCGTTTCTAATTTTTTCTTGAGCCAAGTTTTCTTTTTGCGCCACTAAGTCGTCTTTGTATGATTTTACTTTTAATAGACTAGCTATTAGAAGAGTTAACAGAATGGCTAAGGCTGCAAGTATTCCGTAAAAAACGAATTTATTATTATACCAAGCCTTTTTAGCTATTGTTTTATCATCAGTATTACCTAAGTCTGTCCCAAGTGGATTATTAACAACTAAATTAATTGGGTCTACCTCTGTTGAAAATACTGGCTGATTAACTAATACAAGTGAATCTTTTAAGCTATGATACTTGTTTTTCCAGAAAAATGCATTTTGAAAATAGCCACGGGTTGAATCTAATGCAACATGAAGCTTATAATTTTCTAGAAGTTGAGTTTTATTATTTGTTTTCTTAGCTATTTTATATGCTTCACCCAATTGGTTTGCAGCTAATTTTACTTTCTTCTTTTGAAGATTTAGATTTCCTATAGCATTTAAGGCAAGTAGTAGTCCCTCATTATTGCCTTGTTTTCTATTATATTTTAATCCTTCAACTAAATATTCTGAAGCTTTGTCATATTCTTTGAATCTTAAATACTCACTACCTAGTTTAGGTAAAATTTCACCTCTTAAATCTTTATCAGTATCAGGAATTAATAGATCTAGTACTTTTTCGTAATACTCAATGGACTTACGATGTTCTTTTAATATTGAATATAATTCAGCAATATTCTTTGTAGAGACTTTAACACCATCTCTATCGTTAATTTGTTTGCGTACTTCAAGCGCTTTAAAATTAAAATCTATTGCTTTATCAATTTGATTGGTTTTGTAATATGCCTCAGCAAGATTATTGTATGCAGTACTCAACTCATCTTTAAGGCCTTGTTTTTCAAATATATCTATTGCCGAAAGTGAGTTTTGCAGACCTACAGCATAATTTCCACGCTTAATTTCAATCAGTCCAATACTATTACTAACTTTGGCAAATCCTAAAGTGTCACTAATTTGTGAGTAATATAGTTTTGATTTATTATAATTATCAATAGCATTAATATAATCGTTACGTTGTGTATAGATTAATGCTCTAAAGTAACTGCTTTCTGCAAGTCCTTTGATGTAATTAATATCTTTTGAAAGTTTTGAGGTTTCGTTAACATAAAGTAAAGCTTTGTTATATTCCTCAATAGTGTATAGTTCATTTATGAGCATTAACGACATGTCCACTTTCGTAGAGTCTTGGTCTTGATACGCCAATTGTACCGTAAGTTGATCTATCTTTTCATTTTGCGAAAAAATAAAAATCGAAACAAGACAAACAGCTAATGTCAATAACTGCTTCATCTTCGTTTAGCGTAAAAACTAATTGCGATGTTTTTGTGCGTATAACTTTTATGGAGGGATTCAAAAAGTAAGTTAACACTAAACAATAACAACTGGGTTAATGTTTGATTATTAAGCCTCATTAATGTTTGGGACATTGATTAATAGCCTACCAAAAGTGCTACTAAGTGCACAAATATGCTAATTATTGCGTTTTAATGCCAATAAATTAGATGAAATGACAGATAAAATTCATAAAAAAAATGATGTATCGATTAACGGCAATTTTCATAGTAGAACTACCTAATCATCGATGAAATGCACGTATTTTGTAGTGTGCTGTATGTCAGGTATTTGAGATATGATTAACATTTACTTGGTGTTGAAATATAATCATTTTTTCGTCTTCGTTTATATGTGTAAATGCTGTTGATTTTGCAGTATTTATTAAAATCTAAGTTTAGCAATAATTTCCTCATCATCTCTTTTTGTTAATCGAATGATCTCAACGGATTTGCTTTCATCAGTAGAACCGTAATTTTTGTAAATAGTCACTTTCATAAAAGTTGGGTTTTCTATTTTTTGATATCTATCTCCATAATATTTAATTTTAATGAAGTAATCTCCTTTAATTGCTTTGCTTAGAGTGAATTCTTCTGGACCGAAACCTTGTGTCATATCTGGTGACATGTCACCACCAATCTTAGTTTTTGGATGACTATAAAAACACTCTTCTAAATTTGGGTCTATAATATGTAAATCTATATCAGTATCGTTATGATTCCAATCAACTACTACTCTAATGTTATAACTCACTTCATCTATTAATTTCTTATCTATTTCGCTGAGATCTAGATCATTTTTATATTTTTTTATGAGATGTCTTATTTCATTTTGTGCAATTAATTTTATCCCTTCAAAAACCCTTCTATTCCCATTTTCATAAATTTTTCCAGTTAGAATAGAATTAAATAAATCGAGTGCTTTTTGACATTTTCCAACATTTTGATATGCTAAAGCTAAATCTCTATAAGATTGAGAATCTTCTGGTCGCAATTCTAGAATACGTTTAAAGAAGAAAATAGCCATCTCGTGTTGATTTTTGTCCTGTAGCTGATAAGCGTACACTTTTAACAATTCGTAATTGTCAAAATCGGTTTCTGCTATGTTAGATAATATTAAGTCAGCATAAGTTTTGTCCTTAAATGTACTAGAAAAGTGATTGGATACATCGACATAATATACTGGTGTTTTTATATATTCATTTCTTTGTGTTAAGTAGATTTTATAGGCTTCGTTTTTAGTTTTTGCTTTACGAAGTGCTATTATGTAATCAGTTTTGACAGTTCTATCTTTTACCTTTAGAGTGCGATCGTATTTTTTATGATTCGGAATAGGATTAGTTGGGTTAGCGATAGTTGCTGGTTCAATAGTATCAGCGTTAAAGACAATTGGTAAAGTGTAGGATACAGCAATTGGTTTTCCACGTTGTTTTCCTGGATTCATATGCGGAAGTGATTCTATAATGGTCTTTATATGTTCTGTGATTTCATTATGAGGTGAACGAATTCTTATATTTTCAACTCCACCATCAGTATTTATTGTAAACATTGTCATTATACGTTGAGGTCCATGTAGTTCTAATTGATTTGTTATAGTTACATCGAACTGTGATGTTACATGATCGTTAATTTTTTCTGAAAGACATCTTTTTAACTCAATATTACTACCAGAGCAACCTGGATAGGTTGGTGGAGTTTCAATCATTGCAAAAGGAATTTCTGTATTATCTGATAACTCATTAACTTCAAGATTTTCAGACATATAATCAATTCCATAATCAACAATAACTTCTTCGTCCATTTCTATATTATCTTCTATTACTATCTCGTCAACTTCAACGCCTCCAAATTGTCTAGTCATTGCTACGTTTGTTCTGAGTGCCTCAGGTTGATTAGGCGCTTCAACCTCCATTTCCGCATGCTCATCACTAGCTGTCGTATTCAATAACCCAAGCAAACTACTACTTTTAGCTTCCTTATCCGTGTTAGCTTCAATTTCCGCCAAAACTTTATTGTATTCTTCTAATAATTCTTCAGGCGGAGTTATTTTATAGCGTATATAATCCATTACATTATCTAAGACTATAAGAGACGTGTAGTCAGTCACTAAACTATAATCTAAACCTAATTTTTTAATTTGTGCTTTGTTTTCTTTCGATTTTAATTCTAACTCATTCAATTTTTTCTGAGCCCAAATGCGCTTTACTTTATCATTTGTAACATTGGTTTTAGTGAGATCAATGATTACAGTTTTTGTAATCTCATTTCCATAACCAAAGTCTAGTGAGATTTTTTCATTTATGAAGTTTTTACCTGTTATTGAAAAATCTGAATTTACAGAGATTCCTGGCATTGGGTAGACTTCAATATTTTTAGAATACGATGTGAAACCTAAAAATTTAAATGGTTCATTTTTTGTTAACTTTAAAGCTTCTGTATTCGAAGTTGTGTTTAAATCTATATAAGCTCCATTTGAAATTTCACTAATGTTATTCAATATATTATGATTTGTTTTTACAATACTATTTATAATAAAAACAGGTGTTTTTTGAGTGAAGTTAAGTTCGCTTAACGTTGCAATACCATCTGAAAACAATAAAATAGCATCCGTATTTTTATTTACACTTAATAAAGAGTTATAATTAGTGCCTCCATCATAAACAACTTGTTTTAATGTATTTAATAAATCATCTGATTTTCCATTTTTAATATTAAAAGTCTTTTGCAATTTTATAGTATTACTAAACGTAATTAAGTTCACTTTTACATTATTTAGGTGTTTTAAGTAACTATTAATAAATGCCTTTTCTTTTTCAAAATCTCTTTCTGTCATAGACAAAGAAATATCCCAATAGAGATTTATTGTTTTTGGTTTGGTGCGTAATCTTGGTTTTGGTGATAAGGTTTTATAAGCATAAAAAAATCTGTCGTAGATAATTGTTTTCTGTGCATTATTTGGCACGGGAATTTTAATCAATAAGCTTTTACTTGGTGCATAGTTTGTTTTACTAACTGATGTTTTATAGTTCTTTTTCCAATTTGAAAATTCTAAATCATGCATTTGTCCCTCTGTAATAATTGGTTTTTCTTTTTGGTCAAATACTTGAATTTCTAGTTTAAAGCCCTTGAGCTTATTTTTGAAGCTTAAAGGAAGATTGTAAAATTGAGAACCATTATTATAGACTAATTCTTGCTCATAAGCCAATATTACTCTTTTGTAACCATTTGCGGGTATTGGGTAAATTCTGGCTTTGTAATTATTTCCAGTTCCTTTTTCTAGTAAAGCTGGATCAACACCTTGCCTAACGACTTGCTCAAAAGCTATTCTACCTAATTCTTTATCTACAATTACGGCTTCTCTCAGCTTTCCATTAACATCCAAAGCAAAACGAGATACATTGTGTCCTTTGCCTAATGGAAAAGATAATTCTCCTTCAAGAATTTCATCAGTAGGATTGTAGTACAGCATATCATAGGTTGTAGTTGCAATATTGCCTATAATATCTACTTTAATGTCTAGAGAAGATAAACCTACGTTTTGATCTTTTACTTTTAATGTTGGGACTTCTTGGGAATATCCTAAAGCTACAATGAATAACATTAGAATAGAGAGCGATACGTTTTTCATAGAATAAGAATTAATAATTAAAGAAAGGAAATATTATCTGTAAGCAACAAGATTTATGCCGTACTTAACATAACTTTATAAATGGCAGATTTATAAGTTAAAATAATATGAAACGACTATCTTTGCCAACGTTTTTAAATACCAAAACACAAGGAAAATATGAAGCTTCAAGAGACTTTAGAATTACATGTAAAAGCAGCGATAAAAGCGTTGTTTCAATCGGAATTAGAATCGGTAGAATTTCAGGCCACTCGCAAAGAGTTTGCTGGAGATATTACGATTGTTGTGTTTCCGATGTTACGTGTGGTTAAAGGAAATCCCGCGGTGATTGGTGAGCAAATTGGTCAGTATTTATTAGATCAAGTGGATTTGGTAAAAGGATTCAATGTGGTTAAGGGTTTTTTAAATATTGAAATTGATGATAGTTATTATCTAGATTTCTTTCAATCTATAAAGGATAGCCCAAATTATGGCTTTGCTGAGGTAAAAGAAGATAAAGCCGTTATGGTGGAGTATTCTTCGCCGAACACTAATAAACCTTTGCATTTAGGACACGTAAGAAATGTACTCTTGGGTTATTCTGTTTCTGAGATTTTAAAAGCATCTGGTAAAAAAGTTTACAAAACTCAAATTATTAACGATAGGGGAATTCATATTTGTAAAAGTATGTTGGCTTGGCAACGTTTTGGAAATGAAGAAACACCAGAATCAACAGGTTTGAAAGGTGATAAATTGGTTGGAAATTACTATGTGAAGTTTGACCAAGCTTATAAAGCCGAAATAGCAGAGTTAATCTTTCAAGGTAATACAGAAGAAGAAGCTAAAAAGATCGCTCCAATTTTATTAGAAGCCCAAGATATGCTCAGAAAATGGGAGGCAGGAGACAAAGAAGTCGTAGAACTTTGGGAAAAGATGAATGGTTGGGTTTACAAAGGATTCGAAGAAACTTACAAAAACATTGGTGTCGATTTTGATAAATACTATTATGAAAGCCAAACCTATCTTTTAGGAAAAGAGTTTATTGCAGAAGGTTTAAAAACTGGTGTCTTCTTCAAAAAAGATGATGGTTCTGTTTGGTGCGATTTAACTGAAGATGGTTTAGACGAAAAAATTGTATTACGTAGCGATGGTACTGCTGTTTACATGACACAAGATATTGGTACAGCTATACAGCGTATTAAAGATTATCCAGATGTTGGAGGTATGGTCTATACAGTTGGTAATGAGCAAGATTATCATTTTAAAGTGTTGTTCTTAATTTTAAAGAAATTAGGTTTCGATTGGGCTAAAAACTTATATCATTTAAGTTATGGAATGGTAGATTTACCAAGTGGAAAAATGAAGAGTAGAGAAGGAACAGTTGTTGATGCAGATGATTTAATCCAAGAGATGGCTGATACTGCGGAAGAGATTTCTAAAGAATTAGGAAAGCTTGAAAACTATTCTGAAGAAGAGAAAAAAGAGCTCTACAAAACCATTGGCTTGGGAGCATTAAAATATTACATCTTAAAAGTAGATCCTAAAAAGCGAATTCTATTTGATCCGAAAGAATCAATCGATTTTCAAGGTAACACAGGACCGTTTATTCAATATACTTATGCTCGAATTCAGTCTATTTTAAGAAAGGCTAATCAGAATAGTGATGTCAAACTGAGCGCAGTCGAAGTGTCTCTTCACGAAAAGGAAAAGCAGCTCATTAAACAGTTAGAGCTATTTCCAGAAGTTATACAAAATGCAGCAGAACAACACAGTCCTGCATTGATTGCAAATTATACTTACGATTTGGTGAAGGATTTTAATTCATTTTACCAAAATGTATCCATTCTTGGTGCGGATACAGACGAGGAGAAAAACTTAAGAGTAGCATTATCTAAAACTGTTAGTCAAACGATTAAAAATGCATTTAGAGTCCTAGGGATTGAAGTACCTGAGCGTATGTAGTCTTTTAGCATTTAAATCATTAAATCATAAAGAATTATTATAGGTTTAACACTTTGTGTGTTAAGTAACTGGTGCTTTTTGCGTATCTTAGTAAGACTTGAAATTTTCAACCAAAAATATACTGTTATGCAAAAATCTTACGATTTAAAACTTTTTGCTAGTACATGTATTGCCATGTTATTAGTGGCTTTTTCATTAAACGCTCAGGTAGATTTTAAGGAGTTCTATGGAAAAGTAATTGACGGTAATTCTAATAAAATATTAGAGGCTGTAAGTCTCAATATTAATGAAACGAATATTAGTACAATAACTAATTCCGAAGGGGAATTTACACTTAAGGTACCTAATAAATATTTAGACTCAAAAATTGTAGTGTCCATGTTGGGTTATAATACACGAGTTATACCATTGTCTAATCTTTCTAATACTGGTAATAAAATAAAACTTTATGTTGCAGTTACACAGTTGTCAGCAGTCAGTATTTCTGCTTATAAAGATGCATCGAGTTTAATTAAAAAGGTATTTAAGAAAAAGAATAATAATATTCAAAAAGAGTCTGTTTATATGACTGCATTCTATAGAGAAACTATTAAGAGGCGAAGTAGAAATGTATCTTTAACAGAAGCAGTTGTAAATATTTTAAAACAACCAAATGCATCCGAACAACGTGATGCAATACAGCTTGGTAAGGCTAGAAAAAGTACAGATTATAGACGATTAGATACTGTTTCTGTGAAGCTTCAAGGTGGTCCATTCTCTACAATGTATTTAGATGTAATGAAATATCCAGAATACATTTTTACTGACGAAACTATCACTAGTTATGATTTTTCTTTTGATGCGCCAACTACTATTAATAATAGAAATGTATTTGTTGTAAACTTTAAACCTAAGAATGGTAGTTTAAATTTAAAATATCAAGGTAAACTCTATATAGATGTTGAGTCTTTGGCATTGGTAAGTGCCAATTATGCTTTAGACGTCAGTGACAAAAAGAAATCAAAAAATTTATTAGTTAGAAAAAAGCCAAGAGATATTGTTGTTTATCCTTTAGAAGCTACTTATAAAGTAGATTATAAAGCAAAAGGAGGTAAATGGTATTATAGTTATTCTAATTTAAGCTTAAAGTTTAAAGTGAATAAAAAACGAAAAATATTTAATAAAGTCTATACACTTTCTAGTGAAATGGCAGTAACGGATTGGGAGATCAATACAACGGATAGAAGAATTAAATATAAAGATAGATTACGACCAACAGTAATTATTACAGATGCTATTTCAGGGTTTTCTGATCCAAATTTTTGGGGAGAATATAATCTTATAGAGCCAGATAAGTCAATAGAAACTGCAATTAATAAGATTAGAAAGAACATTGAAAAACAAAAAGCAAAGGAAAAAACAGTAAATAGTATTCCTTAGCTAAACTGTAAAATATATGTCTTTAAAAACCCTGAATTATTTTCAGGGTTTTTAATTAAATTCCCCTTTATGTTTCAATGCCTGATTAATATGTGCTAAATGATGATTGCTATGCCATGCATAAACACCAATAGTTTCTTCTAATGAAAAACGTTTGCCATGCTCTGGATGAACGAACTCTCGTTTTAACTCTTGTTGATTAAGATTTTTTAACAGAATTGCCAACTTTTTGTGTACTCCTATTAAAATAGAAATTGAATCATCAATAGGTTCAGAGTAGTCATTTAATTTAGCAAAACAATCTTCAAAATAAGGTCTAATAGTTGGAGTGTTTTCAGTTAGAGCCAGTTTAAATCTTAGCAGACTATTTATATGACTGTCTGCGCAATGATGAACAACTTGTTTAACTGTCCAACCATTTGGTCTGTATTTATAATTGAGTTCTTCTTTACTTAGGTCTTTGGTAATTGATAAAATGGATTGTGGTAATGCTTCAATAGATGCTATCCACTCACTAATTTGTTTCGCTGAAATTATTTCAGGACGTACAAATTCTCCGATCGGAAATCTTAGTTTGTTAAATTCTTTTTCTGTCATAATTTTATTCTTTTATATTGAATCGATAAACATATCCTAAGCTTAATTCAGTAAAGTCTGCTTGGCCAAGATTAGCATTGATATGCGCACCAACAAAAATATTTTGTTTTGGCGCTTTGTTGGTTGTCCATAGGTAATATTTTAAGCCCATTCTGCCAGATATGGTTCGTTTTATTTCATAGTATCAGTTTAACTCTCCTAAAACTTCAACAGTTTCTCCGTTACCATTATCATAAGTATAACCTTGATTGAGTTGCCAATCAATTTTATAAAATGGTTTGAAAATATTTACACCAAGATCAAATTCAAAACCAATATGGTCTAATAATAATTCAGATGTTGCGAAAAGCCCAAAATTGGTAGCATATCCATATGGATTATCATTAAAATGAGGAAATTGCTCTTCGACTAAAGTTTCATTATTTTTTATGTAATCGTAATAATGCTTATAAAATCTATAGTAAAATCCACCACCAAATTTAAATGTGTTGTTTATTATTTTTCCTACGGAAGCAGAAATAGTAAATACCTCTTTTTTGGAATTGAATTTTTCTGACAATACATTTTGCCCTATCCCAAACCTAAAGGCAAAATAAGTTTGAGACTTAGTTTTAAAAAACGGTTTTTTAAAGTTGTCAGTATTGTTAGATGGTGCATCAATTTTTGCTGAAACACTTGCTGCTAAAGAGTTTAAGCCTTGATTTGGTAATTTGGTATGACCATTAGAATGGTGTAAATAACCTAGTCCAAACCTCCAATCGACTGAGTTAGATTTAAAAACATCGTAATATAAAAAGGATCTAAAAGACCAATTTATTTGAGTCGTTATTGCTTTATTAAATGGATTTGAATTAACATCATATTGCATGTCCATAAAAGATGCTCCAAACCCTATATGTAAATTCAAACCATCAAGTTGTTTTTTAAATACTGAAAATTCAATAAAAGGCAATACAGAATATGCATGTCCTACTTTTTTGGAATTTCCAAAGTCGGTATAGCCAAATGATATTCTGGTTTTAGGGTAATTTAATCGAGCTGCCCATTCCTTTTCTTTATCAAAGTTGTACTTGCCAATACTAAAAAAAAGATTCTTCTGTAAATTAGTCTCCGGAAAAAATGTGTTGGCCTCTAACGTTTTCCCAATAAGTATTTCAGGATTATAGAATACAGATTTATTAGCAGTGGACTCTTGATTTTGCGCAATACATTTTTGAAAAAACAGGAATGCCACTATCGTTAAACAGAATCTAAAATTGTGTTCAGTGATCATTGATTATTGTTGGTAACACAAGTAACGATTAAAAATTGACTCTAAAACTTAAATTTGGAGTAAATTTTAAAGATTGATTGTTGATTTCGATAATTGCATTATCAGAATCAAATGTGTAATACCTATTGATGACATTGGTTTGGTTGAAGATATTCCAAATAGAGGCTCCGATTTCTGCTTTTATAGTTTTAGACATTTCAAAATTATAAATTGCAGAGATATCTGTTCTAAAATAATCATTTAATCGAGAGCTATTTGGAGATTCATATTCAATTATAGAATTACTGCTATCTTGTAACTCAGAAGGTTCTGTGTAAGGTCTTCCAGAATGCCAATTAACCCCAAACCCAACTCTAAAATTAGCTGTGTTATAAGTTAATGACGCATTAGTAACATGTCTGAGGTCTAATGTATTTGGAAAGTGGTTGCCATTGTTTAAATTCTGAAACTGATAGTCATTTTTACTATAAGAATAGCTTAACCAAGTGCTAAAATCATTAAAACGTTTATTAATAAGAAAGTCAATTCCTTTTACAGTATAGAACCCAATTTCATTGGTGAACTGAAACTGGTTTTGAAACCCTTGACTACGCGCTGTAATATTATTTACTCCTTTGTAGTATCCTTCAATAGAAATCAGTAAATTATTTTGATTATAACTTAGTCCAGCTGATACTTGTTCGCTTGTTATTAAAGGAACATTACTACCATTAGAAAGTTGCCAACGTCGCTTTTCTATACCAAAAAAGTCTTGTTGTAAATCTATAATCTGTGCAATGGATTGGCTTTTTAATTCTCCTAAGATTTCTAGCCTAAAATAATCAATAAATTTATAGTTGATGCTAAATCTTGGTTCAATTAAAAGTTCTGAAAATTTTCCAAAATAGCTAATTCTAGAACCAAAACGTACATAAGTATCTTTAGAATTAGAATGCCATTCAACTTCACCGAAAAGCGCATGAGTTCTAATTATTTCCTTGATTAAACTCGTAAAATTTGGATTCGTTACATCTTCGAAATTGGTAACGCCAACTTCGTTAAATTGATAACCAGTGTTTAAATTGGCATTATTGTTTATGGGTTTTGAAACATCTAAACGAATGCCAAAATCTTCAACTTTGTTTTCTTGCGTTAGCCTTTGATTATTAGTAATGTCATTATTTTCTGCTTCTAAATCGTAATTTGAAAAATAAGTTTGTACAGAAGTTTTAATTTTATTTTTCCATGTTTTTGAATAAATCGCACTTGCACCATAAGTTACTTGGTTAATGGCACTATGGGTTTCCTGAAAGTTATTTTCAGATGTTGTAAAAACTTGATTATAATTTAAGCTGTTGTATATATTTAAAACATTAACCCGTAGCTTAGAGCTCTTATCTATATCGTATAAAAACTTTGCATTAAAGTCGTAAAATAAAAAACGCTCATCTAAGGAGAGTAGCGTATTTATGTTATTGGAGGTGTTTAATTCTGAGTCCCTAAAAATACGATCAAAATAAGAGTCGTAAGTTGTAGATGCGACGATATCAGTAAAAGAACGTCTTGCGGATAGTTGTAATTCAGTTTTTTTTGAAGTTGGTATTTTCGCAAACCCATCTACACTTAACAAGTTCCCTCCAAATCCTGAATTGAATTTTTTAGAAAGATTATCTGAATTTTTAATAGCTATTGTACTAGACACTCCATTGCCAAATAATGCACTTGTTCCGTTTTTTGAAATTGTAATTTTTTCAGATAAATAAGGATTGAATGCAGAGATTAAACCAAAAAAATGTCCAGATTGATACATTCTTATTCCTTCGTATAAAATAAGATTTTGATCATTAGTACCTCCTCTAACATTTATGTTAGATATTCTTTCATCGACGCTTATAATACCTGGTAAATTTTGAACAATCTGTAATACATCTGGTTCAATTAATCCTGGTAAAATATTGAATGCTTTCGTGTCAACCTTAATCGTTCCACTATTGGTTTTAGATATACCTTTTGTAAGGTAATTTGTAACAACTACTTCTTCTAAGCGTTGAATGGTTTTATTTAAATTTTGAGTTATAGCTATAAAACGATCACTTAATACTTCAAAATTAAGCGGAGTTATTTGTCTAAGAAGGGTTAGTGCTTGTTCTAATGATAACTCAGGGTATAGCCGATTAATTGTAATATCTTCAATAGTTTTTGTTTCAAAAGAAAACTTAACGTCATAACGTTTTTCTAACTCTACTAGAATACTGGTAAGTGGTTGTTCTTCCTTTTGACTCTGACTAAAAGATACACTGCAAAAGGCAATAATTATAAAATAAAAAACTATACGTTGTAATAGTTTATTCACGCTTTAGTACGATAGATTTTCCTGATTTACTGTAGCCTAAATTTAATGGTATTGTAACAGACTGCAATGCTAAATCTAAGTTTTTGTGTGTAAAACTACCATTGAATAATCGTGAAGTATCAATATTATCGGTAGTAATATCAATATTATATTGATTTTTTAATTCAGAAATCACATATTTCAGAGGAATTCCATTAAAGCGACTTTCACCACGCAACCAACTTGGCTGCGTAGTGTTTTCTTTTTCATTTGCAAGTAGTTTCCCATCAATAATTCTGAAGGTATGTCCTGGTTTTAATTTTACGGTATTATTTTTATGTGTTACAGCAACTAAGCCTTCATAACATATTACTTCAAAGTAGTTTTTACGCTGATTCACATTAAACTGTGTGCCTAAAACACTAACGATGCCTTGGGTAGTTATGACATCAAATTTTTGCCCTTTTGCAACTTTAAAGAAAGCTTCACCATTCAAATTCACTTCTCTATTATTACTCCAATTGCTTTTATTAAAAGTTAAAGTAGAATTGGCATTTAAATTTACAGCTGATGCATCAGGTAATTCAATGGTTGTTTGTTGAGCAATACTAGTGTCAATTTGGGTGTCTAAAGTCGTAGTGTAATAATAAACGCTAAATCCAATTGCTAAAATTGCAGCAATTCTCAATAACGGTTTAAGCCATTGATTTGTTTTTTCAGAACTGATATTTAGTTTTGGTTTTATGTTTTGGTATGTTTGATCAGCAGAAAAATATGGAGCCTTAAAACCTTTTAAAGCAGTATCCATTTGAATTAAATCATTATAATCCTCTAGCTGCTCAAAAGCTTTTTGCTCTTCAGTACTTAGGTTATTATCTAACCATTTTTTTATTAGGTATTCTCTCTTCATTGTGATTATTCATCTATATAACAGCTTACTCTAAAAAACTCCTACCTTTATTAAAATTCTAATTAATGTCACTGGTTACAATCCATCAATTTCTTTTCTTAATTTTTTTAAAGCGCCATATATTCGTTTTTCAACAGCTTTAGTTGAAATGTCTAGTAATTCTGCAATTTCTTTAAATCGTTTACCTTCAACTCTATTAAGTAAAAATGCGGTACGTTGTGCTTCAGTTAAATTAGAGATGGCGTTTTGTAATTTTTTATGATATTCTTTTTCCTGTAGTACAAATTCAGGCGATTCGTTTGTAGAATGTTTTTGAGGTTGTTTACTATGTTTTAGAACAACTTTTTGGTGTGCAACAGCATTGAGCATTAAGTTATTCGCAGTTGTAAACAAATAGCTCTTGGCTTTAGCTGGTTCAATTTTGCCACAATTTTGCCATATCTTTATAAATGCTTCTTGTACTTTATCTTGAGGATTTAAATGCTCCCCAAATTTGTAATACAGAAAATCGTGCAGATTCTTTGAATGTTTTTTATAAAAACGTTCAAATAATAAATTGTCACAAATATTATTTTGTAATGGTTGGCTCATAATTTAATCTGTGCACAAATTATAAATATTTTTTTATAGTGAAGGTAGGAGAATCCTAAACTTAACTGTTATATACTAAATTACCAAAACCTATGAAAACTAGAATCAATCATTTAATCCTTTTTGCCCTTTTTGCCTTTTTTAGTTTTACAGCTTGTCAAGACGAAGCTACAGAAGTTGATAATCCAACAGACCAAGAAACTATTGTAGCCAATTCAACCTTGTCTAGCCTAATGAGCAGAACAACAGCAAATTTTGGTGCAGCGGATGATATTTTAGATGGAGCGAGCTGTTTTTCGGTAGAGTTTCCTGTAACCATTATTGTTAGTGATATTACTATTGTTATTGATAGTGAAGATGATTTAGAAGAATTAGAGGATTTACTAGAGGAATTAGACGATAATGAAGATTTATTAGACTTTTTGTTTCCAATTACTATAATTTTTAGCGACTATACGGAATTGGTTATAGAAAATGAAGATCAACTTGAGGAGTTAATAGATCAATGTGATGACGAAGAAGACAATGCTATAGAATGTATAGATTTTGTCTATCCTATTTCATTTTCAGTATTTAACTCAGAGTTTACTTTAATTGAGACGATTACAATTGAAAATGATGAAGCGTTATATGAATTTTTAGATGATTTGGAAGATGATGAGAACGCACTTATTGTAAGTTTAAACTACCCAGTGACTTTAGAATATACTAATGGTGAAACCATTGAAGTGACTTCTAATCAAGAATTAGCAGATGCTATTGAAGCAGCTGGTGACGATTGTGATGATGAAGACGATGAATGTCTTGAAGAGGAAGTGGCATTAAATTTAGCGGAATGTCCTTGGGAAGTGTATTTATACTCTAATAATGATTTCGAAAATTTAGATGGCCCTTATGTTTTTACTTTTAGTGAAGATGGTAATATGGTTATTGAAGGGACTGGTAATGATCCATATACTACAACTTGGGAGCTTTCTGAAACCGATAACGGATTAGAACTTAATATTGCTTTATTTTATTATTACGAAGCACAATTCGGCAACTGGTTAGTTGTAGAGTGTGACGATGATGATTTAGAACTAGAACATCTTACTATAGATGATACTGGTTTATTTTTTGAACAAAATTGTGAAGATGATTTAGATTGCTCTATAACTGATATTAGCTCAATTCTACAAGAATGCCCTTGGGACTTTACCGACGGAACCGATATTTATAATAATTATCAATTGGTATTTAACGGAAATGGAGACTTGTTGATTCCCGAAGGTTTTGCAGCATCTGCAATTGGTGGATCGTGGGAATTATCCTTGAGTGATACTGGTTTTCCAGAAATAGTAATAAGTAACTTAACTGCTTTTTTAGATGACTTAGAGGGTTCATGGATAATAATTGAATGTGATGAGGAAGGAGAGTTATCCATAATTAGAGGTAATGATGTGCTTGAGCTAGATCAAGATTGTGAAGGCGATTTAGGTTGTTCTGTGGAAGATATTAGTACTAGTATTATTGAGTGTGCTTGGATGTTGCAAACAAATCTTATTGATTCTGTTGTTCCTATTTACGTATATTTCACACCTAATGGTCAAATTTTATCAAGTAATGATGATATTCCGGAAAGCCAGATTGGTACATGGGAAATTGTAACTGTGGCTTCAGGTGTATACATAGAATTTACATTTCAACAAGGATTTGAAGTCTTAAATGGACAATGGCAGGTTGTAGAATGCACTGAAGATGAATTGTATTTGGTAAGTGGAAATAATTATATTTCATTAGATCAGGATTGTGATTTAAATAATCAAGATCTTTTAGAATGTTATTCTCTATATGTTGATTCGCAAGAATGTGATGCTAATAACGATGGTATAGCAACATTTATTTTTGAAACAAATTCAAATCAAGCTCAAGAATGTTTAGACTTATATCCTTTAGTTTTAACTACGCATCCAACTTATCAAGATGCAGAGAATAATACTAGTTTATTAAATATTCAGTTAACCACTCCAATAGATTTGGAGTCTCAAACAATATATGTTAGAGTTTATAGTGAAGTTTCCATGCAATATGCTATTCAAGAATTACAGATTGAAGTAGAGAGCTGTAATGATGATGTTTTTAATTGTTTTGGTGATTTTGAAATTGTAGAATGCAATCAACCAAATAATGTGCCTGTTTATAATTTAAGTGCATCGACTATTGGTTTAGTAGATTGCCCTGAGAATTTTATAGCTTCATTTCATGCTACATTAATGGATGCAGAAAGTAATAGTAATGCTATTGAAAATACTGAGGCATACGGAACATTAGTGTCTCAAGTATATTTAAGAATTGAAGCAGACAGTGGCAATTTTGAAATCTTTAATATATACCTTAACACAATTGATTGTAACCTGTTTGAATGTTTCGAAAGTTTTGATGCACAAATAGAAATTTGTGATAATGGAACGGATGGACCATATACATTTGATCTTACAATTGCATTTGCAAATTGTACTCCAAGTGTAGATGTTGTTACCTATTATGAAACGCAAGTAGATGCAGAAATTGCTGTAAATGAAATAGCCAATCCAGAGGCTTATACAAATGTTGCTGTAGAACAAACCATATATGTAAGAGTTGAAATTAATAACCAATTCGAAGTGTTTCCAATTCAATTAATTATAGTGAATTGTGAAGAAACTTGTTCAGAGGAAGATGTTGACGCCTTTTTGTTAGAGTGTATATGGAATGCTGTAAACTACAACGGAAGCGATAATCTAATGGAATGGAATTTCGATTTTGAAAGTACAAGCCAAATAGTAGTAATATATACCAATGACGCTACTATTGATGCAATTTGGACCACATCACAATCCGCAGATGGAGTTATTGTCACATTCGCTAATGTAGCTGGTTCAAATATCCAAGCTATTACTGGTGAATGGCTAGTAGTAGAATGTGAAGAAGAACGATTAGAACTTCATAGAGGAGAAGATGTTTTAATATTAGAAAGAAATTGTAATTAATAGAAAGAAGCTAAATAAGTTAGTATTTTTAGTAAGTTTAAGTTGATAAAAAGGGTTGTCTAGTGCCAGGCAACTCTTTTTTGTTACAAAGATCTCAACTATTGTTAATTAGATTTATATCCTTCACAGGCGTTTATCTCTTCTAAATTCTTAAATTTGCAACTTCAAAAAGAGATATAGATTATGTTTAATAATTTAAGTGATAAGTTAGATAAAGCGTTACACGTACTAAAGGGTCATGGTAGCATTACTGAAGTTAATGTAGCGGAGACGCTTAAGGAAGTAAGACGAGCGCTTTTAGATGCCGATGTTAACTTTAAAATCGCTAAAGAATTTACTAATAGAGTAAAAGAAAAGGCGCTAGGGCAAAATGTATTAACTAGCCTTCAGCCTGGACAATTGATGGTTAAAATCGTAAAAGACGAATTAACTGAATTAATGGGTGGTGATGCCGAAGGAATTAATCTTTCAGGTAATCCTAGTATTATTTTAATGTCGGGTTTACAAGGTTCTGGTAAAACTACTTTTTCTGGTAAACTTGCCAATTATCTAAAGAATAAAAAGACAAAGAAACCTTTATTAGTTGCATGTGATGTGTATCGTCCTGCAGCGATAGATCAATTACATGTAGTTGGTGATCAAATAGGAGTTGAGGTATTTAGCGATAGAGGTAATAATGATCCTGTGGCTATATCTCAAGCAGGTATTGCTCACGCAAAAGCAAACGGACACAATGTAGTTATTATTGATACTGCTGGTCGTTTGGCCGTTGATGAGGCGATGATGACAGAAATCTCGAATATTCATAAGGCTATTCAACCACAAGAGACCTTATTTGTTGTAGATTCAATGACAGGTCAAGATGCTGTAAATACGGCAAAAGCCTTCAATGATATTTTAAATTTCGATGGTGTTATCCTTACCAAATTAGATGGTGATACAAGAGGTGGTGCTGCTATTTCTATTAAATCGGTTGTTAATAAACCAATTAAGTTTATTGGTACAGGTGAAAAGATGGAAGCTATTGACGTATTCTATCCATCACGTATGGCAGATCGTATTTTAGGAATGGGTGATGTTGTTTCTCTTGTTGAACGTGCTCAAGAGCAGTTTGATGAAGAAGAAGCAAGAAAACTTCAGAAGAAAATTGCCAAAAACCAATTCGGGTTTGATGATTTCTTAAAACAGATTCAGCAAATTAAGAAAATGGGTAATATGAAGGATTTAATAGGCATGATTCCTGGTGCTGGTAAAATGATGAAAGATATCGATATAGATGACGATGCATTTAAAGGTATAGAGGCTATTATTCATTCAATGACGCCTGGAGAACGATCTAATCCTTCATTAATCAATGCAAGCAGAAAAAAGCGAATTGGCAAAGGATCTGGTACTTCTGTACAAGAAGTTAATCAATTACTGAAACAGTTTACACAAATGAGTAAAATGATGAAGATGATGCAAGGTGGAGGTGGTAAACGTATGATGCAGGCAATGAAGAATATGCCAAGATAAGTTGTTAGTCTCAGTCTCAGTAGATATTGGGACCAATTAAATTAATAAGAAAAAAATAGTAATTATGGATTTCAAAAAATTATTAGCCTATCAAAAAGCGTTTGATTTAGCTATGTCCATTTTTGAAATTTCAAAAACCTTTCCTAAAGAAGAGACATATTCTTTAACCGATCAAATCAGAAGAAGTTCTCGTTCTGTAAATGCTAATATTTCTGAATCTTATAGGAAAAGAAGATATTCAAAACATTTTATTAGCAAATTAACAGATGCTGATGGTGAAAATTCTGAAACAAGTACTTGGCTAGATTTTGCACTAGCGTGTAAATATATTTCAATAGAACAACATAAAAGTTTATCAAATCAAAGTATAGAAATTGGTAAATTAATAAATTATATGATTAATAACCCAGAGAAATTCGGAGTTAAAGTAGAATGATTTTTTTAAATAAGCTTTGACTGTTACTGTGAATAACTGAAGCTTTAAAAAGAGAAACAACTGAAAACTGCGACTGAAAACTTATATAGGATGACAATTTTAGACGGTAGAAAAGTAAGTAGTGATATTAAAAATGAAATCAAAGCCGAAGTTGATAAAATGAAGGCAAATGATGAAAAAGTCCCACATTTAGCGGCTGTTATTGTTGGTAACGATGGTGCAAGTTTAACTTATGTTGGAAGTAAAGTTAGAGCATGTGAGCGTATCGGCTTTAAATCTACAATGGTACGCTTGTCTAATACTACAAGTGAAATTGAATTATTAGATAAAATTGAAGAATTAAATAATAATGATGATATTGATGGCTTCATCATACAATTACCTCTTCCACGCCAAATTAATACTCAAAAGGTATTGATGGCTGTAGATCCAAATAAAGATGTTGACGGATTTCATCCTATGAATTTTGGTAAAATGGCATTAGACATGTCTACCTTTATTCCTGCAACACCTTTCGGAATTTTAGAACTTTTAGATCGCTACGGAGTTGAAACTGATGGGAAGCATACGGTCATTATTGGACGCTCTCATATTGTAGGTCGTCCTATGAGTATTTTAATGGGACGTAAAGGGTTTCCTGGAAACTCAACTGTAACATTAACACATAGTCATACTAAAAATATCACTCAGATTACATCTCAAGCAGATATAATTATATCAGCGTTAGGTATTCCTAATTTTTTAAAAGCAGAAATGGTAAAAGATGATGTCGTAATAATTGATGTTGGAATCACTAGAGTAGCTGACGATTCCGAAAAAGGATATCACATTACAGGTGATGTAGATTTTGATAATGTGAGTAAAAAAGCGAGTTATATAACGCCTGTACCAGGAGGTGTTGGTCCAATGACAATTGCTATGCTTTTAAAGAATACACTTCTTGCTAGAGAGCAACATAGACAGTAAATTAGAAAATCTAAATTTATGTTTTAAAGTTACATGCTATCGTACAAAATTCAGTAACGATAGGATAGGTAGCTTTCAGTACATGTTTCCGATTATTTTCACAGTAGTGTTTTTACAATACTTCTTATAAAAAAATCTAATAGAAATTTAAGAAAAAGCAAAAAAAGCGTCAAGTATTTATAATCGATTTTTCGATTGAAAGTTTTAGTTAGTGCAAAATATAACATTTAAAAGCAATTTAAACATAAAAAAACCACTCATTATTGAGTGGTTTTTGCCATCTGCGTGAGAACTAAACTATCTTATCTGCTATAATTGCTCCTATAGCCTTATTTCTAATAGGTAAAGCGATGAAACGTTTATCAAATCCAACTATCGTTGCTCTTTGCTCAGGATCATCAATCTTTTCATACATCTTCATAGTTCCATCAGCTTTCATAACCTCCTGTTTACTGAAAGAAAATGAGCCATAGGTTGTATCGGCATCATCAATCGCTCCAAAAGGCATTTTTGTCTTAGCCGGTAAATTGTATTTAGCCATTCTAGTGTACTGTAAAATATTGAAGCCAGCAAATCTATTAGGATTACCATTCACGAAGTCTGTGATGCCTTTAAACGCTTTTAAATCGTACATAATTAGATCTTCAACATGATTAGGGTCTAATACGAGGTAACGATCTTCAAAAGGTACTTCTAATAGATCATACTTCTTTTTTAACTTCAAAATATTTTCAGGAACTAATCTTCTAAAGCCCTCACCGTTATCATCACCAGTTGTAACTAAAATCGGTGTATTAGCTGTATCTGCACTAGGAGAAAATGCATGAGCTGCTTTTTGTCCTGATTTTGCCTGTAAAGTCATTCTATGACCTCTAATAACACTTTCTAACTTCTCATATGCTAACTCTACTGCATCAGGGCTTCTAACTAATGTGTTTTCCGTTTCATATAGATCTAACTCAATAGAAATAGGTAAATCTATTCTTTTAGCTACGGAAATTGGATAGGTGGTATTATTGATTAACACCTCTGGATCAAAACCGCAATCTGCTAAATTAATTTTGTCATTATCCACATTGCCTGACATATCTATTGTGTAGTTTAGAAATGAAGCTTTTGGATAAAATTTTTCCATAATTTGGGATATCCAAATTTGCTTGTTTAATGTACTCATAGTTTAATTATTATTTAAGATTATTATTTATACTCTTTGTCAATAAGTTCTTTGTATAGCTCAGGGCTATTTTGTAGATCTTCTGGAGCGTGCTTCCTATAATCGTGAAGTGTCCATTCGCTTTTTGGTTTTACAACGTTATCTAAGGTTTTTATGCCTTTTCCTTTTGTAGCACCTAAAACGATTTCTTTAATAATACTGTGATTTCTACCTTGAATGTTTGTAGTCTCAACTTCGCTAATAGCAAGTTGTAGATCTGCTTTGGTCTTCTTAAAGTCTTTATCAAACGCCATAAGCTGTACGCGTTCTAAATTCTTGTTAATTACACCTTTATCGATTGCAAGCTTTACCATTATTTTAGCCTCCTCCATTTGCTCATCTTTTATCTCTTTTTTGATGCGCTTATTTTCAGCTTCGAGTAAAACACTCTTATTTTTTAAATTGCTTATTGCATTGAAAATAGTATCAGTATCAGAATTGCTTGAAAGTCCCAAAATTGTTGTTAGAGACTTTGGGTTATTATCCTTTTTCTTTTTGTACTTCATAAATAGCTTTTGAGGAGTCTTTAACTTCATATTTGCAATAGAATCAATATCAAATACTTCATCTGTAATTGCATCTATAAAACCCATTTCTAATGCCTCCTCTGCGGTTAACCATGTTTCATTGTCTAACATTTCTGAAAGCTTATCTAAATCTAGATTAGTGCGTTCAGAATAATTATCAATTGCTATTTTTTTGACTTTTTCTAATAGTTGCACTAAAGATTTTAGTTTTTTGCTATCGCCTTCAAATTCGCTAATACTAGGATTGTGTATCATTATCATAGCATTTTTTGCAGCGTAGATTTTACGACCAGCCAAAATAATAATAGAGGCCATTGATGCGGCCACACCATCAATATACATATCACATTGACCATGATTTTTAATTGAATTGTAAATTGCCAAGCCTTGAAACACATCTCCACCAGGAGAATTAATTCTAAAATTAATTTCTTGATCTTTAAAACCTGTTATCATTGGTACTAACACGGAATCTGTGTACTCTTGTGTACCTATTGATCCATAAATTGAAATTTCATTCATATACTTATTTTTAGTTATTTATAGTTTTAAATTAAGAGGTTAAATTGGCTAAAGCTCTCTCACTTAGATCAGCATAAAAATCTTGGTCACTTATTGCTGTAATTACATAACTCTGTAAACCTTGCTGTCCTGCCATTTCGTCAAATTGAATATCTTTGAGAACTATTTTGCGTATTTGGAATAATTCAAAAAACAAATTGTTTTCAACTTCTAAAGGATATTCAATTTCCATCATTTGATTTAGAATGCTCACCTGATCTGCTGGGTAACTTTCCATATCCTCGCTAAAACAGATACCTCGAAAACTTATTTGATAGTCATTGGTATTAATCAACTCTTTTACAGTTCCTTTTCTCCCTCTATTAACCGTTGCAGTTTCAACAATAGTTTTAGACTGTGATAAGGAAACTAAAGGCTCATTTGGAAAAGTGAATTTTTGACCTTGATAGGATAAAGTCACCTGCATGAAATAAGGTGAATCTCCATTAAGCAGATCATGACCTATTGTTTTCAAATTTGTAGATTCAAACTGCTTTTTATTTTCACCAATCCATTGTGGGAATGGGAGTCCTATATGCCCAAAATGAGCTTTTACAACTAGTTCTTTTACATCAAATTCAGTCATAATTATGATTTTAAAAATTTACCTAATCGATTTTCTAAAGCCGCTATAGAATCTGTTATGTTCTTAATATCTAAAGGAGGTGTATTTGGTCTCTTTAACATTAAATCTAGCTTATTGTCAAGAGCTTCAATTTTACTTAAAAAACTGGCTTCTTTATCCTTAAAATCTTTTAGCCAAGCACTAGCAGTTTTAACTGTAATTCCTACTTTTTTAGCAATTTCTTTGATCGTATTTTTTTTACGATAAAGACGTATTACTTCTGGTTGTAATTTCCCTCGTTTAGTATTTCTCATTTTTACTTAGTTTTTATGCTCGTTAAACCAATCTTTTAAAGCATCAGTTCTATCCCTTAGAGGATCTCCATTAATAATTTTCCACATGATCTTATTCTCCTTATATAATCGTCTGTTTTCCTCGTGAATTTCTATTAGTCTATCCGATGTGTCTATTTGCGTTTTGTTAGTTCTTTTCATTATTTAAATAGGATTTAAATGATTATTAATTGCGTTTTTAAGATGTCTGTAGTTTCCTAGACGATACATTTCTTTTATGTATTGCATATCTTCAATACCGTTGTTTGTGCAAATTGCTTTTACTTCATCTCTGGAGGGTAATTGTAGAGTAATCCATTTAGATACACGTCCATAAAATTCAGGCATGCCAATCTTATTTCTTTCAGCACCTTTTTTAATGTTTGTTAAAAGATATTCAACACCAGCGATTATAAGACCTGCATTATCTTCAATACCATCCCATATATCTTGTAAATACATTAGAGCGTTTGGAGATAGCTTACTAGCTTCGTCAATGATTAATAGTGGTTGATCTTTTTTATTTAGTTCATCAATTATGTATCGTACCATTTCATAATCACTAGCTAAAAAATTAATACCTAATGACTTTAATATTTCACTCAAAAATTGCTTTGTTCTCATAGATCTACCACACGTTACCAAATAAGTATTGACATTGTTTTGGTAGTAATGACGCATTGAAGTCGTTTTACCTGCACCTGTGTAGCCAATTACACCCATTAGTCTATTATTTTTTCTCGATTCTTTACAAGCATTTTGAATGGTGGTGAAATTGTGTGTTTCTATAACATTCCAATTTTTTGGATTAAAAAAACTTCTAATTTTTAACAACATACTATCCTTAACACGTTCCCAAAATTCATTTAGAATATTTGAAATTGTTGCAGGACTTACACCAATCATTTCTGCTAACTTGTTTTGACTGATCTGCTTTAACTTTAAATGAGTCTCAATTAAACCTTTGACCTCGTTTTTCAATTCGATTTTTTTCATATCTTTACTTGACTTTAGTTGTCCTTATTGGTAGTTTGGACAATTTTTAAGGAGCCCTGTTTTAGGGGCTTTTTTTGTACTACAAAATCTTCATAATCAATTTTGCTTACCGTTTTATAAATGGTTTCTAAAGGCTCTTTTACTGGCTTTTCTTCATTCTCTTTTGTTATATTTAGAACTAACCGTAATCGTTCTTGTTGCTCTAAATCCTCGAATTCTGTTAGCTTGTTTTTACTCAATCCTCTAGGGTGAATCAGGTCTATGCTCTCTTTACCAACCTTTTTAAATACTGGTTCTAGAATTTCTGCTTTTTGATCTTTGATGTATTTCAGTTTACTTTTGTTCTTAGAAGTAACCTTATACATATTTTCTAAATCTTCTGGAGTTCTATCTACCTCCGCAGTTGCTATTTTTAATGATTTTTTGCATTCACCAATAACTTGTTCATGTTCTATATCAAATAACATGATGCGCTGTAAATCGTTTTCGTCGTATCTCACAAAAACACGTTTACCTTGTAATTCTGTACTAATTTTATGGTCTTTTACCTCATAGAAATGCTCTACTTTGTCCACCACAATTTTTACCATAGATTTCTTGATAGTCGCTTTAGTACGCTTCCAAAATAAGAGAGCCGTTCTAACGCTGTCTAGTTCTATTGCATTTGGTTTAGGAAGTGATTTATAGACGTTTTTTGGAGCTTTTTGGTTAGCTTTCTCTCTTTGATTGTAAGTGATTATCATTGTAATTACACGATCTTTCATTTGCTTAAAGGTTGGCATACCATCTTTTTTGGCAGTTTTAAGAAGTTGATCCGCAGTTCTGCGGTTATCTCGCTTACTCATTATACCCTCTCCTATGTAATCATCATAGAGTGTACATTCTACAGATTGAAAAGAGCCAAAGAATCTTTCTACATAACTCTTATCTTGTGGATTACCTACTTTGGAATGTCTCCAAAGTGTTCCAATATTTGCCATCTGATCTACCATAGACTTAATTTCTTCTGTTTTAGAAGCTGAAAAGTTATCGGAGACAATTTCGGAGGGTAAATGTCCCTCTTCCATTACAGCCATTTTAAGAGCGTTCATTATATTATATCGTGTTTCACTATACGATATATCGAAGCCTACTATTTTACGACTGCAAACGTCTATGATTACAAAGAGGTTTAAACGTACTTGTTTTGTTCTTTCTTCATTCCAACAATAAAATTGTAATGGGGTTCCGTCTATCATCCAAACATTAGCAGGGAAAGGAGTATTTTTTCTAACTGCGTGAGCTAGTATATTTTCTTTAGTGTACTTTTCGCCATTTCTGTAAGCCATTACAAGCGTTCTAAAATGGTTGTCATTTGCCATCAGTTGCTTAATCCAACTTTCTGTTATTTCGGCTTCTTGTTCTTCGATACAATGGTAATTAACAAGATCAGCAACAATACGATATGAATATTTGTTAGGATGGCTTAAAAAAGCCATTGCAATACCTCTATGAAATTTGTTAGTCTTTTTTATAGTTGCTGGTTTACGTTTTCCGTTTGCAACTAAATCAATAATGCATCCATTTTTTAAAAGGGATGCACGCATTTTTGATAAGAGTATTCTAAAGTAATTTTCGTTTGTAAAATCTTTAGTGAAGATTAGTTCTTTTTTTAGTTCTAAGTACAGTTCAAAGCCACGACGACAACCTCCGTGATACGTTTTTGTTTCGTTACCTGTAACCTCTAACATTTTTAGCCAAAACGCATGACATTGAGCAGATAATACTGCAACCTTGTAATTATTATTAGAATGAGAGTAACGCTCTTGATATAGTTCTATAAATGGTAAGTATTCATTTCGATAGGCGTTATATAAAACAGCCTTTTCAGCTTCAAATCTTTGTTCTATTTTTTGTTTTTCAGCCTTTTGTGTTTCTTGATATTTTTCGATTCTCATACGCTCAAAATATTCTTTACCAGTAGGAATATTGTGTTTGATTCTAGTAGGTTTTGGAATACTATCAATATCAATTAAAACCTTTCGTTTATCGTTTCTATCTTTTTTATTTACCCATGACTTTGATTTTCCTTTACGATAGCGAATTAAGGCTACTTTCAAGTAATCTTCATTAATCCCGAAAGAAATAAGATTGTAATATGAAATAAAGTAATTCATAAGCTATAGCGTTAATCCCGTTTTGATATCTTGAATTATTTTTTTTGCTTCATTAATTATCTTATGCTGATTTTCAAGCTTTACTGACCTTAGTTTGAAAAAATTGATTACTGTTCTAATATCTAAACCAGTAGTCTCCGATATATTTTTTTTAGAACCATGTGGTAATTCTTTCTCTAGTTCTTTAATTTTTTCCGTAATTTGCATAATAAATGAATTCTTATATACGCAAAAATAACATTTTAAATGTAATTTACAATGAAAATGGAAAATAAAGAAATGTTTTTCGGTTCAAATATCAAATGGTGGAGAAAGCAAAACAAGATGTCTCAAACTGAATTTGCCAAATTAATTAACAAAAAGACTAGTACTGTAAGCTCTTATGAGAATGCAATAAGTGTACCTAGCTTAGGCGTGATAACACATATAGCATTGCTAATGGGTTATTCTGTAGAGCAATTAATGTACATGGACTTTAGAGAGGACTATTCATTTTTAGATGATAACCTAAATGATAATGTAAGAGATAACCTAAAGCATGTAAATACATTGAAAATGGATATTGACAAATATCCAAATAGTCAGGATTTAAAAATGCTTATCTCTATTGAACAGTGGCGTATAAGGGAAGTACAGGACTTAATTAAGGTTATAGTAGAAAAATACGGAATGAATTCTGATGAAAAAGTTATTTTCAGGAACTTCAATAGTAAATTAAGACATTATAGCAAGATTGATTTAAGTAACTATGAATTAGGTAACTACAACTTAGATGAACTGAAAATTTATGAAGAAAAATTGCATTCTCTATTATTCTCTCTTTACGAAGATTTATTTACTATAACTAATACTTACCATATAATAATGGAAAAACAGTTGTAGGAATTACATTTTTAATGTAATTTTGAATATGGCAAAAAAACTTGATGAATCCAATAATCGAAGACAAGATAGACTTAATAAAAGGAATGAAAAGGTACGGTCATTATTCGATAGCATTTCAGATAAAAATCCTAAATGGCGTATTGATGCCGTCATAGAAGAAATTGAAAAGGTTGTTTTTATTTCACCTAGAACTATTGAAGCTATACTAAGGGGTGAAGGCATATACGGTACAGAGCCAGAAAAACGCAAATAGGCTTTTAAAGCTGTTTAATAACGCCATTTTATAATCTTTATAAGTTAAAAGGCGTTGGCTCTATAAGAGCGCTAAAGGTCAGAATTTAGCGCTTTTTTATTTGCACTAGTACAAACCATCAAAAACGGTCAAAATTCAATATTTACGGTATTTAAACACTACTATCGAAGCGTTTAGGTTATATGTTTGGTCAATTATGGTATTTAATTTTCATTTATACGATAATTAACCGCCAATTAAATTCTATTTAATTCAACTTGTTATATTTCGGCAAAATCAGCAAAAATAGCTTAAACCCTTATTATTGTTGGTTTTTAGGGCAAAATAGTATTATATCATTTGTTATATTTGTAACTAACCCCCATATATTATAACTTAAACGCTTTTTTATTTAAAACTAATTAGTACTATTTATTGACTACTAATTTTATAGTTTTCATATAACCTTTAGAGGTAATACGTACTAAATAAATTCCATTACTTAACCCATCAGATAATTTAAGATTAAATGTGTTACTACCTTGAGCAACATTTAAGGTTTGTATAGACAGTCTTTTACCTTGTAAACTGTAAAGTTCTAATTTTGCATTTTCATCTATTAGATTAGAGTTTAGACTTAATGTAACATTATCTGTATTTACAGGATTTGGATATAATTTTAATCCAAAATTTGCAAAAGTATTATCATCAATAGATAAAGCAGATAAATCAATTTCTATAGTTGTGCTATAAGTAATACCACCAGATGTATCAATCATTTTTAAGCGATAATAAATTAAAGTATTGCTACCAATAGATGCATCATTATAGCTAAATTGAGCTGGATCACTAAAAGTTCCGTTTCCAGGTTGTTGATCTACTTCAGTAAAATTATCTGGGGTATTATAACTAGATTCTAAAACAAAAGTAGCATTTTCATATTCTCGTAATGTTTCCCATAAAATATCTATACTAGTATTGTTAGTTTCTGGCACACCATAGAAACTTGTTAAAATGGTTTGTTGTAATGAAGGGTTGTTTTGTACATTCACTAAAATGGTGTCTTCAAAACCATTAATAGTAGCAGTTAAAAGTGTTGTGCCAACAGCTTCTCCTTTAATGGAACTATTATCGATTTGAGAAATAATAGAAGCGTCTTCAATAGCATATGTTAAGCCAGTAAAATCATTTATATTTCTCTCAATGCCATCACTAAAAGTACCAATTAAGTTATAAGAATAATTGTCTTGGTCTAAAATTATTGGGTCTTCCTGTTCAAAATGTATACTTTGTAAAGTTACTGTATCTGGAATACCTACGTCTAAGGTAATTTTACTTTTAGTCAATCCAAATAGATCGTTATTAAAACCATAAGCTGTAATTGTCATTTCTCCACTATAACCTTCAGGAATTGTGTATGTAAATTGGTTTTCAAAATTTAAGTTTTGAGACCTCATCTCATATGTAAAATTATTTGAATCACCTTCACTGTCATAAGTTACCATTATTTTATCTACATCTTCTTGAAGTACATTAAAAGTTAAAACATCACCTTCAGAAAGATTATCAAAAATCGCAGGATCTCTATTAATTAATATTTTAGATAAAAATTCATCATTATTTCTTTGTGATGCTGAGGTTAATACATCGTGTAGAAAGTTATAAGTAAGTTTTGAGTGATTTAATCCATTTTTAGTGAAAAGACTGTTTTGAGTATCGTGAATATTAGATCTTAATAAATGTAAAATTGTATCATGAACTACTGTTGCTTTAGTTACACCTGTTCCTATTAGTCCTGTATGGTCTATGTTGTAACCTGAATCAAAATTAGTATTATAGTTAGTGTCTGCTAAACCACCTTGCATACTAGTTAATGGTACAACAAAATCACTAGTCTCTCCATTAAATAATGCTTCTATAGCCGAGCCAACACCATTTTGGAAATAATTATTAAAAGCCATTTCCGCTATTATAATTAGTGTTCTAAGATTATGTGGTCCAGTACCAGATAATTGTGAGAAATCACCACATAATGCTGGGTATGTTAAACAAAAATCAAATTCTGCAGAAATAGTATGTATTGGTAACTCGTAATCACTAAGTTTTGCTAAATTACTTGGGTCATTTAATGTAGGAACAAAGCTAATATTATCAGAGGCTCCTAAACCAGAAACATTATCAATTTCAACGATTAAATTCTTTGCGCCCCAACCTTCAACTCTATCTTGAGGTGGTGCAGGAAGAGAACCTAGAGTCCCTAATGTAATGTCTTGATTATCAATAAATAATTCTAGGGGAATTGTATTTGAAATTAAAGCATCCCAAACATTTTCAATAGTTTCTGCTGTAAGGAGTACTCGTTTGTCTAAAGCTAGGTTTCCTCCCTGAGAACCAAAGTGCGGTGTATCTAGAGTTATCAATGAATTTATATCATATTTATACGGGTAATTACTATCCATTTCTTCAACATATCCTCTTGTGTATAAACCACCTCTACTATGTACTACCACATTTACTTTACCAACAGAAAACATATTTGCAGCAGTATTTGTCTTTAGATTCTTTATATAAGTTGGTATAACCCAAGCATCTTCATCAAAAGAATTCTCTGCAGCTATATCAGCGCTTTCCGCGACATGAGGTCTCCATGCAAGAGATAACATATAATCATCAAAACCGTTTTGTAAAAAATAACTTTTCATATCCTCAATAGAACCAATTCCAGACCATACACCATGACCTAATAATACTGGTGGCACAGCTATTTTTACTGGATGTGTAAATTCTTCAGTAGGATTTGAGCTATCGGATACATTCATGATTTTATAGTCAAACCTAGCATAATTTTCATTTGTTTGATAATCACTAGCATCAATATATTCAGGATGAGTGTAGATAAATTCTACGTAATCAAGTTGGTCTGCTGTTGTTGGACTTCCTTCATAGCTCTCTAAAGCCTTTTTGGTAAATTGTCCATATCTTTTTCTATATACTTCTGTGTCAATTTGACTAATTGGGCCAGGACCAACCATAAGTCTATAAGTTGGGTTTGCTATGTTATAATACCCTTCAGGATCATCTGTTTTAAATCTAAATAATGTAGATCCAGAACCATCAGCGGCAATACTAGGAATTTCGCTATCAATTGCTAAACTATCTGGATGTTCATTCTTTAATTCAGTAAGGAGTATTATTTTATTATCAGTGTCTGGTGTTATAGATGTATAAGAAAAATGATCTTTTACATTATATAAAATCATACCTTCTAGAGGTAAAAATAGTTTCATGATTCCAGTATTAGTAGCAACCCAATTTCTACTACTATTATTTGGGTCTCCGCTACCACCTGTTATATTACTAGATAACATATTTGGGTCATGGATGTTGTATTCGTTTCCTGCAGCAGCACCATAGTCTTCTTTTGTATATACTTTATAAGAGTTAATATCGGTTACATCTCCATGACTATTATAAACAATTAAACCTTTGTCGGTTCCTAGAAAAACTCTACCAATTTTGTCTTTCCATACAGCGTTTGAATTAAATCTTGCTCCATCTGGAATTATTTGAGAATAGTTTATTGGGTCTAAATAATGCCAAGAACCATTTTTATATACAGAAAACCCTCTTCCTGTCGCAGAGTTTGTAACCCAAGTTCCTTTATCATTATTAGCACAAATGCCATTTATTACACCACCATTTGGAAACCCCATATCTGAAAATGAAAAACCACCATGATCGGGTACAGTTCCAACATTGATATTATTCCCTTGTAGGTCGTAAACTAGAACTCTAGGTTCAATATAACCACCATCACTTGAATTATTAACACCTCTTTTTGAATAACCACGTACAGCAATCCAAACTTGATTCTTGTCACAAGAAATAGCGTCCATAGTCCTACTTTGTGGTGTTGCTGATGCAGGTGTATTATATGTGTATGCAGGGTAAGGTAATTCTACGGGTTGAGTAGCAACAGTTCCAGAAGTGTTAAACCATGCTCCAACAGTTGTAAATTTAGACGAATTAGAATCCTTATATGAGTATGCTCCTGGAGTTAAAATGTAAGTGCTTCCTGAAGTTAAATCGTGATATTTTTGTGCAACCCAAACTCTATTGTTTTTATCTGTAACAACAGAAGTTAGACGACTTGTTGCTAGCCCTGCACGTTCAAAGAATGTAAAACCAATTGCATTTCTATCTGCTGAATAATGAGTAATAGTTGAGTTACTACTTATTCGCTCCATTCCACCTTGTGTACCACTAAAATTGGTGCCTTCATGTCCAATCCATACATTTCCTAATGCATCTGAAGCCATCGATTTAGTTCTAATAGTTGACAAATCTGGACCTCCATTTGAAGCTGAACCATTAAATAGAGTAAAGTCTGTTATTGCTTGAATACCTGTTGTGTCTATCGTAAAAATTCCATTTTGAGTTGTTCCAGCCCAAACTTTTTTGTTTAAAGCATCTACAGTTATTGTAGTAAATGCTTGACCTGAATTAAAGGATTCAAATCTAGGTTCTTGAGCTTGTATATTTCCTACGAGGAAAATAGTAAATAGGACTAGTAATTTTTTTTTCATTGCTATTAATATTTAAATGGTTAAAATTATAATTTTTTATCGTTTTAGTGTAAAATGCCCTTTTAAGAGCCTTTGTTTACCACTAAAATTTTCTGTAAATTCTATGGTATACCAATAATCGCTTGTTGGCATGAGTTGGTTGTTATGTGTGCCATCCCAACCTATTCCAAACGGTTTCAATTTCTTTAGTAATTTACCGTAACGATCAAAAACATAAATCGAAACGTTACTTTGAAACTCGGTATCGAATCCTTTAGGAATCCATGTGTCGTTATTACGATCGTTATTTGGTGTGAAAAACTTTGGAATACTAATAACTGAAATCACTTCGTGTACAACACCACATTCATTTTTATCTCTTACATAAATGGTGTGTAAACCACCTTGAACATTAGTAAAAACATTACTGTCTTGATAAATACTATTTTCATCATCAATGGCATATTCATAGTCACCTTCTCCAGTTACATACACCGTAATTGTATTAATATCAACAGCATCTACAATGTCAATACTCTCAATAGTTGCTGTATTTGAAGGTGTTACAGTAATTTCTCTAGATTTAGAACAACCTTCTGTAGTTGTAACAGTTACAGTATATATTCCTATTTCATTTATTTGAATTGTTGAGGTATTTTCTCCAGTATTCCATAAATAATAATAGTTACTTGGAGAATCGTTGATAACACCTCCTGTTAATTCTATAGTTTCGGGATAACTATTTAGACAGTAAATTAATTCTTCAGTTGGCTCAATATTTGGAAGATCGTTTACAATTAGTAAAACTTCATCAATACCAACACAACCATCTTCATTTTCTACTCTTGCATAAACCGTTTGTAAATATGGATTTGTATTCGTGTAATTTGTATTTAATGGATTTTGTTGTAATTCAGCATCATTTAATGTTTCATAATAAATAACTTCTGTATCTATAGGTAAACTTTGGGTTACTTGTGTATTTGCTAAAGTTAAATTGAAGGTGTTAATACCATCTTCAGAATTTAACTCATCACATAACTCCAGAATTGTAGGATTTGGGTCTATAGAGCTCACTTCTAAAGTAAGTTGCGAACTGCTATAACAATTAGTTATATTATCCTGAACTTTTACAAATAGTATTTGCGGATTGGTAGTATTGGTAAACGATGTATTTAGTTCATTTTGATTATTATCTAAATCGTTTTGAGATAGATAAAAATGTGTGCTCACATTAGTGTTAGTTCCTGTTAAATCATTACTATAAACAGTTAAATCAAAAACCATAATATTGTCTGCAATTGCATCATTATCGCATTCTAATACATAATAATCAAACGAATCTGGTAATGGTAATTCTTCAACTTCAACACTAAAAGTTCCAGTACAGCCATTACTGTCAATAAGTGTTACAGAATAGGTTCCAGCAACTGAAACCTCAATGGTTTGTGTGGTTTCACTAGTACTCCATAAATAGGTTTCGTAATTAGATCCAATATCCAAAGTAACAGATGTTCCCGAACAAAAAGTTGCTTCAGTAAGTGTTGGGTGAACTATATGAATAGTTTGTATGGTGAACGAAGTTATATTATCACAGTTTCCAATTACTGAAACTCTAACAAATATAGTTTGGGTATTTGGTGTTATGTTTTGATGATTCGTTGGGTTTAGAATTTCGTTTTGCTCTAAATTGGCATCGTTTTGTGTATTGTAATATCTATATGTTGCACCAACTTCTGTAGTAAATAGATTTTCAAAAGCGGTTAAATCGAAAGTGGTAAAATTGTTTTCATCGTCATCGCATGCTTCAAGAATATCTGTAACTACTTCAATAGAAGCGATTTCCTTATGTAATATTTCAACTGTAGTAACATAAACACACCCTAAAGTGTTTTCTACTCTAACAAATACATCATGGTTATTATTAGGAATGGTATAATCACCAGAAATCGCATTGCTTTGGTTTTCGGCATCAGTTTGTGATGTATAATATTCAAACAATAGGTTATTTGTGTTTGCAACTACTAATGAATTTATTTCGGTAAGATTAAAGGTGTAATTTCCATCAAAATCAGTATCGCAAATCTCATATGTATTTGGTGTAAGAACAACAAAACTACTATTAAGCGTAAGTTGCGCAGAATCAAAACAACCAGTATTATTATCAACTACTTTTACAAATAATATTTGCGGATTGTTAGTGTTTGTAAATACTGTATTTTGCTCGTTTATGTCATTGTCTAAATCGTTTTGAGATAAGAAAAAATGTGTGGTTACATTAGCGTTATTATTAGTAAGTTGATTGTTATAATCGTTTAAGTTAAACTGCATTAATCCATCTGCAACACCATCATAATCACATTCAGTAACAGTAGTTGGTACAACTTGAGGAAGTGGAAGCTCTGTAACCAGTACATTAAAAGTTCCTATACAGCCATTACTATCTGTAAGTGTTACAGAATAAGTGCCAGCAACCGATACTTCTATAGTTTGAGTTGTTTCTGCAGTACTCCAATTATAGATTGCATAGTTGCTTCCAATATCTAAAGTAACAGAAGTTCCTGAACAAAAAACAGCTTCTGTTAAAGTTGGTGGCGTAATATGAATTGTAGAAATTACAAATGAAGTAATTGCGTCACATTTATCTAAAAATGATACTCTTACAAAAATGGTTTGCGAATTAGGATTTATATTTTGATGAACTGTTGGGTTAGGAATTTCATTTTGTTCTAAATTGGCATCCATTTCAGTATTATAATATCTAAAAGTCGATCCAATTTCAGTAGTAAATAGATTTTCAAAGGATGTTAAATCAAAAAACGAAAATCCGTTTAAATCATCATCACATTCTTCCATAATATCAGTCACAGTTTCTACCGTAACAGATTCTCTAATAGTAATATTGACAGATGCTACAGACCAACAACCAAATGGATTTAATACACGAATATATATGGTGTGATTATTATTTGGAATGGCATAATTAGTGGTATTGCTTATGCCTCCTGTTTCGTTTTCTGCGTCAATAAGAGATGTATAATAAGTAAATACTAGATTAGTTTGATCTTGAATTATTATAGGGTTTAAATCAGCTAAATCTAAGGTGTAGAAACCATCAAAATCGGTGTCACAAATTTCGAAGTTACCATCAATTAATTTTGGTGTTGCTAAAACTTTAAGTACAATTTTCCCTATTGAAAAACAACCCGTAACAGAATCGTAAAATCTTACAAAAACATTATCTGTTTCAGAAGCTGTGTTGTGATTTTGTGGTGTTGTTATAAGAAAAGTAGTGTTTGCTGTTTGTGCTCCAATTTCATCTGAATAATACGCAATGTCAAGTCCAGTCGTGTCTGCAAGCATATCTGGAATTGCTGTTGTTAAATCAAACTCTTCCGAAAGGTTAAAATCATCATCACAGGCTGCTAATTCTACATCTTGAACTGCAACAGGAAATGTAAAATCTAAACTCATTTCTGCTATAGAAAAACATCCAGTTGCATTGTTTGTTACTCTTACATAGAGTGTTTGCGGTACACTTGTAATTGAATAAGAGCTTGAAATTGCTCCTGTATTATTAATAGCATTTGCCTCTAACGTATAGTATTGAAAACTATGATTTGCAGTATTAGCAATTATATCTACATTACTTAATGTTAGGTTGTATGTTTCTTGACCATCGGTAAAATTATCGCAAACAATAACGTTAATATCGTTTACAACTGGTGAGGTTTGTAAGTTAATGGTAATGATACCAACTGTAGTACAACCATCAGGAGCAGAAAGATTAACGTAAACCGTCGTGTTGTTTGTAATATTTGAGGTTGTTATAGGATTAATCAGATTATTTGCATCAGCTAGAGAATTATAATAAGTTAAGTTTACTCCAGTTTGTGTACCTAAAATGTTGGTGTTGAATTGAGTTAAATCTACATTATTTTCTATTGCGTCATTTTCAAAGTCGCAGATAGTCATATTACCTGAAAGTATTTCTGGTACAGGAACAATTGTTAAATCTATTTGTGCTGTTGAATAGCAAGCTGTTGTGCTATCATAAAGCCTTACATAAATTGATGTATTAGCTGTTGCTAAATAAGTGTTTGGGTTTGTAATTGCTGTAGTAATGTCACCAATTTCTGCTTCTACTTGAGTTAAATAATAGCTAATTACATAACTTGCAAAATTAATATTTACATTAGGTAAAGCATCGTCTAAATTAAATAACTCTTCATTATTATTATCGGCATCACAC
>Ga0209121_10000535_pt1 | contig 40381 bp, 42 predicted proteins | sample Cruoilmetagenom3_FD_187292 | JGI IMG/M metagenome (GOLD analysis project Ga0209121, IMG submission 187292) | Oil polluted marine microbial communities from Coal Oil Point, Santa Barbara, California, USA - Sample 3 (SPAdes) (version 2) | ecosystem: Environmental > Aquatic > Marine > Oil seeps ... | reverse complement strand
TGATTGCCCTATGGGTGGAGCTTATGTTCCTGTTCAACTTAAATGTTGTACGGATATGCCTGACGGTAGTGAGTGCGAGGCCCAAAACGGTTTTTGCAGTGCCTATGAATGTGGGGAAGGCTTTACAAGCGTTGGTGTTGTAGACTGTCCTCCTGGTGCCGGAATGCCTCCGGCGGTTGAGTACTGTTGTGTGCCGGAAAGCCCAACCCCCACGCCGACGCCAGTCGAGTGTCTAGAGGCTTGTTTGGCGAAAGATTGCCAGGGAAGAAGTTGTCGGACCCCGGGTTCTATTCCAGGAGATCCTAATGCCAAGTGTTTTGATAATGAAACCTATTTAAAACAAGGAATTTGTAGCCAAAACCGAAATTGTTGTTGTTATGGTTGTCGGATTCCGTTGTCTCCCACGCCGACGCCAACAGTAGCGGATGTTTGCCGCCAAGCTTGTCAGCAAGATGGCTATGATAAGGGTCAATGCCTGGTAAGCCGTAACCTTGTTACTCATTACTGCAATGGGACTGTCTGTAATCACAATATTGCCCTAAAAAATCAAGTTGATTGTGTAGCGGGAAATCATCCAGGGCACTGCACTTGTTGGGATGTTGATTACAATTGTGATGATTGTCAAAATAGGTGTTCTGCTTCTGGGTGTGAGGGCGCGGCGGTTTGTGCTAAGGGGCCTAAGGGCGACCTTAATTGCGATGATCAGATTAACGAAACTGATTTGAGTATTCTGTTAGGCGATTGGTCGCCGGGTGGTCCAGTACCCCGGCCGGATGAGGGCTATCACCTTTCTGATATTGCCGGTTACCAAGGTGGACCTGACGGAGAGGTTGACGAAGCTGATCTAAATAGATTATTATCTAATTGGAAGACTTAAAAGTAAACAATGAATAAAATAGGGAAAAAAGAAATTTTTATTTTGCTCGGCTTAGTGTTTTTATTAATAGGGTTGCCCTTGATGGTAATGGTGGTTAAACAGAGTCAAGAACTAAGAAGAGGGGCGGCTGGGAGTGGAGTTTTAAAGCTTTTACTAAGGCCGGCCTCAGCCGACAAAAGACGAGGAGAAACCTTAAACGTGTATGTAAAATTGAGGAACATTAGCAGTTCAACGAAGGAAATCAGAGTAGCTGGTTTTGATCTTACTTACGACTCTTCGGTTTTTCAGGTAGATAGTGACTCGATTGTGTGTAACGGCCCTTTGCCAGTGCCGGCCAGAACTGAGGTCAGTAGTAATAAAATTGAAGTTGTTTGTATTAAATCTCTGGGGTCAGCCACGGCTAGCATTGTTTCAGGAAGTGGGGTTAATTTAGCGCAGATAACTTTCCAGGTTAAATCAGGAGCGGCGCTGGGCAATAGTGAAGTTAATTTTGTCAGGACCAATATTCCTGATGCCCATACTGAAGTTGATCTTTCTGATGCTGGTGTTGGGGGAAATTATCGGATAATAACGGATAGCTCTCCCACTAATACACCAAGACCGACAAACACACCCGGCGGACCAACTAATACGCCGACGCGCAGACCGACTAATACACCAAGACCGACAAACACACCCGGACCAACCAATACCCCTACCCCTGACCCCAATGCTTTCTGTAATGATTCTGATGGTGGCTATGAGATTTACACTCCAGGCACAGTTACCACTAACGAGGGGGATTTTTCTGACTATTGCCAAGACCAAGATACTTTAATTGAATATTATTGTTTATCTTACCCTAGCCCTCACGCTAATCCTGATCCTCAAAGTTGCGCGGGTGTTAATAGTGTCTGTTCCGACGGTGCCTGTATTCAGCCAACCATTTCTCTTACCCCTATTCCTTCTCCAGACGCGCCTCGCTTGAGTTTTAAAGTTAAATTTGATGGGGTAACAGGGAAGATTGGCGATCAATATGTAAAAGTGCTTGTCAAAAGACAAGGTTTTACTAAAGAATTTGAAGACGTTTTGGTAGTTGCTGATGATAATGGGGTAATGTCAGGGACAATTAGTTTGGTTGGAGTAAAAGCTCCTCGGAGGTATTATTTAGTGATTAAGGGACCTAAACATGTGGCGGAAAGGTTTTGTGTTAACAAGCAGAATGGTCGTTGTGAATCGGGCCAGATGCTGGTTATTAGGCGGGAAAACAACTTCGATTTTAGCGCTTGGCTGTTAATGGCTGGTGATATTCCGGATCAAAATGGTCTTCAAGACGGAGTGGTTGATAGCGTGGACTTTGGGAGGGTCAAGAAGGCCTTAGTTTCAACTGATGAAGAAGAAAGAGCTAGGGCCAACTTAAATTTTAACAAGACTAGCGGTGGCAAAGAAATAGTTAATGGGCAGGATATTTCCATGTTTTTGGGCACCATGTCGACCAGGTATGACGATGATTATTAATTGGTTATAACTAAAGGAGAGAAATGAAAATAAAAAAGAATAATTGGAAACCGGCGATGAGTACCATTGTCATTACCCTTTCGGTTTTTATTATTGCGGAGAGCATCTGGTTGGTGGGCAAGCTGGAAGAGATTAGTCAGAGGGCTACTTCTTCAGAGTTGGCGGTTACTCCAATCAAGGAGGAAGTAAAAATAGCTGAACCCGAGGCTTTAATAAAAGCGGCAGGGCCGGCAGTAGTTTCCAAGGGCGAAGAATTTATTTTAACCGTTTCTTTATCAGCTAGAAAAGACTTTAGTAGCGATGGGATGGACGTCGTTTTAACTTATGATTCTACCTTTTTGGAACCAGTAGGAGTAAGCGCTAAAATTAATCCTGACTCTCTGTTTAAAACGGCTGGTCTTAATTTAGTGGAAGAAGACAAGGCTCGAATTTTGGTGACGATACTCGACCTGCAATCTCCTGGTGGTGTAGCTGTAAGGGCGGGAGACGAGTCAGATCTTTTTACTTTTGGTTTTAAAGCTCTTAAAACAGGGAAGACAGTGGTTGTTGTTAATAATGACCGAGCTGAACGACGCAAGACTCAGGTGATTAAGGCGAGTACTAGTGACCCGTTAGTTTTAGAAAAAGAAGATTTAGTGGTCATGATTAAATGAGAAACTGGCAAAAACTATTAATAACCGGTCTAGTTTGGTGGGTTTTTGTTTTTTATCGGCCTGCTCAAGCTCAGGCGGGAGCGAGACTTTATTTCGAGCCAGCCAGTGGTAATTATTCGATTGGAGAAGAATTTTCGGTGGTCGTTAATGTTGACCCGGCCAATAGTGATACTGTGGCCATTGACGCGATTATTAACTATGATACTGGTCGGCTAGAGTTGATTTCCGTAGAAAATAACGAATACTTTGGTAAGGAACCGGCTGGCGGTTTTGAATATGTGGAAAACGAAACAGGCAAATTATTAGTTTTCTCTTTTGCGACAGTTCAATATTTTTCGGTTAATACGGTGGGAAAAGTGGCGACAGTTAAATTTAAGGCTAAAGCTGAGGGAACGGCGGCGGTTACCTTTGTTTGCTCTTCGGGTGGGGATGATGATACTAGCATTTGGGCCCCGCCCCCGGGATATGAGGAGTTAATTGATTGCGCGGCGGTTGGTTCTGGCTCGTATACGATTGGAAGTGGCGGAGAAAGCCCTACGGCCACGCCAACGCCGGGCGATAGTGGCGCTACGGCCACGCCAACTTCCTCATCACTGCCGGACAGTGGCGTTATTGAGCCTTTGGTTTTGACGGTAGCCATGGGCAGCTTATTGGTTGGTCTAGGGTTTTTGGGTTTAATCTGGTAAAATGGAAACACAAGTGAGTGCCAATCCCGCGGTTACTACCACCCCTAGTCCTGCTCAGGGTAAAAAGAAAAGTTTAAAAACAGTTATTATCGTGGTTATTCTCTTTTTGGCGGGAATTGCTTCGGTCTTGGGAATTAGTCGGGTTAGAACCTATTTAGGCGGCGCTCAAGCCAGTGACGCTCCTAAAAATGTTCAGGTTCAGGCTAGTGACAGTTCGGCTACTGTTTCTTGGCAAACAGAAAAAGCGGTTTTAGGGACGGTGATGTATGGCGCTAATCAATCAAACTTGCTTTTGCGGGCGCCAGAGTCTCAGCCAGTAACTATTCATCGAGTCACCCTCTCTCCTTTAAAAGCGGATACGGTTTATTTTTATCGAATTCAAGTTGGAGAGACGATTTATGACAATGGTGGAGCGGCTTTTTCTTTTCGAACTAAGCCGGGAACAGCGGTGCCGACAACGGCTCCGATAGTTCCGACTACAGCGCCAACAATAGCTCCGACTACTACTCCAAGCGGCAGTTGTGATTTGGTTAAAGTCTGTACCCAGAGCGAATTTGAGTCTGAAATGGGAGGCAGCGATTGTAGTTACGATTTTGATGACAATGGGATTGTTAACACGCGTGATTGGATTGAATGTCTTCGGGTTAATCGCTAACTAGTTTTTGCCGGTTGTCAAATAATTTTTTTCAAGGTAAACTCTAGTGATGTTATTAGGGGAAGGAGGTGGAGTTAAGGAGTGAGCATTACCGTCCAAAAAAAGAAGGGGGAGAGTAAAGAGGAGCTTATTTCCCGGTTTCGCAAACTTTTTCTTGACGCCGGAATCATGGACAAAATTAGGGAAAAAACAGCCTACATTCGTCCTTCTCGACGTCGCTATGAAAAAAAGAAAGCTCAAAAATCTTTGAAAAGGAGTGGAAGAAGTGGAAGTTAAGCCAAAAAAAACAATTGTTATTCGTCTCAAAAACGCTATTCATCAGGCAGTTTTAGAGCAGGAAAGAGACAGGGTCCAAGCTTTGAAATATCTTTTTTCTTTGATTGAAAAGGAGGCTTTAAGAAAAAGGAAATTTAGCGAGGACCAGGTCTTGTCTTTGCTTAACGGGGAAATGAAGCGAAAAAAAGAGGCCTTGAGCTTATTTAAAAAAGGGGGACGAGCGGATTTGGTTGACCAAGAAGAAAAGGAAATTGCCTGGTTGGCTGAATTTTTGCCCGAAGCCCCGAGCGATGAAGAAGTTCGTCGAGTAGTGAGCCAGTTTGTTAAAAAGGGGCTTAATTTTGGCCAAATTATGAGCCAGGTAATGAAACAGTTTTTGGGAAACGTTTCCGGCCAGCAAGTTGCTAAAATTGTTAAGGAAGAGCTGGGGAGTAGATAATGGTTGAGGTTAAAAAAGATCCTCGCTATCGAGTCGGAACCCGGTTTATTAAACAAACTGCCAAAAAAATTCTTAAAAACTTGGGTCCAAATCAGAGAGTTGATTTAAGCATCGCCTTAGTAGGTAAGCGTCAAGCCAAAAAACTCAACCAGGTTTTTAGGGGCCAGGATTATATTCCGGCGGTTTTAAGTTTTCCTGATCCTCAAAAAACGCCAGAAACAAAATTTCTTCTTGGGGAGGTAATGATTTGCTTCCCTTTAGTTAGGGAAAAAGCGATTAGGGAAAATCAGACTATTGAAGAAGCGCTCGCCGATTTATTAAAACACGGCATTAAGAATCTGCTGGGAATTTAAAAAATGGATCTTTTTTATCAAAAATACCGACCGGTTAAAATCTCTCAACTGGACTCAGAAATGGCTCGTGAAACTTTAACTAAGATTTTATCTCAGAAAAATCTACCTCAGGCCTTTCTTTTTGCTGGCCCTAAGGGAATTGGTAAAACTTCAGCCGCTCGAGTATTGGCAAAATCATTAAATTGTCCAAAAGCGAAAAAAGGCGAGCCTTGTGGTCGGTGTCCGACTTGCCTGGAAATTGGTCGGGGAGAGAGTTTAGACGTTTTAGAAATTGACGCCGCTTCTAACCGGGGGATAGACGACATTAGAGCTTTAAAAGAAAAAATTAACCTTCAGCCGTTAAAGGCCAAGAACAAAATCTACATTATTGATGAGGTTCACATGTTGACCCGGGAAGCCTTTAACGCTATTTTAAAAACCCTAGAAGAGCCGCCCCCCCATGTCTATTTTGTTTTTTGCACCACCAACCCTGAAAAAATACCCGAAACGGTTCTTTCTCGTCTAACTAGAATTGATTTTCGCCGCGCCACCGATAAAGAAATTATTCGAGCTTTAAAAAGAGTAACTAGGGGAGAAAAGATCAGGATTGGCAAAGAGATCCTGGCTTTAATTGCGGCCTCGGCAGACGGCAGTTTCCGAGATGCTCATAAAATTTTTTATCAGCTTTGGTTGGAAAACAAAGGCCGAGTTAGTTTAAAAGCGGCTAAACAGGCTCTAAGCCGTTGGCAAGAGGCAACTCCCTGGCATTTACTTAAACTTATCGGGGAAAGCAAGATAAAAGAAGCGGTTGTTCTTTTTGAAGAGTTGGCTCAAAGGAGAATTGATTGGCAGGAGTATGGACGAAGGCTAGTAGGAGCGATCCAGAAAATACTTTTGGCTAAATTAGAGATTAAAATTGAGGAAAAAAGGGCAAAAGAGCTGGCCAGCAGTTTTACTAAAAGACAAATTGTCGCTTTAGCTAGGGAGTTTAATCAAGCTTTGATTAAGGCCAAAAAGTTGCCCCTGCCTTGGCTGTCTTTTCAGCTGGCTGTTATTGGGTTAGAAAATGAGACAGGCGGCGAAAATGAAGAAAAGGTAGTCGAAAAATTCTCGCAAGCTGAGCCGGCCGAGTCGGATCTAGTTGGTCAGTCGGTGAAAAATCAACGATTATCATTATCAATTCTTAAAGAAAAATGGACTGATTTTTTGCAAGTGGTTAAGCCCCTAAACCATTCGGTTTGTGCTTTACTTAGAGCAGCTCGGCCCAAAAAGATTGATAAAAAATATGTTGTTCTTGAGGTTTTTTATCAGTTTCACAAGGACCAGCTAGAGCAGGAACATAACCGTCGGATTGTGGAGTCAGCTTTAGCAAGTCTTTTTCAAACTCCTTTAAGAATCAAGTGTGAGTTGGGTCAAAAACCAACCCGGAGCCCAGAGCCGTCTTTAAAACCGAATAACGATCAATCTCTTGCCAAAAGCAGTGATGATGATCTTTACCAAATGGCTAAAGATATTTTTGGGGAGTGAATAAATAGTTGTTATCTAGTATACTTAAGCTAAGTTTAATCATTAGCAATTAATAGGAGGAGAAAGTATGTTTGACAAAATTAAGCAAGTGGGGAAGGCCGCTCAATTGCGCTCTTCTGCTAAGCAAATTCAAAAAGTTTTGAGCAAGCAGAGGATTAAAGTGGAAAAAGGTCGAGTTCAAGTGGTAGTCAGAGCTAATCAGGAAATTGAAGAGGTGATTATTGATTCCCAAGGCCAGCCAGTTGTAGTCAGCGCCTTAAATGAAGCCTTAAAAAAATCGCAAAAGGTGGCTGCTAAAAAGATGCGGAGTTTAGCCGGAGAGTTATTCGGTCTTTAAAAGCAGTACTGTTTTTAATGAAAGGACTTCCCGCTCCAATTACTGACCTGATTCATGTTTTTGAAAAGTTGCCAGGAATTGGTCCTAAAACTGCCGCCCGATTGGTTTTTTACCTTTTTCAAACCCCCTCTAGTTTTGTTGATGAATTTACTAAGGGGTTGAAAAATTTAAAGGAAAAACTAGTTGCCTGTTCAGTCTGTCATAATATTGATGAAGTTAATCCTTGTCGAATTTGCTCACAGACTAATCGTGACCAGGGGGTAGTTTGTGTGGTTGAAAAACCGCTTGACATTATTGCAATTGAGGCCACTAAAAGCTTTATTGGGGTTTATCATGTTTTAGGCGGAGTAATTAACCCTCTGATTCATGTTGGCCCGGATGAGCTTTATATTAGTTCCTTGCTTGCTCGAGTAAAAAAGGATGAGATTAAAGAAGTGATTTTAGCGACCAACCCGACCATGGAAGGAGAGGCAACAGCCCTGCACTTGAAAAAAGCATTGGAAAAAATTAATCTTAAATTAAAAATTACCCGAATTGGTCATGGTTTACCAGTGGGGGCTGATTTAGACTATGCTGACCCCGGAACTTTAAAGGAAGCCCTGAGGGGGAGGCGGGAGTACTGAAAATGGTTAAAAAAATAGTTAAGAATGTAGGAGCTAGTTTAGGTAAACTAGCTCTTGATACAGCCGCTAAAGCGGTTAAAGAGCCTTTAGGATTTACTGCCCCTCTTACTTCGGGCGCTCTTTTAAAAAGTTCAAGTTTAAATAAACCAACTCAAAGCAAGGTGAAAATAGCCCAAATGATTAACCAAGACAAGATCAGTTCTCGAACAGAAATGGACCGGCTTAAACAACAGCTGGTCCAACCAGAACAATCGTCGCCATCTCAAGGACGGGATGTAGAAAAAGAGATTAGGGAAGTCAGGGCTAAGAAAAGGCAGCTTTTGGGCAAAAAAGAACAAGAGTTATTGACTGAATTACAAAAAGCGAGAGAAGAGGAGGAAAAATTAGCTCAAGAGGACGCCCAAACAGGGTTGCCTTCCAGTAATCGACCGCAAAAAGGCAGCGCTCTTTCCCGCAAGGGAAAAGGAACTAAAGAGATGGGCAAGCGCCGCTCAGTTTAAAAAAAATGGATATTTATCTTTACAACACTTTAACTAGAAAAATTGAGGAATTTAAACCAATCAAACCGGGATTTATGGGGATGTATACTTGTGGCCCAACGGTTTATGGGCCAGGTCATTTAGGTCATGCGAGGAGCTATGTCAACTTTGATCTTTTAAAGCGAATGTTTCTTTACAATGGTTACAAGGTCAAGCACATTCTCAATATCACCGATGTCCACGACGATATGATTAAGGGGGCCAATAAAGAAGAAATTACGGTTCAGGAGCTGGCTGACCGCTATATTCCCTTTTTTAAAAAAGATCTTACTGATTTGAATATTATTCCTGCCGATGCTTATCCTCGAGTGACTGAGCATATCCCCGAAATCATAAACATGGTTAAAACTTTAGTAGATAAAGGTTATGGTTATGCAGAAAAGAATGGTTCTGTTTATTATGATGTCTCAAGGTTTAAGAACTATGGAAAACTATCAGGAATTAAGCGAAGCGAGGTAAAAACGGGAACTAGAGTAAAAACAGACAAGTATGAACGGGCAGGCGTAGCCGATTTTGCCTTATGGAAGGGGTGGAAAAAAGGAGAGCCCTATTGGCAAAGCCCTTGGGGTAAGGGCAGGCCTGGTTGGCATATTGAATGTTCGGTGATGGCTAATAAATATTTGGGAAAGACGATTGATCTTCACGCCGGCGCGATGGATCTTAAGTTTCCTCATCACGAGAACGAAATTGCCCAGTCAGAAGCGGCCAATGGCAGAAAGTTTGTCAACTATTGGTTTCATACCGGGCTTTTGGACGTTGAAGGTCAAAAAATGAGTAAATCTTTAGGAAATTATATTGAGATTTGTGAGGTTAAAGAAAAAGGCTTTGACCCCATGGCCCTTCGCTATCTTTTCTTAACTGCTCATTATCGAAGTAAACTGAATTTTACTTGGGAATCGTTAAAATCTGCCCCAAGAGCTTGGCAAAAGCTGCAGCTGCTGGTCAACGATTGGAGAGAGTTTGGGAATAAAAAAAGAGATTTAAGAAAAGAAAGAACTTATCAAAAGGATTTTTTAAAAGCGATTAATAATGATTTAGGAGTGCCCCAGGCCTTAGTGGTGTTGTGGCAGGTGGTTAAAGATCAACAACTGGCAGAAAAATCTAAATTAGCTTTGGTTTTAGATTTTGATCAAATTCTGGGCTTGAAGCTGGGTCAAAAGAAAATTGAAATTCCTAAAAAAATAACTATTTTGGCTAAAAAAAGGGAAAGATTAAGGGAAAAAGGTGATTTTAAGCAAGCAGATGAAATTAGGAGGCAAATAGAAAAATTGGGCTTTATAGTTAAAGATGAGATTAGGGGATATAAAGTAGAACTGTTGGTGGTTGACGAAAAGACCGATTAAAGCGTATAATTTATAAGAACTATGGCCAGAGATAAACGACAGTGGGAGTACGAGTTTGCTTTTATTCTTTCTCCCAATCTAGAAAAAGAAAAACTAAATCCACTTTTAGCCCAAATAAAAGAGGCGATTACCAAGGCGGGAGGTAAACTTGTGGAAAAGAAGGAATGGGGAGTTAAGCCTTTTGCCTATAAAATTGCCAATTTTGATCAGGGCCTGTACTTAGTTTGGGCGGTTGATTTTACTAAATCACCGGACTTAAATGAAATTAATCTTATCTTTAATCGAGAGCAAGATGTTTTGCGTTATTTATGGGTTAAGCGGAATACGCTGATTTCTAAAAGGAGGTAAAATGGCTAATCGCTGTCTTAACAAGGTTATATTAATTGGTAATTTAACTCGGGATCCGGAGTTACGCTATACGCCCAGCGGTGTAGCAGTTTGTAGCTTCGGGATGGCTACTAATCGTAGTTGGAAAACACAATCTGGCGAGCAAAAGGAGGACGCTCAATTTCACCGGATTGTGGCTTGGAATAAACTAGCGGAACTTTGTTCCCAACTGTTAGTTAAGGGCCGCCGGGTTTATATTGAAGGTCGCTTACAGCATCGGGAGTGGACCGGTAACGATGGAGTGAAAAGGAAAGATGCGGAAATAATTATTAGCAATATGATTATTCTTGACCCTCGGCCAGTTACCCAAGGGGGTAATTTAGAGGAAGAACTGGAAAAGGCAGTTGCCTACACTCCAACCTCCGAGGAGAAGGTAATTACTGATAGTTTAAAAGCTGATCAAAAAGAGAAGGTTTCAGTAAAAAAGGGGAAAGAAAAAAAGAAGAAAAAGGAGGAGCCGCCTTTTTAAGACAAGCTAATTAAATTCATGAGACGCCGTAAAAAAAGGAGGATTCAGGTTGTTAAAAATCGCCCCTGTCATTTTTGCCAAACGAATAGCCGGCCGGATTATCAGGACTATTTAGGACTAAAGAGATTTATGAGTATCAGAGGTGGAATTTTGCCTCGTACCAGAACAGGAATTTGTGCCAAGCATCAGCGTCAGTTAGCCCAAGAAATTAAGCGCGCCCGCCATTTGAGCTTATTGCCCTTTGTTACCTCTCCGGGAAAATGATATCCTTTATCTAATAAAGGATGAAAAAAGAGAAGGAAAATAAAATTCAATCAATCTGGTCGGTGGCCGTAGGCCAAGGTGTTAAAATACTCATCACCAAAGGTAAAATGGTTGACTTTGGTGATATTTTAGCGGTTAAAAATAAAAAAAAGATAAAAAAGATTTTTTTTCCTCATTGGCTTAAATCTGATTTAGGAGCTTGGTCTCAAGAAGGGAAAAAAAAGGCTGGGAACTCCATTGATTTGGCAGAAATCCTTTTTGAGAAAAAAACTTTTTTTAAGGGGAGTAGGCGCTGGCTAGCTCCGATTAAAGGGGAGTTGGCGGCAGTTAATGAAAAAGAGGGCTATTTGGAAATTTTAATCGGTCAAGAGGAGGAAAAATTGATTTCGCCAGTGGCAGGAAAGGTAACTAAAGCCTCAGCAGGCGAGATTGCTATTAGTTTTAAAGCTTTGGAGTTTTTAGGGGAAGGGTTTGGGGAAAAAACTGGCTGGGGAAAACTGATAGTGATTAAAAATTATCCTTTAAGCGCGATTAGTCGCCTGCATCAAGGCCAGGTTCTTTTAGTTAAAGAGATTACTGGTCCTTTGTTAAAAAAGGGAATGGTATTAGGGGTGGCGGCTGTCGTTGGTTTTTTGGGCCAAAGGGAGGTGGTGGAGCGTTCGCCTTTACCAGTCTTGATTTTAAGAACCAAAAAGGGTAAAAAGAGAGCTAAGGAAAGTTTAAGGTCTTTTTCGGGTCAGCATTGCTTTGTTAATCCGGCCCAGGGCCAGTTGTTAATTTGCCAGAAAAAAAATGGTGAAGAAAAAAATTAAGGTTAGCCTTTCTCAGTTCAAGAGCTTGGTGGTAGTTGCTTTTTTGGTTATTTTGAGTGGGGGAGTTGGTTTTCGCCTTGGTCGGCAAAAAGGCCTTTTGGAAGCTACTCAAGTCTCCCCTCGGGTTGACCTTTCTCTTTTTTGGCAGGTTTGGAAAAGGCTGGAGGATCGTTATTTAGACAGCGCCATCTTAAATAGCCAAGAGATGGTTTACGGGGCGGTTAAGGGAATGGTTGCTTCTTTGGGAGATCCCTACACCGCCTTTTTCTCTCCTCGGGATAACGAAGTTAATAAAGAAGATTTAAATGGCGAATTTGGCGGGGTGGGGATTCAACTAGGTTATCGAAAAGAAGTTTTGGCGGTAATTTCTCCTTTGGATAATACTCCCGCTTTTAAAGCTGGGATTAAGGCGGGAGATTTGATTTTAAAAGTTAAAGACGAAAACAAAAATATTGATCAAAACACTGATGGTATGGGCCTGCCCGAGGCAGTCAAGCTGATTCGGGGTAAAGAGGGAACGAGTGTGCTTTTGACTTTGTTAAGAGAAGAGGGAGTGCCTTTTGAAGTTGAGTTGGTTCGCTCTCGGATTGTGGTTCCCAGCTTAACAGTTGAATGGTTGCAAAAAGACAATAAAAAGATTGCCTATGTTCATTTACTTCAATTTAGCGAGGTGATGTATCAACAATGGGAAAATTGGGTTGAGCAAGTAGTTGAGCAAAAGCAAACTCCTGATTTTGGCGGAGTAGTTTTAGATTTGCGTAATAACCCGGGTGGTTTTTTAGAAGGCGCGGTTTATATAACCAGCGAGTTTGTTGCTCAGGGGGTGGTGGTTAAGCAAAAAGGAGTGGATTATGATCAGACTTACCAGGTTAATCGGGTGGGCCAGTTGCTAGATGTGCCGCTGGTGGTTTTGGCAAATCAGGGTTCGGCTTCAGCGGCTGAAATTTTGGCTGGGGCTTTACAACATTATCAGCGGGCGAAAGTTGTAGGGGAGCAAACTTTTGGTAAAGGAACCATTCAAGAGCCGGAAAATTTACCGGATGGTTCGGGTTTACATATTACTGTTGCCCGCTGGTTTCTTCCGGGAGACACAAGTATTGATAAACAAGGAGTTAGGCCCGATATTGAAATATTGCCAATTGAAGGCGAGGAAGATGTGGTTTTAGAGAAAGGAATGGAGATATTACTGGAATGACCAGTTTTAAAATTAAATATTTAATTCTTGGCGCAGCTTTCGGTTTTTTTCTGATGGGTACTTTTGTCGCTGGTGGCTTAGTTGATCGAGTTTGGGGTTTGAGAGTTTTAGACAAAGTAGCTCCTGTTTCTTTTATAGTTGACGAAGAATCAGTAATTACCCAAGTAGTTGAGAGGACTGCCCCTTCAGTGGTAACGGTCAGCGTTAACAGAGAGACGATTGTTGGCGGTGGTTTTTTTAATATTCAGCCGCAAAAAAGAAAAATAGAACAGAATATTGGCACCGGTTTTGTTGTTGACGGTGGGCAAAATCTAGTAGTGACTAATAAGCATGTAGTTGCTGATATCCACTCGGAATATAAAGTGATTACGCAAGAGGATAAAGTTTTGGCGGTAACCAATATCTATCGTGATCCGGTTAATGATTTGGCAATTTTAAAGGTAAAGGGAGAAAGTTTGCCCGCTCTTGAGTTGGGTGATTCTGCCAGGCTTAAAGTTGGCCAAAAGGCGATTGCTATTGGTACGGCTTTAGGCGAGTTTCGTCATACCGTGACGGTTGGAGTAATTTCTGGTCTGGGACGGGGAATCACCGCTGGTTCTCCGCTGGAGGGGTTTGTGGAAAGGTTAGACGATGTAATTCAAACAGATGCCGCTGTTAATCCTGGTAATTCTGGCGGGCCATTGCTTAATTCAGTAGGAGAGGTGATTGGAGTTAATGTGGCGGTTTCGGCAGTTGGTGAAAATATTGGTTTTGCCATTCCCATTAACGTGGTTAAAGAGTCATTGAATAATTTTCATTCCACCGGCGAGTTTGCAAGAGCCTTTTTAGGAGTGCGTTACCAAATGATTTCCAAGCAAGCAGCGATTTTAAACGAAGTACCGCAAGGAGCCTATATTCGTGAGATAATAGAGAATTCACCAGCACAGAAAGCAGGCCTGGAGGTTGGCGATATTATTACTCGCCTTGACAAGCAGAGATTAGAAGAAAATGACAATAATAGCCTGCTTAAAATTATTAGCCGAAAAAAAACAGGGGATAAACTAGAATTAGAAATTTGGCGAGAAGGTAAAAAACTCACTCTTAAGGCGACGCTTGAGACCAGAGAGTGAAGGTGGTACAATTTGGGACGTGAAAAAGAAAATTCATCCTAAATATTATCCAGAAGCTAAGGCAGTTTGTGTGTGTGGAGCGAGCTTTACTACTGGCGCCACCAGGCCGGAAATTAGAGTGGAAATTTGCTCGGCCTGCCATCCGTTTTTTACGGGTAAATCAAGATATATTGACGCTAAAGGAAGATTAGAGAGATTTGAAGAAAAGCGAACGATGGCAGCTAAAAATCCTCTTGGAAAAAAAAAGATTCAAAAAAAGAAAAAGTAGGTACAAATGTTGATTAATCCTAACGCAGCTGTTTTAGAGATTAGAGGTGGGACTGGCGGTAATGAAGCCAAGCTTTGGGCAAGTGATTTGATCAGGATGTATCAGCGCTTTTTTATTCAAAAAGGCTTTCGCTCTTTTTTAGTTGATGAAAATACCCTAAAAGTGACAGGAGGGGGTGTTTATTTACTTTTGCAAAAGGAAACTGGTGTTCATCGAGTTCAGCGAATTCCAACAACCGAAAAAAGAGGGCGGGTTCATACTTCCACGGCGGTAGTTGTAGTTTTGCCGGAGGTGAGCGCTAAAGAGATTAAGTTTAAAAATGAGGAATTAGAATGGGAGTTTTTTCGCTCTGGAGGCGCAGGAGGTCAAAATGTGAATAAGGTTTCTACGGCCGCTAGGTTGAGACATAAACCAACTGGAATTGTGACCACTAGCCAGCAAGAAAGGACTCAGGAGCAAAACAAAAACATTGCTTTAAATTTACTTAGAAGTAAGCTTTGGCAATTAGAAGAAGACCGGAAAAAAGGAATTATTTCTTCTTATCGTCAAGCCGGAGGAGTGGGGGAGCGATCAGAGAAAATAAGAACTTACAATTATCCTCAAAATCGGGTTACTGACCACCGCACCCATAAAAAGGTAAAAAAGCTGGATGAAATTCTAGATGGCAATTTGCAATTAATTATTTAATTTGTTGATAAGTTGGGTTAAGGTAAGCTTCTCCTGCTTACCCGTTTCCATATTTTTCAAAACAACTAGATTTTCCTTAACTTCTTCCGGCCCAATGATAATCACCCAGGGAATTCCCTTCTTGTCCGCGTATTTTAGCTGCTTGTTTAGTTTAGCCTGGGGGTCGAGATAAACTTCAGTATTGATTTTTGCTTTTCTTAATTGACTAGCTGTTTTAATTGAGTTCTCTTCAAGATTTGAGGAAAAGATTGTTACTAAAACTTGGGTAACAGTTTTGGGAGTTTTAATCATTTTTCTTTCTTTAATTAAATCAACTAACCTTTCAAATCCCCACCCAATTCCTGTGGCGGGGATTTTTTTACCGGTAAATATGCCAATTAAATTATCATATCGTCCACCGCCCCCAACGGAGCCAATATTACCCTCGATAACGTCTATTTCATAAATAATACCGGTATAGTAATCCAAGCCCCGAACCATGCAGGGATCAAGTTGAAAATATTTTCCTTTAATATCTATCATCTTAAGATAACTAAAAACTGTTTTTAGTTCTTTTATTCCCTCAGTTGCCCTTTTTATATTTTTAAGTTTGTCTTTAAGCTCTTTCAAGATTTGTTCACTTGTTCCTTTAATAGAGATTAAGGAGATAATTTTATCAATTGTTTTTGTTTCAAGTTTTAGTTTTTGCAATTCCTGTTTGACTCCCTCTATGCCAATTTTAGACAGCTTATCGATTGCCCTTAGTACTTTGACAGTAGCTTTTGGTGGTGTACCTAGATATTGGCTAAAAGAGATTAATATTTTTCGATTGTTGATTTTAATCACGAACTTTTTAAAACCAAGAGCGTTCATTGTTTCGTAGAGAATTTGAGCTACTTCCGCATCGGCTAAGCGGCTTCCAGAGTTAACAATGTCAAAATCAAATTGGTAAAATTCCCGGTAGCGCCCCTTTTGAGGTTTATCGGCCCGCCAGGTTTTTTGGAGTTGATAGCGTTTAAATGGCTGGGGAAGATCTGGATATTGGGCTACAAAGCGGGCCAGAGGTATAGTTTGGTCATAACGAAGCCCGATTTCACGCCCCCCTTGATCTTTAAAGAAATATCCCAATTTTTCTTCTTCACCAGCTTTGCCGCGCAAAACTTTAGCATATTCTAAAGCTGGATTTTCAATCGGGTCATAGCCGAATTTTTGAAAAACACCTTCCATGATTTTAGCTACCTTATTTCGCAAGAGCTTATCTTCTGGCGGAAAGTCCCGGAAACCCTTAAGTGTTTGTGGCTTAATAATTTTTTTCTTTTTCATTTTGCTGTTTAAATTTTAACATAAAAGCTCATTAATAACTTTTTGAAAGACCTGCCCTGTTTTAAGTAAATTTTTAATTTTGACGAACTCATTTGGCTTGTGAGCTAGTTTCCCTTCGCCAGCGCCAAAAGTTAAACAGGGTACTTTATTAAAAGTCTCCCAAAACATTTGCACGTCAATAAAGCCCGTATCATTAGGAAAAGAATGTTTTATCGGTGTTTGCTTTTTAATAATTTTGGCAATTTTTTTAATTTCCGATTTTTTGGTGAGCCAGGGAGATAAATCATGTTTGATTTTTTTGTTTATCAATTTAAGTCCATTGATATTTAAAAAAGATTCAATTTTTTTAATAACTTTGGTAGCGTTTAAGTCTAAGCTCGCTGGCCGAATATCAACAGTAAATTTAGCCACATCGGCAACATTATTGCCTTCTTGACCCAAAATTAATTGATTATTTTTGTCTTGTCCCAAATTTAGCCCCCCTTGAAAAAAAGCAGTATTAATAGTTGTTTTTCCAAGCTCTTTAGTTGAAAACTTTTCAAGATAGTTTTTCAGGTTGTTTATTGCGGTAAAACTCCAGTCAATGGCGTTTTTGCCGGATTTTGGCCTGGCGGCATGACCGCTTCTTCCCTCAACCGCAAATTTGATTTCTATTAAACCCCGGCAGCCAGTGCCTATTTTTAGATCACTCCCGTCCGCGGAAATAATAAGCTTGGGTTCAATTTTTCCTTTAAATTCAGAAATGAATTTTTTACTGCCTAAAAAATCATATTCTTCATCAATATAAAACAAAAGCATTAAGCCTCTAGTTTTTTCTAGTTTTTGAAGAGTAGACAAAATGGCGGCTAAACCGCTTTTCATATCAGTAGCGCCTAGGCCGTAAATTTTGCCTTTTTTAATAACTGGTTTTAAGGGATCTGTTTTCCATCCTTGCCGAGGCTGAACAGTATCTATGTGGCCAATGAGTAAAAGCTTAATAGGGTATTTATCTTTAGCAATAATGTTAAAGCGGCCATTTGTAACTGGTTGCTTGGATACTTTTAACCAGCTAAATTTTTTCAGATAATCATAAATAAATTTGCCGATTTCTTTTTCATCGGTTTGACCATCAACGTATGATGGAATCGAAACCAGTTTTTTAGTTAAATCAATAATATCCATTTTGGGGTGGCTGACGGGATTCGAACCCGCGGCATCCTGTTCCACAAACAGACGCTCTACCACTGAGCTACAGCCACCATAAAAAAACCCGCCGGTTGGCGGGTTCATTTAAGCCAAGCAAACACCACCAACCTACACTTTCGGGTGGTGATGATGAACTTTAAATAAAGCTTTTGCCTGCTCGTTCATTGTGGGCTTATCTTATCAAGGCTTTAATTTTTTGTCAAGCGTTGGTTTGGGGGAGGGGGAGGGAGAGAGCGAAGGAGATGGTTCTTCTTGAACTGATTCGATGATTCGAATCATCAGGGCAGTGTTTTCCTCTTCTATTACTTGATAAACCAGGGCTACCTTTTGACCCTTGGCGAGGCTTTCGTAATTACCACTCTCATCTTCTTCGGTAATAATTTTTGTTTTTTGATCAACTATGATTTCTTGGATGAGGTCTTTGTTGTTGGTCGAGGTGACAACGATTAATTTTTCAACTTGTGACTTATCGGAAAGGATACCTAAAAACGGGAGTTTATTGCTTTTACTTTCTTGAGTGATAATAATTCTTTTGGCTTCAATAATGTCTGGTGTTTGCTGGTAGCCAAGAGCAACAATTTTTTTGCCTTCAGTTAAATCTTCAATTTTTTTGCTTTGGCTTTGAAGGTTGACAATTTTAGTTTCGTCACTATAAAGAATTTCTCGAACTTTTGCTTGGTTTTCTAAAGTTATAGTGCTGGCATCTTTACTTTTAATTGTGCCGACCCAGCCGACCTTTTTTTGCTTAGAAAGGATTTCTTCTAATTTTTCTTTTACTTTTTGCTTGACTAATTCTGTAACCCTTTCGCTTGCTTCTGTTTTGCTTTCGGTTTGGGCAGAAAAAGTTTCTTCTTGGGCCAGGCTAATTTTTGCCAAAAAAGAAAAAAGAGCGAGCAAAATAAGGGCAGTAAAAACTAGGCGCTTTTTCATATTTATAGGAGCTTAGAATTTGGCGGTTGAATAGGTAATTGTTAAAATTTTCTTGGCGATTTCATCATTTTCGTTGTAAGCCGAAATTTCAATTTCATTTGGCCCGGCCGAGAGCTCAATTTCAGTTTCAAAAAAACCTTCCTGATCGGCTACCAGAATATCTTCTCCTTGTTCCCAAATAACAACAATGGTTGTTAGGGCCCCTGCTTGACCTTTAATAGTGATTTTTTCCTGGGTAGAAACGCTTTCATCTTCTGGTTCAAAAATAGTCAGAGAGAGTTGCTCTTTTTCTATTTGGGGAGAGGGAGCGGGGGTGTTTTTTGGATGAGCGGTAGTTGGTTGGTCGGGCAAGGCGCCGGTTAGCCAACCTCGTTTTTTACCTTCAAAGACAAACATTGTTCCCAAGCCGATGATCGCTCCTATAATAATTGCTAAAAAGAGTTCTTTGCGCATTGAATTAAGTTAATATAACTCAAGCCTGGGCTAGGTGTCAAGCAGACGATTTTAATTAGTTGTTATCTTTTTGCGCTCGTGTTATATTGAGCCAATGGAGGTCAAATATTTGGGCTGGCAAAGCTTTCGTTTTCAAGAGGGTGGGAGAGCAGTAGTTACTCAGCCTTTTTCTCAAAGCAAGACTGGAGTTCTTTTCCCGAAAATTAAAGCGGATCTTGTTTTGCAGACCAGGAAAACAGAGAATAGTCTTAAAAAAAGAGTAACCGGGTTAAAAAATGGTAGAGTTTTTTGGACTCCTGGCCCAGGTGAATATGAAGTGAACGGGATAGAAATTAGGGGCTTTGCCTCTGGTTATTGGCTGAAAATGCGCAGCTTCCAACTGGCTTTTTGGTGGAGCTTAGAAATAAAGGATGTGAATAAATCAACAAACGCCTTTCCAGATATTGACATTCTCTTTTTGCGGATTGGCAAGACCAGCAAGGGTTTTGCTAAAAAGGTTAAAGAAATCTCCAGAAAAATTTCCCCAACCTATTTAATCCCTTTTTGCTTGGAGTCAATGGATCAAAAAGAATTAACTAAGGGTTTATGGGTTAAGCCTTTTTTGGACGCCTTGGATCAAGAAGATGTTGGGCCGATTGGAAAACTAAGTATTAATCAGGATAATATTGCCAGCGAAGAATTAAAAGTTGTTTTACTCAAACCCAAGATTTAAATGGCCCAAAGGGAAAAAAGAAAGACAGTTTTAAAACTACCGCCTCAATCCAAAGAAGCAGAAATTTCGGTTTTGGGGGCGCTTTTGATTGATAAGGATGTAATTATTTCTGTGGCCGAGTCTTTGCGAGCAGTTCACTTTTACAACCCAGCTTACCGCCAGATTTATGAAGCGATTGTTGTTCTTTACGAAGAGGGGACGCCAATTGACTTGGTGACGGTTGCTGAGCAATTAAAAAAGAAAAAGGCCTTAAAAAAGGTGGGTGGTCGGGTGCAATTGACTCAACTGGTTAATGCCGTGCCCACCTCTTCTCATGCGGCTCATTATGCCAATATTATCAAGAATTTATATGTAAAGCGGGAATTAATTTCAGCAGCAGCCGGTATTAATGAGGCTGCTTTTGATGAGGGGTTGTCAGCGGACGAGGCTTTAGACAAGTCAGAACAGTTGGTTTTTTCTCTTTCTCAGCATAGTTTGCGAGGAGTGCCGGTTTCTTTACGCGATGCCTTGGCTGAGAGTTTTGACAGACTTGATGAACTGCAAAAACGAGGAGAGGGAATGAGGGGAATACCAACCGGTTTTGTTGATCTAGACAATCTTTTGGCCGGTTTGCAAAGGAGCAATATGATTGTTTTAGCGGCTCGGCCGGGAATAGGGAAAACTGCTTTTGCTCTTAATATGGCTCGATATGTTTCGGTAGAGAAAAAACTGCCGGTTTGTTTTTTTTCTTTAGAGATGAGCAAAGAGGAACTGGTTGATCGGCTTTTGGTTAGGCAGGCCAAAATTGATTCTTGGAAGATGAAGACCGGTCGATTAGATGAAGACGATTTTTCCAATCTTTCCGAAGCCATGGGGATTTTGGCGGAGGCCCCGCTTTATATTGATGATATGACTGCCCTTTCAGTTTTAGAAATGCGCACTAAGGCCAGGCGGCTTCAGGTTGAGTCTGGCTTGGAAATGGTGGTGATTGATTACATGCAGTTGATTCGGGGGAGGGGATTGGAAAATCGGGTGCAGGAGGTTTCTGAAATATCTCAAGGCCTAAAAAATATGGCGCGAGAATTAAAAGTGCCGGTGCTAGCCGTTTCCCAGCTTAATCGAGCGGTGGAAACCAGGGGAACTCAGCGGCCAAGATTAGCGGATTTACGCGAGAGTGGCTGTTTAACTGCTGATGCTACTCTGGTAAGAGCTGATACGGGAGCCAATGCCAAAATAGGTGATTTAGTTGGAAAAGGTAAGATTCCAATTTTAGCTCTGAATAATCAATGGCAGTTAAAGCCGGTAAAAATAAGGAAGGTTTTTTCTAGCGGAAAAAAACAGACTTACCGACTGGTTTTAAAAAGCGGCAAAGAGATAAAAGCCTCTGCTAATCATCCCTTTTTAACTGTTTTTGGTTGGCTGCGCTTGGATCAATTGGCGCTGGGAGCAAGAATAGCTGTCCCTCGGGTGATAAATATTGATGGACAGGAGACAATAAATAATGATCGCTTGGTCGTTTTAGCTCACCTAATTGGAGATGGCTGCTACCTTAAACGGCAACCGCTTCATTACACTAATTCTGATAAAAAATTGTTAGCTTTGGTAGAAAGATCGGCCAAAAAAGAATTTAAGGTTAGGCCAAGGTTGGTGAGACAAAAGAGCTGGTATCATCTTTATCTTTCCAGTATTGAGAAATTGGCCAGAGGCAGGCGCAACCCAATTGTTAGGTGGCTGGATGAAGAACTGGGCATTTTTAATCAAAGGTCTGGCGAAAAAGTCATTCCGGAAATGGTTTCTAGATTAAGCAGGGAACAGATTGCTTTCTTTATTAAGCACCTTTGGGCAACTGATGGCTGTGTTTTTATTAACAAAAAAGATAATGGTCCGAAAGTAAGATTATATTATGCTTCTAAGAGCAGGAAACTAATTAAACAACTCCATTATTTGCTTTTAAGGTTGGGAATTGTTACTAAGATCAATTTTTCCAAAAAAGAAGATTATGAGCCGACTTGGCAAGTCCATGTTCAAGGGAAAGAAAATCAGGAACTATTTTTAAAGAAGATTGGCGGGGTGGGTAGAAAAGAAAAGTTGGTCAAGGAAGCCTTGGCAAAGCTAGCCTTAATAAAGGCAAATCCCAATAATGACGTTATTCCTAAAGGAGTTTGGCAAGAAATTGAGGAAGAAAGAAGAAAACTGGGTTGGAGTACAAGGGAGTTTCACCAAAAAATGGGCTGGGCATATAGTGGCACTCAAAGACAAAAAAATGGAATTGGTCGGAAAAGGTTGAGAAAGATTGCCAAGGCAATGAAGGATGAAAAACTGGAACAACTGTCCAACTCCGATGTTTTTTGGGACGAAGTAAAAGAAATTAAAAAATTGGGGGTAGAAGAGGTTTTTGATGCCGAGGTGCCTGGTCTCCATAATTTCATTGCCAATAATATTATTGTTCACAATAGCATCGAACAAGACTCGGACGTGGTTGTTTTTCTCTACCGGGAGGACGATGAAAACAGAGAAACGATTACTTGTGAAGTGGCCAAACACCGCAACGGCCCAGTTGACAGATTCAGTCTTTATTTTAACTCCAAGTACATTAGCTTCTTTGGTTTAGAAGAGAAAAAGGGGAAGTAATTAGTTAGTGCCGTGGGTGGGAGTCGAACCCACACGTCCAAAAAGGACATAGGTTTTTGAGACCTACGCGTATACCAGTTCCGCCACCACGGCCCTCGCTATTATGCTATCATATTGGGGTGGAAAACGCATTCTTCAAAGTTTGGGCTTGGCAAATAGGTGGCCTAAAAATTACTCCCTTGATGATTATTTTTCCTCTAACAGTAGTTTATTATCTTTTCCAGGTTTGGCGTAAGTTTAAGAATGATTATCCGCAGGAAGCAATTATTCGTTTTAGTTTGTATACGCTGTTGGCTTTTATTTTAAGCGCGGGGCTGGTTTGGTTGTTGGGCGGGAAAGAGCTTTCCCTTCTTTTCGGTTTGTTGAGTTTGATAATTAGCGCTGTGTTTTTTTGTCGAGCGTATAAGTGGAATAGCTGGTCGTTTTTAGAGGGGATTATGCCCTCGCTTTTGGTAGGCGGCATGATGCTTGTGTTTGGTTTGATATTTTCCCCGGAGGAAGTAGTTTATATGAAAAAACAGAATGCTGCGATTCAAATAATTTTTCTTTTTATTGCTTGGGTTTCGACCAAGCTTATGGCTGGATACCGCTCTTTTAGTTGGTATCCTTCAGGTAAGGCAGGCTTTCTTTTTTTAGCTCCCTTGATTATTGTTTTTCTCCTAGAGGGCGGACTTGATTTTTACTTGAGGAATGGTTTATACTGGCAAAGTTTGGCAAGTGGGTTGGTGGCCGCAGTTGCTGGTACTATTTTTTTTATTAGAGCAAAAGGGTAATTTTTTTATAAAAACAAGGAAATAGTCAAGATGGTTAAAATTAAAAAAAGGAAGAAGAAAAAAACCACTAAGAGAAAAAATGTTTTTGTTTTTCCGGCTCGAGTTTTAAAGCCGGTTAATGAATTTTTAATTAAGGAGCTTAAAAAATTAACTTTGCGAAAGGCTCAGGCTGAAAAAGCTGATCCCTTTTCTGATTCTTCACGAGTGAGTGATAATGCGGCTGATGACGCTGAAGCCGCCGAGCAATTTGGTCATGCTCGAGCCGAAGCGGTTAAAAAGCACTTGGATAGAAGAATTGTTCAAGTTCGTAAAGCCCTAAGTCGAGTTAAAATTGGCCGCTATGGCTTGTGTGAAGAATGCGGGGAGTTTATTGATACTGAGCGGTTGACAGTTTTTCCAGAAACAACCATTTGTATTAAGTGTGGTAAGAAAAAAAGGGCAACTAAGTCTTCCTAAGCTTGTTTTCCAAGATCAGCGCCTCTTGGTAATTAATAAACCATTTTCTTGGACGGTACTTTATGGTAGTGGCCAAAAAACGCCTTTGCAATGTTGGCTGGAAAAGAAAGCGTGGTTTAAAAAGGGAAGGGGAGTTTTTAAACAAAGATCAGGAATTGTTCATCGCCTAGACAAAGATACTTCCGGCTTGCTCTTGGTTGCCAAAGATTTGCAAATGTTTGAAAGTTTGCAAAAAGCTTTTGCATCCCGTCAAATTAAAAAGGAATATCTGGCCTTGGTGAAAGGCAAGATTCCTCAAAAGGGAGCAATTAACGCTCCGATCCAGCGAATGAGGGGAAAGGGAAGAAAGTGGCGAGTTTTTCCACAGGGAAGAGAATCAATCACTAATTATGTCAGAGAAACAACTTATCATTTTCAGGCAAAAGACTATTCACTAATTAGGGTTGAGCCCTTGACGGGTCGAACTCACCAAATAAGAGTTCATTTTAAATACTTGGGCTTTCCCTTAGCTGGTGATCCGCTTTATGGAGGCCGGAATCAGTTCAAGATATTTAGCCGCCTTTTTCTTCATGCTAGTAAATTAAGCTTTATCCATCCCGCGACCAAAAAAAATCGTACCATTAACAGTTCTTTGCCAGCTAGATTAAAAGCGATATTGACAGAGATTGATGCTCAAAATTAAAAAATGGCTTATTCTGATTCTAGCCTTTGGATTAACGTTCTTTTTTTGGTTAATTAAGATTAAACCAAGCCTTTGGCGTCGCCAGTACCAGTTTAATTTAGCCTTAGTTGGTCCTAATAATTTAATCCTTTTGGCAGCTGATCCAATGCAAAAAACTGCTTTTGGCGCTTTGTTTCCTGGCAATTTGCTGGTCGAATCGTTCGGTGGTTATGGTCAGTTGCGGGTAGGCAAAATTGATGATCTGGCTCTTCAGGAAGGGGAGGAAAGTATTATTCCCAAAACGATTGAGCAGTATTTTGGTTTTCCTCTAGATTTTTGGATTTACGAACCCGCTCGCTTTGATGATGAGGGGATTAATCTAAAATCAATTAAGAGAAGAATTAAAGGCCTGATTTTTTCTACTCAAAAATTATCTTTTTCTGATAGGATTAACCTTTTTTACTTAAGCCATTTTTTATCTGATAATCGCCTCCTTTGGCAATTTAACCAAAACGGGATGGAATTTTGTCAGGAGCAAGAAGATGTTTACAGTCTAGATAGGGAAAAGTGGGACGATTGGGCAAGTGTTTATTTAGCGGATTCAACCCTGAAAGATGAACGGATTGCAGTTGGTGTTTACAATGCGGCTGGTTCGGCCGGCTTGGCCAGGGAATTTGCCCGAGTTTTGACCAATGCGGGATTGGTGGTTGTTGCTACCAAGGATACTGATCGTTTGGTCGAAAATTGTCTGGTTGGTCTTAAAAGCGAGCAGGTAAAACGTTCAAGGGCTTTTGCTCGTTTAAATAGATTAACCAGGGAGTGCCAGGTTGAAGTTTTATCAGCCAAAGAGTTTGTTGATTCAACTCGGATTAATGTTTATTTGGGGGAAAATTTTTTGAAAATACGGTAAAATACAAATATGTCCGGACATTCTAAATGGGATAACATTAAAAGGAAAAAAGGGGCTGAGGACCAAAAACGTGGCAAGATTTTTAGCAAATTTGCCCGCCAAATAGTGGCGGCAATTAAAGAAGGAGGTTCAGCTGACCCCGAAACTAATACCCGTTTACGGGGAGTAATTGACAAGGCCAAAGCCTGTAGTATGCCTAAAAACAGAATTGATCGTCTTTTGCAAAAAGGAAAGGGTCGGAGTAGAAATCTACAAAGTTTTTCACTGGAAGGTTATGGTCCAGTGGGAATAGCGGTTTTACTTGAAGTGCTAAGCGATAATCGGCAGCGTACGACCCAGGAGTTAAAAAGCCTTTTCCGCCGTTATGGAGGTAGCCTTGCTGAGCCAGGAGCAGTTGCTTTTCAATTCGAAAAAATAGCCATGGTTAAAACAGGGCTTTTAGAGGAAGAAGAAATTTTATCGGCTGGCGAATGGGGGGCGGGGGACTTTGAACAGGAAAAAGACGGAGTGGTTTTTTGCCTGCCCTGGAGCAGATTGGCAAATTTTAAAAAAGCCTTAAGTGAGCATAAAGTTAATATTCTTTCTTCTACCTGGTTAATGAAGGCCAAAAATCCAGTTTTGATTAGTTCAGACCAAGCAAGATCTTTTCTTGAGGAGATTGAAGGTCACAAGGATATTTCTAGAGTTTTTACCAACTTGGGTTAGAATTTTTAAAAAAGTGAGCAAGAAAAAGAGCTTTGTTTTGGTTTCTTTAATTGCGGCCTTGGGGTTTTGGGCTACTAACTGGCTGGCCACTTGGTTTGCGAGTCAGATTTTCTGGCTTAATGGCTTAGTGTTGGCGTTTTTTGTTTTACTGTTATTATATTTTCTTTTTCGAAAACAATTTTCGTCTTGGAAGGATTTTTTGCCAGTGGCAATTTTACCCTGCTTTTTAAGTGTTAGCTTTAGCTGGTTCTCGCCATTGCTTTCAGCTTCGATTGTTTGGCAGTTAGTTTTTTCGGTTGCTTTTCTTGGTAGTTTTTATTTAATTCTTTTAACCGAAAACCTTTTTGTAGTTTCCTCTCGATTTAAAGCGGTCCCTCTTTACCGAACTGCTTTTGTAACCGGGTTTGCTTTTAGCTTATTAATCGGCCTCCTTCTTTTCAATGCTATTTTGTCTTTAGAATTTCCAGCGTGGGTTAATACTGTTTTTATCAGTCTTATGTCATTCTTTCTTTATTTTCATATATTTTGGACCGTAAATATTGTTGAATCCGAGAAAAAGAATTTTGTTGTATATGCTTTGGTAGGCGCCCTGCTCAATGGCCAATTGGCTTTGGTAATTTCCTTTTGGCCGCTATCAACTATGCTTAAGGCCCTTTATTTAGTTAGCTGGTTATATGTTTTGGGTGGAGTATTTCAAGCCGAGTTGCGAGGTCGTCTTTTTAATAGAATTTTAAAAGAATACTTGTTTATCGGTGGAGCTGCTCTCTTTGCTCTCTTTTTTTCCGGCGGTTGGTTAATTTGAGGATAGGGTTTAAGGCGGGGAAGAGGGGAGAGGAAAAAAAGAATTCCTATCCTATAGTATCTATGTGTGTCTTATAATGTTTCAGCCTTTTCACGAAAACTATAGGGTTGTTTTCACGCCTGTGGCTTAGTTGGCAGCTGGAGTGCGTAATTGATAAGTACCCCCTTAAGTTTAACTTTACCCTAAAGATAGGCTAAAGCAATGTTGATAATTCTGATATAGTTTGATACTATTTGTGAATTCTCCAGCTAGCCAATTGTGGATAAATTAAACTAGTTTAATTTCACTTCAAATCTTGACTCAGGGAAGAGCAACTTGCTATTTCTTTAAAGAGAGCAAGGGCAAAACTTGTTTAAAAGAAATTGGGAATAATTTTTTGCTCTTGTAAGTTTTTCTCCCCCGAGGCCCTTCTGCTTCTTTATTGTGTCGTACAATATATCTTTTACGACCTGCTAGAACAGAGCGGGTAAAGCAGTTCTAAAATCCTTATTTTATAATTCTTGTTATTGGCATTGTTTTATTGGCTAAGTTACTAGTTATATAACTCCTATTTACCCCTTTTAAGACAAGTTGTTTGTCTTATTAGTCCCAAGCCTATGCTTGTTCCCCGTTTTTGTTTACCAGGGAAGTACGGAGATCCAGTTCTTAGCGTTCGTCTAAGGCGTTTTTTTGACTTCGGTGGCAGGGAAAAGACCAGTCATCATCCCCTTAATGTCATCCTGAACTTGCCCGCCCCGTATTGAATGGTACTGGGGTTTCAGGATCGATTCTGAACTGAATTCAAGCTCTAAGAAAAGTCATTTTGAGTGTAGTTTTGTCATCCCGACCGGAAGTGGAGGGATCCCTTTTCTTTGCTATTATTATGAAATACAATGCTGGAGAAAGGGATTCCTCGGCTACGCTCGGAATGACAGGGCTTAGAGCTTGGAAATTTTTTCTATCGTGTCGCACAATCTTGACAGAGGGAAAACAGAGGAGTAAAATGATTCCAAGTGGCTAACCAAAAAAACTTAAAAGAATTAGTTTTGTCTTTTTTAGAATATTTAGAAATTGAAAAAAATCGCTCACCCTTAACAATTCGCAACTATCATCAGTATTTGGGTCGGTTGATTGCTTTTTTAGAAAATAAAAATCCCTCCCCTACTCTCTTGGAACTAGATGTTGAAAATATTCGCCAATTTCGCCGTTTTTTGAGTCGCAAGAAAACTCTTCAGGGTAAATATTTAAAGAAAAAAACCCAAGGCTATTATATGATTGCCCTAAGGTCATTTTTGCGTTGGTTGATTAGAAATGACTATGAATCAATTTCTCCGGAAAAAATTGATTTGCCAAAAGGTGAAAAAAGCGGGGTTAAATTTTTGGCTCCCCAGGAAGTGGAAAAATTGCTCAGCCAGCCTGGTATCTCCAAGATAATTGGCCTACGGGATAAGGCTATTTTAGAGCTTCTTTTTTCTTCTGGTTTGCGGGTTTCGGAACTGGTTTCTCTAAATTGCGATCAGATAAATTTAAAATCTCGAGAACTGGGGGTGATTGGTAAAGGAGGCAAACAAAGGGTGGTTTTTATTTCCCACCGGGCCAAAAAATGGCTGGAGCGCTATTTGGTCGCTCGCAGTGAGCATTACCAGCCGCTGTTTATCAGGTATTCCGGTAAAAAACCAGACCCAAGCACTAAGGGCGAGTCGTTGCGCTTAACGGTTCGCTCGGTTCAGAGATTGGTAGAAAAATACCGCCGCAAAGCGGGCTTGGTGGTTAAAGTTACTCCCCATGTGCTGCGCCATAGTTTTGCGACTGATTTGCTTTCCCAAGGCGCTGATCTTCGGTCAGTGCAGGAGTTACTTGGCCATCAAAATGTGGCTACTACCCAAATCTATACTCATGTAACTGACCGCCGGCTTAAAGAAATCCACGACAAATACCACAGCGGGAATAAATAGGGGCCTGCGCAAGCGTTGCGGGCGGGGACTTTTTTTTCAAGCTTTTTTCAAGCAAGTCATGGCGGCGACTTTGTCAATGGTTTTGCTTTTTTCTTTCCTAAAACGCATGAGAATAACACCTTGGGTAGCTCGGGACAAAACCGGAATGTTTCTGATGGGTAATTTTATTATTTGAGCTTGTCGGGAAGTTAATACCAGCTGTTCGTCCAGTTGGCTAATTACTTTAGCGCAAGCAACTTGTCCTGTCTTGGCGGTAATATTGGCCACTTTGACCCCAATTCCGCCTCGTTTTTGCAAGGGATATTCATAAACATCGGTACGCTTGCCAATCCCATTTTCCATTACCACCAGTAAATGACGAAAAACCCTTTTGCGCTTATCCTTGGGTTGAGGCAGGTTTTCGGGAATAATATTCATACTAATGACCCGATCTTTGGGCTTTAAATTGATACCTTTTACCCCTTGAACATCCCGGCCCATGGCCCGAACGTCACTTTCGGCAAAGCGAATACATTTGCCGCTTTTGGTCACCATGAATACTTGGTTTTGGCCGTTGGTGAGTTTAACATCAACCACTTGATCATTGTTTTTTAGAGAAATGGCAATAATTCCCGAAATCCGGATGTTGGCAAATTTATTTAGGGCGGTTTTTTTAACCATTCCGTTTTTGGTAACAATCGTTATAAATCCTTTTTCTTCTTTATTAAAAGTTAAAACAGCCTGGACTTTTTCTTTTTGCTCAATATTAATTAGATTAATAATGGCCTGACCCTTTGATTGACGTGAACCTTCGGGAATATCCCAGACCCGAAGTTTAAAAACTCGACCTTTATCAGTAAAGAAAAGAATCTCATCATGGGTTTTGGCAAAAAGAAAATGCTCAATTTCATCTTCTTCTTTTTTACCCATTCCCACCACTCCCTTCCCTCCCCTTCTTTGGCTTCGAAAAGTGGAGGGAGGCAATCGTTTGGCATACCCGGTTTTGGTTAGGGCAATAATAGTTTTTTTATTGGGAATTAAGTCTTCTTCAGAAAAATCACCAATTCTTTGGGCAAACACCCTAGTTCTTCTTTTGTCTCCGTATTTTTCCTTAATTTCTTCCAGTTCCTTTTTAATAACACCTAGCATCTTTTTAGGATTAGTTAAAATAATGACTAATTTATCAATGATTTTTTTAATTTCTTTGTATTCTGCTTCAATTTTTTGCCGCTCTAGGGCAGCCAATCTTCTAAGCTGCATATCTAAAATTGCCGTTGCCTGCAGTGAGCTTAAGCTAAATTTTTTCATTAAATTAATTTTAGCTGTCTCTGAGTCTTTGGATTTCTTGATAGTGGCAATAACCGCATCTAAATTATCTAAGGCAATTTTTAAGCCCTCCAGAATATGGGAGCGGAGCTTGGCTTCTTTTAAGTCATAAATAGTCCGCCGTCGAATAATTTGGTGCCGGTGGCGCAAAAAAAGCAGCAGTATTTGGCGCAAATTAAGAGTTTGGGGAACGCCGTCAACCAAAGCAACAATATTGGCCGGATAGCTGGTTTGCAAGGGAGTTAGCTTATAAAGCTTATTTAAAACTGCTTTAGGCATAGCTGCTTTTCGCAATTCCATTACCACTCGAATACCACGCTGGTCAGATTCGTCTCTTAAATCTCCAATGCCAATAATTTTCTTTTCTTTGGCTAGCTGAGCGATTTTGGCTACCATATTGGCTTTGTTAACTTGATAGGGAACTTCAGAGATAATGATTTGATATTTGCCATTTTTGGTTTCTTGGATTTCTGCCTTGCCGCGCATAATGACCTTGCCTCTGCCAGTGGTATAGATTTCCTGGATTGCCTGTTTATCGAAAATCTGCCCGCCAGTAGGAAAATCAGGCCCCTTGACGAATTTAAGCAGCTCTTGGGAAGAGACTTTAGTTTCAAACTCAAACTCTTCTTTTTCCAAAGCATAAACTTCCTTAAAAATAACTTCTTTTTCATCCTGGGAGGTTAAGTCAATCTTTTTTAATTCAATCTCTTCCCCATTCTCTTCGATTTTTTCTAACTTGCCTGTCTGAAGCGCTCCAATACAGGCGTCAACCACTTCAACTAAATTATGCGGGGGAATTTTAGTGGCCATACCCACCGCAATTCCATCGCTGCCGTTTAGCAGTAAATTGGGAAGCTTGGTTGGCAAAACTACGGGTTCTTTTAAACTATTGTCAAAATTGGGGGTAAATTCAACAGTTTCTTTTTTAATGTCTACTAGCATTTCCGCTGATATTTTGGCCATTCTGGCTTCTGTATAGCGCATCGCCGCCTGGGGATCGTTGTCAATGGAGCCAAAATTACCCTGCCCGTCGATTAAAGGATAGCGTAAAGAAAAGTTTTGGGCCATTCGGACCAGGGAATCATAAACTGCTGTGTCGCCGTGGGGGTGGTATTTGCCCAATACTTCCCCCACAATTTTAGCTGATTTGGAATATTTAGTGCCAAAGGTTAAACCCAGTTGGTGCATGGCGTATAAAATTCGGCGGTGGACTGGCTTAAGACCATCGCGAACTTCAGGCAAAGCTCGCATCACAATCACGCTCATAGCGTAATCAAGGTAGGCCTTTTCCATCTCAGTCACGATCTCTACCTGTTTGGTTCTTCCTCTTTTGCCGTTCCTTTCTTTTTTATCGCTCATTTTTTTGCTTAAAACGATTGATGGACTCTTCTACAATTTTTAAGGCCCTTTTTTTGTTTAGCCAATTACCAACTACAATTTTCTTTTTCGGTTGCAGCCGGGCGTAGCTTCCCCAAAAATCCTCTACTTCTTTTTTAAAATGTGGCGGCAGTGATTTAAGGTTGGTAATTTTATCCAGTCGGGGGTCATTTTTAGCTAAAGCGATAATTTTGTAATCAAGTTTGTTAGTATCGATGATTTTAAGAGCGGCTACTACCGAGGATTCCAAAACACAACCTGGAAAAGTGGGGTAGGTAGTGATTACCATAATATCCAAAGGGTCGTCGTCTTCGCCGATGGTTGAGGGAATATAACCGTACTCGGTGGGGAAAAAAACAGCTCCGTATAAAACCCGGTCCAAAACAAAGGTATTAAGTTTGTCGTCAAACTCATATTTGTTTGAACCGCCCCGGGGAATTTCCACAACGCAATATACATCTTTAGGCGGGTTTGGTCCGGCAGGTAGATTTTTCATACTTAAAGATCTATAGTGGCCATTTTGGCGTTAACCTGAATAAACTTTTTTCGAGGCGGGACTTCTGGGCCCATTAGAGTTTGAAAAACCTGGTCTGCCTTTTCCCCGTCAGCAATACCTACCTTTTTTAAGATCCGATTTTTGGGATCCATAGTTGTAATCCAGAGTTGTTCGGGGTTCATTTCTCCCAACCCTTTGTACCTTTGTAAGTTTACTTTGTTTCCAACTTTAGCCAAGTATTCCTCTTTTTCTTCTTCGCTGTATACATAGTGATCTTTTTTATGGTGAGTAATTTTGTAAAGTGGCGGCTGGGCAATATATAAATAGCCACCCTCAATTACTGAGAGTAAATGCCGGTAGAAAAAGGTTAAAAGCAAGGTAGCAATGTGAGCCCCATCTACATCGGCATCGGTCATGATGATGATATGGTGGTAACGCAGTTTAGTTTTGTCAACAGCCTCTCCAATTCCCATACCCAAGGCAGTGATTAGATCCTTTAATTCTTCAAACTCCACAATTCGGTCTAATCTGGCTTTTTCAGTATTAAGAATCTTGCCGCCTAAGGGCAAGATCGCCTGAAACTTACGATCCCGGCCTTGTTTGGCGCTGCCGCCAGCTGACGGGCCCTCAACAATATACAGTTCACATTCTTTTGGATCCTTGCTTTGGCAGTCCGCTAACTTACCTGGTAAGCCCAAGGAGTCAAAAATACCTTTGCGCATAATTGAGTCTTTGGCCGCTTTAGCGGCCTTCCTGGCTTTCATGGCCAGCATTGCTTTGCCCAGAATAGCCCTGGCGTCAGAGGGGCTTTCTTCTAAATGGGAATCGAGCTGTTCTTTAACAATTTTAGCGACCAGGGGTTGAATTTCGCTGTTTCCCAGCTTTCCCTTGGTTTGTCCCTCAAATTGTAGATCGCGAGAAGACATTTTAATAGAAATAACCGCAGTTAACCCTTCTCGAGTGTCATCACCGGTTAAGTCCTCTTTTTCTTTCAAGTTTTTAATTTTTTGGGAATATTCTTTTACCGACCTGGTAATGGCAGTGCGAAAACCGGCTACATGAGTGCCGCCCTCAGCGGTATTAATTACATTGACGAACGAGTAAATGTTTTCTTTATTAGAAGTAGTGTATTGCAAGGCTACCTCTACTTGTTTGCCATCTTTTTCTTCTTTAATTAAAATTGGTTCGTGTAAAGTCTCATGATGGCGATTTAAGTTTTTTAACAAAGAAACAATTCCGCCTTCAAAGTAAAAATGATACTCGCTCCCTTTCTCTTGGTTAAAAAGATGAAACTTAATCCTCGGAATCAAGTAGGCGCGTTGGCGTAAAGCCTGCTTGATTCGCTTGGCGCTAAATTTAATTGTTTCTTTAAAAATCTTAGGATCAGGTTTAAAAGTGGTAATGGTACCGGTGGTTTTGGCGGAGAAAAATTTTTCTATGAAAAAGGAATGGCCTTTTTTAATTACCGAAACCTTTTTTTTAGGCTTACCTTCTTTGTATTCCTGAAAGTAAATTTTGCCTCCTCGTCTGCTTTCCACTTTAAGCCAGGAAGACAAAGCATTAACTACACTAGAGCCAACTCCATGCAGCCCTCCGGAAATTTTGTAAGCCTTGCCGTCAAATTTCCCACCGGCGTGAAGCTTAGTCATCACAATCTCTAAAGCGCTAACTTTATATTTAGGTAAAATATCAATCGGGATCCCCCGGCCATTATCGGACACGGTAATCGAGCCATCCTTGTTTAAAACTACCCAAATATCAGTGGCAAAACCAGCCAAAGCTTCATCAATAGAATTGTCAATGATTTCGTCAATACAATGATGTAAACCATTAATATCAGTTGAGCCAATGTACATGGCTGGTCTTTTTCGGACCGGTGACAGGCCTTCTAAAACCACAATTTGCTTCCCGGTATATTGATCTGAAGGACTCATTGTTTCGAGCGTAAAAATAGCTCCTAAAGGAGCGAAATTATTACTTTCATTAAACCTTATTCCTAGCTAGAAGTCAATAGGAAATAATGAGATTTTTCAGTTTTTCCAAACTTTCCCAATTATAAATGGAAACGGGCAAGATTTGTTTTTTAAAACTCTTTAAAGCCTTGAGGTAAGAGTTAATTTCTGTTTTTGATCTTAAATCTGTTTTGGTAAGCAAGATAATTTCCGGTAACTCTAATAATTTTGGGTTGTAATTTTCAAGCTCGCTTCTTATTGTTTGATAAGCTTTTTGAGGGTCTTTTTTCTCGCAAGAAAGGCAATGGAACAAAAGAGAAACCTTTTCAATATGCTTTAAGAATTTTATCCCTAAGCCTTTTCCTTGGTAAGCGCCTTGAATAAGTCCGGGAATATCGGCCATAATTTTGCCGTTTAATTCTCCTAAATTAGGCTCAAGGGTGGTAAAGGGGTAGCTGGCCACCTTTGGAGTGGCAGAGGTTAATTCTTTAAGCAAGCTGCTTTTTCCGGCATTAGGGAAACCAATTAAACCATAGTCGGCGATAAGTTTGAGATTAATATTTAAGCTTCTTTTTTGGCCAATACTGCCTTTTTGAGCATATCGGGGAGTAGTATTGGTGCTGGAGCGAAGTTCATAGTTGCCCCTTCCCCCTAATCCTCCTTTACATAGTAAAAAACGCTTAAAATCACTAGTTATTTCAAACACTTCGCCAGACTTTTTGTCAGTAATAATTGCTCCTACGGGAAGCTTGATTTCTAGATCCTTGCCTGCTTTGCCATTTTTTCTTTTTGGCATCCCGGGTTGGCCGTTTTCAGCCTTAATTTTGGTAGTTTTGGCAAGTGAATTTAAAGCATAAATATTCGAAGTGGCGCTGATGTAAATACTGCCGCCTTTTTCTCCATTTCCGCCATCCGGCCCTCTTCTGTATTTGTAAAAAGAAACCTTGCCGTCTCCCCCATCCCCCGCTTTAAAAACAATATTAATTTCGGTAATCAGCATTGGTGTTTGAAGTTTGTTTCCCAGGTGGTGTTTATTCCCAGTTTTCGCAACCCTCTTTCGTCTTCCGGCCCAGGAATATGGGTTAAATGCGCCTCACAGCCGCGCAGTTCTTTTAATTTCTCTACCGCTAGTTTTGCGGTGTCATTCGTAGCCGCGCTTATACTAAGGGTTATTAATGTTTCTTCAAGGTTAAGCTGCGGCGTTTTTATTCCTGACAACTCCTTTTTTAATTTTCCAATGGAGTTAATTATCAGGGGAGATAAAAGGTGAATTTTGTCGGGAATGCCAGCCAATTTTTTTATGGCGTTCATGATTAAGCTTGAAGCGGCGTTCATTAAGGCAGAGCTTTTTCCGGTTACGATTATTCCGTTTTTTAATTCTATGGCGCTGGCGCGAAAAATACCCAGGGCTGCTTGTTTGGCCGGCTTAACTACTTTTCTATCTTCCGGCCTCAAATTAACCCTCTTAAGAATTTGCTTTATTATTTTAACGGTTTTTTTGCTGGTAGCGCCGATGCGGTATTCATAAGAATATCTAAAATATCTTCTGATAATTTCTTCATGAGCCGCTTTTCGAACCAGACTATCATTAATTATCCCGAAACTGATTCGATTTACTCCCATATCAGTCGGGGATTTATAAACCGTCCTTTCCCCTATTATTTTTCCCAAAATTTTCTTTACCACCGGGAATGCTTCTATATCGCGGTTATAGTTAATAGCTTTTTTCTTGTAAGCCTTGAGATGAAAGGGATCAATTAAATTAAAATCACCGATGTCAGCCGTGGCCGCTTCATAAGCGATATTTATCGGATGATCTAGAGGCAAATTCCAAACGGGAAAGGTTTCAAATTTTGAATAACCGGCTTTTATCCCCTTTTTATGTTCGTGGTAAATTTGAGAGAGGCAAGTTGCTAATTTGCCGCTGCCGGGACCGGGCGCTACCACGACCACAAGCGGTTTTTTTGTTTTGAGATAAACATTCTTTCCGTACCCTTTTTTGCTTATTATTAAGTTAACATCAGAAGGATACCCTTTTATCGATTCATGGGTATAGACTTTTATATTTTGGCGTTCCAATTTCGTTTTAAATATTTTTGCCGATGTTTGATTGGCAAAACGAGTGATTACTACAGACAGTGTTTTTAGGCCAAATTTTTCAAAATCATTAATCATTTTAAAAAGATAAGTATCGTAAGTAACTCCAAAGTCAGCTCTTATTTTTCTTTTTTCAATATGGATTGCAGAAATACAGATTATTATTTCCGCTTTGTTTTTTAGTTTTCGCAAAAGCTTTATTTTTAATTGGGGATCATAGCCGGGCAAAACCCGGGAAGCGTGGTGGTCATAAATGATTTTGCCGCCAAATTCAAGATAAAGCTTGTTGTTAAACTGCTTTATTCGGTCAAGAATAAATCTTGTTTGCTGCTTTAGATATTTTTCGTTGCTGAAACCAACTTTTCCCCTCATCTTAACTGAAATGATAACATTTTTCTTGCTCGACTTTTTGTTAAAATGTAAGGAGTGAAGAAAAAAGCGCGATTGATTTTTGTCTATCTGGTTCTAGCAATTTCTATGTTTACAGGTTTTTATTTTTATCAAAACCAAATTCCAAAAGATGAGTTTCCTAGAGGGAACCTGGTAGTTGAGGTTTTGGACGGCGACACTTTTGTTATTCCCGGCAAACAGCGAGTTCGATTAATGAATATTGATGCCCCTGATATGGAACACTGTGGGGGGCTGCAAGCCAAACAATGTTTAGAAGAATTGGTTTTAGGAAAGCGGGTTGATTTAGAGGAAATCATTGTTGGCCAATACCACCGGATTGTGGCCATGGTGTATGTTAATGATCTTTTAGTTGAGGAAGAGATGCTTAGCAGGGGTTTGGCTGTTTTTACTGGGGTTAAAAACGCCCAGGGAGAAAAACTAAAAGAAGTTTATACCCAGGTTAAAGAGGCCGGAATTGGTATTTTTGGTCCGGATTGCTATCAATTGGAAAATATAAAAGATCCCGATTGTAAAATTAAAGGTAATAATGCTCGAGATACAGGAAAAAAGATTTACCATTTCCCTGGCTGCAGCGCTTACAGCGGGGTAATTGTTGAAAAATTTTGGGGCGACCAATGGTTTTGCACGGAAGCAGAAGCCCAAAAAGCAGGCTTTGTTAAGTCAAAAAATTGTTACGATAAAAAATACAAGCCTCAATAGTAGCCGTAGTTTTGCTAGGTTAAATTTGAAAGAGGGCTAGGATAATTGTAAAATACGGTATTACCAGGGGTGGCAGAGTGGTCAAACGCACTGGTCTGTAAAACCAGCGGGATTTCCCTACGTAGGTTCGAATCCTACCCCCTGGACAGAGTTGAAATTTTTTTAGCGCCCGTTTTCAGCAAATGCTTTTATAGATATTTGATTTTAGATATAATGAAGCACTATGAGTGTAGATGTTGCAGAAAATCTCGTGCCTGGCCTTGGGGCTAGTTATAGGTATTCTTATACTCTTCCTATTGAGATTCAAGATAAAACATTTTCAAGAATGGCGACGTTGGTTAGGGGAAAAGTAGCTCCTTTTAGGTTCAGACTTGCGGCAGGAGAAATAGTGAATGAGCTTGGGATTAAATCCGAACAAAGGGTTTTGGAGCTAGGCAGTGGCCTGGGCTTATTGGGAGAGGCGGTAAAAGAAAAAGTGGGCGCTCAAGTAAGTTATGTGGGCGTGGATTTGTTTTATAGATCAGCCAAAGCAGGTTCAGAAAAGAGTTTAATTGGAGTTCAGGCCAATATAGCACGATTGCCTTTTGCCAATGACTCTTTTGACACGATTATATCTACCGATGTGTTGGAGCATGTTGTAGATGCGCCAACAACGGTGGCGGAAATTTTTCGAGTTTTAAAACCAGGAGGCAGGGCCTTTTTGGTTATAGCCGATCCTTCCGAAGCCCGTTTTGGTGAAATTCCAGATCACATCAGGCGTACTAGAGATAAGACAGATGTGTGGTATTGGGAGAATTTGTTTCAAGAAGAAGGTTTTGAGTTTTTGCCTAATCGTTCAAAGAAATATAGAAAAAAAGATTGGAGGAGAATATTTAATTTGCCGTTTTTAGTTAAATTAAAGAATAGGCCAGGTTTTGCTTGCGCGTTTAACCCGGTAAATCGTCCTGGGGTGTATATCGTTAAAAAGCCAGGGTAATCTTTAGAGGCTATTTTCCGAAACTGTCGGCTCGAAAATTCTTTTAATTCTGATACTTGGGATTCAATAGACAAAATTTGTCTATTTGGTTCATCAGTCGATTTTCGACAGTAGGCGATGTATTTCATGGACAACTTAATTGATTAAACTATTTATTTTAAATCTTTTACTAATTTCCAACCTTCGCCGATTGGGCTTACTTCAAACCCTCTTTTTTCGTAGTATTCTTTTAACCATGGTTTTTCCTCATATTCCTTGGAGGAAACTATACCAGTAATCCTTGAGGCTCCAAATTGCCCAGCTTGTCTTTCAAGTTCGTCTAGCATCGCTATTCCCAAGCCCCCTCTCTGATAAGCCGGCCAAACACTGACACTTTTTAGTTTTACTGATCTATCCAGTTTTTGCAGTTCACCTGTTGAGGGTTCAAACTCCCTTTTTATTTCAAAAGAGGCAGAAAGAGCACCCCTTTGTTCTCCGCCAACCATTCCTCTTATCAAAACATATTCTGAAGAGTTTAACCTTTGTTTGTGAGTCCATTCGGGATCACGCAGGGCGATTCTCGACTTTTGATCGATTTGAGCTATTGTCCCACCTTCTATCATTTAAGTTGCCCTCATTTCTTTTTAGAATAAATTTTTGCGTTTTTTCTTTAATTCTTTAAAAGAATTTTCGAGCCGACAGTTTCGGAGGCGCGGCGGGTGGGGGCGCCGCGCCGAAGCAGCGAGTCCCGCCAACGGCGGGACGAGCTAACATAATGATTTAAATTGAGTTCGAATTTTTTTGTAAAGCTTGGACTACGGATTTCTATGGATTTCTTCTGATTTATCTATAAGGAAATATGCCGACTAAATTTTTGGTAAAATTAATACTGTGAGCAACCAAAATATTGCTGATATTAACCGAAAAGCTTGGAATGCTATTGTAAAACAGGAAAAAACGATTCACCCTACTAAGGGCAAGAAGGAAGCAGAGTTACTTAATGTTTTTATTAGATCACTGCCAAAGGGAGGGAAGGTTTTAGACCTTGGTTGTGGTAGCGGAATACCCATTGGTAAAAAATTACATAATGCAGGATTAGTGCTCGTTGGGGTTGACGTTTCTGAAAAAATGGTTAAGGAATATCAGAAAAATATCTCTGGGGCGACAACTTATCGAACACCAATGACAGGAATTAACTTTAAAAAGGAATTTGACGGAATTATCTCTAGTTTTTCTATGCTTTGCTTGCCTCCTGATGACTTTTCTTTAGTAGCCCACAAGATTGCTCTTGCCTTAAAGGCAGGTGGCTGGTTTTTACTAATTTTGAATGAAGGCGACTCTAAAACGGGAGCTGTCCAAGAGGTTCAAGGAGAACAGATGTATTCAACAGGAATGTCTGAAAAGGAAGTTAGGGATGTTTTTGAACTACAAGGGATGAAAGTGATAAGAGTGGAAAGAGAAACAGTTAAAACCCAAGAATATGGTACAGAACATACGATGCTCTTCCTTATGCAAGGAAAGCCTTGTTAGCCTCTCTTGTCTGTAAGGCAATATAATTTTCCCAAAAAAAGGTTCGAACTTTGTCCACGGTTCTGGACCAGGCACAATTCTGCGCCTGGTTTTGGCCAAAAGCAGAATTCGATTTATGCTAGAATTAATTAGTGAAGACAATAATTCCAAAAAATTGTTTTGGCGAGCAATACGCCGATGATGTAGCCCTGGTTTTTAAACCGAACAAGATTCTTATTAGCAGGAAAACTAAGTATCAGCAGGTTGATATAGTTGAAACGGAAAGCTACGGGAAGATTCTTTTTTTAGACAATCTTTTAATGAAGACTGATAAAGATGGCCATATTATTAATGAGATGATTGTTCATATTCCCATGAGAGTTGGCCAGAAAAAGAAAAAAGTTTTGATTATCGGCGGCGGCGAAGGTTTTACCGCAACCAAGTTGCTTAAGTATCCAGAATTAGAAAAAATTGACGTGGTTGATATCGATGAAGAATTTGTTGAAATAGCAAGAAAATTTTATCTTGAAAAGACAAAATCATTTAATAATCGCAAGGTTAATCTTCACATTATAGATGGGCTTGAGTTTATAAGGAAAACAAGGGAAACATATGATGTTATCTTTATCACTTCAACTGATCCCTCCGGCTTATCAAAACCTTTGTTTACAAAGGAGTTTTATAAATTATGCTACCAAAAACTAGCCTTTGATGGTTTGTTTATGGCCGATGCCTACATGCCTTTTTATAACTTCGGAGAAATAGATTATGCCTACATGTTTAAAAAAGTGGCCAACCACTATCCGATTACGAAACTGTATTGTTGCACTGTGCCGAGTTTTCCGGGAGGTCTTTTTGCTTTTGTTATTGGCTCAAAAAAGTATAACCCTGAAAAGGATTTAAGGGTAGATATTCCTAAGATAAAAACTAAATACTATAATGCTAAAATCCATAAGGCTTGTTTTCAACTGCCTCAATTTATGATAGATCGTTTAAGACAAGAGTTGGTGTGTAAAAAATAATCAGTAAAGCCCCTAGAGCAAAAATTCTTCAAACTTATTATAAAATTCAGCAATTTTTCTTTGCAGATAAGAATTTCTTTTTAGTTTTTTAATCACCAGATTTTCTTTTTGGATTGCCTTTTTACTAAAATTGAAACCAAGAAGCATTTT
>Ga0209121_10000534_pt1 | contig 40404 bp, 39 predicted proteins | sample Cruoilmetagenom3_FD_187292 | JGI IMG/M metagenome (GOLD analysis project Ga0209121, IMG submission 187292) | Oil polluted marine microbial communities from Coal Oil Point, Santa Barbara, California, USA - Sample 3 (SPAdes) (version 2) | ecosystem: Environmental > Aquatic > Marine > Oil seeps ... | reverse complement strand
CCTTGCGTGATCTATCTCATACCTGCGTCCACGCGCCCCGTGGTAGGCTGCCCGCATGACCGATCAAGCCGCCCTCCCGCATCGCGCCGACCGCCGCACGACAGCACGCGGGGTGTTCACGATCTTCCTGCCGCTGTTTGCCGCATTCATATGGTGGGCCTTCACCCATCGAGCGGCGGGGCTGCCCCCAGTCTGGGCGATCGTTGCGGCTGGCCTCGCCGCGGTCGGACCGGCGGTCCTGTTGGCCGAGCTGCTGGCCAATATCACCCGTTTGCACACTGTGTTTCACTTCCACTGGAGCCGCGTGGTGCATGCGCTCCTGCTCGGCTTCGTCACCCCCGTTGCCGTGATCAACGGCTTCCCGACCATCGCCGGCACCACGGCCCTGGTCGGGGTATTCGGCGGTTTGGGTGTTGGCCTGTCGCTCGGCGAAAGCCTGCGGGGCATCCTGGCGCTGCTTGTCGTCGTTCCGATTGCCGCGCTTGTCTGGTACCCGGTCGTCTGCCTCTTCGCGTCGGGCATCCCGGACCATCGACGCCGGTTCGCGGCGTTCGTTCTGCTGTGGTGGTCGCTCTACGGGGTGTTGGCGCTGTTTGGCCTCTGGCTCGTGCCGATGTGGCTGATCGCCTGAGCGGGGCGCCTTGCCCCTTGCCGGTGCATTCCTCCCTTCCCCCGGCCCGCTCGCCGTCCTAACCTCCGCCCATGCTGCGTTTCGCCTTCACCCGCGCGCTTTCGCTCGCCCTCAGCCTCGCGGTAGCGTCGCTGGTGATCTTCGCCGTGGTCGAGGTGGTTCCGGGGGATCCGGCAAGCTACATGCTGGGGCTCAACGCCACGCCCGAAGCGGTGGAGGCGCTGCGCGACCAGCTCGGGTTGAACGGCTCGCTCATCGAGCGCTACGCGGGCTGGATCGGGGGCATGCTGACGGGGGATTTCGGCACTTCCTACACCTACAAGGTGCCAGTGGCGGACCTGGTCGCGCGGAGGCTCTGGGTTTCGCTCCCGCTCGCGCTCTACGCGCTCGCGCTCTCCACTCTGATCGCCTTCCCGGTCGGGCTGATCGCGGCGGCGCGGCGCGGAGGTGCGACCGACTACGGCATCATGGGCGCGACGCAACTGGGGATCGCGGTGCCGAACTTCTGGTTCGCGATGCTCCTGGTGCTGGTCTTTGCGGTGAACCTGCGCTGGTTCTCGGCCGGCGGCTTCCCCGGCTGGGCGGCGGGCGTCGGGCCGGCGGTCAAGGCGCTCACCCTGCCCGCTATCGCGCTCGCGCTGCCGCAGGCGTCGATCCTCGCGCGCGTGATGCGCTCGGCGCTGATCGAGACGCTGGGGCAGGATTACATCCGCACCGCCCGGGCGAAGGGGCTCTCGCGCCGGCAGGCGACCACCCGCCACGCGCTGCGCAACGCGCTGATCCCGGTGCTGACGATCATCGGGCTGCAATTCTCCTTCCTGCTGGCCGGCGCGATCATCATCGAAAACGTCTTCTACCTGCCCGGCCTCGGCCGGCTCATCTTCCAGGCGATCACTCAGCGCGACCTGATCGTGGTCGAAAGCCTGGTGATGCTGCTGGTGTTCGCGGTGATCCTCGTCACCTTCCTCGTCGATATCGCCTATGCGGCGGCAGACCCGCGGCTGAGGCGCGGGCCATGAGGCGGGTCGTATGTTGAAGGGAGGGGTTCAGCTCTGGCTCGGGGCGACGCTGACGCTGGTGTTTCTGGCGGCGGCGCTCCTGAGTTTCGTCTGGGTGCCGCACGACGTGGAAGCGCTCTCCATCGCCGACAAGCTCCGCCCCGCCTCCGCGACCTACCTGCTCGGCACCGACCATTTCGGCCGCGACATCCTGTCGATGCTGATGGTCGGCGCGCGCACTTCGATCGCCGTGGCGCTGGTCGCCGTGGGGATCGGGATGGCGCTCGGCGTGCCTTTGGGACTTCTCGCCGCCGCCAACCGGGGCTCGCTCACCGACGAGGTGGTGATGCGCGGCAACGACCTGATCTTCGCCTTCCCGTCGCTGGTGATCGCGATCCTGATCACCGCCGTGTTCGGGCCCAGCGCGCTCAACGCGATCCTTGCCATCGGCATCTTCAACATCCCCGTCTTCGCCCGGGTCACCCGCGGCGGCGCGCTCTCCTTGTGGACCCTCGACTGGATCCTGGCCGCGCGGGTGGCGGGGAAAGGCCGGGTGCGGATCTCGGCCGAACACATCCTGCCCAACATCCTCAACCTGCTGATCGTGCAGGGCACGATCCAGTTCAGCCTCGGCATTCTCGCCGAGGCCGCCCTGTCCTATGTCGGCCTCGGCGCCCAGCCGCCCACCCCCTCCTGGGGCCGGATGCTCGCCGATGCGCAGACGATGATCTACACCAACCCCGCACTTGCGATCCTGCCCGGCCTCGCCATCGTCATCATGGTGCTGGGGTTGAACCTGATGGGCGACGGGTTGCGCGACTTTTTCGACCCGCGGGTCCGGAGGGCGCGGGGATGATCCGGCTCGAAGGTCTGTCGCTCGACATCCACGGCGCCCCGATCCTGCGCGACGTCAACCTCGACATCGCGCCCGGCAAGGTCACCGGGCTTGTCGGCGAGAGCGGGTCGGGCAAGTCGATGACCGCGCTCGCGATGATGGGGCTGCTGCCGCGGGGCTGTACGGTGTCGGGCCACGCCTGGCTCGAGGAAGGCGACGTGCTGGCGAAATCGGAGCGCGAGATGTGCGCCCTGCGCGGCAACCGGGTGGGGATGATCTTCCAGGAGCCGATGACGGCGCTGAACCCAGTGAAGACCATCGGCGCACAGGTGGCGGAGACGCTGGTGATCCACGGGCGCGCTTCGCGGCGCGACGCGCTCAACGTCGCCCGGGCGCGGCTCGCGCGCGTCGGCCTCCCCGAGGAAGACTTCCCGCTGACCCGTTACCCGCACGAGCTTTCGGGCGGTCAGCGCCAGCGGGTCTGCATCGCCATGGCGGTGGCGTTGAACCCGGAACTGCTGATCGCCGACGAGCCCACAACGGCGCTCGATGTGACCACCCAGGCGCAGATCCTGGACCTGCTCAAGGGGCTCGTGGACGAGGAAGGCATGAGCCTGTTGCTCATCACCCATGACCTCGCCGTGGTCGCCGGGATGGCCGCCCATGTGGCGGTGATGCAGGAGGGGCGGATCGTTGAACAGGGACCGACCGAGACCCTGTTCCGCGCGATGACGCACCCTTACACGGCGGCGCTGTTCGCGGCCTCCTCGCACCAACCCGCGCGCACGGCGCAGGCCCAGCCGACACCGCTCCTGGAGGTGGAGGACGCCGTGCGCAGCTACCGCACCGCGCGGGTCGGGCTGTTCGGCCGGTCGGGTACGTTCCGCGCGGTCGACGGCGTGACCCTGCGGGTGAACCGGGGCGAAAGCCTCGGGCTCGTGGGCGAATCCGGCTGCGGGAAATCCACCCTCACCCGGGCGATCCTCGGACTTGATGCGCTCCAGGGCGGCCGGGTGCGGTTGGACGGCGAGGAGATCCATGCGGGGCACCACCTCGACACCGATCTCCGGCGGCGGATGCAGGTGGTGTTCCAGGATCCCTACGGGTCGTTCAACCCGCGTTGGAAGGTCGAGCGGCTGGTGGCCGAACCCTTCCACCTGATGCAGACGCGGCCCCGCGACATGCGAAGCAAGGTCGCCGCCGCGCTCGCCGACGTCGGCATCGAGGCGGCGGCGATGGACCGCTACATCCACGAGTTTTCCGGCGGCCAGCGCCAGCGCATCGCGATCGCGCGCGCGCTGATCACCAACCCCGAGCTGATCGTGCTGGACGAGGCGGTCTCGGCGCTCGACGTGCGCGTGCGTGCCCAGATCCTCGATCTGCTGGCCAGCCTGCAGGCCGAGCATGGGCTCGCCTATCTGTTCATCAGCCACGATCTGTCGGTCGTGCGCGCCAGCACCGACCGTGTTCTGGTGATGAAAGCGGGCCGGATCGTCGAACAGGGGCCGACCGAAACGGTCTTCACGGCGCCCGATCACCCCTATACCCGAAGCTTGATCGCGGCGACGCCGCGCATTCCCGCCGATTGGCAAGGAGGCCCTGATGCTTGAGAACCTCTGGTACGACCAGACGAAAATGTATGTGAACGGGACATGGGTCTGGCCGCTGCATTACCGCCAATTGCCGCTCGAAGACCCTTCGACCGGTGATCAGATCGGCACCATCGCGCGCGGCGAGGCGCAGGACATCGACGCCGCGGTCGCCGCCGCCCGGGGCGCGCTGGACGGCGACTGGGGGCGGTTGACGGCCGCCGAGCGCGGCCGGATCCTCACCCGGATCGGCCAGCTCGTTCAGGAGCGCACCGAGGACCTCGCCGCCATCGAGGCAAGCGATGTCGGCAAGCCGTTGACCCAGGCGCGGGCCGACGCCATCGCGCTGGCGCGCTACATGGAGTTCTACGGCGGCGCGGCGGACAAGGTGATGGGCGAGACCATTCCCTACCTCGACGGCTACACCGTCTTTACGCTGCGTGAACCGCAGGGCGTGACCGGCCATATCATCCCCTGGAACTACCCGATGCAGATCATCGGCCGCTCGGTCGGCGCGGCGCTGGCGATGGGCAATGCCTGTGTGCTGAAACCGGCGGAGGAAGCCTGCCTGACCGCGCTCGCCTTCGCCGCCCTCGCCGAGGAGGCGGGGCTTCCGAAGGGGGCGCTCAATGTGGTGCCGGGTTTGGGCGAAGAAGCCGGCGCGCCACTGGCCGCCCATCCCGGCGTCAACCACATCTCCTTCACCGGATCGGTTCCGGTGGGTCGGCTGGTGCAGAAAGCGGCGGCGGACAACGTGGTGCCGGTGACGCTGGAGCTTGGCGGCAAGTCTCCTCAGGTGGTGTTCGACGATGCCGATCTCGACGCGGCGCTGCCGTTCCTCGTCGGCGCCTGCATCCAGAACGCAGGCCAGACCTGCTCGGCCGCAAGCCGGGTGCTGATCCAGCGGGGCGTCTACGACAGGCTCGTCGCCCGCATGGCGGACAGCTATAACGGCATGGTCTCAGCCCCCGCGCTGGCGGATGCCAATCTCGGGCCACTGATCTCGGCGAAACAGAAAGCCATCGTCGAAGGCTATCTCGCCAAGGGCAAAAACCTGCGCGTTGCCGGACAGGGCAGCGTGGCGGCAGACGTTCCGAAAGGCGGCCATTACGTGCCCGCGACGCTGTTTGCCGAGGTGCCGCCGGACCACCCGCTGGCTCAGGAGGAGATTTTCGGCCCGGTCCAGGTGGCAATTCCCTTCGACACCGAGGACGAGGCGGTCGCCATCGCCAACGGGACGGGCTTCGGCCTTGTCGCCAGTGTCTGGACCGAAAACGGCGCACGGCAGATGCGGATGGCGAAACGGCTCGCCGCCGGCCAGGTCTTCGTCAACAACTACGGCGCCGGCGGCGGGGTCGAATTGCCGTTCGGAGGCGTCGGTCTGTCGGGGCACGGCCGCGAAAAGGGGTTCGAGGCGCTTTACGGGTTTTCCAGCCTGAAGACGGTGGCAACGAAATACGGCTGACGTTTCGGCTCACTGGATCCCGCCCGCCCTTTTTCTTGGCCAAAATGTTCCGGGGGTCGCCGTTGTCGCGCCATTGATCCGAGCGACAATGGCGACGGGCAGAGCCCCGGCCTTCCCCCCTCCACCCGCACTGGAACCGCCATGATGCACCGCCTCTCCAACCGCGATGCCCGCCGCCTCTGGCTCGCCCAGACCCTGTTGACGACGGGTCCGCGCGATCCGCTGGAGATCGTGCAAGGGCTCGGCTTCGTTCAGATCGACACGATCCGCAACGTGGTCCGCGCGCAGGATCATATCCTGTGGAGCCGGGCGGGTGCGCGCTACCGCGAAGAGGGCGTCTGGACGCATCTGAAATCCCGTGCGCTCTTCGAGCACTTCACCCATGACGCCTCGCTGATCCCGGTCGAGACCCTGCCCTATTGGTCACGCCGGTTTCACCATCTCGGCGCGCGGACAGCCAAATCCGACTGGTTCCGGTCCGGGCTCGGGCAAGCGGAGATCCGGGCGATCCGTGCAAGGATCGAGGCGGAGGGGCCCTTGTCGACGCATGCGTTCGACACCAAGCACGAGGGGCCGAAGGAGATGTGGGATCGGCCGCCGCACAAAAAGGCGCTCGACCAGATGTGGTATGCGGGTGAGCTTGCGACGGCGCACCGCGAAAAATTCGTGAAATTCTATGATCTGGGCGATCGGGTGTTTGCGGGCGGATGCCACAGCGGCAAACCGGAGCGCGAACAGACCGACTGGCTGCACGCCCGCGCCATGTTGCACCTCGGCATCGCCACGCCTTCGGAACTCATGAAGTTCTGGGGGGCGACCGGCCCGGCGCAGGTGAAGGCCTGGGTCGAGCGGGCCGATCTGCGGCCGGTCGAAGTGGAGGCGGCGGACGGACGGATCTATGCCGCGCAGGCCCTGCCCGACATCGCCGCCCGGCTCGCCGCCGCCCCGGAACCTGGCGCCCGGGTGCGGCTCGTGAACCCGTTCGACCCCGCGGTGCGTGAGCGCGACCGTTTGCAGCGGCTGTTCGGCTTCGCCTATCGCAACGAGATGTTCGTGCCGAAGGCGCAGCGGATCTTCGGCTACTACGTCTACCCGCTGCTTGAGGGCCTGCGGTTCATCGGCCGGATCGAGCTGAAGGCGGACCGCAAGGCCGGTGTGCTTTGGGTGGCGGGGTATTGGCCGGAACCGGGGCTGCGTCCGTCGCGCGCCCGCGCCCGCCGGATCGAAGCGGAGCTTGACCGGTTCCGCCGCTTCGCCGGGCTCGAGCGCACGGACTGGGACGAGGCTTGCCCCCGGCCTTGACGAGGTGCAGGCTCTCCCAAAAAGGGGCGACGGCTAAAAAGGAGAGGGCAATGAGACTGAAAGGCAAGACGGCGATCGTGACCGGGGGCGGCTCGGGCTTCGGCGCCGGGATCGCGCGCAAGTTTGCCGCCGAAGGCGCACAGGTGATGGTGGCCGATCTCAACGAGGCGGCCGCAAAGGCCGTGGCCGAGGAGATCGGCGGGATGGAAGTGCCGGTCAACGTCGCCGACGGCGGCCAGGTGCGGTCGATGGCGCATGCGGCCAGGGAGGCGTTCGGACGCATCGACATCCTCGTCAACAACGCTGGCGTCACCCACCTGCCGGGGCCGATGGAAAGCATCTCGGAGGAGGAGTTCGACCGGGTGCTCGCGGTCAACGTGAAGGCCGTTTATCTCGCCGCGCGCGAGATCGTGCCGCTGATGAAGGCGGCGGGCACCGGCGCGGTGCTCAACGTCGCCTCGACGGCGGCGGTCTCGCCCCGCGCGGGCCTCACCTGGTACAACGCCTCGAAGGGCTGGCTGCTGACGGCCACCAAGTCGATGGCCGTGGAGCTGGCACCAGCCGGCGTTCGGGTGAACGCGATCCTGCCAGTGGCGGGCGAGACCCCGCTTTTGCAGAGTTTCATGGGAGAAGACACGCCTCAGATCCGGGCGAAGTTTCTCGCGACGATCCCGCTGGGGCGGTTCTCGACGCCGGAGGACATGGGCAACGCCGCCTGCTTTTTGTGTTCGGACGAGGCGAGCATGATTACCGGCGCGGCGCTGGAAGTGGACGGTGGACGCTGTATCTGAGGGCGGGTGTTGGGGCGCCGGCCCGGCGTGCCCCGCCACGACGTATTTTTGGGATCAAAGAAGGACAAGTCGATGAAACCGGGCGCGTCGAACCTGATAACGGATGTGGCGGGGTTGCGGGTTGGCAACGCCGAGGATCACGCGGTGAAGACCGGCGCGACGGTCCTGGTCGGGGACGCGCCTTTCGTCGCCGCGGTGCATGTGATGGGCGGCGCGCCGGGGACGCGCGAGACCGACCTGTTGGCCCCGGACAAGCTTGTTCAGGAGGCAAATGCGTTGGTCCTGTCGGGGGGCTCCGCACTTGGGTTGGATGCGGGCTCGGGTGTCGCGGATGCGTTGCGCGCGGCCCGGATCGGCTTTGACGTCCGGGGTCAGATCGTGCCCATCGTGCCGGGGGCCATCCTTCAGGACCTGACAAACGGGGGCGACAAGACTTGGTCCGAGAACCCCTACAAGCGCCTGGGCCGGGCGGCACTCGCCTCTGCGGCACGTGATTTCGCGCTTGGCACCGCCGGTGCCGGGACCGGTGCGACCGTGGCTGATGTGAAGGGCGGTCTCGGATCGGCCTCGCTGGTGCTGGACAATGGCCTGTCCATCGGTGCACTCGCGGCGGTGAATGCCGAGGGAACGGCGATTGGGCCGGACGGCCGTTTCTGGGCGGCCCATTGGGAGATGGACGGCGAGTTTGGTGGGCTCGGGCCGATCACTGAATTCGACCCGGGCGCGATGCCGGTCACCAAGCGCAGCGACCGTCCGGGCAATGCGACCACGATCGCGATTGTCGCCACCGATGCCGCACTCACACAGGCGCAGCTCACCCGGTTGGCCGTGGCCGCTCATGACGGCATGGCCCGGGCGCTCGTGCCCAGCCATTCGCTGTTCGACGGCGATCTGGTCTTTGCCGCCGCTACCGGTGCAAAACCGCTGACCGACCCAATCTTCGACCCGCTCCTGCTCGGTCATGCTGCGGCGACCTGCCTTGCGCGGGCCATCGCGCGCGGGATCCATGCGGCCACGCCGGCCCCGGGCGACCTGCTGCCGACGTGGACGATGCGTTTCGGCGCGATTTGACGCGGATCAAGGCCGCGCGCCGCCTGGGTCCTTAGGCTTCCCGGATATCGACGACGGAGGAGCGTCCCCATGTTTCGCGCGACCATGTTTTCGCTGACCCTGATCGCGGCGGCCAATCCGGGCCTTGCCGACGAGGTGACGGACACGCTGTCTTCAGCGCTCCAGGCCTATGAGGATGGCGATATCGAATATGCCATCGAGGAACTCGACTACGCCCGCCAATTGCTGCAGGAGCTGTCGTCGCAGGCGTTAACGAGCTTCCTGCCGGACCCGCCCGACGGATGGACGCGCGAGATCAGCGAGGAGGGGGTGAACGTGGGCCTCGCCTTTCTCGGTGGCGGTGTCGCGGCGGAAGCGGAATACGGCAAGGATGGCGAGACGTTTTCTGTCGCGATCATGGCCGACAACCCGATGGTCGCGGGTTTTGCGCCGATGGTCGCCAATGCCGGGCTGATGGGGATGAAGATGCACCGGGTCGGGCGCGAGAAGTTTTTCGAGAACGACGATCAGCTGATCGCGTTGATTGATAACCGTATTCTGATCCAGGCCGAAGGGGCGGACCCCGGCGTGATGATTGAAATCCTCGAACGGATCGACTTCAAGGCGCTCGAGGATTTCGGGGGCTGAGCGGCCCGCCAACGTTCCTGGAGCGATGATCGAAGGCCGCCGGTTCTGGACCGGGCACCGCGCGGACAGGTTTCTGCGCGGCCATGCCCAACCCGGAACCCGACGTTCGACCTCCGACCACCTTACTGAAATGGAAAAACAATCCCCGCTCTTCCAGGGACCGGTTTCCTAGGAAACGGGGGTCAGTTTCCTAGGAAACCGGCAGGTGCGAAACCAGCGATCCGCCCAAATTGCATGCGCGCACGGGGCGCAGGGCGCAGGGCGCAGGGCGCAGGAAACGGGCACCCAAGTCTCGCCGGGGGCAATTCGTGACGCAGCGGGCGGGCCGGGATTTCCGTCAGGCGCGCTCGTCCCATCAGCGCACGGCGCCGTGGTCTCGGGTCACGCGCCGGCCGGGTCCCACGGACCCGAGCCGACCGGGAAACGCCGTGGCTACTCGGCTGCCGCCGCGACCGCGTCCGGGGTGAAGCGGAAGGTGTAGGGCGCGCCGGGGCGGGTGACGTTGACCACGGCCCCCTCTGCCCAGTCCGCCGGATCCGCCTTGGCACCGTTCATCAGCATGACCTGACCGTCGGCGGTGTCGAGTGTCACGTTGGTGCCGTTTTCGAAGACGTAGGTCACGGAGCACACCGGTTCGTCGCAGCTGACGGTTTCGGTGCAGGCCCAGCTCGAGACCTCGACATCGTCGCGCAGGAAGCTGCACCGGTTGCCGGTGTTGGCCGGGGCGGCAGGCGCCTCCACCTGAGGGGTCGCGGCTGCAACAACGATGGGCGCGGGCGCGGGCGGCAGGGCAAGGGCCGGATAGGCGGCCTCGGTCATCTCCGCTTCAGAGAAACAGAAGTGCAGCCCGGCCCCCTCGTCGGTCAGACACCCCTGTTCATCCGGCACGGCCACGGCCCCGTCGAGGGTGTAGACCCCGCCCCGGCGGGTGATCACGGTCTCGGTACCGCTCTCCCAGACGAGATCGATCAGGCAACTCATGCCGCCTTCGCCCTCAATTTCGGCGCAATCGGTGCGGCGCGTACAGCCGCCTCGTTCGATCAGCCCCTCGCGGTCGCCGTCCGTCACCCAGGACAGGCATTGGCCAGGCTCGCCGCCGCCCAGCGCGGTGCCGGCCATCCCGACCGGAACGGCGGGCTCGTCGGACCGGGTTTCGGGTGCCGCGGTGGTCTCGGTGGTGGGCGCGGCTGTGGTCTCGGTGGGGATAATTCCGGCGCCGTCGCCGTGGATGCAGATCGTCTCTTCGTCCTCGGTGGTGAGGAAACAGCGCGACGCGCCATCCTCGAGCCGGGTCGCGGTGTGGCCGTTGACGACAAACCGGAGCGCCCCGCCCGCGTCTTCCTCGACAATGGTGATCGTCGAGCCGTTGGCGACAGCGGCCGAGGTGGTCGTCCGGCCGCCGGTCTTGACCGATGTTACCGTGCAGGCGCGCTGGTAATTCCAATCCGGAAAATCGGGATTTCGGTATTCGCACTCCGCGCGCGTCTGGGCGAAGGTGGCTGCGGGCAGGACTGCGCCAAGCAACAGGAGCGGGGCGAAAGCGATAAGGGACGGGCGCACGTGGGAACCTCCGGTTTTGCGGGATATTTGCGCGGGTTCCACCCCGCTTGTCAAATGTCCGCAGACCCGGCAATGGCGGCAACCCGGCCCCGGGCGGGACCCGCATCGGGCCAATCACGGCGAAGTGAATCTGCCAAGGGTTGATCGCGGCACGGAACGCGTACCCGGGTGACACCGGAACGGGGTGTCGCATCGCGCGCCCGGCGTCGGTTTCACGCAACGCAATCAAGGTCGTTGTGCCCGCGTCAAACCCGCGGTGGGGTGTCCTTCAGGCGCACCTCCCCGCAAGATTCCATGAAAACCACGTACGATGCAGGCCAAGGCGGCATCGACGACCATTCGGTCGAGAAAATGGGGCTCTCGGTCGAACCGCCCGACCGCGGGCGTCTGTTTGTGATCTGTGCAGGACGGGGCGCGCGCCTCCCGTTTTTTCTTTGACCCGCCGCAAGACACCGCATAGCAAGGATGGGCCGTCGATCCTGGCGGCACATTCTCGGGGCGGGGTGCAATTCCCCACCGGCGGTGACAGCCCGCGAGCGCCTCGCGTTTCATCCGAAACGCTTGGGTCTGCAGATCCGGTGTAATTCCGGGGCCGACGGTAACAGTCCGGATGAAAGAGAATGGCGAGGCACGCGCGGGCTTTCGGGCACGTGTGGTCTTTCCTGTCTGCCTTCGAGTGCCATTGGAACGCGAAAGGACAGACGCCTTGGCTCTCACGATTTCCCAACCCGCCCGCGCCGCGGGACTGATGGTGGCGGCGGGGGTGATGTTCGCGCTCGTCAACACCGCGCTCCAGGGCGCGACAATGAAGGCGGGCGCCGGCTCGACCACGGTCGCCTTCTGGCAATACCTGATCGCTCTGGTCTTCTTCGCGCCGTGGATCTGGCAGAACCGACGGGCGGTGCTGGCGACGAACCAGCTCGGTCTGCATGTATTCCGAGTGGCTCTCGGCGCCATCGGGGTGCAGCTCTGGGTGATGGGCCTGGCCCAGGTGCCGATCTGGCAGGCCATCGCTCTGATCCTGCTGTCGCCCTTCTTCGTCACGCTAGGCGCGGGGCTCGTGCTCGGGGAAACGGTCACGCCTGCGCGCTGGGGCGCGGTGATCATCGGCATGGTGGGCGGCGCGATCATCCTCGATCCCTGGTCGGACCGGTTCCAGCTTGCGGCCTTGCTGCCGATCGGCGCCGCCGCCTTCTGGGCCGCCTCCTCTGTCGCCACCAAGCACCTCACCCGTGCAGACGGCGCGGCGACGATCACCATCTACCTGCTATTGCTGCTGACCCCGATCAACTTCGCGCTGGCCGTGGGCCCCGGGTTCACGCTGCCTACGGCCGCCATCTGGATGGTGGTCGCGGCCGGAGTGCTGAGCGCGGGGGCGCAATTCGCGCTTGCGCGGGCCTATACCCTGGCGGATGCCGCCTTCCTGCAACCGTTCGACCACCTGAAGCTGCCGTTCAACGTCGCGCTCGGCCTCGTTGTTTTCGGCTTCGCGCCGGCGGGATCTATGTGGATCGGGGCGGCGATCATCATCGCCGCCAGCGTCTGGCTTCTGCAAAAGGAAAGCGCGGGGACACAGCCGGGTTGACTGGCGCCGGGCACGCCACTTGCAGAGCGCGCACCCGGTGATCCGGCCACAACCACGGCCCGGGGTGCGGCCATGTGCAACAGGCCGTGCATCCTGCCCGAGAAATGCCTGCCAGTTCGTTTCCCGGGCGCGGGCGTTGGGGCCGGTTGCCCGCTGGGTGGCATGCGCGGGCGCGCAGCACGGTCCATTCAGGACGCCATCCCGATGTCGATCACGTTGGGGCCGGAGAAGTCGGGGCCGGAAAAAAGGCGCCGGGCCGCGGCCTTGTCGGCGGCGTCGGCGCGCATGCCTTGCACGATCGTCTCGTAGATTTCGGTGTAGACCCCCCACCACGCCGTCGCGAGGCCGGGATGGTCGTCTTCTGGCAGGAATTCGATCAGCATTTCGAGAAATACCGCGCCGAAGACCGGGAACATCTCTTCACGAACCCCGACACGCCGGTGAATCCGGCCGAACTCGAACATCTCCGCACGCAGATCACGCCCGGTCTCGAGGCCTTTCAACATCATCGACATCGCGGCAAAGAGCATCATCTCCTGGCGTTTCGGATCATGGATGAACATTGCCTCGGTCTCGGGAAGCTCCTCGAGCAGGCGCTGGTAAAATCGCTCGGTAAACAGGCACCGGACCGCGCATAAATGATCAATACAGATCGAAACTGTCTCCGCGTTATTCGCCTGCATGGTGTCGCTCCTCCGATTGAACCGCTCGGGGAAACAGTTGCCGATCAACACCTAACAAATAGTTTTCAAGTCGCCGCCGATTTACCTACGGCCCCCTGCCGCACCCCAGAAAAAAGAAGACAATTTTCCGAAGAGTCTTGTGTCGACCACAACGTACACGGGGCGCAGCTTGCCTTGCGGGGACAGTCTTTGCCGACCCGGGAGGCGGTTTGTTGGGCCGCGACAAGACCGGCAGGCCGCCGGTCCATCCTTTTTTGCGCACCCCCGTTTCGTGACTGCTGTTTGGCTCTCCGGTCCCTGTTTTCAGCACGCGACAGATGCCCGAAAGACGTGCCGAACAGAACCGTCAGTCTATGAGCGTTCGTTTTTGGAACTGGCTTCGGACAAGGCCACAGGCAGTACGGATTTTTCGTTTCGGATCGACACTGGGCGCGGTCCATTGCGCGCCAAGGGGAGGTTGGGGCCGCACCCACCGCGACCAGCGGAACTGCCATGAAGACGATCAAATCCACAACCCGGCCCGGGATCCGGTTTCCGACGCGCTCTACGGCAGCCCGAGAAAATACTGACGATTATTCGGTTGCGGGCGGTGACAAGGCGACCGAAATGGACGACCTTTGAGGCCGAGTCTGATTGGACTTCCAACCCAAGGAGGATCTGAGAAATGGGTGTTCTGACCAAGATCGCGGGCGCAACTCTCGCGCTCGGTATCGCGGCGCAAACCGCGGGTGCTGCCGAGCTTAAACTGGCCGACTTCCAGCCGCCGACCCATTTCGTGGTCGATAAGGTCTACGCCCCGTTCACGCAGGCGATCTCGGACGCGACCGGCGGCAATATGACGGTCGAAATCTTCATGGGTGGAGAGCTTGGGCCGGGCCCGGCGGAGCAATACAACCGCGTCGTCGACGGGGTGGCGGACCTCGCCTTCAGCCTGCCCGGCTACACCGCGTCGAACTTCCCCTTAACGCTGCTCACCGAGCTACCGGGCTCGATCGACGCCGAGACCGGCACCGACCGGATTCTCGCCAACATCGACATGTTGTCCGACGAATACCGCCGCGTGGTGCTGGTGGCGCTGTGGAACAACGCGCCGAACCTTTTGTTCATGGCAGAAAAGCCGGTCATCACACTCGAAGACCTCGCCGGGCTCAACATCCGCGTGCCCTCGCGCAACGCCGGTATCGTGGTGCAGGCCTGGGGCGCCAACCCGGTGTCGATGCCCGCGCCCGGGATCTACAACGCGATGCAGACCGGCGTGCTCGACGGCGCGATGATCGACGCCACCACGCTCGGCGCGTTCAAGCTGGCCGAGGTGACCAACTACATCACCACCGGCATGGACAGCACGATCTCGGATTTCTTCATCGTCATGAACCGTGACGTATTCGACGGCCTCGACGACACTGCTCAGGCGGCGATCCTCGAGGCGGGCAAGGCCGCCTCGGTCAACGGCCATGACGCCTGGAACGGCGTGGCCGTCGGGGCGCTCGAGGCGTTTGCGGCCACCGAGGGCAAGCAAGTGATCACCCTGTCCGACGATGAAGCCGCGAAGTTCAACGCCGCGTCGGCCGCGGCCGTGGAGCAGATCCTGACCGACGCCGAAGCCGGGGGGATGCCCGCGCGCGCCTTCGTGGAGGCCCTGCTGGCCGAATGAACGGCACCCGCGCCTTGTCGATTGGGGCCTGGTCGACCTTGTTCGGCCAGGCGACGCGCGTCCTCGCGGCGCTCGCGGGGGTGATCCTGGTCTTCATGGTCGGGCTGATCGCCTTCGGCGTAATCATGCGCTACGTCGTCGGCCAGCCGATCCTCGGGATCAACGAGATCGTGCAGCTCGCCGCCGTCGCCCTGGCGATGCTGGCGCTGCCCTACACCACTCATGTCCGCGGTCATGTGCGCGCCGACATCTTCGACCGGCCGCTTGGCCCCAAGGGCCGTTTCGCGGGCGATCTCCTGACCCGGGCGCTCTCGATCGTCACGCTCTGGGTGCTTGTCGGCCGGGCCTGGGACAAAGCCCTCGACGCGATCGAATTCGGCGACGAGACCAACATGCTCGGCCTGCCGATCTGGCCGGTCTATGGCTTCGTCGCCGTCGCCGTCGCCCTCACGCTCGTGGTTCTGGCCTTGCAGTTGCTTGGCATTCTTTTCAGCGGGAAAGCCGTGGATGACTGACCTCGCTTTCGGCTTGCTCGGCTTCGTCGGATTGTTCTCGCTGATGATCCTGCGCACGCCGGTGGCCTTCGCGATGCTGATGACCGGCTTCTTCGGCATCTGGATGCTCGACGGGCTGCGGCGCGCGGGGGCGGTGCTGTTGACCGAGACCTATTCGTCGGTGGCGAACTATTCGCTGGTGGTGGTGCCGATGTTCGTCCTGCTCGGCAATATCGCCTCGGAAGCCGGCTTCTCGCGCGGGCTCTACGACGCCGCGCACGCCTGGGTCGGGCGGATGCGCGGCGGCCTCGCCACCGCCTCGGTGATCGGCTGCGCCGCCTTCTCGGCGGTCTCCGGCTCCTCCGTCGCCACCGCCGTGACCATCGGCCGGGTGGCGCTGCCGGAGATGAAACGTCTCGGCTACGGTCCCGCGCTTTCGACCGGCGCGATCGCGGCGGGCGGCACGCTGGGTTTCCTGATCCCGCCCTCCACCGGCTTCGTGATCTACGCGATCCTGACCGAGGAATCGATCGGCCGGCTGTTCATGGCCGGGATCCTGCCGGGCATTCTGATGCTGTCGCTGTTCGCCGCGGCGATCTGGCTGGTGACCCTGCGCTATCCGGACGCGGGGCCGCGCGGCGAGTACGTGCCCGTTGCCGAGCGCTTCCGCTTGCTCGCGCGCGCCCTGCCGCTGCTCGCGGTCATCGTGCTGTCGATCGGCGGCATCTATCTCGGTGTCTTCACGCCGGTGGAAGCCTCCGGCATCGGCGCCGGGCTGATCCTCGTCTTCGCGCTGGCCGGCCGCGTGCTGGATCTTGCCGGGCTGCGCCGGGCGGTGATGGAAACGGTGCGCACCTCGGCGATGCTCTACATGATCGTGATCGGCGCCAACGTGCTGAACCCCTTCCTCGCGCTCACCGGCGTGCCCGACGGCCTGGGCGCAGGCCTCGCGGCCCTGGGTCTTGGCCCCTACGGCACCTTGCTGGTGATCCTGCTCAGCTACGTCGTGCTCGGCATGTTCCTCGACGGGCTGGCGATGCTGGTCATTACCGTGCCGATCTACTTCCCGGTCGTCACCGCGCTCGGGTTCGACCCGATCTGGTTCGGCGTGGTCGCGGTGATCGTGATCGAGATGGGCATGATCACCCCGCCGGTGGGCTTGAACGTCTTCGTCGTGCGCAACGTGGCCGAGGGCGTGGCGCTCAGCACCGTGTTCCGGGGCATGTTGCCGTTTCTCGTCGCGATGGTCGTGTGCCTCGCCCTGATCGTCGCCTTCCCGCAGATTGCACTGATAATTCCAAACTCGATGTACAATTAGCGAATTGCCGGCGTGACCCCGAGCCGTCATGGCGCGGGACGCGACGACCGGCCGACGACAGAAAGGACACAACGAAACGCATGGAACCGGACCCGCAGGCAGACCGCACCACGCCCCGGCGCGACGCGCTCGTGGCGATGCTCGCCACGACGATGGTGGTTGCCTGCATCCTGTGGAATCTCGACGCACCGATCCGGCTGGGCTTCGCTGTCATGACGCAGCAATACATGGCCTTCCAGCTCGGCCTGGCGCTCACGCTCACCTTCGTCCGCTTCGGGTGGCGGGGTGGCGACAAGCCCGGGATCGGCTTTCTCGACGGGCTTATCGCCCTCGTCGCCTTCGCCACGCTGATGTATGCGGCCTGGGATTTCGCCTGGCTGCTCAAGGAACAATCCTACCGCCCCTGGCAGATCACGGTGATTGGCACGGTGGTGGTGCTGGCGGTGATGGAAGGCATCCGGCGGCGCGCGGGCTGGATGCTGTTCATCATCGTCTCGCTTTTCCTTGTCTACGCGCTGTTCGCCGACAAGGTGCCGGGCCGTCTGATCGGCAAGGCGCTCACCCCGGAACGGCTGGTGCAATACGTGGGCTTCGACCCGAACGCGGTTTTCTCGACGCCGCTTGCCGTGGGCACGATCATCGTTTTGCTCTTCGTCTTCTTCGGCCAGCTCCTGTTCGCCGCCGGCGGTGGCAATTTCTTCACCGATCTCGCGATGGCGCTCACCGGCCGGTCGCGCGGGGGGGCCGCCAAGATCTCGGTGGTCGGCTCGGCGCTGTTCGGCTCGATCTCGGGCAGCGCGGTGTCGAATGTGGTGACCACCGGGGTCGTCACCATCCCGCTGATGCAGCGCGGCGGGTATACCAAGCGCGACGCGGGTGCGATCGAGGCGGTGGCCTCGACCGGCGGTCAGCTCACGCCGCCGATCATGGGTGCGGCCGCCTTCCTGATGGCGGAGTTCCTCGACATCTCCTATTTCACCGTCGCCGGCGCAGCGCTGCTGCCGGCGGCACTCTACTACCTCTCGGTGTTCACACAGGTGGACCTCATCGCCGGACGGGACGTGGTGACCTCTGCCGAGACCGACATCCTGCCGGCCAGCGCGGTCTTGCGCGAAGGCTGGCATTTCGCGGTACCCTTCGGTCTGCTGCTTGGCGGGCTGTTCTGGTGGCGGCTCGACCCCGAACAGGCCGCGCTGCTCGCGTCTGCGGCCATCGTTGTCGTCAGCCTTCTGCGCGGCTACCGCGGCAAGCGCCTCAGCCTCGCCACGCTGGGTCGGGTGTTTGTCGATACCGGCGAGAGCATGGTCAACCTGATCCTGGTCGTTGCCGCGGCGGGCTTCGTGATCGGCGTGCTCAACATCACCGGGCTCGGCTTTGCGCTCACCCTCGTGCTCGTCGACACGGTGGGCGCCAATCCCGTGGCCTTGCTGATCGTCTCGGCCCTGATCTGCATCGTGCTCGGCATGGGAATGCCGACCTCGGGCGTCTACGTGCTGCTCGCGGCCCTTGTGGCCCCCTCGCTGGTGCAGGCGGGCATCTCGCCGCTCGCCGCCAACCTGTTCATCCTCTACTTCGGGATGATGTCGATGATCACCCCGCCGGTGGCGCTCGCCGCCTTCGCCGCGGCGACGATCACCGAAGACGACCCGCTCAGGACCGGGATCGCCGCGATGCGGGTCGGCTGGGCCGCCTTCATCATACCGTTCCTGTTCGTCGCGACGCCGGAGCTGCTGATGCAGGGCGACTGGCCCGCCATTGCGCTGGCGCTCGGACTCTCGGGCGTGGGCGTGATGGCGATCACCGCCGGGATCGTCGGCTTCTGGGGCCGCCGCCTTGGTCCCGCCCTGCGGCTGGCCTTCGTCGTCAGCGGCAGCCTCGCCCTGCCGCTCGGGTTCCTGGGCGATGCCCGTATCCTCAACATCCTCGCCGCGCTCGCCGCTGTCGGGCTGAGCCTGACCTTGCGCAAATCCGCAACCACAGAAACCAAAACAGGGAGACCAGACCCATGACCAGACTGATCCACAGCTTTGCCGGCGCCGCGCTCGCCGCGAGCCTTGCCACCGCCGCTGCCGCCCAGGTGGTCACCGTCGCCTCGGGCGCGCAGGGCTCGCTTGCCTATAACACCGGCCAGGCCGTCGCCAAGGTGGCCAACGAGGCGGGCATCACCGCCCGCACCCAGCCGCTGGTGGGATATCTGCCGCTGGTGCATTCCGGCGAGATCGACTTCGGCTTTTCCTCCGGCGTCGAGGCCGGCTACGCCCTCGAAGGCACCGGCAACTACGACCGGGCGCACCCGAACATCCAGCTCGTCGGCACGATGTTCAACCTCACCACCGGCATCATGGCGCCCTGCGATCTCGGGCTCACCTCGGTGGCCGAGCTCAAGGCGCAGGCCGGCGATCTCCGGATCGCGTCCGAGTACACCTCCTCGACCATCATCCCGTTCTACATCATGGGCGCGCTCGCCAACGGCGGCATGAGCTATGACGACTTCCGGCAGGTGCCGGTGGCGAGCTTCGTGGCCGGGATGCAGGCGCTCGGCGACGGGCTGGTCGACGTTGCGCTGGTCTCGCTCAATGCCGGGGCCGGTCAGCAGGCGGCGGTCAAGCTCAAGGACCGGGGGGGCCTGTGCTACATCTCGCTCGATGGCAGCGACGCGGGCGTGGCGGGACTTAGGACCTTCATGCCCTCCGCCAGCGTCACCGCACGCGACCAGAACGAGAAGCTCAACGGGTTGCAGAGCTACGGCGCCAACCTGATTTCGATCCCCTGGGTGCTGATCACCAACGGTGACGTGTCGGACGCGTTGGTCTACGACCTCACGAAAGCCCTGGCAGAGAACAAGCCGGCGCTCGGCGAGAGCTTCGGCATGTTCAACGGGTTCAATCCCGAGATCATGGCACCGGCCTCGGTGGTGTCCTACCACGCAGGCGCGCAGGCGTATTTTGACGAAGCCGGTATCGCCCACGGCGAGTGACCCGACCCGCCCGGGCGGTATGGCTGCCCGGGCGTCCCGCAAAAAGGAGAGACGCGCGATGACGACCAAACTCACGGCCGCCGACGGCCATTCATTCGAGGCCTGGGTTGAGCCCGCCCAGGGGACGCGCCGCGGCGGGCTCGTGATCGTGTAGGAGATCTTCGGGGTTACCGTTCAGCTCAAGGGCGTGGCGAAGCGCTACGCGGCGCTTGGCTACGAGGTGGCGATCCCGGCGCTGTTCGACCGGCAGAAGCCCGGCACGGTTGTCGCGTTCGACACGCCCGGCGAGGGCCGCGAGCTGATGCTCTCGGCAGATCTCGATGCCAACATCGCGGACATCGACGCCGCCCGCGCGGCGCTGGCAGCGCGGGGCGGCAAGGTGGGGGTGATCGGCTTTTGCTGGGGCGGCGGGCTCGCGGTACGGGCTGCGCAGATGCTGGACGTCGCCTGCGCGGTGTCGTTCTACGGCACCCGGTTGGCGCAGTACCTCGACCGACCGCTGAAGGTGCCCGTACAGGGCCATTTCGGCACTACCGACGAGCACACACCGCCCGCGCTCGTGGCCGAGGCCCAAGCATATCTCGGCGACGTCTTCGAGGTCTTCAGCTACGACGCGGGCCACGCCTTCGCCAACGACGCCCGCCCGGCTCATGTGGTGCAGGCGGCCGAGACGGCACACGCGCGCGCGCAAGCTTTCCTCGAAGCGCATATCAGCTGACGGCTGCGCGCGTGGGCGGGCAGGCCCGCATATGAGGTGTCCGCAAACCTGCATCGGGGGGTCGGGACGGAGCGCAATGTGCGTGTCGCTCAGGCTTGGGAGACCGCCCGCAAGTTTGCCTGCCCGCCAAGAAAAACCGGGCGCAGGGTAGCCCCGCGCCCGGTTTGAAACTCCGATCGTCCGATCACTCCGGGATCAGGCTTCGATGACCTTGGCTTCGATGTCTTTCGACGAGGCAATCTCGATCCGGCGCGGCTTCAGCGCTTCGGGCACTTCGCGCACGAGGTCGACATGCAGCAGGCCGGTCTCGTGACTGGCACCGGTCACCTTGACGTGTTCGGCCAGCTGGAAGCGGCGCTCGAAGGCGCGGGTGGCGATGCCGCGGTGCAGATACTTGCGGTCGGTCTCGTCAGCGGCCTTGCGGGCCGAGATCACGACCGAGTTTTCCTTCACCTCGACGCCGAGTTCGGCGTCGGTGAACCCCGCGACGGCGATGGTGATCCGCCAGGCGTCTTCGCCGGTTTTCTCGATGTTGTAAGGCGGGTAGGTTTCGCGGTTCACGTCCTTTTCAAGAACCCGGTCCATCATCTCGGCGAGCTGGTCGAAGCCGACGGTGGCACGGTAGAGCGGCGAAAGGTCGAAATTGCGCATGGGTTATCCTCCATTGAGCGACAACTGTGTTGGAGCCCTCCCACAGGGACGGGCGGTGGCCGGACCCGGCATGCGGCGTCCGTCTCACTCACGTAGGAGAGATTTTCCGCCCGTCAAGGGCACCGGCCATGCGGGGGGCGGACGGAGGAATTTCGCGCCCGTTCCCTCCGTTTCGCGCGCCCCCGGACCGATGCGGCGCGGTGTGAGGTCGCGTTTCGGGAACACGCCCCCGCCGGTCGCGAAGGCGTGGCGCAGGGTGTCGACGGCTGCGGGCAGGTCCATGCCGAACGCCCGGCCCTCGCCGCCCGAGGAGACAAGCGAGACGACGCGGGCGGGCGAGACCGAAAGATCGAACACCGGCGCACCAGAGGAGCCGTGGGTGACGGCGCAATCCAGCGCGACGAGGCCCGGGGCACGGCCGAGCACCGAACAGGCCGCCTGGCGCGACGGCGCCTCGGCCCGTCCGGCACCGTAGGACACCACACTCACCCGGGCTCCCGCGTCCGGCGCCGCGGCGACCCGGAAGGGTGCGGCGGTGGCGGCGGGGATCGGCCGGTCAAGCTCGACCAACGCCACATCTGCGGCGATGTTTTCGGCCGTCAGACCTCCTGCGCGGTGGTAGTCCGGGTGGATCACCGCGCGCGCCACACCTGCCTCCGCCACCGCCGCGCCGTCGCTCAACCCGGCCCGGAAGCGCAGGGACCGGACATCGCCGCGGACGCGGGCCGGTTCGAGGCAATGGGCGGCGGTAAGCACCCGGTTGGGCGCGATGAGCACGCCCGTACAGAAGCCGCCAGAGCCGAGATCGAGCCGACCCACGCCTTCCCAGCCAAGCAGATCGTGGCGCAGAGTGAGCCTGTCGAGCACGGCTGGGCCGGCCGCTGCCGGGCTCGCGAGCAAACAGAGGATCAGGAGCGCGGCGAGGGGATGCATCGGCCCGGGGAATGTCAGGGGCGGACGAATTTGGCACCGGTCGCGGCAACGGATTCGGCCCTCTCGAGCACCACCGCAGGGGCCTCGGGCCGCGTGAACACCCCGTCGCCCGCTTCGAGCAGCGCCTGCATCTCGGCGAGCGGAATTTCGAGAGCGGTGCCGAGCGACACTTTCTGATCGCCCACCTCGCCCTTGGCGGACACGACGGAAATGATCCGCGGCGCCCCGTCGGACAGATCGAAGACCGGCGCGCCGGAGGACCCGAAATCGACATCGCAGTCGAGCACAAGGGTGCCTTCGACCCGGCCCAGCACATTGCAGGTATCCTGCATCGAGGGCACCTCGGCGCGGTCGTGGGCATAGGACACCACACCCACCTGCCGCGACAGGAATCTGCGCTTGCCGGTCTCGTACGGAAGGATGGAGGTGTTGCGGATCGGCCGGTCGAGTTCGATCAACGCGAGGTCCAGCGACCGTTGCGTGCCGTCTTCGACATAGCCGGGATGCACCACGAGACGCCGCGCGCCGCGATAGGCCGCCGCACGACCGCCGCGCCAACCGGCCAGGAATTCGATTTCGTCGGGGCGCGCAAGGACGCCGGTCGCCTGATCGTAGAGGCAATGGCCGGCGGTCAACACCAGGTCTTCGGCGATCAACGACCCGGTGCAGAAACTGCGTGACCCGATGTTCAGCCGGCCGACCCCTTCCCAGCCACGGCTTTGATCAGCGGTGACGAGGCTCTTGAGATCGGACCCGCCGGCAATCGTCGGCAGGACGGCGGCGAGAAATGCCGCAAGTATGGCGATTGGTTTGATCATGCCCGGCCCCGCGCTGTGATGGGTCTGCCTAGCAGGGGGTTTGGGCAAGAATGTGGCGGATGGGGTGCGATTGGCCCTTTGGTGGCACGGGCGCGTCCTCGAGTTTCGGCGGGCGGGAACCAGCGGACGTGAACGATAAGTTAACGCCGGGAGGGGTCTAGGCCTATGATAAATAGAGACTACCCTCAATCCACAGGGGACCAGTTTCCTAGGAAACTGGGCGGAGCGAAGTGGTTGTGCGCACCTGCCCACGCAGCGGCGGGCCAACCGGTGAAACCGGCGGGCCGTTGAACGTACGGCCCGGGTCGGTGGCCCCACCCCATCCGGCGGCCGTTAACCCAGCTTGGCGGGCTTCGGTCCGCCCGTCGCCCAGTCGAGCAGCTCGACCGTGTGCACCACCGGCAGATCCGTCGCCGACCCGATCTGCACCATGCAACCGATATTGCCGGCGGCGATCAGCTCAGGGGTCTTCGCCTCCAGCGTCTCGACCTTGCGCGCCTTGAGCTCCGCGGAAATCTCGGGCTGCATCAGGTTGTAGGTACCCGCTGACCCGCAGCACAGATGCGGATCAGCCGGCTCGACCACCTCGAAACCAGCGCGCCGCAGCAATGCTTTCGGCGCGTCCGTGATCTTCTGGCCGTGCTGGAGCGAACAGGCGGCGTGGTAGGCCACCCGCAATCCCATGTCGGCCTCGGGAAGACCGAGCGCGTCGAGGTATTCGGTGACGTCCTTCGCCAGCCCCGAGACCTTGGCCGCGTCGGCGGCGAGCGGGTCACCCCGGAACATGTGGCCGTAATCCTTGACCGTCGTGCCGCAGCCGGAGGTATTGATGATGATCGCATCGAGCCCCTCGCCCAGCACCTCGCCCATGAAAGCCCGGATGTTGCGCGCGGCGCTCTCATGGGCGTCGGCCTCGCGTCCCATGTGATGGGTAAGCGCCCCGCAGCACCCCATGCCCTGCGGCACCACCACCTCGACGCCAAGGCGGGTGAGCAGCCGGATCGTGGCATCGTTGATGTCGGTATCGAGCGCCTTCTGGGCACAGCCTGTCATCAACGCGACCCGGGCCTTGCGCGCGGGCACGGCGAAGGTCTGGGGCCGGTCGTTCGGGCTCGGCGTCGGCAGACGCGCCGGGGCCATGTCGAGCATCGCGCGCAACCGCGCGTCCGGCATCAGCCGCTTGAAGGGCCGGCCGAGGTGCGCGAGCCGGAGCGACAGCCGGAACCGGCCGGGATGGGGGATCACCAGCGCAAGAACCCGGCGCAGGAGCCGGTCCATCAGCGGGCGGCGATGGGTTTGCTCGATATAGGCCCGGGCCTGATCGACAAGGTGCATGTAATGCACGCCCGAGGGACAAGTGGTCATGCAGGCGAGGCAGGAGAGGCAGCGGTCGATATGGGTCACCGTGCGCGCATCCGCCGGGCGGCCGGACTCCAGCATGTCCTTGATCAGGTAAATCCGGCCGCGCGGGCTGTCGAGCTCATCGCCCAGCACCTGATAGGTCGGGCAGGTGGCGGTGCACATGCCGCAATGCACGCAGCTGCGCAGGATCTCGTTGGCGCGTTCTATCCGCGGGTCTTCGAGCTGTTCGGGGGTGAAGAAGGTCTGCATCTCACACCCCCATAAGGCCGGGATTGAGCACACCCCGGGGATCGAATTTCTGCTTCAAAGCGCGCGTCAAAGCGGTGACTGGGGCCGATTGAGGTTGGAAAACATCAATTGAGCTGCGTACCTCCGGCGCGCCGCGCACCAGGGTCGCGTGGCCGCCGACCGCTGCCAGTGCGGCTCTCACTGTCGCCGCGCCTGCGTCTTGCGCGGTGGTTTCAAGCTCCAGCCAGGCAAGCCCGCCCCCCCAGTCGAAAATCCCGCGATGCGACAGCCCGGCGGCCTCCAGCGCGGCCGCAAACCCGGGCGCGTCGGTCGGCTTCAGAGAGACCCGCCACACCGGCCTGTCGCTCCCGGCAAAGGGCGCGACATCACGGACATCGGCCCAGAGCGCCGCGCTGGCCGCAGCGTCGATCCGCTCCCAACCTGCGAAACCGTCCTCCAGAAGCGCCCCGGCACGGTGGTCGACCATGCCCTGGAGGCCTTCGATGCGCACCAGCGTGGTGCCGCCGTCGAAGCCGAGATGGGCCGCACCGGTGACATCGTAGGGCGAGCCGAGGGCGCGCGCGAGCGCGGACACGCCCTGTTCGAGCGCCAGCCCCCGGACGATCAGCGTTGCTTCCGTTTCGGGCACCGCCTGGACCTTGAGGCTCAGCTCGGTGATCACGCCCAACGTCCCCCAACTCCCCGCGAGAAGTTTGACCAGATCGTAGCCGGTGACATTCTTCATCACCCGGCCCCCGTTTTTCAGCACCCGCCCTGCCCCATCGACGAAGCGCATGCCGAGCGCGTGGTCGCGCGCTGCGCCCGCCTGGATCCGGCGGGGCCCCGAGACATTGGCAGCCACGACACCACCGATGGTGGGCACACCTTCGGTGCCCAACAGGACCCGGTGATCCATCGGCTCAAAGGCCAGCCGCTGCCCCTCGCCCGCGAGCAGCGTTGTGACCTCGGCCAGCGGCGTACCGGCCCCGACCACGAGGGTGAGCGCGGCCGGCTCGTAGAGTTCCACGCCGGTGATCGCGACCTTCAGGAGATCGCCCGCAGTCGGCCGGCCGATATCCCGCGTCCCGCCGCCCCGCACTCTCAACGGCCCTTGGGCCCCGGCAATTGCCTCGGCCAGCGCGCTCTCGGTTGTGACTGTCATCTTTTTCTTGGTCCAAATACTCCGGGTGGGTGTCGATGTTGCGCCATTGTCCGAGTGACAATGGCGACGGGTCCGACCCTCCCGGTTCTAGCCTCTCCGACCCGCGCTCGCGTCGAGCGGGAACACCTTCGCCGGGTTCAACCCCCAGTCTGGGTCGAACACGTCCTTCACCTGCATCTGGATCTCCAGGTCGGCCTCTGCATATTGCGACGGCATGATGTCGCGCTTTTCGACCCCGACGCCGTGCTCGCCGGTCAGGCAGCCGCCGACCGCGACGCAGAGCTTGAGGATTTCCGCACCCAGCGCTTCGGTCTTTTCGAGATCGCCGGGCTTGTTGGCGTCGTAGAGGATGAGCGGGTGCATGTTGCCGTCGCCGGCGTGAAAGACGTTGCCCACCTGCAAGCCGACCTCCGCGCCCATCTCACCGATCCGGCGCAGCACCTCGGGCAGGCGGCTCACGGGAATGGTGCCGTCGAGGCACATGTAGTCGTTGATCTGGCCCATCGCACCGAAGGCGGTCTTGCGGCCTTGCCAGATGCGCGCGGCCTCCGCCGCCGAGCCGCTTTCGCGGATCTCCACCGGGTTGTGTCGCTTCGCAATCTTGACGATCCGGCCCAGCTGGTCGTCGATCTCCGCGTCCGACCCTTCAACCTCGACGATGAGCAGCGCTTCGCAATCGGGGTAGTTCGCCCCGACATGCGCATCGGCCGCCTTTATGACCAGCCGGTCCATGTATTCGATCGCGACCGGCAGGATACCGGATTTGATGATGTCGGAGACGCAGGCGCCGGCCACTTCGGCGCTGTTGTAGCCGATCAGCACCGGCCGGGCCCCTTCGGGCTTGGCGAGGATGCGCAAGGTGGCCTCGGTGACCACGCCGAGCTGGCCTTCGGACCCGCAAACGAGGCCAAGCAGGTCGAGCCCGCCGGCGTCGAGATGGGCACCGCCGATCTCGACCACTTCACCATCAGCCATGACCATGGTCACGCCCATCAGGTTGTTGGTGGTGACGCCGTATTTCAGGCAATGCGCGCCGCCCGAGTTCATCGCGATATTGCCGGCAATCGCGCAGGCGAGCTGCGACGAGGGGTCGGGGGCGTAGAAAAACCCGTCCTGCTCGACGGCGCCGGTAACGGAGAGGTTGGTGCGGCCCGCCTCGACCCGGATGAAGCGGTTGTCGTAGTCGGTTTCCAGCACCCGGTTCATCCGGGCGACGCCGAGCAGCACCGCGTCCGCCGTCGGCAACGCGCCGCCGGCGAGCGAGGTGCCGGCGCCGCGCGGCACCACCGGCACGCCTTCCTCGTGGCAGATCTTCATGACCGCCGCGACTTGCTCCGTCGAGGCGGGCAGGACCGCGCAGAGTGGCGGACAGCGGTAAGCGGAGAGCCCGTCGCATTCATAGGCGCGCAGCTCGATAGGGTCATCGATCACCCCGCGCGGGCCGAGTGCAGCGCGCAGGCGGGCGGCGATGCGGGGCTTGTTCGCCAGCACGCCCGCATCGGGCTGGGGCATCTGCATGGCCGGTTCTCCTCCCTTGGATCACGCCATTTGAGCGTGTCGGGGAGTTCGGCGCAAGAGCCGCGTGGCCGCACGGAACGCAAGAGCCCCGCGGAACCGACGATCCCGCGGGGCTGTATACTTCATGCCGTCTCAGGGCGTGGTTGGCATATGGCCAACAGCCCCTCGGTCAATCGTCGGGTCAGCCGTTCGGGATGATGACGATCTCGACGCGCCGATTCTGCGCCCGGCCCTCGGGCGTAAGGTTCGAGGCGACCGGCTGATCCTCGCCGCGGCCGATCGACGTCACCCGGTAGGCGGCAACCTGCTGGTTCAGCAGCACCCGGGTGACCGAGGCCGCGCGCTGACGCGAGAGGTTGAGGTTGTAGCTGGCCGCGCCCTGGTTGTCGGTGTGGCCGATCACCTGGACGTTGCTGTCGGCATATTTGTTCAAGTGCCTCGCGAGCACGCGCAGGTCGGCCCGGATCGACGGGTTGAGCTTGGCGCTGTCGGTGGCGAAGAGGATGTCTTGCGGCATGGTCACGACCAGCGACGACCCGGTGTTGGTGACACCGATGCGGCTGTCACCGAAATCGGCGCGCAATTCGCCAGCCTGCTTGTCGAGCGATTGGCCGATGGCCCCGCCGACGAGCGCGCCGCCGACCGCGCCGACGGCGGCGCCGGCCGGCCGACCCGACAGAAGACCGCCGAGGACACCGCCGGCAAGCGCACCGGTGGCGGCGCCGGTGTTCTGGCGCGGCCCGGTGTCGGTGCAGGCGGCGAGAGTGAGGACCGCGGCGAGTGGCAGGACGAAGGCGGATTTCAGTAGGCGCATGATGGTTCTCCCGGGGGTGCGCGTTGTGGCGCTGAGCTTCTGGCAGGTTCTGCGCGCCATCCTAACGGTTTTTGCGGCAGAAACCAGCGGCGTGAGCGCGCAAGCTCCTGTTTTCGCGGGAAGCCGCCGGTGGGCTCAGGCGGCGCCTACGCCTTCGCGCGCCGCTTCCCAGGCCAGCAGGGCGCGTTTCACGGGAAGGCCCCAGTGGTAGCCGCCAAGCTCGCCGGATTTGCGCAACGCCCGGTGACAGGGAATGATCCAGCCGACCGGGTTGCGGCCCACCGCCGTGCCGACCGCGCGCATCGCTTTCGGACGGCCGATGGCCCCGGCGATCTCGGAATAGGTGGTGACATGGCCGGTGGGAACCCGGATCAGCGCCTCCCAGACCTTGATCTGGAAGGGCGCACCGATCATGTGCAGCCTTGCTTCGCCCTTCTGGCCGAACATCGCCTCGACCTCCGGTTTGAGCGCCATCGGGTCTTCGACGAAATCCGCCTTGGGCCAACGGGTGCGCAGGTCGTCCATTGCCGCCTCGGCGCCGATTTCCCCGGCGAGCGCAAGGCCGCAGATGCCGCGGTCGGTCGCCATCACCAGGGCGAGGTCGAAGGGACTGTCGAACCAGCCCCAGCGGATCGTGAGCCCTTCACCGGCACGGGCGTATTCGCCGGGGCTCATCGCCTCCCAGCGCAGGAACAGATCGTGCAGACGGCCGCTGCCGGAAAGCCCCACGGCGTCGGCCGTCTCCAAGGTGGTGAACCTGCGCGCGAGCAGGTCTTTGGCGTGGTCGAGGGCGAGGAACTGCTGGTAGCGCTTGGGGCTCACGCCCACCCATGTCGAGAAGACCCGCTGGAAATGGGCCGGGCTCATGCGCACGGCGCCTGCGATCTGCTCGAGCGACATCGCGGGGCCGGCTTCGTCGATCACGTCGATGGCGCGGCGGATCACCTGGTAATGGTAGTGGCCTTGCGCGGTGGTCGGATCCTGGGCGGTCATGGTTTTCTCCTTCGCCTTGGAGATTAGGGGCCCGGGCACAGGCCGGCGACCCGATTCCTGCGGGTTTTGACTGCGCGGGGCCAAGCCGCTTCAAAGCGGCTTGAAAAGCGGTTTCGAAACCGCTTTTACCGCCGCGCCTCGACAGCGCCGATGGCGGCTGCGACCGCCGCCTCGATACTGAGCTCGGAGGTGTCGATCACCACCGCGTCCTCGGCGGGCTTCAAGGGGGCTGCGGCCCGGGCGCTGTCGCGTTCGTCGCGGGCCTTGACGTCTTCGAGCACGGTGTCCAGATCGGTCACATGCCCGCGCGCGACCAGTTCGCGAAACCGGCGCTCGGCCCGGACCGGCGCGCTTGCGGTGACGAAGAGTTTGGCCTGCGCGTCGGGGCAGATCACCGTGCCGATGTCGCGCCCGTCGAGCACCGCCCCACCCGCGCGCGCCGCGAAGGCCCGCTGGAAATCGACCAGCGCCGCGCGCACCTCCGGCTCGACCGCCACCCGGCTCGCGGCCTGGGCGACCTCGGGGGTACGCAGCCCCTCGGCCGAAAGGTCATCGGCCGTGAGCGCCCGGGCCGCCGCCACCGGGTTCTCCCCCTGGAGCACTTTCGCACCGACGACGCGGTACAGCAGTCCGGTGTCGAGATGGGCGAAGCCGAAATGCGCGGCGACCGCTTTCGAGACCGTCCCCTTGCCCGCCGCCGCCGGACCGTCGATTGCCACAGTGAACGTCATGTCTTCTCCCCGGGGCCAAAGGCCGTTTCGAATGCCCGGGCCGAGACCACGAACAGCACCACGGTGATCGCAAAGCGCAGGGCCTGGGCTTTCGAGATGGTGAAGCGGCTCGCTGCCTGCGCCATCTCGACCGTCGCGCTGCGATGATAAAGGATCGCCGCAATTTGCGCATTCTCCAACATGTCGAAGGCGAAATAGAACAGCGGCGTTAGACCGAGGGCAAGCGCCAGCACCAGGCTCCACCGCTGCGCGAGCAGGTAGGCCGAGACCGCGATCGTGCCGGTCAGCGAGATCGCAAACAGGGTGTCGAGCGTCCGGTGCGCCCCGAGGTAGAGCGCCCGCGCCTCGTCGCCGAGCACATCGTTGTAGACCACGACATAGTCGTGGGAATAGCCGGAGATCAGCACGTCGAACACGTCGAGCCCGCCGCTGGCCTCTTTCAGGTCCGGGATCGTCCAGACCCGCATCAGCACCAACGTGACCACGGCGACCGCCAAGAGGGTCAAGAACAGGATGCGGCCCGGTGTCAGCATGAGCGTCGCCGGGAAGGCTTGCAAAGAGGTCTGGCACCGATCCTGCGCCGACAAACCGGGGGCTGCGCCCGCGCGAAAGGCCGGTCGCGCGCCGGCGAGACGTGGCGCCGCAGCCCGACCATGGTGGTCGCGCGCAATCGCCGGGCGGCGATCGGCGCGCAATCGGGGCACGTATTTCCTGGTGTCATCGAGAGCGGGCGCCCCGGCATCACGTCCTCCCCAGCGCCGCCCTGCGTTCGGCAAAAGCAACGGCGACCAATGCCTCCAGCGGGGCCGCGTCGAAATCCGCGGCCGACAACTTGACGTGGCGCAGCGCCGCGCCGGTTCCTTCGAGGATCCCCTCCGGATCGTCGAGCGAGACCCCGCGATAGAAGCCGAGGTTGACCCGGCGGGAATGGGCAGCGATGTAAGCGGCGCCCTCGCTGTTCTTGCGCGGCCCGACCCCGTAGCTCATGCTGCGGTAGCCGGGATAGGCCACCGTGACAGCAGCGGGCGCGGTCCGTCTGACAAGATCGTCAAGCTTGCCCGCGGTCGCGGCGAGCGTCCGCGGCAGTTCCCCGAACACCTCCGCCCAACCGTCAGGCCGGATCACCGGTTTGCCCTTTCGATCCGGGCGCCAAGCCCCGCCATCAGTGGCTCAAAGCCGGGGAAGCTGGTGGCGATCGGCGCGCCGTCGTCGATGCTGACGGGTTCGCGCGCGGCGAGACCCGCGACCATGAAACTCATCGCGATCCGATGGTCGAGCCGGGCGGCCGCGGTGCCGCCACCGGGCATGCCGCCGGGCCCCATGCCGTGAACGAAGAAGAAATCCTCGCCCTCCTCGATGGTCACTCCGTTGGCCTCGAGCCCGCGGGCCATCGCGTCGATCCGGTCGCTTTCCTTCACCCGAAGTTCCTTTACGCCGACCATCTCGGTCTTGCCGGTGGCGAAAGCGGCCACGACCGAGAGCACCGGGTACTCGTCGATCATGCTGGCGGCGCGGTCGGGCGGAACGCGAATGCCTTTCATGTCGGGCGAAAACCGCGCGCGCAGGTCGGCCACGGGCTCGCCGCCTTCTTCGCGCGGGTTCTCGTAGGCGAGGTCCGCGCCCATCTGGCGCAGGGTGTCGAACAGCCCGGCCCGGGTCGGGTTGAGGCCGATGTTGGGCACCAGCACGTCAGACCCCTCGGTGATGAGTGCAGCGCAGACCGGGAAGGCCGCCGACGACGGGTCGCGCGGTACGGCGATCGATTGCGGTTTCAGCTCCGGCTGGCCGGTGAGTGTGATGACACGGCCCTCGTCCGTGTCCGCGACGGTGATCTCGGCGCCGAAGCCCGCGAGCATCCGCTCGGTGTGGTCGCGGGTGGCCTCCTTCTCGATCACCACCGTCTGGCCCGGCGCGTTCAGGCCGGCAAGCAGGACGGCGGATTTGACCTGGGCCGAGGGCATCGGCGTGGCATAGCGCACCGGCACAGGGTCGGCCGCACCGACGATGGTCATCGGCAGGCGGCCGCCGGAGCGCCCGTGGGCGGTGGCGCCGAACAGCGCGATCGGATCGGTGATCCGGGCCATCGGGCGGGACCGGAGCGAAGCGTCGCCGGTGAAGGTGGCGGTGATCGGGCTGGTGGCCATGGCCCCGATGATGAGGCGCACGCCGGTCCCGGCATTGCCGCAGTCGATCACGTCCTCGGGTTCGGCGAATCCGCCGACACCAACACCGTGGATGCGCCACTCGCCCTCGCCCAGCCGCTCGACTTCTGCGCCGAAAGCGCGCATCGCCTGCGCCGTGCCGAGCACGTCTTCGCCTTCGAGCAAGCCGGTGACACATGTCTCGCCGACGCTGAGCGCGCCGAGGATCACCGCGCGATGGCTGATCGACTTGTCGCCGGGCACAGATGCGACGCCTTTCAGCGGGCCCGCGCGCCGGGACGTCATCGGGATGGGGCTGCCGTGGCCGGACATGCGGTCTCCTCGTTTAGGTCAAAGGGTGATACCGCAGGGCGTTTGTGTGGTCCATGGGTTTGAACGCTCGCGAGGGGCGCCAGACCCCAGCGATTCCATTGCGGCGCGGCGCCATTTTTTCTAGGCAAATGCAGCTTTCCAGTTTCCTAGGAAACCGGGGACGGTTTCCTAGGAAACTGGTCACTTCGGAAGCCCGTTTTTCCTTTCCTCTCCAGTAACTTAAGGTACAGTCCGTTGTTGGGCATCGGCTAAGTCGCGACAATACCGCCGACGGCCCCGCCAGCATCTGTCTCGCCGTCCACACGCCCGGCAAAGCCGGGTCACACCCCGACATCCTGACCGCCCGGATGCACCGGGCAAAGAAAAGCCGGGCCCCCGAAGGAGCCCGGCCCGAAGCTTGCTGTGGAGACGATCAGCCGAAGATGTCGGAGGTGATACCGGCGTACCAGCCCAGCGATTCCTCGTAGGTCGCCTTGCGCAGGGCGGCGTCTTCACCAACCTGGCTGATGAAGCTGCCCACCGAGGCGATCTTCTCACCGTTCGATTCGTAGGAGGCCCCCACCTTCACGCCGTCGTCGACGCCGAGCAGCGACCAGCAGGTGTTGGAATACTTGGCCGGGAACACGCGGCTGCCGGTCAGTTCGCCGCGGATCGCCATCGCCGCAACCTTCGCCTGCGAATTGGCCGAGAAGCCCGACTTCGGCATGTCGCCCTGGGCCGAGGCATCGCCGAGCACGTGGATGTTCTCGTCAATCTTCGACTTCATGTCGTCGGGCATCACTGGCGCCCAGTTGCCCTCGGTCACACCGGCGATCCCGGCGATCTTGCCAGCCATCTGGCCGGGGATGACGTTGACCACGTCGGCCTGGATCATCTCGCCGTCGAGATCGACTTCCATCGTTTCCGGCATCACCGTGATGTTCTCGGTGCCGAAATCCGGGCCGACCCATTCGATCATCCCGGCGTAGTGCCGGTTCCAGCCGTCCTGGAACAGGCCCTGCTTGGAAAACTTCGGTTTCGGATCGAGCACCATGATCTTGGCGGTCGGATTGATCTTGGTCATCAGGTGGGCGACCATCGATACCCGCTCGTAGGGCCCCGGCGGGCAACGATAGGGGTTCGGCGGCGCGATCATCACGAAGGTCCCGCCTTCCGGCATCGCTTCGAGCTGCTCCTTCAGGAGCGTGGTCTGCGGACCGGCCTTGTAGGCATGCGGCATGATCTGGTCATGCTCGGCCTCGACCCAGCCATTGACCGACCCCTCGACGAAATCGATCCCCGGCGACAGCACGAGCTTGTCGTAGGACAGCGTGTCGCCGCTGGCGAGCGTCACAGTCTTGGCATCGCGGTCGACCCCGGTGGCCATGTCGGTAACCACGGTCACGCCAGTCTGGGCGAGGGTCTCGTAGCCATGCTGGAGGCTGTCGAAGGTGCGGAAATCGCCGAGGTAGAGGTTGGAGAAATAGCAGGTCGTGTAGACCGGATTGGCCTCGACAAGGGTGACGTCGATCGCACCTTCGCTGTCCTTTGCGATGTAGCGCGCGCAGGTCGCGCCGCCGGTGCCGCCGCCGATCACCACCACCTTCGGTTTCGCCTGTGCGAGCGCCGGCGTGGCCAGCGCAGCGCCGGTGGCGAGACTGGTCCCGATAAACGTCCGTCTGTTGAGTTTCATTTTGGCTTCCTCCCTTTCAGCAAAATTGCGCGGACAGCCAAGACCACCCCCGCATCTGTGTTCTGCATTCTAATCGAGCGTGGCGTAGTAGGCCGCAAGCGCCGCAATTTCTTCGTCGTTGAGGCGCCCCGCCATCATCTGCATCACCGGATGCGGACGCAGTTCCTGCTTGTACGCATGCATGGCGACGACGAAATCCTCCTCGGGCCAGGACACGATCGAGGGAATACCCTCGTCCGAGCCATCCGCCTGGTGACAGGTCGTGCATTCCGACGACAGGTATTCGCCGAATTCCGCGTCGCCGATAATCTCCAGAACCTCCGGCGGCACGTGGACCGCACTCGAAAGCGCGGTCGGCTCTGCTTCGGGGATGTTCTGCGGGTCGTCCGAGTAGCCCCTCAGATAGGCGAGCACACCGAATCGTTCTTCGTCGTCCTTGAGCCCCTTGAAGCTCATCCGGGTGCCGGACACGAGCGCGCGCGGGTTGGTGATATAGGCATCGAGCGTTTCCAGCGTCCAGGTGAGGCCATCAGCGCTCATCCGCTGCATGCCCTTGGAGTATTTGAAGTCGTCATGCGCGCCGGCACCGCGGCCGAAGATGCCGTTGAGGATCGGGCCGATCCGGTGGCGAGCCTCCTCCCCGACCTGGTGGCATTTCGAGCATTCCTTCTTGAACACCTTCGCGCCGATTTCCGGGTCACCGATTTCGGCGGCCGTGGCCGGGGTGGCGAAGGGCGCGGCGGCGAAGACGGCGGCGCAGACGGCGGCGCAGATCGTTTTACGGGCCATCGGCATCATCTCTTCCTCCGTATACGGGTCGTCGTGGCACATACGCGGTGGTCTGCGGCCGGGGGCACAAGCCCGAGCTTCGGCTGAAGCCGATTTCGCATCTAAGTCCTCCCTGACGTCTCTTGTAATATTGTGTCCCAAACCATATCGAGATCTTTCCATTTCGAGCAAGTCAAATATGCGAATTCTTGAATATTCTCTTATTCGAATTTGTATTCTTGTGTGGAACTCACAAATATTACAGAGAGATAGCCGTATCCGGATTTAATCTCGCATCACCACTTGGGCTTCAAATCTCGCCCCGCAGCCGCGCAAACAGGGCAACCGGACGATTCTCCACGCGGCGCCTCAGAGCCTGTGAAAGGTCAGATAATGCGCGCGCCGTCCCTCGCGGATCGCCTTCTGTTCGTAGCGCGTCGAGATCCAATCGTCCCAAGGGGTCCGCCAATCCCGGGGCCCCTCGGCGGCCCAAACGAAGCCTGCGCGCGGCACTTCCTCCAGGGCCTGGCGGACGTAGTCGGGAATGTCGGTGGCGATACGCAATTGCGCGCCCGGTTTCATCGCCCGCACCAACGGCTCGAGGTATTCGGGCGTCACGAACCGGCGTCGATGGTGGCGTTTTTTCGGCCAGGGATCGGGGTAGAGCACGAAGACTTTGTCGAGGCTCTCTTCGGGCAGAACGTCGAACAGGTCGCGCACGTCGCCAGGGTGGATGCGGACATTGTCCACCTGGGCCGCGCGCAGCTTCCCCAGCAGCATAGCGACGCCGTTGATGTAAGGCTCGCAGCCGATGATCCCCACCTCCGGGTTGCTAGCGGCCTGGTGGACCATGTGTTCGCCGCCACCAAACCCGACTTCGAGCCAGACCGGACGGGTGCCGAACAGGGCTGCGAGATCGAGGGGATTGCGCTCGGGGTTGGCCTGCCAATCCACGGCGCCGGGGCTGAACCCCGCGAGATCCGCGTCGAGATAGCCCTGCTGGCTCGGGCGCAGGTGCTTGCCTTTAAGGCGGCCGTAGAAGTTGCGCCAGGGGGCGCCGTTTGGAGGACGGTCTTCGGTCATGCGCGCCTTCTGACCGCCCTGCCCTGCCTCGTCAAGCGGGGGCAGGATCGGACACCGTGCACCGGGCAGCGTTGGCTCGGGTCCAGCCCTTGGGCTCCGACGCAGGGCACAATGGGCGACGCGCGCGATGCACGCCCCGATCGGCGGTCAGTGAAACAGGTTGGCCAAATCCAACTCGGACCGGACGATCTCGCGGATGCCCGCGAAGGGCGTGCCCGCGACGGTCTTGCGCACGATCCTCTCCGCCTCGTCGAAATCGTCGACGGCAAAGCCGAAGTTCACTTCGCCCCGGCCAAGCTCGGCACCTTCCCATTCGCCCACATGGGCCGAGAGCAACGCGTCCTCGATCAGTTCGATGGCCTCATTGCGGAAGTTGAGCGCCCGGTCGGTCTCGTCCCACCGCGGCAGCCCGGGCCTGGGCACGACAACGGAAATGCCCGGGATGTTGTCGATATCGTAGTAGATCTCGATGCTCTTGAAGACCATGGCGCACCTCCTGAGAACGGCAATGGGAGCGCCCGCGTGGCGCCCCATTGTTCACTCTCGGAGGAAAATCAGCCGGAAATCGGGCAATTGTACGAAGATCACACGGCGTTCTTGAGCGCCTCGGCCAGGTCCGTCTTCTCCCAGGAAAACCCGCCCTCCACATCCGGCGATCGACCGAAGTGCCCGTAGGCGGCGGTGCGCTGGTAGATCGGCCGGTTGAGCCCGAGATGGGTGCGGATACCGCGCGGGGTGAGATCCATGAGCGCGCCCACCGCTTTTTCGATCGCCGCCTCGTGGACCTTTCCGGTACCGTGGGTGTCGGCATAGATCGACAGCGGCCGGGCGACGCCGATGGCATAGGACAGCTGCAAGGTGCAGCGCTCCGCGAGCCCGGCGGCGACGACGTTCTTGGCGAGATAGCGCGCGGCATAGGCGGCCGAGCGGTCCACCTTGGTCGGATCCTTGCCCGAAAAGGCGCCGCCGCCATGCGGCGCGGCGCCGCCGTAAGTATCGACAATGATCTTGCGCCCGGTGAGGCCTGCGTCGCCGTCCGGGCCGCCGATCACGAAAGCCCCGGTCGGGTTCACGTGCCAGACGGTCTCTTTCGTCAGCCAGCCGTCGGGCAGAATCTCTTCGATATAGGGTGCGACGACGACACGCACGTCGTCGGAGGTCATCGCCGCGTCGAGATGCTGGGTCGAAAGCACCACTTGGCTCACGCCGACCGGCTTGCCATCTTCGTAGCGCAGCGACAGCTGGCTCTTGGCGTCCGGCCCGAGGTGCGGCTCGGCACCCGATTTGCGCACCTCGGCGAGGCGGCGCAGGATCGCGTGGGCATAGAGGATCGGCGCCGGCATCAGCTCGGGCGTCTCGTTCACGGCATAGCCGAACATGATCCCCTGGTCGCCCGCGCCCTCTTCCTTGCCGTCCGCCGCATCCACGCCCTGTGCGATGTGCTCGGACTGGCCGTGCAGAAGGTTGGTGACCTCGACATTGCGCCAGTCGAACCCGTCCTGTTCGTAGCCGATGTCCTTGATGCAGTCGCGCACGATCGTGTCGACGCGATCCTTCATGGCCAGCACCCTGGCCTCGGTCGACATCTTGACCTCGCCAGCGACAACAACGCGGTTGGTCGTGGCGAGGGTCTCGCAGGCCACCCGGGCTTCGGGCTCCTCGGAAAGAAAGGCGTCGAGGACGGCGTCGGAAATCCGGTCGCAAACCTTGTCGGGATGCCCCTCGGAGACCGATTCCGAGGTGAAGATGTAGTTCTGTCGGGTCATATAAAGTGCTCCATTAATACATAGCCGTCACGCCAGGAAGCCGTTGTGACGGTGCAGATCGACCCCGGGTATCCGCCGGTCGCGCCCGGGTCAACCGGTTTCGCGTGGACGCATTGCCGCAAGCCCCGCGAGCGCGGCGAAGATCGCCAGCGTCAGCGGAAGGTCGCCAAGGCGGGCATAGATCGTGGGTGCGCGCGCACCCGGCAGGTCGGCGTCGAGATGGCCGGCCGTATTGAGCGGCAGGCCGGCCGTCACCCGTCCGCGCGCATCAATCACCGCACTGACGCCGGTATTGGCGGCCCGCACCACCGGCAGGCCGAACTCGATGGCGCGAAAGCGGGCCTGGACCAGATGCTGGTAGGGGCCCGAGAAAGCGCCGAACCAGGCGTCATTGGTAAGCTGCAAGATCCAGTCGGCCCGGCCCGGGGCGGCCCGCAGGTCGCGCGCGAAGATCGCCTCGTAGCAGATCAGCGGCAGGGCGGTGCCGAGGGCATCGGGGAGTTCGAGAAGTTGGGCCCCCGGTCCCCGGGAATAGCCGTAGCCGTCGCGGGCGGCGAGCCCGTTGATCCCGAAGCGGCCGAGCAGGTCGCCGAGCGGGGTATACTCGCCGAAGGGCACGATATGGTGCTTGTCGTAGAGGGCTTCGGGGGCGCCGTCGGGGCCGAAGAGCACGAGCGAATTGTAGCCGCGGGCACCGTCAAGGCGGCGGATACCGGCAATCGCCCGCGCGGGCGCGGCGGCTTCGGCGATCTCGGCCTGGAGCCGGGGGTATTCGCCCAGCAGCGTCGGCACGGCGGTCTCGGGCCAGATCACCAGCTCCGGCGGCGCACCCTCCGGCGCGGTCCGGGTGAGCGCCAGCGACCGGTCGTAGAAGGTACCGATCCAATCGGGATCCCATTTGAGATGCTGGGGGGCGTTGGGCTGGACGAGCCGCAGACGCACGGGCTCTTCGTCCTCCGCGATGTCTCCCTGGCCCGCAAGCCAGCCAAGGCCGAAGGTCAGCGCCAGCCCGGCCGCGCCAGCGGCCACCGCGGCCGCGCAGCGGCCGCCCCCCCAAATGCCATGCAGGCGCGCGATCAGCGCGCCGCCCGCGAAGCTGGCCACCGAGAGGCCAAAAGCCCCGAAGATCGTCGCAAGCCCGGCCACGGGCGTGCCGACCCAGGAAAGCCCCGGTCCACCCCAGGGAAACCCGGTCCACAGCTGCGCGCGCGCCAGCTCCATCGCCCCCAGCGCCGCCGCGAAAGCGAGCCAGCCGAACCGGTCCCGGCGCGGGCCCGGCGGCGCCAGCCACTGCGCGGCGCCAAAGCCCGCGCCCCAGAACAGCGCCATGCCGCCGGCCATGAAAAACCAGGCGAAGGGCGCCATCCAGCCGTGTTTCGCGACGTCGACCAGGAAGGGCTGGACGATCCAGACCAGGGTGAGGCCGAAATACCCAAGCCCCACCGCCCAGCCGGTGAGCGCCGCCCGTTTGAGCGACGGCGCCGCGCCGAGCAGCGCGAAGGCCAGGGCGAGGCCCGCGAGCGTCGCGGGCCAGAGGTTGAACGGCGCCTGTCCGAAACCGGCGATGAGCCCGGCGAGGCCCCCGGCCGCAAGCGCCCGCCCGGGCCGGCGTTCGACCCAGTCGGGCAGGCGCGCCCGGGCGGCCGGGCCGCCGGCGCCGCCGGGGGTGTGGTCAGCCGGCATCCGCCCCGGCCGTGGGCAGGCGTACGCGCAAACGCTTGATCCGCCGCGGGTCGGCATCGACCACTTCGAACTCGCAGCCGCTCGGGTGGTCGATCACCTCGCCGCGCGCCGGCACGTGTCCGGCATAGAGGAAAACGACGCCGCCCAGGGTGTCGATCTCTTCGTCATCCTCGTCGTAGCCGCGCAGTTTCAACCCGGCTTCGGCCTCGAACTCCTCGAGCGGCGCGCGCGCTTCGGCCAGGTAGCTGCCCGGCTTCTCCAGCGCCCAGAGCGCGCCCTCCTCGAGATCGTGCTCGTCCTCGATCTCACCGATCACCTGTTCGATCAGGTCCTCGATGGTCACCAGCCCGTCGACCCCGCCATATTCGTCGATCACCAGCGCCATGTGGGTGCGTTCGGTCTGCATCTTCTGAAGCAGCACGCCGATCGGCATCGAGGGCGGCGCGAACAGGAGCGGGCGCACGAGGTTTTCGAGGTCGAAATCCTTGCTCTTGTCGCCGTTGAACCCGTGCTGCAGTGCGACGTCTTTCAGGTGCACCAGGCCCACCGGGCTGTCGAGCGTGCCGTGAAACACCGGCAGACGGCTGAGGCCGGATGAGCGGAACACCTCGACCAGGTCGTCCTTGGAAATATCCTCGGAAACCGAGACAATCTCTGCCTTGGGCAGCATCACGTCCTCGACGCGCATCCGGCGCAGGTTCAACATCCCTGGCGCCGGGATCGCGGCGAACTCGCCCGAAAGCGCCGCGACCGGCACCGCCTCCGCGTCGCCATCTGTCGGGCTCAGCGCGCCGATCAATCGGCCGAATATCCCGGTCGGCCTACTCTCACTTTCCTCCTGCGCGCCGAGCGCTGCGCCAGGGGAACCTTCGCTCGTGTCTCCCATCTGTCCTTCCAGTGGTGTCTTTTCAGGGGTGGGCACGTGACGCACCCGATTACCCATATGGGTCGGCAATGCCCAACTTGCCAAGTATTTCCACCTCGAGCGCTTCCATAAGCCCTGCATCTTTGTCGTCGATGTGGTCATAACCCAACAAATGTAGGGTTCCGTGCACGAGAAGATGACGGACGTGGTCGGCAAACGGCGTGCCGGCCGCCTCGGCTTCGCGCGCGCAGGTCTCCCAGGCGATGGCGATGTCGCCGAGCTCGAGGTCCCGTGGCGGCAACGGGTCGCCGCCGGGCGCGGTGGCGCCGCGTTCCTCGGAAGGCCAGGACAGCACGTTCGTCGGGGTCGGCTTGCCCCGGAAATCGGCATTCAGCTCGGCGATGCGGGCGTCATCGCAGGCCAGCAGGCTGACCTGCGCCCCGACGATGCCGAGGCGCTCCAGAACCGCCCCGCAGGCCCGCTCCGCCAGCGCCGCCAGTCCCGCCGCCGTCCAGCGGTCGTCTTCGATGACGAGATCAACGTTCATGTTCTTTGGTCCGGAAATACCTCGGGCCCTCTCGGCGG
>Ga0209121_10000533_pt1 | contig 40413 bp, 43 predicted proteins | sample Cruoilmetagenom3_FD_187292 | JGI IMG/M metagenome (GOLD analysis project Ga0209121, IMG submission 187292) | Oil polluted marine microbial communities from Coal Oil Point, Santa Barbara, California, USA - Sample 3 (SPAdes) (version 2) | ecosystem: Environmental > Aquatic > Marine > Oil seeps ... | reverse complement strand
AACTGCATCATCATAACGAAGTATTTGTAGGCTGTTTGATCCCAATACTCTTTTGGTACTTTAGATTCCAAAACACGGACAAACTCATGAAAGCCATCTGCGCGAGATTTTAAAAAATAGAAATGAGAAAGAATTTCAATTTTCCGATGCAGACTTTCAATTTCTTGATAGTCCTTGGAGCCAATTTCGATCCGAATTCTTCGAGGGAAACGGCCTGCACGGTGAAACCTTATACGTGATTTTTCAGTTCCGAAGTGGTTAACATTTGACAGATCGAAAGACTAGGCCATTCAACGAATTGCGTTTGCTGTTGTCTTTCCAAAATCCGATGTTGTAGTGTCCGGCATGATTGCGAAAACAAGCTAACACAGGTATTTTTTATGGCGTCGGACTTTCAGATTGCAGCCCTTTGGATCAGCGGATCACTAAGTTATTTGGAGCAGCTTTGTCTGGTATCGTTTCGCGACGCCGGGCATCACGTAAAGCTTTATACTTACGAAAAAGTAGGCGGCATTCCCGAAGGAATTGAGGTCGCCGACGCGAACGATGTTTTGCCGCAGGAGAATTTTTTACTGCATGCTCGGACGGGTAGTCCTGCGCTCCATTCAGATATATTCCGATACAAATTGCTGGAGCAGCAAGACCGGACAATATGGGCAGACACAGATGCCTACTGCGTGAAGCGGTTCGAGACTCCGAACGGTCATTTCTACGGATGGGAGTCTGACACGCATGTGAACGGCGGGGTTTTGGGGTTACCAAAAGACAGTGATACACTTCGCGAACTGCTTGAGTTTACCGAAGATGAATACGCGATCCCAAGTTGGTATGGGGAGGAATACGAACGGGAGCTCATTGAAAAACGCGAGGCAGGAACACCGGTACATGCGGGTGAGCAGCCTTGGGGCGTTTGGGGACCACATGCGATAACACATTTTTTACATAAAACTGGCGAGATAAAATATGCCCAACCGCGTCACGGGCTCTATCCGTTTTCGTTCAAAGAACGCCGGTTGATGCTAAAACCCGATACTAAAATTAAGAATTATATTAAAAAAGAAACCTACTCTGTGCACTTTTACGGCCGGCGGATGCGGGCAAGGTTAATCGAGCGCGAAAACGGGGTTCCCCATCCCGACAGTCTGATTGGCCAGCTTTTAAAAAAGCACAAAGTTGACCCTTCGGCCGCTCCGCTCAAGCCACGACCACCAGTTGAGCCTAAAGTGACTGAAGTGGATGTTCAGCCAATTCCCGCATCGGCGAAATATGGACGTGGGCAGTTAAATTTGACAGATTTGGCTGATAAATACGGCTCCGATAAAGGCTCGACAAAGCATCGCTACACCGAGCTTTATAATATGCTGTTTCAGCCCTATCGGAACAGAAAAATCAATTTCCTAGAAATGGGACTGCAGATTGGCGGCCCAGAGCATGGTAAAAGTGTTGATCGACAAACAACAGATTTGCCTTCTGTCCGAATGTGGCTTGAATACTTTAACACTGCAAACATTTTCGGATTAGATGTATCAGATTTTTCGTGGTTTGAAGCCGACAGGTTTAAGTTTGTCCGCTGTGATATGGAAAAGCGGGAAAACATTGATGACGCGACATCCACACTCGATGAACTTGACATAATCATTGATGACGCCTCACACGCCTCGCACCATCAGCAAAATGCGTTTTTGTCACTGTTTCCAAAACTTAAGTCGGGTGGCTTGTACATTATTGAAGATCTAAGGTGGCAGCCGAAAGCTTATGAACGCGACAATATTACAAAAACGGCTGACGTTTTTCAGGGATATCTGGCTGACGGAATATTCAATAATGCGGACGCGGAAATCGCAAATGAAATGAACACTCTGCGAGAAGATATTTCAGGCTGTTTTGTGTTTCAGGCCCGATATTTAAAGCGTAGGCGAGATCAGGTAGTTGTAGTGCATAAGCGTTAATATGGTTCAGGTGTACTTATGACAAACGAACGATACTTGGTTTTGAGTACCTTCAAGAACGAGGGCCCGTTTGTTCTTGAGTGGATTGCGTACCATAAATCTATCGGGTTTGACGATTTTCTGATTTACACTAACGACTGTGATGACGGGACAGATAGAATTCTTGATCGGCTGCAAGAGCTTGGTCATGTCCAACATCGAGACAACAAGCACCGCGGACATCAAAGGCCTAGTCCACAGGCGCGCGCATATAGAAAAGCCCTGCGAGAGCCCATCTACACTGAGGTGGACTGGGTTGCGATTATTGATAGCGATGAATTTGTCAATATTCATGTGGGCGAAGGGCGAATTCGGGACTTAACTGACGCGGTTAATGGCGCCAATGCGATTTCCCTGACTTGGCGTTTATTTGGTTGCGCTAACCAAACGAATTACAAACAAGGGTTTCTCACCGAAAAATTCATACGTGCTGCTCCAAAAAACTGCCCACGACCACCGCAGGCGTGGGGACTTAAAACCATTTTTCGTCGTGAAGCGTTTGAAGGCCTCGGGGTGCACCGGCCTCGTACTCCAACAGGTGGTGACTGGGGAAATATACGCTGGGTGAACGGTGGAGGCGTTTCGATGCCGGAATACTATCATACGGGGCATTGGCGCAGTAATCGCAACACTTACAGTTATGAATTGGCTCAAATTAACCATTACGCGACAAGATTTCGAGAATCGTTTCTGGTCAAGCAAGCACGCGGCAGAGCTTTTGGCGGGTTTGATCTTGATTTAGATTATTGGAATAAAATGGATCGTAATGAAAAGCGGGATAAGACCATTTTGCCAAAACTCCCAAATGCACATAAAATTTATGATGAACTGTTGGCCGACAAAATACTATCAGACCTTCATATTGATGCTTGCGAGTGGTATTCTCGGGAAATTGCGAGGCTTCGTGAAGAAACGGCCTCCGCCGATCTTCTAGCAAGCCTCGTTCCAGAAATTGAAGGTGCCACGGAATGAATTTAGGAAATGAACTTGTCGACCTTTCCGAAAACGCTTCAAGATCGGAGTGGAATTCGGCACTGAAAGAGTTTGGCTCAAAGTATGGTTTTTTTGAGCAGCTTGGAAAAGATCATACTGCTCTGTTCGCGCGGGGCGGGTCTACCTTAATTGTGACCTTTGAAAACCTGGACCATGTTTTCGAGCGTAGTGAAACCCGCTTGCCTTGGGGCTTCGATTTTGTGAGATCGCGGGGATGGTCTATCCTTGGATTGATGGCGCATGACTGGACTTGGTATCGCGACGGTGACGTTCATGATTTTTTCGATCGCCTGCGAGACGAAGGGTTTTTCGAAGGGTTTGATCGGGTCGTTTTTTACGGTGCATCTATGGGCGCATATGCAGCATGTGTGTTCTCGTCGGCGTCACCCGGAGCAACCGTCATTGCTATTAGTCCGCAGGCAACACTTGATCGCACTGTTGCGAGTTGGGAGACGCGATACAGAAAAGTTTGGCGACGTAATTTTAACGATAGATACGGGTACGCGCCGGATATGTTGGCTGATGCAGATCAGGTCTATATGTTTTACGATCCGCTCGCTCCGCTGGACGCAATGCATGCCGCTCTCTTTCGGGGCGAGAATATTGTCAAGCTTAGATGTCGATTCCAGGGGCACCGGATCGCTTCCGCTATGCAGGGCATGGGGATATTAAAACCCGTCGTCGAGGGCTGCGTTGATGGTACACTGACATCCGCAGAGTTTTACAAACTGCTGAGAAAACGTCGGGAGTTCCCACGGTATCTAAAAGATTTACTTCTAAGGATAGATGCAATGGATCGTCCGTGGTTGACGGTTTTATATTGCGAATATGTACTCTCAAAAAGGCGCGGTCCAGCATTTCGGAAGCGCTTGAATGCAGCGAAGGCAAAGATTGCCAGCCGCAATCAAAACTCATAGACATTGAATATAAGGTATTTGAGAAATTGGAACCAACCCCAACCAATCTGCCGAACCGCAAACGCCGACGCAAGCACCCGCTAGCTGGGCTTCCGCCCGAAGTCGTTAAAGTTAAGAGGGAACTTAGCAGGGCTCAGAGGTTCGCAGATATTGGCGATTTATTTGGGGAATTACCCCCCGATGAGTTGTTAACTGACTACCAGATAGCCGAAGAAGACTTTGACTTGTTTTCAAGAATTCAGAACAAATACGCAGGTCGATCGGGCAATATAAATCGGTGTTGGAATCGGCTTCAGCTTTATTTGCCAGAATTGATTTCCGGCACATGTTCCAGCGCGTCAGTTCTTGAAATGTCGACAGCACACGGCGGGATGCTCGAAATTCTTCGACATTTTGGTCACGAGGTCTTGGGAAATGACTATGCAAACATGGTCTCGGGAAAGCAAAAGGAAGAACGCGCTATTTTCAGAAGCGTCAACGATGGAGGCTTTAAGCGTCGGACAGATGACTACGGATTGGCAATTGATGAGGGTGATAATGTTGAGTGGCCCTACAAGCCGATAATTTCCGCAATTAACATGCCCATGGCATTATTCGATGCGGGTCATACCCCGTATCCATTTGACGGCAAGGCCTTCGATTATACTATTTGCTTTCAAGCAATCGAGCATTATTGCCACCCAAAAGACTGGATGGTGATTGTTGACGAGTTTTGTCGAATAACGAGGAAGTCCGTCTTTGTCATGCTCAATCCAATGCAAAAAGATCTAGTGGCTGATCCAGAATATAGTGAGCATTTCAACAAATTTCGGCGTGAAATGAGAGATTACAACAAAAACGGGTTCTCTTGTGTTTCGACGCATATTCACTGGGCACAGGTTTTAGGTTTTAAACTAATGGCGACAGGCGAATAGTATGCTAATTCTTCACATCGGTTCGCCAAAAACTGGAACTACGGCACTGCAGTCGTTTCTAAATTTGAACGAGAACGCGTTACGGGAAGCCGGTGTTAACTACATGCGCAGCGCAAGGACGCATATCTCACATAATCCTTTGCCAACCGCGATTACAAAAAACAACGCAGACGAATTGCTTGATGCCATTTTCGCCGAATATGCGAAGTCTCCCGATGACACGCACATCCTTTCGAGCGAAATTCTCTTTCGTATAATTGTCGCACGAAAACTTCGGCGTTCTTTTCCGGAGGAGATGCGTAAGACCACCAAAGTAATATGTTACCTAAGATCACAGGATAGCTATGTAGAGGTGATGTACAAGCAGTTGCTGAAGAATGGTCGGATCGCGGCGGACCGAGGAGCGTTTCTTCAATCAATCCGCCCAAGATTGAACTACACTGGTATCTTGGATGCCTATGCGGAAATATTTGGACAGGCTAACGTAATTGCACGGCCGTTTGCGCGAGAACAACTAGTCAATCGCGATATTGTGGATGATTTTCTACACTTGGCCGACATTGAAAAAACCGATCAATTGCAGGTGACCCAAGCAGTCTCAAACAAAACTCTATCGGTCGAACTTTCAGAAATGCTTTCTAGCGTTGGTCGCCACACCGGATACCCCACTCGAGAGGTTATTCGCGAATTGATCAAGCTTGATATGCCCAATACAATTCGATCCAACGATGTATTTTCGCGATCGCAGAAAGCGGGAATCTTGGCCGCTCTGGAAAATGAAAACCGGCAACTGGTAGAGAGATATTTACCGAACGACGCTAAATTTTTTGGTCTGGGTATCGATAAACAAAGCGCGGCCAGCGCTACAGAGCCCTCAGATAGCGAACTAGAACAAAATCGCGTGGCGGCGACCGATGCGTTGCTCACGGCGCTGAATAATATGCATGTTCGCTCATTGGAGGCCGCGTCAGCCGCTACCGCACCTGTTGCTGAGGTGGATGATTTATCCAGCCAGCCGCCCTCGTGGTATCGGGAAATTTATCCGGGAGGTTCGCAGACCGGATTTTATCATAAGCTGGGAGACTACGCTGCATCGTTTGTTGACCGTGGTCAAAACCAATTGTTGATTACTTTTGACAATTTACACAACGCCGGAAACAAAGACTTTAATCGCGAGCCCTGGGCGCAAAAGTTTTGTGCTGATCGAGGGTGGTCGCACCTTGGTATCTACGCACAGGCGTCAACTTGGTTTCGAGACCAGCCATTAATTGAATTTCTTGAAGGGCTTAAGGAACAAGGGTTTTTCAGGCGATTTGACGCGGTATCCTTGGCCGGGACCTCAATGGGCGGGTTTGCAGCGCTTGCGTTCGCAGGCCTTTCACCGGGCTCAACCGTTGTTGCATTTAGCCCACAGACCACGCTGGACACAAATCTTGTTCCCTGGGAGCATCGTTTTGCCAAGGGAAGAGCTGCGGATTGGTCGTTGAAGTATTCGGACGCGGCTGATCATGTATCCTCCGCTGGCAAAGCGTATATTATTTACGACCCGTTCATGGAGAGCGACAAAAAACATGTGGAACGTCTGTCGGGTGAAAATATCGTATTGCTAAGAGGTTTTGGAATTGGCCATAAATCGGCGCTGCTTTTAAACCGCATGGGGCATCTGAAAACGGTGATGGAGCGCGGTGTATCCAACGAATTATTGCCTGCCAAATTTTACGAATTGATGCGCAGCAGAAAAGATATTTACATGTATCGCATGAATATGGAGGGTTACTTGACCGAGAAAGGGAAACAAACCCTGATCCCTCAATTTCGAGCCGCCTTTATTCGTCGTCGTAAAGCAGCGGCTAAAGGCAAAAAGAAGTAGTTTCCACATAAAATGCAGGGGTGTTATTCACGCTCACCAGTAAAAGTAGTGGCGGAGACGAAGGGATTCGAACCCTCGATACCGTTCCCGGTATACTCCCTTAGCAGGGGAGCGCCTTCGACCACTCGGCCACGTCTCCGAGGCCGTGTTTAGCCTTTTGTGGCAGGATTCCACAAGCGGTTTTTTAAGGTGTTTTTAACGCGCTCTAAATTGGCCGTTCACGCGATGGAATAGGTGGGTAAAAACCGCTACTCCCAGTATCGGGACTACGAGGTTTATCAGTGGTATCGACAGGGGGATCGCCATAAGAAAGCCTGCGAGCCATATCTCCATAAAGTGCTTTTTGCGCAGTTTTGTAGCGGCGGCCATGCCTAGTCTTCTTGCAGCAACCATCTGGAAATACTCGCGCCCGAGTAGGAATCCGTTAACGACCCAGAAGACGACCGGGGCCAGGAGCGTCGAGGCTAAATAGATAATTAACGCCAGCAGGTTTGCGACAAGCATGATGCCCAGAAATTTAGCTGCATCGACGATAATATCGGAAAGCGGTGGATTTTCAGCTGGTGGCAGCGTTGGGTAGTGTTTCGCTTCTACTGCGTCGGCAATGTCCTCGATGAAAAAGCCGATGACGATTGAGGCGACCGGGAACATCAGAAATGCCGACAGTAGGAACGTCGCGATGATGGCGCCGCCGGATAATATTGCGCCTAAGCTTTCAACGTCGCCAAAGAAAGGCAGGGTGATGACGTCCGGGATTGCCCAGCCGATAAGGAAGGAAAATGCGAAAAACGTGGCCGCAAGGAAAGCCACGGTTATGCCGATGGATCGCCAGAAGACCATCTGAAACCGGCGATCCGAGAGCTGCGCGACCGCAAGCTGAAAGTCCTGAAATAGGCTCACTTGTTCACCCATGTGGTTTTTGCGTCAATATCGGGGCGGGGGCGTTCAGGCGGGACGATCCGTTCACTGCCGATGTGGATGAAGCCGGCAACGAACTCGGATTTGGCTAAACCTAGACCATGGCGCAGGAAAGAACGGTCTTGGGCCATCCAACCTGTCAGCCAGTTCGCGCCCCAGCCGCTTGCGAGCGCTGCGTTTAACAGTGATAGACAGACGGCACCTGCGGATAAAATTTGCTCTATCTCGGGAACTTTCGGGGACGGCACCGGCGAGGACACAACCGCGACAACCAGATCGGCGTCTGCAAACTGGCGACGGGCTTTTTCCAGCTTCTCGTCCTCAACATCCAATTGCGGGCCGCGTTTGCTGACGTCTGTCGCCAGACGTTGCAGGGCGTCGCCTTCAAGCACGATAAAACGCCATGGTTCCAGTTTGCCATGATCCGGTGTGCGCGCCGCGGCAGACAAGATCGGGGCCAGTTCTTCGTGGGTTGGCACGGGCGTCGTCAGGGCTTTTGCGGGGCGCGAGCGGCGGGTCAGCAGGAAATCTAGGACCTCGGGGCGTGGATCGGGCATATTGGCTCCAGTTTGTTACAGGTAGGTATTTTTGTTACAGGTAGGTATTTCGGGGGCATGGCTGGGTAAGTCAAGGTTTGTGCCGCCTTAAACGCCACTATACAAATGCCAAAACACACATTAGAAGGCGAGCAAATAGAATTGTTCCGTTAGCGCGTCCGATCCGATCCCCGAATTCCGCGCCCGTGACCCGCATTCCGAGAGAATAAACATGACAGTATTTGAAGGTGTCGTTCCGACGCTGGCGCAAGCATTGACCAAACGTGGTTATGAAAACCTGACACCAGTTCAAATCGCCGTATTGGCGCCGGAGCTAGATGGCGTGGACGCATTGGTTTCGGCACAGACCGGTTCGGGTAAAACCGTCGCGTTCGGACTGGCGATTGCGCCGACGCTTCTGGGTAAGAAGGAAAAGTTGAGCTATGCGGCAGTACCTGCAGCACTGATCATTGCGCCTACACGCGAACTCGCGTTGCAGGTTAAGCGTGAGTTGGAGTGGCTCTACGGCGATGCTGGCGCGCAGATTGCGTCCTGTGTTGGTGGAATGGACATGCGTGCCGAACGTCGTGCACTTGAAGGTGGCGCGCATATTGTTGTCGGAACGCCGGGGCGATTGCGTGACCATATCGAGCGCCGCTCGCTAAATCTGGAGGGGATCAAGGCCGTTGTCCTCGATGAAGCTGACGAGATGTTGGACCTTGGTTTTCGGGATGAACTTGAATTCATTCTGGGTTCCTCGCCGGACGACCGTCGCACGTTGATGTTCTCGGCCACTGTGCCTCGCTCGATCGCTAGTCTCGCTACGCGATATCAGAAAGATGCTGTGCGGGTTGCGGTTACTACCGATCAAAAACAACATTCGGACATTGAATATCGCGGCTTTCTGGTCGCTCCGAACGATCAGGAAAATGCGATTATCAACGTGCTGCGATTTTACGAAGCCAAGAATGCGATCGTTTTTTGCAACACGCGTGCCACCGTCAACCATATGACCGCGCGCTTTAACAACCGCGGCTTTTCTGTGGTCGCCCTGTCCGGCGAGCTGAGCCAGAACGAACGCACCCACGCTCTGCAAGCCATGCGCGATGGTCGTGCGCGGGTTTGTATCGCTACGGACGTAGCCGCGCGCGGGATCGATTTGCCGAATTTGGAGCTGGTTATACACGCAGACCTGCCTAAAAATCAGGAATCGCTGTTGCACCGCAGTGGCCGCACCGGTCGTGCCGGACGCAAAGGTGTTAGTGCCTTGATAGTGCCGTTCCGCGCCCGTAACCGCACGGAACGGATGTTACGTAATGCCAAAATCGATGCCACATGGGGCAATCCGCCGTCGGCCGATGAGGTATTAAAGCGTGATAACGAACGTTTCTTGTCGGACCCAGCTTTGACTGAAACGCTGAACGAATCCGAGACAGCATTTGCAAATGACCTGTTGGCGCAGCACAGCCCCGAACAGATCGCGGGTGCATTGGTTCGCATGTATCGCGCCGGACGCTCGGCTCCTGAAGAGCTACGTGTGGTTAGTGGCGCTGACGCGCGGGAAGCAGCTCCGCATAACCGTAAGGGTTTCGGGGACAGCGTCTGGTTCTCGTTGTCGATCGGTTTCAAACAGAAAGCCGAAGCCCGCTGGCTTTTGCCAATGCTGGTTAAAGCCGGCAAGCTGAAAAAGCACGAAATTGGCGCGATCAAAATTCTGCAATCGGTGACCTACATCGAAGTGGCCGCTGGTGGCGTTAGTCGTTTCACGGATGCCATCAGCCCGACGATGAAGCTAGAGAAGACCATCACGGTTTCCAAACTCGACGGTGTTCCCGAAATCGTTAAAGAGGATCGCGAAAAGCCGCATGACGCGAAGAAGCCCTATAAATCGCGCAAGCCGGATGGAAAACGCAAGTTTACGCACCGTGGTTCAGACGATAAACCACGGGACGACAAACCACGTAAACCAAGGAAACCGAAGGTCGGCCAACCAAGCTCGGGCGCTCCGAAGCGTAAAAAGCCAAAAAAGAATAAGCAGGCCTAGGTAGAACCAGTGAAGAATATGGTGGCCTCTGCCCCCGGACTTTAAAAACAGGATGTAACATTGAGTAGACCAACGACCCTCGCCGATTTCGCCAAGCGCCTTCGTTTAAGCGGGGCGTCCTCCCAGATTACCGAACTAGGTGTTGGACAAATCCGCATCGAGATTCTGTCGGGATTGACAGTTGCGCTCGCATTGGTGCCCGAAGCAATCGCATTTGCTTTTGTAGCGGGGGTTGATCCGCTCGTAGGTCTTTATGCAGCATTCATAGTAGGTTTGATTACCGCTGTTTTCGGTGGACGTCCGGGTATGATTTCCGGTGCGACTGGCGCGCTTGCGGTTGTTATGGTGGGGCTGGTTGCCGATCACGGGGTGCAATACCTGTTTGCGACCGTCGTCTTGATGGGAATTTTGCAGATATTGGCCGGTGTGTTCAAGCTGGGTAAGTTCATTCGCATGGTGCCGCATCCGGTTATGCTAGGATTTGTTAACGGCCTCGCTATCGTTATTTTTCTGGCGCAGTTGGAACAGTTCAAGGTGCCGGACGGCGCAGGCGGTCATGTCTGGATGTCCGGTTTCACACTTTGGCTGACGTTGGCACTGGTCGCGGGAACAATGGCGCTTGTGTATTTAACACCAAAGGTCACCAAGTTTATTCCGGCGCCGTTGGCGGCAATCGGTATTGTGGCCGCGCTGGTAATCACATTTGATTTGAATGTTCCGCGCGTTGGTGATCTGGCTTCTGTTGAAGGAGGTCTTCCGATTTTTGGCATTCCGCAGGTTCCCTTTACGTTTGAGACGCTAAAAATCATCCTGCCATACTCGATCATTTTGGCAGCGATTGGCTTGATCGAGAGCTTGCTGACCCTCAACCTCGTAGGCACGATTACCGGTAAACGGGGTGGCGCTTCGCAGGAGTGTGTTGCGCAGGGCTCTGCCAACGTCGTTACCGGATTTTTCGGTGGTATGGGCGGTTGTGCGATGATCGGGCAGTCGATGATCAATGTAAACTCCGGCGGTCGCACCCGTCTTTCCGGTATTTCGGCGGCACTGTTTCTGCTGGCATTCATTCTGTTCGCCAGCGGTGCAATTGATATGATTCCACTGGCTGCATTGGTCGGTGTTATGTTTATGGTCGTTATCGGCACATTCGCCTGGCAGAGCTTCGGCGTTTTGCGCCGCGTTCCGAAATCTGACGCACTTGTAATTCTGTTGGTGACGGCAGTGACTGTTGCGGAAGACCTCGCGATTGCTGTGGTCGTAGGCGTTATTGTTTCGGCTGTGGTCTACGCATGGAATGCAGCGGCGCGTATTCAGGTTGTGGCACGGCTTTCACAATCCGAGAAAGGCGCGCTGGTTTACGAAATTTCGGGACCATTGTTCTTTGGTTCAACCACGAGTTTTGTGGAGCGGTTCAAGCCGGAAACCGATCCAGAGCTCGTTATCCTGGACTTCATGGATTCCCGCGTTGTTGATCACAGTGCACTGCAGGCGATCGAAGATGTTGCGGCAAAGTACCAAGCCGCTGGTAAACGGTTGCAGTTGCGGCATCTGACGCAGGATTGTCACCGGTTGTTAACCAACGCCGGCCAGTTGATGGTCGATATGGACGACGACCCCGACTACCGTGTTGCGGTTGACTACGAGGTTAACGTCGGCAAAATCGGCGGTGGGCATTAACCCGTCATAGAGACGAAGCTGCCCGCGCGGCCTGATCGTAAACCCCGGACAACGCCCGAAGTGTTGCCGCGATCTCGCGTAGTTCATCGCCATCGGCGTTGAGGCTTTCGATCAGGCACTGCTCGCGCGTGTCGCGGTATTTGTTGCACAGATCGACGCCCTCTTCGGTGGTCGAATACAGCATCTCCTTGCCGGATTTTTCACCGGCAACCAGCCCCTGTTTGACCAGCTTTTTGATGGCGTAATTGACGGTGTGGGCGTCCTCGATATTTAGCATAAAGCATACATCTGACAGGCGCTTGCCGCGATCCCGGTGATTGATGTTGTGCAACACCAGCACCTCGAGCGTCCCGAGCGCTGGATATCCCGAGGCGGCCATACACCGGTTCACCCAGCGGCTAAAACCGTTGTAGGCGACGATAAGGCCAAACTCGAATTCGGAAAGTTGCCAACCGCCAGTTGTTGCCAAATGGCGGGAAGACACGATTTTGCGTTTTGTCGGTTCATTTTCCATGCGATAATACTTACGTTTTATCGACGTTTTATCAAGAAAAATCCGCTAATAGCGGGCTTAACGGTTAATTAGAACCGAGCAAGCCGCGTGCCGCACTACGCGAGAAGCTGTGGAACCCATAAGGTAATCCTTGATGCCCGGGTGGTGTGACGCAATAATAATCAGGTCTGCGCCAAGCTCATTCGCTTCGTCCAGAATAACCGGGCTGGCGTTTCCGTAGCGAACAATTGTGTCTGCTTTCGCACCAGCGGTTTGCGCAAGTGCCGCCAAGGTTTTCTTGGTTTCCTCAAGATTTTCCTGAAGCTGACCTTCTGGTAGGTAGGATTGTGCATAGGCAGGAATATCGCCGATTACGTGTAGCAATGTAATCTTGCCGTTTTCATCCGACAACGCGACAGCGCGTTTAATCATGGCTTGACCGACGTCGCGGTGCGCAAGATCGATCGGGACCAATATTGATTTATACATAACCATTCTCCAATTAGATTTCGCTCTGGTTGCACAATACGGATCAGCATAGCACAAACCTTGACCTAAATCATACGGTTACAATATTAGCCTTTATCGAAGAATGGCGTCATTTGCGCAACGATAACGGAGTTCTGGTCCAACGCCTGTTGCATCAAACCTTTTTCCTCGTCGCTGATGTCGTGCCCTTCGGACATGCGTTCCTCTAGCGTGCCATAGCCCGAAACATCCAGTGGCGCCAAATCGGCTTGCTTCAGAATAGCAACGGTTTCGCGCACAGCTTCGGCTTCATCGACACCCGAAGCGTAACACATCAGCGCCGCGCCAGAGCTACCTTTCGGCAGCCCGTCGTTTTGGGCGCGGCCTACTTCGACCAACAGGGTATATACCTGCTGCGGGCGTTTGTGTTTCTTGGGGGTATCAGTCACGGAGCAAATCGTTGATGGAGGTTTTCGAGCGCGTCCGCTCGTCCACGCGTTTCACGATCACGGCGCAATACAGGTTCACATTGTTCTTTGACGGCATGGAGCCGGCAACCACAACCGAATAGGGCGGCACTTCGCCATACATAACTTCGCCGGTCTCGCGATCAACGATTTTGGTCGATTTGCCGATGAACACGCCCATGCCCAATACCGATCCTTCACGCACGATACAGCCTTCGACGACTTCGGAACGCGCGCCGATAAAACAGTTGTCCTCGATAATGGTCGGACCGGCCTGCATGGGCTCTAGAACGCCACCAATGCCGACGCCGCCTGAAAGGTGGACGTTCTTGCCAATCTGCGCGCACGAACCAACTGTTGCCCAGGCATCAACCATCGAGCCTTCATCAACATAGGCGCCGATATTCACGAACGACGGCATCAGCACCACGCCCGGCGCAATATAAGCGGAGCGTCGCACGATCGAACCCGGCACGGCGCGGAAACCTGCGGCCCGCCACTGATTTTCACCCCAGCCTGCGAATTTGTTTGGAACCTTGTCCCACCAGTTCGCATTGCCGTTGCTGCCTTCGATCATTTCCATATCGCTCAGGCGGAAAGACAGGAGCACCGCCTTCTTCGCCCATTGGTTCACACGCCACTCACCGTTTTCGCGTGGCTCGGCAACACGCAGTGCGCCGCTGTCCAATGCGTTCAGTGTATCTTCAATAGCTTCGCGCACCTCGCCCGTTGTGGATGGGCTGATGGTGTCGCGTGCTTCCCACGCGGCTTCGATTGCGATTTCTAGCTGAGCGTTGGACATGTGTATCTCCATTAAGTGACTGGTCTTGTTCTGCCGATGCCTATAATTCGGATAGCAGGCAGGTGCAATATGGCACAAATGATCACAAGGATTTTCGATATGAGCGATTTGAGCAGAAAACAAACACGATTTCCCGATGCACGTGAGGATTTGCAAACCACGCACGCGGTGCCGGACACGCCACAAACCCGTGCCCCGACCTACAGATTGGCTTTTGCTGATCCGGATTTCCTTTGTCGCGATGAACTGCGTCCGGTGCGCTTGCAACTCGAACTTCTGAAGCCCGAGATGGTTCTGGACGAGAAGGGTATCGAAAGTACGGTGGTTCTGTTCGGCGGCGCTCGGATTCCGGATCCCGATAAAAAAGACCAAGCCCGCAGCAAAACACTGGCGGATTTGTCGAAATATTACACCGAGGCCCGAAAGTTCGCGGCAATTTGCACCAAAGCCAGCATGAAGAATGGCCATCGGGAATTGGTGGTGTGCACAGGCGGTGGGCCGGGTGTGATGGAGGCGGGTAATCGCGGCGCGGTGGACGTGGGTGGAGACTCGATTAGTTTGAATATTGTGTTGCCGCACGAACAGTCACCTAATCAATACGCGACGCCCGATTTGTGTTTCAACTTCCACTATTTTGCGGTTCGTAAAATGCATTTTCTGATGCGGGCCAAAGCACTAGCGGTTTTCCCCGGCGGATTTGGCACAATGGACGAATTGTTCGAGACGCTTACATTGATCCAGACCAACCGCATGGAGCCGATGCCGATCCTGTTGTTTGGAGAGGATTTTTGGCGCAAGATCATCAACTGGAAAGCCTTGGCCGAAGCCGGAACCATCAGCTTCGATGACCTCAAGTTATTCCGCTTCGTCGAAACTGCCGAAGAAGCGTGGGATATTTTGCAGAACTGGGAAGCCTAGTCGTTTACAAGGTATTCGGCGATGACCGTGCGTTGAAAAGCGAAGAAGTTGTCGTCGGAAACCAGTGTCATGCGGGTTTGGCCGGATGAGTCTGACCAGACGGATATCCCTTCCATGTTGTCCAGCTTTTCGGTGTGTGACACCAGCAGGGTTTCCTCATCGCCGAGGTTTCCGTCCACGTAAGTAAACCTTCGAATCCGTGCAGAGAACCCCGCAGGCCATTTGTATGAACGTTCGAGCAGGTACAAACGACCGTCGGGGCCAAAATCTGCACCAGTCACGAGAAACTCCCCGACGCGGGGAACGGATGCCGTTTGGGTCCAGATGGTGCCGTCAAAGGCGTATACGGGGAAAGGACGGGTTTCGAGCCCGGAGCGCTCCGGAATTGCCAGAAGAATACCGCCGGCATTTATCGCTAGCGCCTCCAAACCCGAGTTGTTCTGTAACGTCCTGAAGTCGTCGTGTTTGGGCAGAAAGATCGCGGCACTGTTTAGATCCGTATGCAGCATCACCCGACTATTACTTTCGAAGGACACATAGATTTCGCCGGTATCGCTAACCGCCAGCCCCTCGGCATCGATATTCCGCGCATCGAGTGGCTGACCCTTACTGTCGAGAATCGGGCGCAAAGACAAAAGCGCTACGCCGCTGATGTTTCCGTCGATACGCGAGATTGTGCCTTCAAGGAAATTTCCGCGGTCCGAAATAGCGATAAAACTTCCGTCGGCGAAAACTTCGATGCCTGAAAGGCCACCAACATCGGGCAATTCTGCTTCCACAATGATCCGCCCAGCGGAGGTTACGGTTTGTGCAGTTCCAAGGCCGGGCAGTGCGATCAATAGAAAGGTAAGAATACGGATCATTGCGATTCAAGTACGCCAACACACTGGCGCGGCAGGTCGGTCATTACGAGCTCGGGCTTTGGGACGATCGGCGGTGCATCCGGGTCCGGTGGCAACAGTGCGTCGGTTACCCACCATTCCACCGCATCACAGCCATCTCCGGCGGGCGGGGGGGCTTGTTCTGTGCAGTCGGTAGCGCCTTTCGGACAATTCAGGCGCACGTGGAAATGGTATGTGTGCCCCCACCAAGGTCGCAACTTGCGTAAATACCGCTTTTCGGCGGTTGTGGCGTCTGCACACATCTGCAACTTGATCGCCCCGGATACAAATATCCGCGCGACAGACTTGTCCTTCAAAGCAGCCATAAGGATTTCGTGGTGCGCTGATGTCCAGTTTCCGTTTGTGGATTTACGGTCAGTCGAAACGACCGAAATCGACGACAGGTTTTCGCGTTCGCGTGCATTCAAGTCGATACGGTCTGGTGGTAGCATCCAGATATCGACGTCCAATCCGACCTGATGACTGGCGTGGCCCGTAAGCATCGGCCCGCCACGAGGTTGGCTCATGTCACCTACATACAACCCCGCCCATCCCGCTTCGACTGCGCTTTGCCCAAGTCTTTCGACAAAACTTACCGTATCTGGATGGCCCCAATTGCGATTTCGCGACAGGCGCATGGCCTGCCAGCTGTCGCCGGTTTCTGATAGCTGACCAGCACCAGCCAAGCAGCCTTTGGCGTAGGACCCATAGGGCTGTGGTGGTTGCGTGCTTGGGTGCTCGACGCTTCCGAATAGTTCTTTGGCAATCGGTGCAGCAAGCGCGTTACTGGCGAAAACCAGTCCAAGAGCAAGAATTATCCGGAAGCCAAATCTCATTTATTCCGCCTCTTCGCTGTCCGGTTTCACCCAGATCAAAAGGATTAGCCCGATGATAAACAGTCCGATCAAAGGCGAGACCCCCAACCGTTGGTTGCCCGTGATGCTGGTTGCAACCGCGATTGTAAACGGGGCCAGAAAGGATGTCGCCTTGCCGGAAAGCGCATAAAGACCGAAGGCTTCTGTCATGCGCTCCTTATTGGCCTGGCGTACCAGCAAGGTCCGCGAGGCGGCTTGAAGCGCACCGCCAGCCGCGCCGATAACAGCACCGCAGACGTAAAAGATGATGTCAGGCGCATTCGAGTCTTCGGCTAGTGGGATGAAAAATGCCATCTCGCGCGAGGTTGAAACGATAGTTGTACAAACTACGATCAGGGCCACGATGCACCAGATGATAAGCGGTTTCGGGCCATACTTTTTATCAGCGAACCCGCCCGCCCACGCGAAAATCGCGCCGGTGATGGCGGCGACGATACCGAAAATCCCGATTTCGGTGATTGACCAGCCGAGAACGCCAACGGCGTAGATGCCGCCAAAGCCGAACAGACCGTTCAAGGCGTCGCGATAGAACATCGATGACCCTAGGTAGGCGGTCAGGCTAACCTGATTAGGAAGGTCTTTCAGTGTTTTCCCTAAGTCCGAGAGACCCTTCGCGACCATGCCCTTTTCAAGGGGCTTGCGTTTGATGTCCGGTGTCCACAAGAAAAACGGGATCATAAACACCGCATACCAGATCGCCGTCAGCGGCCCGACAGAACGGGTTCCTTCACGCGCAGCGGCGTCCAGACCAAACAACGGGGCGGAACCTAGCAAGGTGACTCCTTCATCGTTCTCGGCGAGCAGCAATAACATGATAAATAGTGCCAGAACGCCGCCCCAGTATCCGAACGCCCAGCCGGAACCGGATATACGCCCCAATTGCTCCTTCGGGCCAAGATCCGGCAGCATAGCGTTTGTGAAAATGGTAGCAAACTCCATACCGATCATGCCAACACCGAATGCGATCAATATCCACAAGGTCGACGTCATTCCCGGCGTTGCCCACCAAAGGGAAAAAGCACCCACCACGTAAAGGACCGAGAACACTATAACCCAAGGTTTGCGCGGGCCAGAACTGTCCGAGATGGCACCCAGAATTGGCGCAAGAACAGCAATCGTTATACCGACAATCGCCAACATATAGCCCCAGATTTCCTGCCCGCGAACACTGTCTCCGATTACGGTCGACGTGAAATACGGACCGAATACGAAAGTTAGAAGAAGCGTGTTATATGGCTGGCTGGACCAGTCGAACGACATCCACCCCCAAATTCCCCTTTTCGAAGCGTATTGTGTCATGCCACTATCCCTTATGAATTTTTCATTGATATGACGCGCGGGGCATTGATTAAGCAAGGGAAAGTTTTGACCTACCGGTGATCGCGCCATAAGTTTGTATAATATTCATATAAGGAGTCGCGCCATGTTTCGTTGGGGAATTTTATCAACCGCCAAAATCGGACGGGAGCAGGTCATTCCGGCCATTCTGGATTCCAGCAACGGCGTTGTGCAAGGCATCGCAAGCCGCAATGAAAGCGCCGCCAGAGCCTTGGCCGACCGTTTCGGCGTGCCACTGGCGTTCGGTTCTTACGATGAACTGCTGGCGAGCGAACATATCGACGGGGTGTATATCCCGTTGCCTACATCCCAGCACATCGAATGGTCGCTTAAAGCGGTCGCGGCAGGCAAGCACGTGCTTTGCGAGAAACCGATCGCTCTGCAAGCCGGTCAGATCGACGAACTAATCGCGGCGCGCGACAAAAGCGGTTTGCTGGTCAGCGAAGCTTTCATGGTCGCTTATCACCCTCAGTGGCACAAAGTAACCGAGCTGATGGCGGAAGGCGCGATAGGGAAATTGCGGCAGGTTCAAGGTGCCTTTTCTTTTTACAACGTCAGCGTCGAAAACACTCGTAACCAGCTTGATTTGGGCGGTGGCGGGCTGCCGGATATCGGCGTCTACCCAACCGTTACAACTCGTATAACAACCGGAGCAGAGCCAAAACGTGTTTCTGCCAGCATCCGAAGAGATCCCGAATTTGGCACGGATGTATGGGCCAGCGTTCGGGCCGACTTCGGGGATTTCGAGCTAAGCTTTTACTGCTCGACTCAAATGGATTTACGCCAATACATGGTATTCCATGGCGAGAACGGCTGGATCGAGGTGACCGCTCCATTCAACGCACGAGACTACGGCACCGCCAAAGTTCGGCTGCATCGCCACTCAAACAACGAAGTACAAGAGTTCAGGTTCGCCAATAATACGCAATACCGTCTCCAAGTCGAAAACTTCGTGCGCGCCGCGCAGGGTGGGGATGATCCGGTATTCTCGCTTGAAAATTCCCGATCAAACCAGCGTATAATTGACGCTATCTACGCCGCCGGTGAAACCGACGCGTGGGCCGCAGTCTAGATTTCCGGCGGCCAGACACGTTGCACTTCGGCATCAATCCAGGCTTGCACCCAGTCGGGTAGGGCAGGGTTCCAGTCCGGCTGCCCCAATTCGGCGACAACCATATCGGTGGGGACAATCCCGTCGGGGCCGGTCACCGCAAGCCGGAACAAAGCCGATGATGTCGCCTCGCCTTTATGCCACATGCTTTGCTGGATATAGATGAACCGGTGGTCGCGGCCAATAACTGCCGAGCGCATTTCTAGTCGGTTGAACACCGTGACCCTTCGCCGATAGCGCACACTCGACCCGTCAACAGTGAATGACCAACCACGTTGCGACATAGCACCAATCAACCCCGTTCGGCGCACCATCGGTATGCGGCCCAGATCGTATAACGTGAGAGTCCGGCCGTTGTTCAACTCCATCCACACGTCCAAGTCTAGCGGATGGCAGTAATGCACTGATTGATGCACCTCCCCAAGGGCTAACGGCGGATCGTTGCGATGCTTGACGATCTGGTGGATCATGCGGATGAGTGGGTACATTTCGGCCTCCGTTATCTCAGGAATGCCTTCAACCACGGCACAACACAAGCACTGACGTCGCGTCCTTTCTCACCACGTCAGGGGGGTTGTTTATCCGCCGTCGTTTCACTAACTAAAAGCCTAGTCCAAAATCGTGAAGGTAAGAAAATGCTGTCCCTATTCCAGATACTCAACACACTGCTCGATATCGTATGGTTCTTTGTTATCGCACATATCATCATGAGCTGGCTGATCAGCTTTCAGGTGTTAAACCTTCACCAACCGCTGGTGGCCCAGCTGTGGAACGCGCTTAACAAGCTGCTGGCTCCGCTTTACGACCGTATCCGCCGGATTTTGCCGCAAATGGGCGGGATTGATCTGGCGCCACTGATTGTTCTGGTCGGGATCATGATCTTGCGGATTATTCTCAGAAATAACGCCCTCGCTCTGATGTGACACGGCCTTGGTCAGAAACCAACGACGGCCTGCTCCTGACGGTTCGCCTGACCCCGAAGGGCGGGCAAGACAAGATTGACGGTATTATAACCGATACCTACGGGCGACCAGCAATCAAAGCCCGCGTCTCGGCGGCACCTGTCGACGGGGCCGCGAACGCCGCCCTGATAAAACTGCTGGCCAAAGAACTGCATACCCCCAAATCAACCATACGCCTCGAAAGCGGAGAGACCGCTCGCATCAAGCGCCTGTCCGTTCGCGGGGACGCCGCCACACTGTCTTCTTCTTTGCAAAAAATACTCAAATACTGAGGGTGGCAACCCGACCTGAACGCATATAATTCATCAAACCGGATTAATTCTGAGGTTGATTGATCCAGCGCAAAGATGTCGGCTATTGTGTCGCACATAAGCCTGCCGAAACCAAATCCATATAAAAGGGGACCGCTGAATGGACTGGAACGAAGAAATGCGCGACATCAAGAAAGATCTTGGTGCGTTAAGGCCAGTGATCGCAGATGTAAGCGTTGCATTCGGAGATCTGGCGCGCGCTGCCACAGCAGCGGGTGCGCTCGATACCAAAACCAAAGAACTGTTAGCGGTGGCAATCGGTATTGCCAAACAATGCGAGGATTGCATCGGGTTCCACGTTAAAGCAGCCGTTATAGCCGGTGCCACCCGCGACGAGATTTCAGATACCATAGGTATTTGCGTCTATATGGGCGGGGGGCCGTCGTTGATGTACGGCGCTAAAGCTCTGGCCGCTTTCGACCAGTTCACAGCTACGAAGTGACATTAGTCCACCCCCGGCATTCAACTCAGGGGTGGCAAAAATCATTTGTTGGCAAATATCGCTTCGGCACCCCATAACTGTGCGACCCGCGCGTCGCGTCCACATCGACTACGGTAGTAACTATACCGGATCGAGTGCGTGTTATGGTAGTTCTGGTGATACCGTTCGGCTTCCCAGAAATCGCCCGCTGCCAAAATCGGCGTGACGATCGGTGCTCCCAAGCGTCCCTTTAACGCTGCTTTCGAGGCTTCGGCCGTCGCGGCCTGTTCTGCATCTGTAGCAAAGATTGCCGTGCGATAGGAATCGCCGCGATCACAAAATTGTCCGCCCGCATCAGTGGGATCAACTGTGCGCCAGAAAACATAGAGTAACTGGTCAAACGAGGTCACATCCGCATCAAAAACGATTTTGACAGCTTCGTAATGCCCAGTTCCGCCCTTGCTGACTTGTTTGTACGTCGCGTTGGGCACGGTGCCGCCAGTGTAGCCAGAAACGGTTTCAACCACACCCTCGACATGATCAAAATCCGACTCAACGCACCAAAAGCAACCTCCCGCGAATATTGCGGTTTGCAGATCTTTCGCGTGGCCTAGGCTTCCAAAAGTGGTGAACACCAGTGTCAGTATTGCGAACAGTTTCATAGATATTCCCTTCTGTGAATTTGATGGCAACATGCACTATTGGATCGCTCACGTGCAAACAACGTTATGGTGAGGCAATGTTACAGTCGAATCCCTCTGGCCCCCGCAGCGCCTTCGTGTAAACCTGCGTGCAAACATTCAGGAGATCGCAAAATGCCCGGACTATTGCCAAATGTTGACCCAGACGGACTACTCGAATTTTCGGTAGTCTTTACGGACCGCTCGCTCAACCATATGTCAGCCAGCTTCCAATGCGTGATGCTGGATATATCGAGCACGCTGAAAGACGTATATAATGCCGCCTCGGTCGTGGTTGTTCCCGGTGGCGGTACCTACGGAATGGAGGCTGTTGCCCGTCAGTTCGCAACAGATCAAAAGGCACTGGTAATCCGCAACGGCTGGTTCTCCTACCGCTGGACTCAGATTTTCGAGATGGGCGATATTCCGTCTGAACATACGGTGTTAAAGGCGCGGCAAACCGGAAATGCGCTCACAGCTCCGTTTGCGCCTTTCCCGATTGAAGAGGCCGTCGCGAAAATTCATGAAGAACGTCCGGCGATGGTCTTCGCCCCACATGTGGAGACGTCCTCGGGAATGATCCTGCCTGACGACTACATCAAACAACTTGCCGATGCGGCGCATGCTGTTGGCGGCCTGATGGTGCTGGACTGCATCGCTTCAGGCGCAATCTGGGTCGATATGAAGGCTACTGGCGTCGATATCCTGATCTCCGCCCCGCAAAAGGGTTGGAGCGCCTCACCGGCCGCTGCGTTGGTGATGCTCAGCGAAGAAGCGCGGGCGCGGATTGACGAGACCACCTCCTCAAGCTTTGCTTGTGATCTGAAGAAGTGGTTGCAGATCATGGAAGCCTACGAGGGTGGCGGACATGCCTATCACGCAACTTTGCCGACGGATTCCCTGAAAGCATTTCGCGATACGATGCTGGAAACGGCCGAGTACGGTTTTGACAAGGTTCGCGCCGAACAGCAGGAACTCGGCGACAAAGTCCGCGCCGCGTTGAAGGCCCGAGGCGTGCAATCCGTCGCAGCAGACGGATACGGTGCACCAGGTGTGGTCGTTAGCTATACCAACGATCCGGAGGTTCAAAACGGCAAGAAATTTGGTGCGCTGGGTCTGCAAATCGCGGCAGGGGTGCCGTTAATGTGTGACGAACCCGAAGGTTTCAGCACGTTCCGTCTGGGCCTGTTCGGTTTGGACAAACTGCACAACATCGATCGTACCGTCGCGAGTTTGGAGACAGCACTGGATCAAGTGCTGTAGGTAGCTCCGTTCGGCGTCAATCCAGAGCGGCGGAAGTCCGTGTTTCGGCTATGTCCATTCGCGGGTCTTGATCATAGTGCCCAATCTTATCTGCGTCGCCGAACGGTTGGCGCGTAGTTGGTTTCACGTTCATGGTCCTCACGCGATTCTCGTGCGATCAACCCTTTTACACGGGCCGGTATTCGAACCATTTCCTCTTCGTCCCGCGCGGCTGGTCTGGCTCGCCTAGGCTTTGCTGGTTTTTTCGTCCGGGAAAACCGCCCGATGAGACCCGAGATGAAAAACGGTAACGCCGAACCGGCCATGAAAATAGCGCCCAGGCCCCATTTGGCAAACCATGTGTCCATTCTCAACGAAGACGGCTCGCGGATGTCGTATAGGATATCAACCTTGCTGCCGACTTCGAAATCATAGTTCGAAGATGCCATGAAGGTTTCGCCACTTTGCTTGCGACCTTCGAAATCAATGAACCGTATTGTCGGCTGATAGGTTACGCCATCATCGCTGTAATCCACTTCGACAGAAACAACCGTCCCTGTTGTGGGTAGGGCGTTGTCTACAAAGTCGAAGGCGAAAAAGGTGAAAACGCCACCGGCTACGAGAAATAGCAAACCGATAATCCGGAGTATCGTTTTGGCGGTTTTTGCACCTTTGTTTGTATTAGACATCTGAAATCCAGTTTGCTGCTTCGCCAGTAATATGGGACCAGACAACCACCGCAAACGCCTGTGGAATTGCGGCGCATGAAAATGCGGTGTTGAAAATGGAAATGCTCAATCTCGGTTGCATTGCCGGTCCCCGTTAAAACACCGGCAATACTAGAGGAATTCAGTTCAGTTGCAACGCTCGGGCTACTTGACCCGTTTGTCGCGTGCCGCAAGAAGTTTCAGACGCAGAGCGTTGATCTTGATGAAACCTGCGGCATCTTTCTGGTCGTATGCACCGGCGTCGTCCTCGAAGGTCACATGCTCCTCGGAATAAAGCGAGTGTTCTGACCAGCGGCCAACCGTTTGCGCCATGCCTTTATACAACTTCAGACGAACGGTTCCGGTCACATGTTGCTGGCTGGTGTCGATCAGCGCTTGCAGCATTTCGCGTTCTGGCGAGTACCAGAAGCCGTTGTAGATCAGCTCGGCATACTTCGGCATGATCTCGTCTTTCAGATGCGCCGCACCACGGTCCAGTGTGATGGACTCGATGCCACGGTGTGCTTCGAGCATGATCGTACCGCCGGGCGTTTCATAAATGCCACGGGACTTCATGCCAACGAAACGGCCTTCTACAAGGTCAAGACGGCCGATACCGTGTTTGCCACCCAGTTCGTTGAGGGCGGTCAGCATCTCGGCAGGCGATAAGGCCTTGCCGTTCAAGGCAACCGGATCACCTTTTTCGTAAGTGATCTCGATGAACTCGGGCGTATTGGGCGCGTCTTCGGGGTGCACGGTCCGCTGATATACATAATCCGGAGCGGCGACCGCAGGATCTTCCAGAACCTTACCTTCCGAGGACGTGTGCAACAGGTTTGCATCAACCGAGAAAGGCGCCTCGCCGCGCTTGTCCTTCGCGATCGGGATCTGGTTCTTCTCAGCGAAATCGAGCAGTCTGGTCCGGCTGGAAAGGTCCCACTCACGCCAAGGCGCGATGACTTTGATGTCGGGGTTCAGGGCGTAGGCGCTCAGTTCGAAACGAACCTGATCGTTACCTTTGCCAGTTGCCCCGTGTGCGACGGCATCGGCACCGCATTCCGCAGCGATTTCAACAAGACGTTTGGAAATTAGCGGGCGGGCGATAGAAGTGCCTAGTAGATACAACCCTTCGTAAACAGCGTTTGCGCGGAACATCGGGAATACAAAATCGCGAACGAATTCTTCGCGGACATCTTCGATATGGATGTTTTCAGGTTTGATCCCCAGCAGTTCGGCTTTGGCCCGTGCAGGCTCAAGTTCTTCGCCTTGGCCAAGGTCCGCGGTGAAGGTAACAACCTCGCAGCCGTATTCCGTTTGCAACCATTTTAGAATGATTGAGGTATCCAGTCCGCCCGAATAGGCAAGGACAACTTTTTTGGGAACAAATGTTGCGTCTGACATGGGGATTCTCCGGCCGAAATTACGTCAGTGCAGCGTTTATGTGGTTTTTGAAGGCAGGGCAAGCGTAGCGAAACGTCGCGTCATGGATTGTTGCGGGAGTAAACGAAAACACCCGCAGAATTTCCTCTGCGGGTGTGAAATTCGTAGGCGAAAAAACAGGCCGTTGTTACGGCTCTGTAATTTCCAGAAGATCCCAAAGCGCTGTAATCGCGTCTTCGGTTATGTCCTTGTTTGCTGCCGCTTCAAGTGCGGTGTCTTCAACACCCTGTGCGTCCGAGAGTGCTGCTTCAGCTGTATCAACTTCGCCATCTACCACTCCGAGTGCCGACTCAGCATCCGCAAGCGCAGTTTCGGCCGATGTCACGGCTGCTGCAAAAGACGGATCGACTACGTAGGTTGCGTCGGCAGCCGCAAGCAGCTCTTCGGCAGCAAGCGCGGCTTGCGCCTCTGTCAATGCTGTCGCTGCGCCATCGCGCGTTGCTACCGCTAGATCATACGCTTCAACCGCTGAATCCAAATCGGCCTGCGCATCAAACGTTGCGTAAACTGCCGTTTCATAGGCGCGGATCAGGCCAACGCGGGAATTGTCGGAAGCGTTCAGGAACGCATTCTCGTTCGCATGGGCCGCGTTTAACGCACCAAGCGAAGAGGCCGTAGCACCGTTACCGTTGCTTTTGGAGTTCCCGTTGCCGTTATTACCGTTATTACCGCTATTTCCGTTACTATTGCCGCGATCGCTATTGCCATTGCCATTGCCATTGCCATTGTTGGCGTTGTCGCTTTTCGCAAATACTGGTCCGGAAACCATCGATACTGATGCAACTACTACGCCACCAAAGACCAGAGCACTCATGGCCAAAGCGGATACAGACGATTTTATGTAACGTTTCATAGGTCTGTCCTTAAGATTAAAATACCACGAAATTGTTAACGAATTACGCACAAGAGGTCAAAGCTTCCACGTCCGAAATATGAATAATTTGGAAAACCGAGCGGAAAAACGCCCAATGCTACCGTATATAGGGTTGTTTTGAGGGTTAAGTACTAACAGGTAAGACGAAACACTGAAGATCGGGCGAATCGTTGCGCTGTATCCCCGGTGCGGAATAGCAAAGATTGCGACTGTCTCAGATCCTGAATTAATCGACCTTCAAGACCCGGAGCCGAAATATGACACTGAACACCATCACGAACGGCGATCTTCAAGAGGTGCCTTTGTTGATTGCGCACGGGCTTTTTGGCACGGCTCGGAACTGGGGCGTATTGGCAAAGCGCTTTGCCAGTGATCGGCAGGTGTTTTCGGTGGATATGCGTAACCATGGTGAGTCCTTTCATGCGCCCTCCAATAGCTATCACGATATGGCTGACGATCTGGCCTCGGTGATTTCCGGCGGCGCGGGGCAGGCTAATGTTCTTGGTCATTCCATGGGGGGGAAAGCGGCGATGGTTTTGGCTGTATCGCGGCCGGAACTCGTTAAAAAGCTGGTGATCGCGGATATCGCGCCTGTGGGTTACGGGCACAGTCAGTCCGACAAAATTGCGGCGATGCGAGCCGTTGATTTGAGCAAAGTCGAGCGGCGTCGCGACGCCGAGGAGCAACTGGCGGAGTGGATCGGAGACCCGCAATTGCGTTCATTTTTGTTGCAAAGCCTGACGCTGGGAGAAGGCGGGCCGAGCTGGAAAGTCAACCTCGACGCACTCGATGCAGCGATGGCCGATATCATCGGTTTCCCCGATATTCCGGGGCGTTTCGAGGGGGAAGTACTGTTCCTTTCGGGTGGCGCATCGGACTATGTTCAGCCGCAGCACCACGACCGGATTCTGTCGTTGTTTCCTAATGCACAGTTCGAGAAAATCGACGGGGCGGGGCACTGGTTGCACGCCGAAAAACCACGCGAATTCGAGGCCGCAGTTGCCGAATTTCTAGCCTAGACGAATTGGTTAACGCAGCGTGGAAGCCGGACGTATTTCCGGTACACAACACGTACACAATGTGTACACAACCTGTATGTACAAACTGCGTTAACCTTTTTGTGGGGGCGTTAATCCCGTTAACCTTTTGCTGGCCGTCTAGATCATCTCGATTGCCAGCGCGATGCCCTGACCGCCGCCGATGCACATGGTTATCAGACCTTTGGAACCGCCAATGCGCTCCAGTTCATAGATCGCTTTCAGAGTGACGATTGCGCCGGTTGCACCGACCGGATGGCCAAGCGCGATTGCGCCGCCGTTCGGGTTCACTTTGGCGGGGTCGAGACCTAGCGCCCGATTAACGGCGCAGGCTTGGGCGGCGAAGGCTTCGTTGCTTTCGATGACATCAAAGTCCGACGCTGACAAACCTGTGCGTTTCAGCAACATCTCCACCGCTGGAATCGGGCCGATCCCCATGACCTCGGGGCGGACGCCCGCGTGGGCGTAGCCCAGAATGCGGGCCTTCGGTTTCAGTCCGGCCCGCGCAGCGGCGTCGGCAGTCGCCAGCACCATGGCGGCAGCGCCGTCGTTGATACCGGACGCATTGCCTGCGGTTACCGTGCCGTCTTTCTTGAATGCCGGTCGTAATCCGGCAAGCGCGTCGGCGCTGGTCGCCTTGGGATGTTCGTCGGTGTCAAACAGGACGGTATCGCGGCGAACTTTAACTTCGATTGGTGTGATCTGCGATTTGAAGTGACCCGCCGCAATCGCGGCCGCAGCGCGGCGCTGGCTTTCAAGCGCGAAGTCATCCTGATCGGCGCGGGTGATATCATGTTCTCCGGCGACGTTTTCAGCCGTAACCCCCATGTGACCCGAGCCAAACGGGCAGTTCAACGTTGCCAGCAACATGTCCTGCATGTTTGCGTCGCCCATCTTTTGACCCCAGCGGGCTTGCGACATGAGGTAGGGTGCGCGGCTCATGCTTTCTGCACCACCCGCAACCGCAAATTCGGCATCGCCCAGCATCAAGGTCTGTGCGGCCGAGACAATCGCCTGCGCACCCGAACCGCAAAGCCGGTTGACGTTCATCGCCGGCGTGCTGTCAGGAATACCGGCATTTATGGCAGCGACACGGCTTAGATACATGTCGCGCGGTTCGGTGTTGATGACATTTCCGAATACCACGTGGCCGATCTGGGCCGGATCTACGCCGGTCCGTTTCAGGGCTTCGGCGGTAACGTGGGTCGCCAGATCAACAGGCGGGATACCGGCGAGGCTGCCGCCAAATGTGCCGATAGCCGTGCGGGCGCCGTCAAGGATTACGATGTCGTTTGTCATGGGGTTCTCCGGTTAAAACTTTCCGGAATAATGCATGGTGGTGCCGGTCTTCGCAACAGCGACGCCACGTACACCGCTATTGCCCGGTAAGGGTGTCGAGCGCCTGATCTAGCGCCGCGCGCTGATCTGCTGGCAGTTTGTCCAGAACGCTGGCTTGGTATTTGCGGGCCATCGGTGCGATTTTAGCCATCAGACGTTTGCCCTTTAATGTCAGGGAAAGCTCGACCAGCCGTTTATCAACGGGGTGGGTGTTTTTGGCGACTAAACCTGCGGCCTCCAGCCGTTGCGCCGCCCGTGTCACCTTGGGTTTGCCCATATCCACCCGCTGATGGATTTCGCGAATGCTGACCTTTTCCTGTTGCGAAAGATGCGCGATGACACGCCATTCGGCCTGAGTCAGGTCGAAGGTTTTGCCGTAAACTCTGGCGAAATCCTCGTTGATGCTACGCGACAGGACCGCCAGTCGGTACGGCAGGAATTCGTCTAGATCAAAGGTGCTCATGCTTGACTTCATTTCATTTGCAACGATATTGTCAGCGCAAACAAGCCACGGATTTTGCCGATTTGCAAGGCCTCGAATAAAGGATGCCGAATTGCCGTTGATGCGAAGCTGGGTGGAAAGCGCAAATTCCCCCGACACAAATTTTCCACTGAACAACCTGCCATACGGTGTATTTGGCCGCGGGGCGGACGAGCCTGTTTGCGGCGTCGCGATTGGCGATATGGTTCTGGACCTTGCTGTGCTGGAAACGGTCGGCCTGTTGGCATTCGAGGACGGCGACGAGATTTTCAATCTGCCTTTCCTGAATGGCCTGATGGAGACCGGCCCGCAGGCGTGGGCAGTGGTGCGCGAAAACCTGATCGAACTGCTGGCCGAGGGTGGCAATGATGCGTTGTCCGGAAACCCCGCTCTGCGCGGCGCCGCGCTGGTGCCTTTGCAGGATGTTACCCTCTACATGCCGTTTCTTGTGGCGGAATACACAGACTTTTATGCGGGCAAGCAACATGCGATCAACGTTGGCACGATGTTTCGCGGGGCCGAGAATGCCTTGCCGCCAAACTGGCTGCATATCCCCATCGGTTATAACGGCCGCGCCTCCAGCGTTGTGGTTTCGGGGACAGATATCCACCGGCCACAGGGGCAGTTGAAGTCGGCGGATGAGGCTGCACCGCATTTCGGTGCGTCGGCGCGCATGGATATCGAGCTGGAGCTCGGTGCAGTCGTCGGTGTCCCGACCGAAATGGGCAAGCCTGTCACAACGTCTGAAGCGGATGAAATGATCTTTGGCTATGTGCTGCTGAACGACTGGTCGTCGCGCGATATTCAGGCATGGGAATACCAACCTCTCGGCCCTTTTCAGGGCAAAGCTTTCGGCACGTCGATCGGCCCGTGGGTGGTCACCAAAGCGGCGTTGGAGTCGTTCCGGTGTGTAGCACCGGAGCGCGACGAGCCGCTTCTTCCTTATTTGTCTGAACCCAAACCGGGGCTTTATGATATAAACCTCGAAGTCACGATGCAGCCCGAAGGCGCGCCTTTGGCAACCACGATCTGCAAGACGAATTACAATCGGATGTATTATTCTGCGGCCCAACAGCTGACCCATCATGCGGTCGGGGGCTGCCCAATGAACACGGGCGATTTGCTTGGATCGGGGACGATCTCGGGGCCGGACAAATCGGAATACGGCTCGCTGCTCGAAAAATGCTGGGGCGGCAAGGAACCCTTCACGCTCGACACCGGCGAAGTGCGTACTTTCTTAGAGGATTACGACCGAATGACCCTGCGCGGCTGGACTTCGGGTGACGGATATAAAATTGGATTTGGCGAATGCACCGGGCGGATACTTCCGGCGGTGCAGGAACCGGACTGGACAAAATAGGATAGCAACATGGCTAAGGCATTCGCGTCGCAAGGCGATATGGAAGACAAGAAAATCAGTTTCACCGAGGTGGGGCGTGATCTTTGGGCGTTTACCGCCGAGGGCGATCCGAATACCGGTGTGATTATTGGCGATGACAGCGTGATGATCGTCGATGCGCAGGCGACTCCGCGTATGGCGAACCGCGTGATCGAGGAAATTCGGAAAGTTACCGACAAGCCGATCAAATATGTGGTACTGTCGCATTATCATGCGGTGCGTGTGTTGGGCGCTTCGGCTTACGGCGCCGAGCAGATTATCATGTCCGACAAGGCTGGCGCGATGGTTTCCGAGCGCGGGCAGGAAGATTGGGACAGCGAGTTCCAGCGTTTTCCACGTCTGTTTCAGGGACACGAGAGCATTCCGGGCCTGACGCGTCCAACCATGACTTTTGCTGGCAAGATGTCGGTTTATCTTGGTAAGCGACGCGTTGATCTGATGCATCTGGGGCGCGCGCATACCGCAGGCGATATCGTTGCATGGGTCGCGGACGAGCAGGTTATGTTTACGGGTGACATCGTTGAATACCACTCGGCGTGTTATTGTGGCGATGGGCATTTTGCCGATTGGGGCAATACGCTCGACGCGATCAAAGCGTTCCGGCCACGGGCGATTGCGCCGGGCCGCGGCGATGCGTTGGTGGGTGACGACATGGTTAACGCCGCCATCGAGAACACGCGCGATTTTGTTGAAAGCACTTATTGGCCAGCGGCTGCGGTTGCGGCGCGCGGTGGCAGTCTGAAAGAAGCATGGGATGCGGTTCGGGCGGAGTGTGACCCGAAGTTCGCGGACTACGCGATTTACGAACACTGCCTGCCGTTCAATGTGGCACGGGCTTATGACGAGGCGTTGGGCATGGATAATCCGCGCATCTGGACGGCCGAACGCGATTTGGAAATGTGGGCTGATTTACAGGGGTAAGTTATGAACAAGATATTCGAGACACCGCTTTATCCTTACGTCCGCTCGGCGGATCAGGACGAAACGCAGCCGGTTCGCCGCCCTGTGGTGATCATCGGGGCAGGTCCGATTGGATTGGCCGCGGCGATTGATCTGGCGCAGCAGGATGTGCCGGTGGTGGTGCTCGATGATAACGATAAGGTCAGCAACGGCTCGCGGGCGATTTGTTTTGCGAAACGACCGTTGGAGATTCTGGACCGTCTGGGTTGCGGCGATGTGATGGTCGAAAAGGGTGTGACGTGGAGTGTTGGCAAGGTATTCGGCGGCGACAGCCCGATTTACGGATTCGACCTGCTGCCGGAGGCGGGGTACAAGCGGCCTGCTTTCATCAATTTGCAGCAGTATTATCTGGAGGAGTATCTGGTAGCGCGAGTGCGGGCGCTTCAGGCGGAAGGCAAGGATATCGATCTTCGGGGCGGCAATCGTGTTGTTGCTATCGGATCGCATACAGAGCATGTGACGCTGGAAATCGAGACGCCGGACGGGCCGTATATTCTGGAAGCGGAGTGGCTGATTGCCGGTGACGGGGCTGGCTCGCCAACGCGGCGGATGCTGGGGATCGATTTTGTCGGGCGGGTGTTCGAGGATAATTTCCTGATCGCGGATGTGATCATGGAGGCGGATTTCCCGACGGAGCGCTGGTTCTGGTTTGACCCGCCTTTCAACCGCGGGCAATCGGCCTTGCTGCATAAACAGCCGGACAACGTCTGGCGCATTGATTTGCAGCTTGGCTGGGACATTGACCGCGAGGCGGAGAAAAAGCCGGAAAACGTGATCCCTCGCCTTAAAGCGATGCTGGGCGAGGATGCGAAATTCGAGCTGGAGTGGGTCTCGATCTACACGTTCCAGTGTCGGCGGATGGAGTCTTTCCGGCATGGGCGGGTTCTGTTTGCGGGGGATGCCGCACATCAGGTTAGCCCGTTCGGAGCGCGCGGGGCGAATTCCGGGTTCGAGGATGTCGACAATCTGGTCTGGAAGCTGAAGCTGGTGATTGACGGTTTGGCACCGGAGAGCTTGCTCGATTCCTATAATAGCGAACGAACCTATGGTGCCGATGAAAACATTCTGAATTCGACAAGGGCCACGGATTTTATCACGCCGAAGTCGGATGCCAGCAAAGCGCTGCGGGACGCGGTGCTGGGACTGGCGAAGGAATACGATTTCGCCAAGTCGATGGTAAATTCAGGACGTTTGGCGCGGCCCTGCACCTATGACGGCTCGGTTCTGAACGGGGCGGATACGGACTTGCCCCGCCGGACAAGGCCGGGTTCCACGGCGGCGGATGCACCGTTCGGGGATGGCTGGCTGATCGACAAGCTGGGCGGTGGATTCCAGTTGCTGGCGATTGATGTCGAAGTGCCGGACGCGCTGGAGGTGGATGGGATTGCTATCTCGGCGCTGAAGCTGGCCGCCAAGGGCGCGCCGGAACTGGCGGAGCGATATCTCGGCGATGCGAAGGGTGCGGTGTATTTGATGCGGCCGGATCAAGTCGTCGCGGCACGTTGGACCGAATATGACGAGGCGGCGGTGGTCGCGGCCGTTAACACCGCAACAGGGAGGGCGAAATGAGTAGCTTGAATACAGAGCCGAACTTGGCTGATCCCGATGACTTCTATGCGGAGCTTCTGGAGATGCTTGATGACAAAGACGTGAAACAAAGCCGCGAGATTCACGCGCGTTTGATCCTGTTGTTGTCGAACCACATCGGGGATCGTGAGATATTGAGTGAAGCTATGAAAATTGCAGCGAAGGCTGCTGGATAAAGGGGAATATACAATGAAAGTCGAACAAATTCACCACGTGGCCTATCGGTGCAAAGACGCCAAGGAGACGGTCGAATGGTATGGCAAGATGCTGAACATGGATTTCATCTTGGCGATTGCCGAGGATCGCGTGCCGTCCACTCATGCGCCGGACCCCTACATGCATGTGTTTATCGACGCTGGCAAAGGGAATGTCTTGGCGTTTTTCGAACTTCCGACGCAGCCCGAAATGGGGCGGGATCTGAATACGCCCGTGTGGGTGCAGCATATTGCGTTCAAGGTTAAAGATCGCGCCGAACTGATCGAATTCAAGGAGCATCTGGAGGCAAACGGGGTGGATGTTTTGGGGGTCACCGACCACTCGATCTTCCATTCGATCTATTTCTTCGATCCCAATGGCCATCGGGTTGAGCTGGCGTGTCCGGACCCTGACGAGGACGCGATGCTGGCGAAGCTCGACGAAGTTAAGTGGGAGATGCTGGAAGAGTGGTCGAAGACCAAAAAGGCCCCCAAGCATGCGGAATGGATGCATTCGAAAGAGCTTAACAGCTAGTTAAAATACCAGCGCTGTCGCGGCGAGGATTGCGACGGCGACCAGCCAGCTGCGCCAGAGAACCCTGACCGAGGCTTCGATATCCATCGGTCCGAGGGGCTTGCGGCCTAGCGGATTCACCCACGGCAGATCGGTCATGGCGCCGTTATAGCTACGCGGGCCGGAAATCGCGATTCCGAGCACGCCAGCCATAGCAGCTTCGGGCCAGCCGGCGTTGGGCGAGCGATGGTGCTGCGCGTCGGCTTGCATAACGTCCCACGCCGCTTGGGACCAGTAGGCAAGGCAAATCAGGCCGCCGGTAAGGCGGGCCGGAGCCCAGTTGATGATATCGTCGAGACGGGCTGCAGCCTTGCCGAATTCTTCGTACCGCTCATTACGGTGTCCGATCATGCTGTCGGCAGTGTTGATGACTTTGTAAACCACGATCCCCGGTAGGCCGAAGAGCAAGAACCAGAAAGCGGGCGCGATCACCCCGTCGGAGAAATTTTCAGCGGCGCTCTCGATCGCGCCACGGGCGACGGCGCTTTCGTCGAGGTTTTCCGGGTCGCGCCCGACGATCATTGAAACGGCGCGGCGTCCCTCGGACAGGCTGCGGCGCAGGGCGTCGGCGACTTCGGTGACATGTTGGGTCAGGCTTCGCTGTGCGAGCAGAATGGCGGCGGCGATAGCCTCAAAAAGACCAGCGTCGGGGATGGCGGTGATCAGCAAGCTGACAACCAGCGCGCCTCCGATCAGTATGGAAATCGCGGCAGTGCCGGCACGACGGCGGTTTTCGCCGTGGTTCAGACGATTGTCGAGCCATTCGACGGCACGCCCCATCACAGTCGCCGGATGAGGTAGGCGCGACCAGAGCCAATCCGGTTCCCCGAGAATTGCATCAAGTAGAAGCGCTATTAGTAGTAGCTCGAGTGTGGTCATTTGGTGGTCTCTGTCTTCTGGCCGACAAATATCGAAAAAATCAATATCATCGCGATGGCTGCTCGGCTATTCATTTGTTAAGGATTAGTGGGCGATAATCCTGATTATCCAATGGGTTATGTTGTATGTATAGCATTTTTAACCACAACATATAGCCCGTTAATCATTTGTTAATACATTTGGTAAATATTTACATAATTGTTAACGGAAATTTATAGATTCGATTACCGGAGAAAGTGATGCGGATACTGCTGGTGCAGCATAACGAAGACCTGTCAAACTTGTGGACGCGCTTTTTGCAGCGGCAAGGAGTCGAGGTTGTGCAGGCCGCTACGCAGGGCGAGGCGATAAACCTGTTGCGGTTCGAGGCTTTCGATGCGCTGGTTCTGGATCTCGTGTTACCTGATGGCGGCGCGATCGCCATTTCGGATTTTGCGACCTATCGGTTCCCGGATGTGCCAATTATCGCGGTCACGAGCACCAGTTTCTTCTCGGACGGATCTATATTCGATTTGATCCCCAACGCCCGCAGCCTGATGCGGACGCCGTTGCGACCCGACGATCTGGCGGCTGTTCTGGAGCATTATGTTCCGAAGAAAACCGACACCATCACCGAAAACCAAGTGGCCTAGTGCCGCGGATTTTCGCATAATTGTAACTTGACGTTAAGATGTTATTGGCAAACGATAGGCCGGTACCAAGACGGAGTTAACGATGGAAACCCATTTTTCGGCAGATGTAATGGCGGGCTTGCAAAAAGCGCGCATGAAAGACGCAATCAAGAAGAACCGGCTGCGCGTGCACGACGGCGAGGCGGAGCATGCAGTACTCAAAATCTGGGAGAGCGGCTTTTCGATGGTGGCGGGAAATGCGCCGCATTTGCGCGGGTTTGTTGACCTTTTTGATGGCGGGCGACATTTGCTGCAATGCCTTGTAATCCATTCCGAACCCGACGGCAGCGTTATGAATTACGAGTTCAAGCGGCGGACCGTGGCAACCGATAATGCACCCAAAGATTATGTTGTCGATGCAAATGCGCCTGTGGCGTTGATCGGCAAATAGGCTTAAAGAAAACCCCAACGGACAATTGGCCTTTCACAGACACGGGGAAATACGATGAGTCGCACTGTTTACGTTAACGGGGAATATCTGGCCGAAGAAGACGCCAAGATCAGCATTTTCGACCGCGGTTTTCTGATGGCTGACGGGGTTTACGAGGTTACCTCGATTCTTGACGGTAAGATGATTGACTTTGACGGGCATATGAAACGTCTGGCCCGCTCGTTGAACGAACTGGATATGGCGACACCTACGACGGATGCCGAGCTGGAAGAAATTCACCGTAAACTGATTCTGGCGAACGATGTGAACGAAGGTCTGGTGTATCTTCAGGTAACGCGCGGTGCGGCGGATCGGGATTTTGTGTTTCCGGTGGGCGTTACGCCTAGTCTTGTTTTGTTTACGCAAACGAAGAATCTTAACAATCCGGCAATTGCCGAGGCGGGCATCAAAGTGATTTCGGTTCCCGATCTTCGCTGGGGACGCCGGGACATCAAAACCATTCAGCTGCTCGCGCCGTCGGTTGGCAAAATGGCGGCGAAGGCTGCTGGTGTCGATGATGCGTGGCTGGTTGAAGACGGGCAGGTTACGGAAGGTACGTCGAACAATGCCTACATCGTTAAAGAGGGCAAGATCATCACGCGGCATCTCTCGAACGATATCCTGAGCGGAATCACACGCGGCGCGGTTCTGCGCTTTGCACGCGAGGCGCAGATGGAAGTGGAGGAGCGGAGCTTCTCGATCGAAGAGGCGCAACAGGCGGACGAGGCATTTGTCACTTCGGCGACGACCTTTGTGCTGCCGGTTATCGAGATTGATGGCGCTGCGATTGGCAGTGGAAAGCCCGGTCCCGTCGCGAAACGTCTGCGCGAAATCTATCTGGATGAAAGCCGTAAATCCGGAACCTGACTGGTTCCGAGGCTACTTATTGCGGGTAAGCTCTTTACGGGAACGATTCTGTTCGGCTTGCCATGGGATATCCTCGTTTCCGACACCGCGGGCGTGACGGTCACGGGCAGCGTCGAGAATATCACCTGAGGCATGTTCCTCGATCAGCCGCATGGTGTTGGCTTCGATGGTTTCCTCGAGTCGCGCCATAAACGTTGGCTGGTCAAGACCGAGTTCGATCGGCGGCAGGAATTCAAACGCGCCGGTTTGGTTCATGTATTTTACCTTGTCGCGACGCGGCCAGATCACCCCGACGGACATTGCAACTGGCGTTACTTTGGCACCGAGTTCGTTGTAGATATGCCAGATACCACCGCGGTATCGCTCCTTGGCACCAAGGGCCATCAGTGTCCCCTCGGGGTAAATGACGATTGGCCGCCCCTCATCGAAGGCTACACGAGCGCCGTCGATAACCTGTTTGGTGCGGTTATCGGGGATTGCAAGATCCACCATGATGAAGCCAAGCCTACGGATAATTCGGCCGAAGAACGGTGTTTTCTCGAGCGTTTTCATGGCGACCGTTGTCATGTCCGGAAACAGCGCCACCATCATTAAAACGTCCAGTTCCGATTGGTGTTTTGCTGCGATGACATAGGGTTGGTCGGTGGGTAGGTGCTCGCGTCCGCGAACTTCGACCGTTCCGTTAAGGATGTTACGCACGCCCCATTGCCCTAGGGTTCCCCATGCATAAAGCCAGTTTCGCATGGCCGTTGCGGGAAGGACGAAGCTGGCGACGTAGCCGGTGAAGGCTAGAACCGCAGTGCTGGAAACGAATACGACATTGAAGAATGTGGAGCGCATCAGGAAGTGGCTTTCTGCAGGATTTCGCGGGCTTCAAAGCAGTCGATATTCATCTGTTTGATCAGGTCTTCGAGCGAGTCGAACTTTTCTTCGGCCCGTTGATAGGCCACCAGCGCGACGGAGACGGAAGCGCCATAGAGGTCGCCAGTGAAGTCGAACAGGTAGGTTTCGAGGTTGGGTTTGTTCACGCCAAATGTTGGCCGGATGCCAAGCGATGCCGCCCCGCGATAGGTGCCTTGTTGAGGTCCGTCAAGGACGTCGAAGAACACGGCGTAGACCCCGAACTTTGGCAGGTGCAATCCGCCGAGAGAGATGTTGGCGGTCGGGAAGCCGAGTTCACGCCCGCGCTGGTCGCCTTTTTCTACGACTCCGTCGATACGATGCCAGTGACCAAGGATGCGGGCGGCGTCTTCGGGGTGGCCAGTGGACAGGGCTTCGCGGATTGCTGTTGAGGAATAGTCGCCCTTTTCATCTGAAACCAGCGGCGCGACCGTGACACCGAAACCCATTTCACTGCCAAACGCACAGAGCGCGTCTGCATCGCCTTGCCGTCCCTTGCCAAAGCGGAAGTCGGCGCCGATGACCACATGTTTGACCTTCAGGCCGTTGGCTAGGACGTTGCGGGCGAAGTCTTCAGCGGTGAGTTGGGAGAGGGCGGTGTTGAAAGGTAGTTCGAACAACGCGTCGATGCCGAGCTTGTTGATCCGGTGGGCGCGGGTCTCGGCGTTCATCAACCGGAAATCGGGGGCGTCGGGGGCGAATAGTTGGCGGGGGTGCGGCTCGAAAGTGATGACACCGAGGGGGGCGTTGTTCGTGGCGGCGACGGCGCGGGCTAACGCGATGACGGATTGATGGCCCAGATGTACGCCGTCGAAGTTGCCCATGGCGACAACCGCGCCTTGGCAGTCGGCAGGGATTTCCGTGTAGGATTTGAAAATTTTCATGCTTGCCCCGCAGGCCAAGCCTGCGCCCTTAGTCGAACTTGCGGCTTGGCGCCAGAACCAGCGCGTCGCCTTTCAGAACAACGGTATCGCCTACCAGACACCTGCAATCAAGGGTAACCCGACGTTTGGCATAATCGATTTCCAGAACCTTAACACAAGCTTCGACGCGATCGCCGGGGCGAACGGGGGCCATGAAGGTTAGATTTTGCTTCAGGTAGACTGTGCCGTGACCGGGAAGTTGCTCGCCAATTACCGCTGAAATCAGGCCGGCGGTTAACATGCCGTGGGCGATGCGGCCGCCGAAGATAGTTTCCTGCGCGTATTCCTCGTCTAGGTGGACGGGGTTGTGGTCGGTTGACAGTTCGGCGAACAGCTCGATTTCGCGGTCACCAATAGTTTTGGCGAGCGAGCGTTCCATTCCGATTTCAAGGTCTTCGATGCAGATGGTGCCGATCGGCAGGTTATGCTGTGGAGCGTCTAACATTTCGGGGCCTGTGGTCATATCCGGTTTCGCATTGTTGCGTTGCACCATGTATAGACCGCCCGAATTCGCCGCGCAAGATATATTCGTAAGTTTTGCGGTAATTGTAATTTAATTACCGTTGGATTTTATAGCTTATCGTAAGTGACTGATTGTAAACGTCGGTGTCAGCTTATGTGCGTCGATAAATTTGGCGAGTTCGACCTCGTCAGGTTTGCCGTCGACCTCGCTGATTTCAGTTGCAGCCAGACCGCCCGTTATAAACAGGGTGTCGAGATCCTCGGCGATGCCGCCACGAATGTCGGTGGAGATGCCGTCACCGATGCAAAAGATGCGATCTTGGTCGATTTTGCGCCCTGCGATGGCCGCAAGGCGAGTGTAGGCGAGTTGATAGATCGGCGAATGTGGTTTGCCGAAGTACAGGCTGGTGCCGCCGGCTTGGGTGTACGCCTCGGCGATGGCACCGGCGCAATAGATGCGCTTGTCGCCGAGATCGACGAGGATGTCGGGGTTGGCGCAGAGCAGTTTCAAGCCTCGGGTTTTGCCGGTTAGGATCGTCAGGCGATAGTCGTCGGGCGTTTCGTTCAAGTCGTCGAACAAGCCCGTGCAGACGATGCCCTCGGCTTGCTCTAGCGGAACACGCTCAACGTCGATGGGGCCGTTTTCGCCGGTAAAGAAACTGAGGTCGCGTTCGGGGCCGAGGTGATAAACCTTGTTGCCAACCATGCCTGCCGCCAACGCCTGTTGGGCCGCGTCACCGGAAGACGCGATTTCGTCGTAGACGTCGGAAGGCACCCCGATGCGTTCAAGTTGCCGGATCACCGAGGCTTTCGGACGTGGCGAGTTGGTTAGCAACACCACAATGCCACCCTGCGCCTTATACTGGCGCAGAGCGTTAACGGCATCCGCAAACGGTTCGACCCCGTTGTGTAGGCAGCCCCAGAGATCGACGAACAGCGCGTCATAGGGGTGGGCGATCTGCGCGAGAGAATCGATGATGCGGGTCATCAGACCTTCAGGCTCGGGATTATCTGTTTTTTGCGGGACATGACGCCAGGTAGGTGGACGGTGTCGCCCTCCACAGCGCAACCGAATGACTTTTCAGCGACGGATTTAACAGTATCATTTGGTATTAGCAGCGTCGCGGATTCGGTCAGGATGTCGATGATGAAAAGTAACACCTGGTCTACGCCGTCTGCTTTGGCGACGGTGTCCATGCTGGCGATCAGTCTGTCTTTACGCGATAGAACTGTGGCCGGACTGGTGGTTTCCAGTACCGAGACACGGAAGTTGGTGCCGCCAACTTCGAATTTCTTTGAGTCCATCCGCAGCAGTTCGGCATCCGAAAAATGCGCGATGTCTGATTTGGCCGCGAACATTTCGGCGGCGTAGGATGGAATGTCGATTTTCAGGTTCTCGGCCATACGGTTGGCGACTTCGATATCGCGTGGCGTTGTGGTCGGGCTGCGGAATTCCAGTGTGTCGGAGATAATGCAGCTTAGAACCAGACCCTTGATCGCATCCGGCATGGTGTTTTGTGCAGGCGAGCGCATGATACCGTACATAACTGTAGCTGTGGCCGCGACGGGGCGAATCGTGACATTGATAGGTGTGTTCGAGGTCAGACCGCCAACCAGCATGTGGTGATCGATGATTTGGCGGATGTCCGCGTCGCCGATGTTGGCAGGCAGTTCGGCCGGATTGTTTGTGTCCACGATTACGACTTTGTCGTCAGCCTGCAGGTCAAGAAGATCAGGAGTTTCGAACCCCCAGCGTTCCAGCACAAATGCCGCTTCGGTGTTCGGCGCTCCTTGAACAAAAGCTTTGGCCGATTTTTCCTGCATTTCTTCTAGATACCACTCCCAAATCAGGGCGGAGGCGGTT
>Ga0209121_10000532_pt1 | contig 40418 bp, 33 predicted proteins | sample Cruoilmetagenom3_FD_187292 | JGI IMG/M metagenome (GOLD analysis project Ga0209121, IMG submission 187292) | Oil polluted marine microbial communities from Coal Oil Point, Santa Barbara, California, USA - Sample 3 (SPAdes) (version 2) | ecosystem: Environmental > Aquatic > Marine > Oil seeps ... | reverse complement strand
TTTAGCCTGGATCTAAGAAAACCAGCTGAAGTACATTTGAATCCTAACATCAAATACAAATCCTATCGAAAAAATAATGTAAATTTACCTGAACTAACGTTTTAAAAACAAACCTAGTTCAAATTATTTTTTTGCCTTCTAAACGGCTAAAAAAAATCTTTTGAACGTGGAAATAATAACAAAAAAAGGTCAACCTATATCAGTATAATACAAAATGAATAAAAACTTGAAGTTCAAATTAATTGTCATTATTTCCATCTGCTGGATTTTTAAATCAAATGCACAGATTACCTTAACACATAATGTCGGCAATACACCAATAGATACTGGGATGTTCTCCTGTGAAGGCGATGAAACCTGGATACGTATTTTTGATCTCGCAGATTTTGGTATTGGTCCTAATGAAGAGTTTGCCATTACCTCTGGGCAAATAGCATTTTCAGAATCCAATTCTGGTGCCAACCTACAATATCGTTTTTATCGTGTTAGTCCAGATTTTCCAAATTACCCGTATTCCTTATACCCTACGACCTTACTTGGCACACGTGGTATTGGTGAGGCACCAAGCATAAGTGGTGTACCTGAAATAGTACAAACCGATTTTGACGAACCAGTTATTATCCCAGCAGGTACCGAAAAGATACTGGTGGCCGTAGAAAAATATTGGGGCATCTACGATGATGCTTCTTCTGTAGTTAAGATTGCTGGTACACAAGAGGATAATGACGTGTCTTATTACTACGGTTGTGATGAAAGCTATAGTTTAATACCCACTACAGATTTGCCCAACCCACAGCCCAATGCCAATTTCTTTATTAATGTTACTGGTGAAGCCTATGATGTGTTTAGTAATGGCCCAGTGACACGATTATCGCATAATACCTGTGGTGATATTATAAGGACTAATATTTTCTCCTGCTCCTCCTCTTATTTGTACTGGTCGAGAACCTTTACTTTGGCAGATTTTGGGATATCACAGAATGAGGAGTATGTGATAACAAAAGGTCAGGTGGCCGTGAGTGGTGTTGGTTGGTTACCAGAAATTAACTTTAGAGTTTATGAAATAGACGAGAATTTCCCAGCGTCTTTCTCGGAAGATAATTTAATAGGGAGTAGTCAGTATCAGCAACTCAGTCCTGCTATTACCGATCATCCAGAAGTGGTGGAAGTTGAATTTGACATGCCTATAACGGTGCCTGCTGGTGTGGAGCGTATCCTAGTCGAAGTGCATAAAGGGATTGTTTATGGTTCTGCCCTCGCCTTTGTTGGTGGTACAACAGTAGACAATGATGTCTCTTGGCAACGTGGATGTATCGTTAATGCAACACCAGTTAATGGCTTTGTAACCGCAACAGATATGGGTTATCCTAATTCTAACTTTTATATAAATGTTACAGGTAGTGTGAACCATGTGAGCAATACCTATGGGATTTCGGTCACCAATATTTGCTCTGAATTTTTAAAGGAATTTAGTATAGAAAGTAATCCTAATATAAGTTCGGTATTATGGGATTTTGGCGATCCGGCTTCTGGCCCAGACAATACCTCTATTGACTTGTCGCCATTTCACGATTTTACAGTGGATGGCACCTATACCATAACAGCCACTGTGATATCCTTAGATGGCAGTGTTGAAGTGCTTACAGAAACCATTGAGGTGAATGAGCCACCAAACGCGTATGGGATTAACAACATTTATGCTTGTGAGGATACCTTAAATTCTGGTATTTCCTCAGCGTTTGATGTGACAACCATAGAGAATCAAGTCCTTGATGGCCAAACGGGTAAAACGGTGACCTATATTGATGGTAGTGGCAATACTTATGATACTTTGCCCAATCCGTTTATCAATACCATTAGTGGACTAGAAACCATAACGGTACGTGTGGCCAATGAAAATAATCCGTGTTGTGTTTCAGAAACCACCTTCGATGTCATCACCTACCCTTTACCAGAGTTACAGCCCATACCTGCATTAGCCAGTTGCGACGAAGGTTCTAATGGGTTTTCACAATTTGATCTGTCCAATTTACCTAATGTGATTCTAAATGGGCAACCGGATCTAATACTCGAACTCTTTGACAGCAGTGACAACCTAATTGCACTTAACGACTATAATAACTTTGCGAATATCGTGGCTAATCAAGATTATGTGACCGCGCGCGTCACAAATACCACAACAAATTGTATCTCTGAAATTACCATCGATCTATTTGTAAGCGAGAATCCACAGGCGAACACCTTACTGCTCATAAACGGATGCGATGATAATAATGATGGCATCTCAGAATATTTTGATACCTCAACGGTGGAGAGCCAAGTTTTAAATGGTCAAACCGGAATGACCGTTAGCTATTTTGATGCCAACGGTAACCCGTTACCAAGTCCTTTACCAAATCCTTATACCAATGCTGTTCCCTTCAATGAATCTATAACGGTAAGGGTGACTAATATAAATTCTACATGTTATGCGGAAACGACTTTACAATTTGAAACTGTAAATCAGCCAAACATCAATCAACCAGATAATTTATATGCATGCAATCAAGGCGATGGATTTGCCCAATTTGACACCTCTAATATCGAACAACAGTTTATTGGTAATCAAACAGGTTTAATCGTAGCATACTTTGATTCTGAAAACAACGTATTGCCTAGTCCTTTACCGGAACTATTTGAAAATACGGAACCTTTTTCCCAAACCATAAGTGTCAGGGTTGAAGACGCCTCAAACCCCATTTGTTATTCTGAAACATCGTTTGATTTAATTGTAAATGGTTTACCCGAAATAGTACTGGAAGATGAATACTTCATCTGCAATTTAGAACCCTCTATTTCATTAAGTATCGATTCTGGATTTGATTCCTATAACTGGGTATTTGAGGATGGCTCTTTAATTTCAAGCACTAACAATGCAGAAATAGCACAAGATGGAAGTTACGTTGTAACGGTGACTCAGATTACAAATGGACTAACCTGTGAAGCCTCATTTAATTTTAGTCTTATTCGTTCTGTACTACCAGAAATACAACAAGTAAATTTTGGCGAATTAGGTGATAATTATATTGAAATAATCGCATCAGGTGATGGAGATTTTGAATATTCAATTGATGGTATAAATTATCAGGATAGTAATTACTTCTCAAATATTCAAGGTGGAATGTATACAGTATTTATTAGAGATAAAGATGGTTGTGGACAAGATTCAGAAGAAGTTACAGTAATTGATTATCCAAAGTTCTTTACACCAAATAACGATGGTTATAATGATTTTTGGCAGATTAAAGGAATAGTTAATTTCCATAATTCAGAGACCTTAATTTTTGACAGATACGGCAAGCTATTAGCAAGAATATCATCAAATGATTTAGGTTGGAATGGACTTTACAATGGCAAACAAATGATGTCAAATGATTACTGGTTTATAACAGACCTTGGTAATGGTCGAACTTTTACTGGACATTTCTCATTGAAAAGATAAAAAGCCAGTTGCCAACATTGTATAAAAATAATAGCGGTTTAATCGCTAAAAACAAAGCAAGTAAATATAAAAAAAGGTCTGTGTTTAACCGAAAAGTAAGTGCCTAAAAATCCGCTACTATTCTTATACGTTACCGTTGTACGTAAGCTGCCAAAATTGTGCTGAAAATCAATATACTGAATGAATTATACCCAAATTTATACAACTCGAAAACTTGAAAGGACAATTACAAAGTCGATTGTTGGGAATAGTGAAAACGAAAACAAAGTCTTGGGCGAATGGGTTGCTACCATTTTTTATGTTGACAGAAAAAAATGCTGGCTGATTGTAAACAAACTGACCAAATATTTACTGATTCTCTCTGACTTAAAAACAGCTGAATTGAATAACATAACACAAATTTTTACAGAAACGCTTCATTCCCAACTCAGAAATGACGGAATTGAAATTGATAACGGAACTTTGAGTGGAATAATTGGCGAAATAAAACTATGCGAAACCAACAATGACAGAAGTGCAAATGGTTCGCTGAATAATTGTATGTACAGCATTGAGCAGTGGAAAATAGAATACGGAAATTTTGAAAATTTGCCATTTCGAGAAATAAATAGCGGATTGAACAGTTCACCAAATCAAATGTTGAATTGGAAATATCCGAAAGAAGTAATGAATGAAACAATAAAAGCCTACGTACAACAACGTATATAATAAATTGCTTAATTTAGGCTAAATAAAAGGTCGTTGCATATACAAACACGATAGCAACACTTCTAAAAAAGCTTCTTCACCTCATCAAAATCCAATCCACCATAATTACCAGAACTCATTAATAACAACGATTTATTATCAAAATTTTGTGAGAATAAGAAGTTTTTAAAATCTTCTGGATTGGTATAGATAATTAAATCATCGCGCTCAAAAGCATTAGCGATTTGCTCCTGAGTCACTTCCTCTAGTTTTTTAATTTCAACCGCATGAGGCGAGTAGAATACCACAGCAACATCTGCTGCATCCAAAGCGCCTTTGTATTCTTTTAAGAATTCAGCATTTAAGCTGCTATAAGTATGTAATTCTAAACAAGCAACTAAAGTCCTATTACTATATTGTTCTTTTACTGCATTGGTCGTCGCTTCTACTTTACTTGGTGAGTGTGCAAAATCTTTATATGCCACACTAATTGAGTTCTCTGCTATTTTTTCTAAACGCTTGCTAGCTCCTTTAAAAGTAGAAATCGCTTCATAAAAATCATCTTCATCAATGCCCATGTGTTGGCAAATCCATTTTGCGCCAGCTAAATTATTTAGATTATGTGCACCAAAAACTTCAATTGGCATTGGACCTTCTGGAGTTTCTAAAAGGGTTTCCCCATTTTCAACCGTGTATTCTGGAGTTTGGTAAGCTATCTTCCGTATTTGGTTTTCCGAAGCTTCAACTACTCGCTTTACTTCTAAATCTTCTTCATTGTAATTGATGCTTCCTCCTCTTACTATAGAGTCTACAAAAATGCTAAACTGCTCTACATAATTTTCATACGTTGGAAACACATTAATATGATCCCAAGCAATACCACTCAACAAGGCAATATTAGGTTTATACAAATGAAATTTTGGACGCATGTCAATTGGTGAACTCAAATATTCATCACCTTCTAAGACCATGAAATCATTATCTTCAGTCAATTTCACCATCACATCAAAACCTTCGAGCTGTGCACCAACCATATAATCGACGTCACGATCGTGATAATGCATCACGTGCAAAATCATAGATGTAATTGTGGTTTTTCCGTGACTTCCACCAATAACCACACGTGTCTTGTCTTTAGCTTGTTCGTATAGAAATTCAGGATAACTATAGATTTTTAAACCGAGTTTTTGAGCTTTTAACAACTCAGGATTATCTGCTTTGGCGTGCATACCTAAAACGATAGCATTTAAATCTGATGTGATTTTTTCAGGATACCATCCAAAACTTTCGGGTAGCAATCCTTTCGCTTCTAGCCTCGATTTTGAAGGGTCGAAAATTGTATCGTCGCTTCCAGTAACTTTATAACCTTTATTGTGAAGTGCTATGGCCAAATTGTGCATTGCTGCACCACCAATAGCAATAAAATGTACGTTCATAGTATCCTTAAATATGTACTGTAAAAATACTATAAGTTTTTTGAAAAGGGAAGTTATAAAATGTATCTATTTGTCAGGCTGAGCCTTTCGACTCCGCTCAAGACAGGCTAAAGTCGAAGCCATTTGAATCTAAACACTTTAATGCACTTCGACTGCGCTCAGTGTGACAATAGAATTAATTGAGTTATTAGACTACAAACTTTCAATCGATTCCTTTTCCTCTTTAAAAACATCAATTTTTGGCAAACCTGTAATAGCCTTATTTATCCATTTTAAGGCTTCGGTTTTATCCTTTTTGTGTTTATAAATTTGTGCTAATCTGTAATAAGCCCATGCTTTTGGCACTCCGTCTTTAGACGAATGATTAGACAAGTAGGCTTTAATACACTTCTCCCCTTTTTCTAATTGAATATTATAATCTGCGCACACTTTTCCTATTTGATAGTGCAAAGCATTTCGTTGAAGCTTCATTTGGGCAGCTTCCATATTTCCAATAGCTTTTTCTGGTTGGTTTTGTTCTTCGTAGAAGTTGGTTAACTTTTCATAACAAGTTACTGAACCACCAACTTTAATTGCCAACTTATAATACTTTTCTGCAAGTTCTATTTCGTCATCATATTCATATACATAACCTTTAGCTAAATAACCATCTACTTTAGATAGCTTTTCTAACTCATTTGCATACTTCAATGCTTTTGAAGTACTACCACCAATAATTCCTGGGAGTGAAATGTAAAGCTCAACCAAAGCCCAACGTGTATCTATATGTTTAGGATCGAGTTCAGCAGCTTTTAAAAAAGCACGTTTTACATCACCAATAATTCCAAGTGCTTTAAGCTTACTAATGCTCAATGCCTTCATGCCTAAAGCACCTCCATACTTGTATTGATAATTGGCATTGTTTGGTTGTATATCAGTTAATGCTTTGTATTGCTCAATAGCTTCATCCCATTTTTTTTGATGTCCATAGGCATCACCTAATAGTTCAATAGCTTCATTATCTTCAGGATTTTCCTGAAGAAAGGTAACCATTTCACTTTGTGCATTCTTAAACTCTTTCTTAGCAATAAACACCTCTGCTTTCTCAATAGAAGTCTGAGCTAAACAACATGAGGAAACTAAAAATATAAAAAAATATTTATACATAGATTGCAACCTTTTTTTTGTAAAAATACAATTTAATAACGTTCTGTTTCACTGGCAAATTGTTTAACTTCACTCATCCAAATGATACGTTCACGACTTGCTGCTATTTTTGGAATACCTTTTGAAGGTATTTTGTAGAAAATAAATACACATGAAAAATTATATCTCAATACTCATGCTAATATGCTTTGCTTCTTTTTCTAATGCTCAAAATGACTTTGATAGTCAATGGAAAGCTGTTACTAAATTTGAAAATGAAGGCTTAACTAAAAGTGCTTCAGAATTAGTAGAAAAAATCTTTAAATCTGCAATAGACAAAAAAGATAAGCAACAGCAAATTAAAGCTTTACTGTACAAGAGTAAATACATGCTAACCCTAGAAGAAGATGCGCAATTAAATATTGTAAATCTTTTTAAAGCTGAAATTGATAATAGTGATGACCTTGTTACAAAGCATCTTTTAGAAAATATGTTGGCAACAATGTATTGGCAGTATTTTCAGCAAAACCGATATAAATTCTACAATAGGACTAAAACTGAAGAAAAAGTTAGTGATGATTTTAGAACATGGGATTTAGAGACCATATTTAATGAAATACATGTGTATTATCAGCGCTCATTAGCCAATGGTATCTTATTGCAGCAAGAACCGTTGAGCAATTATAAAATACTATTGATTGAAGTAGAGAACTCTAAAAAATTTCGCCCGAAGTTATTTGATTTATTGAGTCATAATGCATTAGAATTTTATAAAACCGATGAAAACAGCATTACGCAACCAGCTTATAAATTTAGCATTGATAAAGCTGAATATTTAGCTGATTATGGTACGTTTTCGAATCTTAATATCGAATCTAAAGATTCATCGTCTTTGCAATTACATGCATTAAAAATTTATCAAAACCTTCATAAAGCTCATGTTCATGATGCTTCGCCGTATGCAATGATTGCCAATGATATTGAACGTTTAAAATTTGTATTGCAACATGCTACTGTAGAAAATAAAGAGGATTTATATTTAAACACACTAAAAGACGAAAGCAAAAAAAGTAAAGTGTATCCATTTTCTTCACTTTACGATTTTGAAATCGCTTCGCTTTATAAAGAACAAGGCATTAGATTTCATAGCAATCCTATTGATAGTAACATTGATGAAACGCATCGTTGGAAACTCAATAAAGCTCTTGAGCTTTGTAATTCAGTAATCTCCAATTATCCAGAAAGCATCGGAGCAAAAAAATGTAAGGCTCTTAAGCAACAAATCTTACAACCTAGTTTAAGGTTGCAAGCAGAGCAATTTATTCCTGTTAATTCTCCTTCACGAGTATTAGTGACTTATAAAAACCTCGAAACTTTAGATTTTAAAATTTATAAAGTTTCACAAAAGCAATTAGAGAAGTACAATAGTGTTTATAACGTAAAAGACAAGTCTAAGTTCTTTAAGAAATTAAATGCTACACAAACATTTTCTGGCTCTTTAAAAACAGAAAGAGATTACCAAAATCATAGTACAGAATTGGTATTACCAAAATTACCAAATGGCCTATACATTATTAAAGCTGATACTAATTCAGAAGAGAATGTATTTGCCGCCACGCATATACAAGTAACTGATTTAGCTTTAATTGAAAGCTCAGATAATAACGTTCATAATTACCAATTAATCAATAGAATTAATGGTAAACCGATTGTTGATGCAAAAATTGAATTATGGTACACACAAAACGGACACCAACAACGTTGGTCTAAACGATTTGTCACAGATCGCAATGGTAAATTTAAATTTGAAAAAGATAAAAACCGTTACAGAAATGTTGAAATAAAAGCAACTTACAAAGACGACATAGGTCACTTTGGAGAGTATTACATCAATAAAAAATATAAAGAAAACCAAAATAACGACACCCAGTTTACATCCTTTTTATTCACGGATAGAAGTATTTACAGACCTGGACAAACGGTTTATTTTAAAGGCATTGCTACGCAATCAAAAGATGGAAAAACTGAAGTTAATGCTGATAATGCAGCAAAAATAAGACTCAAAAATGTTAATGGAGAAGTGGTGAGTGAATTGTTGCTAAAAACCAACGAATTTGGTTCTGTACACGGAGAATTCATATTACCAAATGATGGATTAACAGGTAACTACACCATAGATATGTTTTGCGGAAATTATGGCTATGCTTACATCTCAGTTGAAGAATATAAGCGTCCAAAATTCAAACCAGAATTTCAACCTGTAACTGAAACCTTTAGAGTAAACGATAGTATTACTGTAAAAGGAACTGCCGTTGCGTTTGCTGGCAGTAACATAACTGATGCTAAAGTGGCTTATCGTGTAAAACGCCAAGTGCAATATCCTATTTGGTACTATTGGAGACGACCATATTTTAATACAGAACCACAAGAAATTACGCATGGTGAAGGTAAAACGAATGCTAAAGGTGAATTTGAAATAACTTTTAAAGCCATACCAGATGAAAGTGTTTCAAAAGAAAACCTTCCTGTCTTTAGATACGAGGTAACAGCAGACATTACAGATATTAACGGAGAAACAAGAACTGCAACCACAACTGTTAATGTTGGCTATCATGCCATGACCGTTAAAATTGTTGCACCAGAACTCATTGATAGAGCTAAAAAAGAAGTTGAAATATCGCTAGTGTCTCAAAACCTCAATGGTGAATTTACGCCAGCAAAAGGAACGCTTAAAGTTTATAAACTTAATGCACCCGAAACGGTTTTAAGACCAAGACCATGGCGTGCTCCAGATTATCAAGTTTTGTCGAAAGATGAGTTTAAAAATTTATTCCCAAACGATCCATATAACAATGAAGATGTATTAACCCAATGGGAAAAAGGTGACGAAGTATTCAGCACCAAGTTCAATACTGAAAAAGAAAAAACCATCACATTTAAGAAATTAAAAAAATGGGCTTCTGGCAAGTATATCATTGTTTTAGAAAGTGAAGATAAATTTGGACAAGCCATAAAAGATGAAGCTTTTACAACTTTTTTTAGCGCAAACGACAAAACCATTGCCGATTCTCAATTATTTGAAGCGCAATTAGACAAAACTGCATACGAACATGGTTCTTTGGCAAAATTAACACTTGGCTCTGCTGCAAAAGACATTACAGTTACTATAGAAATTGAAAAGGATCATAAAGTAATTTTAACGCAATTAGTTACCTTAAATAATTCTAAGGAAACGATTATTATTCCTGTTTTAAAAAGTGATTTAGGTGGTTTTGAAGTGCATTGTAATTTTGCAGCTTATAACCATTATACATCCAGAACGTTTAGCGTTAATGTGCCTTATCCTAAAACGGATTTAGAAATTGAAACCACAACATTCAGAGATAAGTTACAACCAGGACAAGATGAAACTTGGAGCTTTAAAATTAAAGGACGAAAAGGAGATAAAGTTTCTGCTGAATTGCTGGCTAGCATGTACGATGCCTCTTTAGATGAATTTAGAGATCATAACTGGAGTTTTAATCCTATCAATCGTCCGTCTTATTATGGTCGTGTAAATAAAAACTTTAGACAGAGTTTTGGGAACACTAATTTTAGAATCTTTAATAGTTTTAACCGTTCCGTAAGTTATCCTCATCAAAACTATGATCGTTTGAATTGGTTTGGATTCTATTTTGGGAATAATCGTAATTTAAGAATCCGAGGTTTTGCTAATATAAAATCTAAGGCTGTACCTGAAGCAGCAATGATGCTAGTTGAAGATGATATGGAATTAGAAGAAGTAGCCTCTGGAGGAGCACCAGAAGCTGATACTGCATATTTCATAGAAGGAGGAAGATTTGCTGATTCAGATAACGTACAAGATCCTGAATATTATATATTAATGGAGAAAGCTAAAATAGTTCCTCTTAAAGAAAACGAAATATTAATCCGAAAAAACTTAAACGAAACAGCATTCTTTTTTCCACAATTACAAACAGATGCAGAAGGTAATGTGAGTTTCAACTTTAAAGCACCAGAAGCTTTAACCAAATGGAAATTGCAATTGTTAGCACACACCAAAACTTTAGAAAGTGCAATAACACAATTGGAAGCAGTAACTCAAAAAGAGTTAATGGTTATACCTAATGCACCACGTTTTTTAAGAGAAGGTGATAAAATTGTTATCAGCACTAAAATTGCTAATCTTACGGAAAAGAAATTGACAGGTGTTGCACAACTATTGCTAACAGATCCTGTTAGTGGTAAATCTATTGATGGAGATTTATCAAATGCATATAATGATTTAGGCTTTGAAGTTGATGCCAAAGGCAACACTCAAGTCAGTTGGAATTTATCAATTCCAGAAGGAATACAAGCCGTACAATATAAAGTAATTGCTAAGTCTGAAGACTTTAGTGATGGTGAGCAAAATGCATTGCCAGTCTTATCTAACAGAATGTTAGTGACTGAAACGATGCCAATGTGGGTGCGTTCTAATGAGACAAAAACATTTACCTTAGATAAGTTGAAAGATAACAGCTCAACAACATTAAGTCATCATAAATTAACGTTAGAGATGACGTCAAATCCTGCTTGGTATGCTGTACAAGCATTACCATATTTGATGGAATATCCGTACGATTGTAATGAACAGACTTTTGCACGCTACTACTCTAATGCTTTAGCACAACATATCGTGAAATCGAATCCAAAGATTGAAGCTGTTTTTAATCAGTGGGCTTCGAGTACCTCAGCCAACAGTTTATTGAGTAACTTAGAGAAGAATGAAGAATTGAAATCTATACTAATCCAAGAAACACCTTGGTTACGCGATGCACAATCTGAAACAGAACAGAAAAAACGAATTGGCTTATTATTCGATTTGAATAAAATGACCAATGAGTTACGATCTGCTAAACATAAATTACAACAAAACCAATTACCATCTGGTGCATGGCCTTGGTTTAATGGTGGACGCGAAAATCGTTATATCACACAACATATTATTGCTGGCTTTGGACATTTAAAACATCTTAATGTTTCAACATTAGAAAATCATGATTTTGAAACGATAACAAATGCGATTCGCTACTTAGATACCGAGTTTGTAAAAGAATATAAAAACCTTAAAAAATACAACGACAAAGTCGATTTAAGCAAAGATCATATATCTCACACACAACTACACTACTTATATGTGCGTAGTTTTTATCCAGAAATTAACGCTTCTAAAGAAGTGAAAACGATAATGGATTATTACCAAAGTCAGATTCAGAGATATTGGTTAAAACGTTCTTTATATGCAAAAGGGTTAATGGCTTTAACGATGCATAGAATGGATGACACAAAAACAGCTGGAAAAATCCTAGAATCATTAAAAGAAAATAGTATCTCTTCCGATGAATTAGGTATGTATTGGAAAGCGAATACCAATTCATGGTATTGGTATCAAGCACCTATAGAAACACAGGCTTTGTTAATTGAAGCATTTTCAGAAGTAGGAACTGTCATTCAGAGTGAAGCAAAGAATATCGAAGATATTGACAACTTAAAAATCTGGTTATTAAAGAATAAGCAAACCAATCAGTGGAAAACAACCAAGGCAACAACAGAAGCCGTTTATGCTTTACTATTACAAGGCAGTTCTTGGTTAGATGTTACTGAAATGGTAGATGTGAAAGTTGGGAATGAAACTATTTCTCCTTCGACATTAGATAATGTAAAACTTGAAGCAGGAACTGGTTACTATAAAACATCTTGGACAGGTTCTGAAATTAAACCAGAACAAGCAGATGTTACGATAACTAAAAAAGGAGATGGTATTGCTTGGGGAGCGATGTACTGGCAATATTTTGAAGATTTAGATAAAATAACTTCAGCTGAAACACCTTTAAAATTGAGTAAAAAACTGTTCTTAAAAACCAATACAGATACAGGAGAGGAAATTTCTGAAATTAATTCGGAAACTAGTTTAAAAGTTGGCGATTTAGTTAGAGTTAGAATAGAATTGAGAACAGATCGTTCTATGGAATTTGTACATCTTAAAGATATGCGTGCTGCAGGTTTTGAACCAATTAATGTATTATCACAATACAAATGGCAAGATGGTTTAGGCTACTACGAAAGTACTAAAGATGCAGCAACAAACTTTTTTATTGATTATTTACCAAAAGGTGTTTATGTATTTGAATATGATTTAAGAGTAAACAATGCTGGCGATATGAGTAATGGCATTAGCACGATTCAGTCTATGTATGCACCAGAATTTAGTAGTCATAGTGAAGGTATTAGAGTTTCGGTTGAATAAAATATCTGTTAGTTAATTAGTCTTGCCAAGACCAAATTCTCAAAAGCTACTAAAATTAATATTGTAACTTGCGAAATAATAACTAACTAAATTATACGATTATGAATTCAACAGTTTTTATGGTTCTAAGAATTTTACTTGGAATCTTTGTCCTAGTATTTGGCCTTAACAAGTTTTTCCATTTTATTCCTATGGAAGCACCTACGGGTGATGCTGAAGTTTATTTTAGAGCGTTAACAAGTTCTAAAACAATGATACTAGTTGGTATTGTTGAAATCGTTGCAGGATTAGCATTTATCTTTAACAAATTTGGAGCTTTATTAGCGTTAATCTTAATGAGTATTTCTGTAAATGCAGTTTTATTTCATGCAACACTAGACAGTGCCAACATTGCAGGATCAATAGTATTATTAGTACTCAATATTGCTGTATTGTATGGATATAAAGATCGCTATGAATCTTTAACATACTCCAATCTACTTAATAAAATGAAATAACATAAACATAAAAAAGCCTCTAATGAGGCTTTTTTCATTTGATTCGTTTTGTAATTAAAGCCAGTTGCCCCATATGATTTGCTTGATGTTCCATAACATGAAACCAAGCCCAATGCATGGTCATATTTCCTCTTTTCTTTTTAAACCAAGCATCATCCTTTGTCTTCAATAATTCTTTAGTCTTATTACGTACCTCATCATAAATATCCATATAATACTTAATCGGTTTATTTTTAAATTCTTTTCTCGCTTTATTACCAAGATTTAAAGCTGTTTCCCATTTTGCTTTTTCTTCGGCATTAAACCCTCTTCCTTCAAAGGTGTAAACTTGATAATAAGCTTCAGTAGCAGCCAAATGATAGATCATTGCTCCTGGACTATTGGCATTTTCATCTAATAGGTAATCTGTAACCTCTTGGTCTAAATTAACAACATGACGCTCCACACGCTTCTTTAAATTATCGAGCATAGAAATCATATTTCCTATGTCATTTGAATATCCTTTGGGAGGTTTTATTTCGGATTGTGAAAACACACTTGTAGTGCTTAAAAAAAAGACAGCAAAAATGAGCGATAAAAAGGAAGCTTTACTCATAGAATTTCTATTGTTCTGATTACATTCGTGAATCTTTGATTTCATTAGTCTTAAGATTTTAGTTTCTCTAATATAACTCCTTACAAAGAACCAACCATAAGATTAACTTAAGATTTATAATTACTGTAAAGGCGGAAATCTACATTTGAAAATGTATTCTTCATCATATTTCTACAAGCTCAGAACAAGCATGTGGAATGCCAGTTTTATTTCTTGGGTGGATAACTAGCAAATATTTTATCAACTAATTTAGCTAGAGTAGCTTCGCGTTTTTCAACTGAAGCGTTTCCTTTGTATGTACTTTCACTAACTGCTTGCCAAAAAAGTTTTTCGTTTTGATTCTTATCTACAAAATCAATAATGATTTCCCTTGTGTATTTATTAATATTTAAGGGCATACCAACCGAAACTCCTCCGAAGCCTCCTCCACTCCCTCCACCGACTCCAACACCTATATTAGGACTGTTTCGGTTCATCAATTCTTTACTTTGAATATCGATATAAAAATCTGGATTTTCAGATCGTTTAAAACCCATTGAGGAGAGTTTAGCATCAATAGTACTTATAATACGTAAACTATCAAATTTGCTCAAACCTGTCTGCATATCATCAAAGTAATCATAGGTTTTGTATTCCGTAAAGTCTGTTGATTTTTCGAAATCATAATTGACAAAGGTTGTTCCACAGGATGCAAAAAATAACGCGATAAGTATTACTCTGAAGGCTTTCATTTTTTTATTTTAAAGATATTAAAAAAAAAGATTCCTCGTCAAGTTCGAAATGAGAGAATTAAAGACTTTAACTATTCCTCTTCAGAATTTGGTTCGATAGCTTTTGTCAAAGACGACGAAATAATACCAGTAGGAATTGCCACATTACCTAACCCAATCAACAATATAAAAAAAGTAAAAACTCGACCTCCAACGGTTATAGTATAAACATCTCCATAACCTACAGCGGTTAAGGTGACGACAGACCACCAAAGACTGTCACAAATTGAAGAAAAATGTTCTGGCTGCGCTTCGTTTTCAAAATAATATATTCCAACTGCAGAAAAATAAATAAGAATTAAGGTTATGGCCATAAAGAGTATAATTTGCTCCCTAGCCATTAACATTGCTTGTGTAAAATGACGCATCGCTTTATTATACCGCACCAATTTTAACAAACGGAATAACCTAAACATTCGTAGGATTCTTAATGATCGTAAATCAACACCAAAGGATAAGTAAAACGGTAATATTACAAGTAAATCTATAATTCCGAAGAAGCTGAAAATAAATTTTGGCTTATGGTCGACTACATAGATGCGTGCTAAGTATTCTAACGTAAAAATGATAACACAGCATACTTCTATGGAATTTAAAATAACTCTAGTCTGAGGTTTTAAGTTTGGTAATGTCTCAATTGAAAACGTAATTACTGAGAGAATAATCAAAAATTGAATAAAAAAAGCAAAACTTTTACTGAGTTTATTGTCATTATATTCAACAATGCTCTTAATGTATTCCTTTATAATGATTAAGGTTTAATCATTTAGCATTTTCCAAAGTCTGTCTTTTAATTCTGTTAAACCTTGTTGTGCTACAGAAGATATAAACATATAATTAGCATCTAAATCTTTATCTAAAATAGAAGATATTTCAGATTTCAATTCATCATCGAGCATATCTGATTTCGAAATCGCAACAAAACGTTCTTTATCTAACATCTCAGGATTATAACGTCTTAATTCGTCAACTAAGATTTCGTATTGCTCTACTATATCTTTAGCGTCGGCTGGAATTAAAAACAATAGAATTGAATTACGTTCTATATGTCTTAAAAAATAATAACCTAAACCTTTGCCTTCAGCTGCACCTTCAATTATACCAGGAATATCTGCCATTACAAAAGATTTGTATTCGCGATATTCTACAATGCCCAAATTAGGTTTTAAGGTAGTGAATTCGTAATCAGCAATTTTCGGTTTTGCTGATGTTAGTACAGATAGCAATGTAGATTTCCCAGCATTAGGGAATCCAACCAAACCTACATCTGCCAAAATCTTTAACTCTAATGTAACATGTCGTTCTTCTAAAGGAACACCAGGTTGCGCATAACGTGGAGTTTGATTTACTGAACTTTTAAAATGCCAGTTTCCGCGTCCGCCCATTCCACCTTCTGCAACAATTTTTTCTTCTCCATTTTCGGTGATTTCGAAAAGAATATCATTGGTTTCACTATCTCTAACAACTGTTCCTAATGGTACATCTAAATATTCATCTACTCCATCTGCTCCTGTACTTCTACCAGAACTTCCATGTGTACCATGACCAGCTCTTATATGACGTTTAAATTTTAAATGTATTAAGGTCCATAGGTTAGAATTCCCGCGAATAATAACGTGTCCACCACGACCACCATCACCACCATCTGGTCCTCCTTTAGCAATATACTTTTCGCGATGTAAATGTGAAGATCCTTTACCTCCGTTACCAGAGGACACATGCATTTTTACGTAGTCAACAAAATTTCCTTCAGTCATAATTGAGCTTAAAATTTTAAGTTTAAACTTTAAACTTTAAAGTTTAAACTCGATCAATGTCTTATAATTTGTCTATTACAGAATTCAAACGTACTGTTATATCCTCAATGCTACCAACTCCGTCAACACCAAAATATTTGTCTTGGGCAGTGTAGTAATCTTTTAAGATAGCCGTTTTTGTGTAGTATTCTTTAATTCGGTTTCTAATAATACTTTCGTCAGCATCATCTGCTCTTCCACTTGTTTTGCCGCGTTCTAATAAACGTTGAACTAGCACGTCATCATCAACTTCTAACGCTACCATTGCATTAATCTGAGAATCCTTGCTGTCCATCAATTCATCTAATGCTTTAGCCTGTGCGTTGGTTCTAGGGAAACCATCAAAAATAAAACCCTTGGCTCCAGCATTTTTCTCAACTTCCTTATTTAGCATATCAATAGTCACCTGATCTGGCACCAATTCACCTTTATCCATATAAGATTTAGCAAGCATACCTAAAGCAGTCTCGTTTTTGATATTATATCTAAAAACATCTCCGGTTGAAATATGTACTAAATTATATTTTTCCTTTAAAAAATTAGCTTGTGTTCCTTTACCTGCTCCTGGAGGGCCAAATAGCACTAAGTTAGTCATGAATTGTGGTGTTTTTAATTGATATACAGCTGGTAAATCTCTTCCCAATCCATCATAATCGAGTCCATAACCGACTATGAATTTATTTGGAATCTCTATACCAACATAATTTAGTTTAAAATCTTTATTGTATGCTTCAGGTTTATAGAAAAGCGTTGCTATGATTAGCTCTTTAACACCTTCATTCTTAAAAATACGATGTACTTCTTCAAGCGTATTTCCTGAATCTATAATATCTTCTAAAATAACAACCGTTCTTCCGGTTAAGTCTTGCGTTATTCCAATGAGTCTTTGTATATCTTCAGTCGATTTCACACCTTCATAAGAAGCCAATTTTATAAAAGTAACCTCACATGGTTTTGGATACTTTTTCACAAAATCACTCACCAACATAAAGGATCCGTTCAAAATACCAATAAACACTGGCAATTCATCACCCAAATCTGCCGAAATATCATCAGCCATTTTTTGCACAGCTGTATCTATCTCTTGCTCAGATATAAAAGGTTTAAAATCTAAATCATGAAGCTTTATCACTGTTGTCTTATTTTAGAAATGCAAAGATAATCAATAGATTGTGTAATACCGATTTTTTTGAATTCCAATTTATCAGAGTTCACTATTTATAATGTATTTTTGTATCGATTAATGTTGAATTTATAAACAGATTCCCTCTTTCGAGGGAAATAAATATGAACTATTTCTCTTCAAATTTTAAACTCGGAATTCTTGGTGGTGGTCAATTAGGCAAAATGATGCTCTACGATACGCGCAAGTTTGATATTTACACTTGTGTTTTGGATCCGAGTGCAGATGCACCTTCTCGATTAGCTTGCGATGAGTTTACGGTTGGTGACCTATTAGATTATGACACTGTTGTAAACTTTGGAAAACAAGTAGACGTATTAACTTTTGAAATTGAAAATGTTAACGTAGATGCTTTAGAAACACTTGAACATGAAGGTGTAAAAGTATTTCCATCATCAAAGACTTTGAGAACCATTCAGAATAAAGCAAAGCAAAAACTGTTTTATCGCGATCATAATATCCCAACAGCAGATTTTTCGAGATTTGCTTATACTTCAGAAATTGATGAAGCTATTAATCATGGTGGTATAAGTTATCCATTTGTATGGAAAAGTGCACAATTTGGTTATGATGGTACTGGTGTAAAAGTTGTAAAACGCTATACAGATTTAATTGATTTACCGAATGTAGAGTGTATCGCAGAAGATTTAATTCCTTTTAAAAATGAACTCGCTGTTATTGTAGCAAGAAACGAAAAAGGAGATTTAAAAACGTATCCGATTGTTGAGATGGAGTTTCATCCAACAGCAAACCAAGTGGAATATGTAATTTGTCCGGCCAGAATACCTAATGAAATTTCAAAAAAAGCAGAGCTTGTAGCTTTAAAAACTGCTGCTGCATTTGAGCATGTAGGTCTACTAGCCGTAGAAATGTTTTTAACTGAAGATGATAATATTTTAGTAAACGAAGTAGCTCCTCGGCCTCACAACTCTGGCCATTATAGTATAGAAGCAAGTTACACTTCACAATTTGAACAACACCTTAGAGCAATATTAGGTTTGCCTCTTGGTAATACAGAGAGTAAAGTTGCTGGCGTTATGGTGAACTTAGTTGGAGCTGAAGATTACACTGGCAATGTTTTATATAAGAATATAGAAAAAATTATGGCTATGGATGGTGTTATTCCTCATATATATGGGAAGAAACAAACCAGACCATTCCGAAAAATGGGTCATGTTACCATTGTAAACAAAGATGTTGCAGTAGCTAGAAAAATAGCTGAAAAAGTAAAACGTACAATAGAAGTAATTAGTGAATAAATTATGAGTAAAGTAGGCGTAATAATGGGAAGCAAAAGCGATTTGCCTGTAATGCAAGAAGCTATTGACATTTTAAATGGATTTGATATTGAAATTGAAGTTGATATCGTTTCAGCACATCGTACTCCCGAAAAACTATTTGATTATAGTAAGAATGCACATAAAAGAGGTATTAAGGTTATTATAGCTGGAGCTGGAGGTGCGGCACATTTACCAGGAATGGTGGCTTCTTTATCTCCTTTACCTATTATAGGAGTGCCAGTAAAAAGTAGCAATTCTATAGATGGTTGGGACTCTGTACTCTCAATTTTACAAATGCCTGGTGGAGTTCCTGTTGCAACTGTAGCACTTAACGGAGCAAAGAATGCAGGGATTTTAGCTGCTCAAATTATTGGTAGTAGTGACCAGTGTGTTTTAGATAAAATTTTGGTTTATAAAGAAGGTTTAAAAGCAAAAGTGATTGATTCTGCTAAAGACCTCTAAAAAAGCCTCAACTTTCGTTAAGGCTTTTAGCTATTAATCAATTCCTAGTAGCAAAACTCAATGCTAATAAGATTTTGCAAAGATACAACTTACTTAATCACCTGTCCTCATAAATATTCGTTAAAACTCACATTTTTAATATATTAGTAAGAAAAATACCATAAAATGACAATCCTTAATAAACCCTTCAATACTACTTATAACACTGCTCCTTTTTCGCAAATAAAAACTGAAGATTTTCTACCTGCTTTTAAAGCTAGTATTAAAAAAGCGAAAGCAGAAATTGATGCTATCGTTAACAATTCTGAAACTCCGACATTTAAAAATACTATTGAAGCTTTAGATTATTCTGGAGAAGAATTAGATCGTATTTCGAGTATATTCTTCAATTTAAATTCTGCTGAAACTAATGACGAGATACAGAAAATAGCACAAGAGGTATCACCACTTCTTTCAGAATTTAGTAATGACATTACTTTAAATGAAGATTTATTTAAACGTGTAAAAGCCGTTTATAAGACTAAGTCTAGTTTAGATTTAACAACAGAACAAAACACATTATTAGATAAAAAATATAAAGGATTTTCGAGAAATGGCGCTAATTTATCTGAAGATAAGAAAGAAAAACTTCGCGCTATAGATAAAGAATTAAGTCAATTAAAACTAAAGTTTGGAGAGCATATATTAGCAGCAACCAACGCCTTTGAAATGCATCTTACTGATGCATCTGATTTATCTGGATTGCCTGAAGGAGCTAAGGAAGCTGCTAAACAATTAGCAGAAAGTAAAGGTAAAGATGGTTGGCTAATTACTCTAGATTATCCTAGTTATATCCCATTTATGACCTATGCTGATAATAGAGCTTTACGAGAAAAGCTCTCTAAAGTATTTGGCTGTAAAGGATTTAATAATGATGATTTAGACAATCAAAATATAGTTTTAAAAATTACGCAACTTCGTTTTGAACGTGCGCAACTTTTGGGTTACAAAACACATGCACATTTTGTTTTAGAAGAGCGCATGGCAGAAACACCTGAAAAAGTTAATACTTTTTTAAATGAATTGTTAGAGAAAGCCAAACCAGCAGCAAAAAAAGAATTTAAAAAACTCGAAGCCTTTGCTAAAGACTTGGACAATATTGACCAATTACAAAAATGGGATTCTGGTTATTATTCTGAAAAGTTGAAACAAAAACTATTCAGTTTAGATGACGAACAATTGAAGCCTTATTTTAAACTTGAAAATGTTATTAACGGAGCATTTACAGTCGCTAATAAATTATTCGGATTACAGTTTAAAGAAATTAACTCAATAGACAAATATCACGATGACGTTTTAACCTACAAAGTCATAGATAGTGAAGGCGAATTAGTATCTATATTCTATGCTGACTTTTTCCCTAGAGCTGGAAAACGTAATGGAGCCTGGATGACCTCATACAAACCACAAAAGATTAAAAATGGAGTCAACGAAAGACCTCATGTGTCTATCGTCTGCAATTTTACCAAACCAACAAAAAGTAAACCATCGTTATTAACGTTTAATGAAGTTACGACCTTATTCCATGAATTTGGTCATGCATTGCATGGTATGTTGGCCAATACAACATACCCAAGTTTATCGGGTACAAGTGTGTATTGGGATTTTGTAGAATTACCAAGTCAGATTTTAGAAAACTGGTGTTACGAAGAGGAAACTTTAAAGTTATTTGCTACGCATTATAAAACTAATGAAGTGATTCCAATGGACCTTATTGAAAAGATAAAGGCATCTTCAACCTTTCATGAAGGCATGCAAACTTTACGTCAACTGAGTTTTGGCCTGTTAGATATGTCATGGCATGGTGTTGATCCATCAAAAATTAAAGATGTAAAAGCACATGAAACTAAAGCATTTGCACACACACGTTTATATCCAGACGTGGCTGAGAATTGTATGAGTACATCTTTTGCTCATATTTTTCAGGGTGGTTATTCTTCTGGTTACTACAGTTACAAATGGGCTGAGGTCTTAGATGCAGATGCGTTTGAATATTTTAAGGAAGAAGGCATCTTTAATAAAACAGTTGCAGATAAATTTAAAACCTATGTGCTCTCACAAGGTGGTACCGAAAACCCAATGACTTTGTATAAGAAGTTTAGAGGACAAGAGCCAAAACCAGAAGCTTTATTGAGACGTGCTGGATTGATAAAATAGATACTATAATATAATGCCTAAACTCATAAAAATACCTTTAAATACAATATAGCTCTCTGACCTCCTGATCGATAGTCCATCATTACTTACAGCCTTATAACTGTAACTTAGATCTGTTACAATTATAAAACGCTTATCATTTAATGGTATTTTATAACCAAATCCTAAATTAGCCATATTACCATTATTTGTTCCATTTTCTATCTTGACTAAAGTTCCATAATCAACAAACACATAGGGACTGCCTTTGCCATCATTAAAATAAAATCGAAGATCTAAAAATGCAGGCATTGTATTGTAATTAGGATTATGGTAGCCATCCAAGCCGATACCCAATCCGGCAGAAAAATATGGATTAAAAAAATATCCATTTATTGTCTGCAAACTGTAAGCCATTGAATTACTCGAAGAAATATCTCTATTAATAACACCTTCGCCAAGTGCGAATGTTTCGAGTTTTGCTTTGTTTACTTTAATAGCACCTATTCGTGTTATATTAAAATAGCCTTTATTTCTATATACATCTTTATTACTTTCTGTTTGGGCTAATACTGAAGATGAGAATATTAATGTAAGTAGAAAAGTCCATATTGATTTTATCATAATTTATAATGGTAGTTAATTCTGTTCCTAACCTCAAATATCAAGCCACAAATAAACTTTCAATGATTATTGAAAGTTTAAAATTTATTGTATATTTGCTATATGAAATACAAAGAAGCAAAAGAAAAGTTTATTAGCACTTGGGGAAGTTTAGGTACGCTTTGGGGTATAAACAAAGCCATGGCTCAAATACAAGCACTTCTTTTTATTTCTACCAAGCCATTATCTATGGAGGATGTTATGGAAGATCTTAAAATCTCTCGTGGCAACGCTAGCATGAATTTAAGACAACTTATGGATTGGGGAATTGTAACTAAAGTTTTGATTTCTGGTGAGCGTAGAGAATTTTTTACCACAGAAAAAAATGTACAAGAATTAGCACGTGTTGTTGCCAAAGAACGCAGTAGAAGAGAAATAAAACCTGTGATTAAAGTGTTAGAAGAGGTCTCTACTATTGCAGACGATGGTACTGAAAAAACGAAAGAATTAATAAAACAAACAAAGGCTCTAAAAAAACTTACAGACGATTTAGATACACTAATGAACAAACTTACAAACCAAGAACAAAATTGGTTAACTAAATCTGTAATAAAACTAATGAAATAGCACATATATTTTTTAAAACATACTTTCAATTTTTTCTGAAAGTTTAAAACATAAAGAAATATGAAAATTCACATAGCATTAAATCTATTACTATATGTACTAACCATCGGTAGTTATATGTTTGAGCCTGTTTTTGGTGCTTTATTTCAAATAGGGTTAGGAATTAATCAAATTATTACTGCAACTTATTTAAACCAATATGTAGATCCTAAAAAAGGTAATGGCTTCAAAGCGCTAAAAATATATTGGCTATCTGTAATTGCGTGGCTTTTTCTGTTGGTAACATTTATATTTCTTGGAAAAACAGACAAATACTTTACCGTAATACTATTTATATCACCCATGATAATAGGCACTTATTTTACATTAATCACATTAATAATCAAGAAATCATGAAAACGCAAATACCAAACTGGTTAATTATTCTAGGAGGATGTGGTCAAATATTCACAGCACTAATTTATCCATATATTAGGCATCAAGTTTTTGATTGGTACAATGACGTAAAACAACTGAGACCTTTAAATCAGGAAATTGCTAAAACCTATGGAAGATATATACAAGGATTAAACTTTTTATTTGGTTTAATCGCAATACTAATTCCAAGTGATTTAAAAAATGGAACACATCTCGCTATTGCTCTAACTGGACTAATAGCAATTTATTGGGTTGGTAAAGTAGCAACTCAAATTGCATATTATCCAATGTATCAAATTCCTCAAAAGACCATTTTCAAAATCGGGAGTTATTTTATGAACTTCCTTTTCACCCTATTCGCTGTTGTTTATACCTGGTTACTTATTTATAACATTAATACAATCAATTAAATATCTATATCATGAAAACTCAAACCATCACATACAACAAACACGCAGAACAAAACAAAATAGAAATGATAGATTTCTATAATGAAGCTTCTGAAGATTACGAATTTTGGAGTCACGATTACAATATGCATTTTGGATACTTTATTCCTTTTATTACTAATCCTTTTAGAAGAGATAGTATGCTTAATCAAATGAACTCGCAGGTTATTAAACGTTTAAACATTGGTGCACAAAAAAATCGACTTGTTGATTTAGGTTGTGGTATGGGCGGAACAATGCGCTATGCTTTAAAACAATACAAAAATTTGATTGCTTATGGTGTTACACTATCTGATTTTCAGGTTAAACAAGGTAATGAACTCTTACAAGGAAAAAATGGCATCATATTAAAAGAAAACTACAATACTACATCGTTTCAATCCAATTCATTTAATTCTGCGGTAGCCATAGAAAGTTTTTGTCATTCTGGTCATAACGAAAACTCATTAAAAGAAGCATATCGCATATTAAAACCAGAAGGAAAATTAGTTATTGCAGATGCCTTTTTAAAAAAAGACAAAACTGAGCTATGTAAAGGTGCTAATTATTCTTACAAAAGATTATGTGATCATTGGAGTTTAGAAAAACTAGAAACTCCAACTTTTATTAGACAGAAGTTACAAGAACTAGGCTTTACAAACATAAAAATAGAGGATGTGTCTTTTAGAGTTGCTCCATCTGTATTTCATGTTCCGTTTGCAATAACAGGGTTTATTCTCAAGAAATTATTTAGTTTTAGTTCATTAAAAAGAGAAAGTCTTCATAACCTGAAGGGTTCATTTTTCGCTTTACTTGCTGGTCTTCATATGAAAAGTTTTGGATACTATATCATAAGTGCGACCAAACAAAAAACTTCTATTTAAGTTAACTAAACTAGTATTGGGTTTACTTTAAAAAAGGCAATACTATTTTCATTTTTTTAACTTATTTTTGATTCAGCAATCAAAACGATAAATGCCTAAACATCAAATAGACCCAAATAATTGGATAAAGTTATATTCCGATTATCTCTTTAACTATACTATAACACGAGTTAGTGATAGAGAGATAGCGAAAGACTTGGTGTCTGAAACATTTTTGGCAGGACTGAAATCCATGGCTAATTTTAAAGGTGAAGCTAGTGAACGTACATGGTTAATTTCAATATTAAAACGAAAAGTAATTGACCATTATCGTAAAATAAATTCTAATAAAGGTAAAGCCGAAGTTAGAATGCATTATAACAATGATACAGACGATGAAGGAGATTGGTTAGAAGAACGTGTTGCTGATCCTTTTGATAAAACAGCTGAAGACACTTTAGTAAATTCAGAATTAGGAGATGCCATTTATGATTGTTTAGCCAAATTACCAGAAAAGCAAGCTGAAGTTTTTAAAATGAAAACTATATTAGGTTACGATACCGAAACAATTTGTAATGAATTAAATATAACTCCGTCTAATCTTTGGGTTATTATCCACCGAGCAAGAACCGCTTTAGCTGATTGCATGGAAAAAAATTGGTTTTAATTAAAATGAAAAAAAGTTTTTTATTTATTAGTTGTGAGGAGGCAAAACATATTTGTGATAAATCACAGTATGGAGAATCTACTGGATGGGAAAGGTTAAAGCTTGGTATTCGTATAATGTGGTGTAAGTTCACAAAAATATATTCTAAGAATAATAACAAACTGACAGACGCAATGGAAAAGGCAGAAGTGAAGTGTTTAAAGAGTGAAGAGCGTAAAAAGCTACAAAAAAACTTTGAAGAAGAATTAACTAAGCACCAATAATATTACAAGCCATACTACTGGTAAAGCTTCTACCCAAAATGCACTATAATATTTAGATTGATTTTTATGAGAAAATATTACAAATAATAAGGTTATAAATAATATTATTAATGCTGAAACTACTGCAGTACTAGACAATTCGTCCTTAAAAAATTCTAACATCATAAATACCATAAGAAGCAAAACACCAATAATTTTAGTTTTCTTAACTCCAATCCTCTGCGGTATAGTTCCTAGTTTTAGATTATCATAGTTTAAATCTCTAATTTCAAAAGGCAACATCAATACAACTACAAAAATATAGCGTTGAAATCCTGTAATAATGACATCACTATCTATTGAAACATTGTTATTAACAAGCGGTAAAAAAACGGTTGTAAAACACCAAACCAAAGCAATAACATATACTTTCAATCCATTAATTTGCCTTAAATTTTTCTGTTCATCTATAAAATATTTCCTAGGTAACATCGGAATTGCGTATAAAAATGTTATTACTCCAAGAATTGCAATTAAAATAAGTGTATCGGTATTTAGTTTAAACGTATAATAACTAAGTGCAATAAATGCGATTAAAGAAAATAATTGAATCGCTTTTAACCAGCCAGCTAAACTTCTATGATGAAACTTTGCAACCCCAAAATACTTCACAAAATTATAACCTGTAATTGTAGCGTAAAACACAAAATATAGACTGTTCTCATCGTAATCAATATTAAACTGAATCAACGTAACCCAAGTCAATGCATAAACACCCAATGCCACGTGGATGCTACTGTTTATATAAAAATTGAATATACGTTTTAAAACATTCATTAAACAAAAATAAACAATGTGTTGATAACCCTCTATTTCCGTTAAAAACTTTAGTGTTCCTTAACAAATAAAAAAGGCTAAATACGTATTTTTGCAAAACTAAATTAACACAACATATTTTAATGGATACGACCTCTTTTGCACTCAGACATATTGGCCCAAGTTCGCAAGAACAAAAATCAATGTTAAACACTTTAGGAGTTTCAGATATTGAACAGCTGGTTTACGAAACAGTTCCAGATGATATTCGACTAAAAAAGAATTTAGATTTAGATGCTGCTATGAGTGAGCAAGAGTATTTAAGTCATATTTACGAATTATCTCAACTTAATAAAGTATTTAAATCTTATATAGGTTTAGGTTACAACCCTTCTAATTTACCTGCGGTAATTCAGCGTAATATTTTAGAAAACCCAGGATGGTACACTGCTTATACTCCATATCAAGCTGAAATTGCACAAGGACGTTTAGAGGCTTTATTAAATTTTCAGACCATGGTTATTGATTTAACAGGTATGGAAATGGCAAATGCCTCATTGTTAGATGAAAGTACAGCGGCAGCTGAGGCAATGAATTTATTGTTTGCCGTTAGAGAACGTGATCAAAAGAAAGCTAACGTCAATAAGTTCTTTGTGTCAGACACTGTCTTACCACAAACATTATCGTTATTAGAAACCAGAGCTAATCCTATTGGTATTGAATTAATCGTAGGAAACGAAACTGAATTCAATTTTACTGAAGATTTCTTTGGATCATTATTACAATATCCTGGAAAAGACGGACAAATTACCGACATTAAATCATTTATTGAAAAAGCTAATTCGGCAAGAATTAAAGTTGCCGTTGCTGCAGATATTTTAAGTTTAGTAAAGCTTGAAGCTCCCGGGAAATTTGGTGCTGATGTTGTAGTTGGAACGACACAGCGATTTGGTATTCCGATGGGTTATGGAGGTCCACATGCAGCTTATTTTGCTACAAAAAAAGCTTACAAGCGTGATGTACCAGGTAGAATTATTGGTGTTACCAAAGATGCCAATGGCAATAGAGCATTGCGTATGGCTTTACAAACACGTGAGCAACATATTAAACGCGCAAAAGCAACGTCTAACATATGTACAGCACAAGTTCTATTAGCAGTAATGGCAGGCATGTATGCAGTATATCATGGTCCAAAAGGATTAGAGTTTATTGCTAATAAAGTAAATGGTTCTGCATCTGCACTTGCCAATGCTTTAGAAAAATTAGGTTTATCTCAATTAAATTCTCACTATTTTGATACGCTTCAGATTAAAGCTGATACTAAAAAAGTAAATACTGAAGCAGAAAAACAAGGAGTCAATTTTTATTATCCTAATGCAGAAACGGTTACTATTTCATTAAATGAAACAACGACCATTTCAGACTTAAATGAAATTATTTCAATTTTTGAAACTGTAACAGGAAAAACAACGGATAAAATCACATCTGTTTCTCAATCGGAAACTATTCAAAATACATTGCAACGTCAGTCAGATTTTTTAACTGTTGACGTGTTTAATACTTACCATTCTGAAACAGAATTAATGCGCTACATCAAACGTTTAGAACGTAAAGATTTAGCATTAAATCACTCTATGATTTCATTAGGCTCTTGCACAATGAAATTGAATGCAGCTTCAGAAATGCTTCCATTGAGCTGGAGTAATTGGGGAAACATACATCCATTTGTACCAATTGAACAAGCCAAAGGTTACCTTACAATGCTAAAAGCTCTAGAAGATCAGCTTAGTGAAATTACAGGTTTTTCGGCAACCTCATTACAACCAAATTCTGGTGCTCAAGGTGAGTTTGCTGGTTTAATGGTTATAAAAGCTTATCACGAGTCTCGCAACGATCACCATAGAAATATTTGTCTAATACCTTCTTCTGCTCACGGAACCAATCCTGCAAGTGCAGTAATGGCAGGAATGAAAGTTATTGTAACTAAAGCATCAGATAATGGCAATATCGATGTAGATGATTTAAGAGAAAAAGCAGAATTACATAAAGATAACTTAGCTGCTTTAATGGTTACATATCCTTCTACTCATGGAGTTTATGAATCTGCTATAAAAGACATAACTCAGATTATTCACGACAATGGAGGACAGGTCTATATGGATGGAGCAAACATGAATGCACAAGTAGGATTAACAAATCCAGGAAATATTGGTGCTGATGTTTGTCATTTAAATTTACATAAAACCTTTGCGATTCCTCATGGAGGAGGTGGACCTGGTGTTGGTCCAATATGTGTAGCAGAACAATTAGTTCCATTTTTACCTGGAAACCCAGTAATTACAACAGGAGGAGAACAAGCTATAACCGCAATTTCTGCAGCACCTTTTGGTTCTTCTTTAGTTTGCCTTATTTCTTATGGCTATATAAAAATGTTAGGTTACAGAGGTTTAAAAAAATCCACTGAAATTGCTATTTTAAATGCCAACTATATTAAAGAACGTTTAGGAGAATTTTACCCTACACTGTATTCGGGTGAAAACGGAAGAGCAGCGCACGAAATGATTATAGATTGTCGTAGTTTTAAAACAAATGGTATCGAAGTTTCAGATATTGCAAAACGTTTAATGGATTATGGCTTCCATGCACCAACAGTCTCTTTTCCAGTAGCTGGCACAATGATGATTGAACCTACAGAAAGTGAAAGTAAAGCAGAAATGGATCGTTTTTGTGATGCTATGATTTCTATAAGTAAAGAGATTGAAGCAGCTTCAAAAGATGAACCTAATAATGTATTGAAAAATGCACCTCATACTATGGAAATGCTAACTTCTGATAATTGGTTATTACCATATACCAGAGAAGCAGCAGCTTTCCCATTAGACTTTGTAAGAGACAATAAATTTTGGCCAAGTGTAAGACGTGTGGATGATGCTTATGGCGATAGAAATTTAATTTGTAGTTGTGCGCCTATTGAAGAATATATGGAGGCTTAATGATAATTAAAAAAAGTATTAAAAATTAGTTGCTTTTTTTATCAATTATAAACAAAAGGATAGGAAGATTACGAATTCAGTAAAAATTCACGTTTCAAAAGGAGAAAACAGCATACTCTATTCAATATTCTGTAGCTTCGTATAAATGAAATCGATAAAAAATAACAATGAGTGTTAGAATAACAGGAACAGGAAGTTATATACCAAGTATTATTGAGAAAAATGAAGATTTCTATAATCATGAGTTTTTAAATGCTGACGGCTCTTCGATAAATAGTTCTACTGAGGTTATTGTTGAAAAATTCAAGGCGATTACTGGAATTCAGGAAAGGAGATACATTAAGGACAATCAATTAAATAGTGACATTGCCTTTTTTGCGGCTGAAAAAGCCATTTCTGATGCTAATATTGATAAAGAAAGTATAGATTATATTATTGTTGCTCACAATTATGGAGACATAAAACATAATACTGAGCAAAGTGATACTGTACCAAGTATTGCCTCTCGTGTTAAACATTTATTGAAAATTGAAAATCCAAAATGTGTTGGATACGACTTACTTTTTGGTTGTCCTGGTTGGATTGAAGGTGTTATTCAAGCCAAATCATTTATTGCGTCTGGCATAGCCAAACGTTGCTTAGTCATTGGCTCAGAAACTTTATCACGAGTTATAGATAAATATGATAGAGACTCAATGATTTATAGTGATGGCGCTGGAGCTGTCATTATAGAAGAGAGTAATGATGAAGGCGGTATTTTAGCACACGAAACCGCAACTTTCACTTTAGACGAAGCACATTTTATTTACTTTGGAGAAACGAACAATCAAGAGATTACAGATAAGCGACGTTATATAAAAATGTATGGTCGTAAGATTTATGAATTCGCTTTAACTAATGTTCCTTTAGCATTAAAAGCTTGCTTAGATAAAAGCGGTGTTTCAATTAATGAAGTAAAAAAAATATTGATTCATCAGGCTAACGAAAAAATGGACGAAGCTATTGTTAAACGCTTTTTTAGGCTTTATAAGATGCCAATGCCTGAAGGTGTAATGCCAATGTCAATAAACCTACTAGGTAATTCTAGCGTAGCTACTGTACCGACATTATTCGATATGATTTTAAATGGTCAGCTTGAAGGTCAAGAAATTAATAAAGGAGATGTAATTATTTTTGCAAGTGTTGGTGCTGGCATGAATATAAATGCTATCGTTTATAGGCATTAATAAAACTGATTCCGTTTCTCGAGATATTAATATGTACGAAAAAACCTTTCCTAATAAGCGATTTAAACATACACTTCATTTTTTAAAAAAGCATGTTAATACATCAGAACCAATTTTAGATTTAGGAGTGAAAAATCCGTTTTCAGAGCTAATGATTTCTGAAGGCTACAAAGTTGAGAATACAACTGGAGAAGATTTGGATGAAGACCACTCTTCCGTCAAAAATTCTTCTGCACAAGTTGTAACTGCTTTTGAAATTTTTGAACATCTCTTATCTCCTTACCAAGTATTAAAATCTATTAAAGCTGATAAAATTGTTATCAGTATTCCTTTAAGGTTATGGTTTGCTACTGCATATAAAAGTAAAACCGATATGCGAGACAGACATTACCATGAGTTTGAAGATTGGCAACTCGATTGGTTATTGGAGAAAACCGGATGGGTTATAAAGGATAGACAAAAATGGACCAATCCTGTTAAGAAAATAGGTATAAGACCGTTACTTAGACAATTTACTCCTAGATATTATATTGTTTATGCTGAACGCGTAAAAAATTCCAAATAACAAACACTAAATTCCAATTGGGTTTTGTTAGCTTTGGGTTTTGGATTTTGAGATTTGAAATTTTATATCATCATACCTGCACATAACGAACAAGATTACATTGGCAAAACTTTAGAGTCTTTAGTCAATCAAAGTTTGTTACCAAAAAAAGTTGTAATCGTTAATGATAATTCTAGTGATAACACACAATCTATTGCGGAAGACTATGTCTCAAAGTACCCTTGGATTTCTGTTATAATTTCTAAATCTTCAGATGCACATTTACCTGGTTCAAAAATCATAAAAGCATTTAATAAAGGTTTAGAATCTTTTGACGGGAATTATGATATCATCTGTAAGTTTGATGCAGATCTTATTTTTCCTGAAAACTATTTAGAAGTTATTGCAAATCATTTTAGACAAAACCCAAAACTTGGCATGGCTTCTGGTTTTTGTTATATCAATAAAGGGGACAATTGGATTCTAGAAAATTTAACAAACAAAGACCACATTAGAGGTGCATTAAAAGCTTATAGAAAACTTTGCTTTGAGCAAATTGGGCAGTTAAAACCATCAATGGGTTGGGATACTGTTGATGAATTATTAGCGAAGCATCATGGTTGGAAAATTCTTACTGATGAATCATTACATGTTAAACATCTAAAGCCAACAGGAAAAAGTTACAACAAAGCTTCAAAGTATTTACAAGGTGAATCCATGTATAAAATGCGTTATGGGTTTTGGATTACTTTAATTTCTGCTCTTAAACTAGCATATAAGAAAGGGAGCTTTATACTATTTAGAGATTATATAGCTGGTTACTATAAGGCAAAATCTAAAGGAGTTGAATTTTTAGTTTCTAAAGAAGAAGGAGATTTCATTAGAGATTTACGTTGGAAGGGTATTAAAAATAAATTTAGTTAAAACTCCAACTTTTATAACTGCTCGATGCTTCTAGTCTATTCTCTACAGAATCTTCTAATTTTGGAAAAAAATCAATTCCTGTTAGTTTTTCAACCTCATCTACTGAAACTACAAATTTATAAAGTGGTAAATCTGAATCTTTGTGATCCATTAAAAAAGCCAGCACTTTAATATTTCCTTTAGTATTATCTAAAATGACTTTGTAAAACTGATTCGGTACAGACACATCCTCTTCTCCAATTGTTTTTAGTCCATTTTTAAGAACACCACCTGTTACCACAAAAATTCCATCATTTTTTCTTGCCCAATAACGTACTTTTTGTTCTAATCGATTCCAAACTCCTGCATTAAACTCATGTTCTTGTGGGCTCACATTACTAGTTAAAAACGTTTCGTCATGTGCTTCTTTGGTGAATCTTCTATCACCTGCTGGACACAAATGACCTCTATCGTAACCCGATTTCTTATAATTCCGCCAATGTGCTGCTCCTGTTTTAACAGATTTATCGATTTCAAAATATGGTCTTTTATGATTTGTATAACTTAAATGTGCTGCTTTTAACTCATAAGCAACCCACTCAGCTTGCTCATGTGGCTCACTATAAGACAATGAATAGTTTTGATGATGTATTATTTGATCCGTTGTACTGGTAGGTAGAAAATAAGAATTAGTGTCCTCTTTTGGTGTTTTACCCGTTTCTACGATTACTGATTGTTCTTCTGATTTTTGATAATAATCATATGCATAAATAGCAACTACAATGAGAATCGCAATGATTGAATAAATTTTATTTTTTTTCAAACCGATTAATCAATAACAAATCCCAAAACCTCACCTGTAGCTCCATTAGGAAAACTAATTCCTAAAAATGCCGAAATAGTAGTTGCAATATCTGGAATTACTGTTTTATTATATGTATCACCATGTTTTATACCTTTTCCGAAAAATAATAGTGGTACATGTGTATCATGATTCAATCCACTTCCATGTGTTGATCCCGTTTTACTATAGGAAATATAATTAGATTCTGGCACTAAAATAATATCACCAGATCGCTTTTGATTATAGCCATTTTGCAAGAGTGATTCTATGCCAGTTGAAAAATTTGAAGTCGTCATAGTAGACGCAGAAAACACTTTATTTACATTTTTATATGCTATCAATTCGTTAACCATGCTTTCTTGGACATCATTAATATTAAGTCCTAAACTATCTATTGCTACACGATTTAAGAAAATCTGATTGTTACTTACATTTTCTATTAAATTAGAGTTATTAAACTTGGAGCTAACATACTCTTCAAATCTTGTTTTAGTTGCTTTATTATCCAAATAACCTGCAGGTATGTTCATGCTTTGTAAATACGATGGTACATCTATTGCTCCATGATCTGCTGTTAAAAAAACAGTGTATTCGCCTTTTCCTACTGTTATATCTAAATAGTTAAGGAAGCGTTCTAAATCTTTATCTAAACGAATATAAGTATCTTCAACTTCTTTAGAATTGACTCCAAAATTATGACCTACATAATCCGTGCTAGAAAAACTAACCGTAAGTATATCTGTAATATTATCTTGCCCTAATTGCTCTGCTTTTATTGCAGCCATTGCAAAATCAGTCGTTAAACTATTTCCGTAAGGTGTTGCCTTTAATATGTCAAAACCACGGTTTTCTTTACTTAATGCTTCTAAATCATAAGGAAATGTTGCTTTATCTTTTCCTTTAAAACCACCTTCAAAATTGTTTTCATCTGTCCCGCTTTCTGTATATGTAGAAATATCATATACTGTATTCCAAACTTTAAGATACGATTCTGCTGCTTCTGATGTATTAAAATCTGTCACCCATTTTGGTAATTCATTCATATAAAAAGAACTAGAAATCCAAGATCCTTCATCTCGCCCATGAAACCAATAAGCCGCATTTGCAGTATGGCCTGCAGGCAAAATAGCTCCTCTATCTTTAAGAGAAATCCCAATTGTCTTGCCTTGTCCTTGAGTAAACAATCTATTCTCATCCGCAAAACTTGTCGTTTGCATTCTCCGAGGTGTCATTTTTCCTGCTTTATTTGTTGTACCAACAGGTTCTACATTATCATCACCTGCGCAATACACCATTTTTTTTATCGTTTTATCATACCAATTATTACCTATAATGCCGTGATATTTTGGAGTTGTTCCAGTATAAATAGATGCATGTCCTGGACCTGTATATGTTGGTACATAATTAAAATGGTTGTTTTTACAATTAAAACCTTCATTAATCATTCGTTTAAATCCTCCTTCTCCATATTTAGATTCAAAACGTGTTAAATAATCGTAGCGCATTTGATCTACTACTATACCAACGACTAATTTTGGCCTTGAATTGGTTTTTGCCTCAACTGAATTTACACTAGAGATGATTGTTTGATCTTGTGATCCACAAGAAATGAATATGAATACAAATGCTATTAGCGATAAGATTTTTTTCATGGGTATATAAGTCTAACTATTCAACTTCAAAAATACGATTTTTAGAACATCTTAATTTAAATTAACGTTAATAACTAATCATTTTTTATACTTTAGCATTAAGAAATTCTTACATGAAGTACCTTCATAACATTGGCACTTATTTTATAATGATTAAAGATATTTTTCGCAAACCAACTAAATGGTCTGTAATGAAAACTTTAATCCTTAAAGACATTGATGATCTTATCATTGGGTCGTTAGGTATTGTTGCTTTTATTGCCTTTTTTGTTGGTGGAGTTGTTGCTATACAAACATCTTTGAATATTAGTAATCCTTTAATCCCGAAATATTTAGTTGGGTTTGCCACGCGTCAATCTATAATTTTAGAGTTCGCTCCTACATTTATTTCTATAATTATGGCTGGTAAAGTGGGTTCTTTTATAACGTCGAGTATTGGTACAATGCGAGTAACGGAACAAATTGATGCGTTAGAAGTTATGGGAATTAATGCTATTAACTATCTGGTATTCCCAAAATTTATTGCTTTAACTCTATATCCTTTTGTAATATCTATTGCCATGTTTCTAGGTGTATTAGGTGGTATGGCAGCATGTGTTTATGGAGGATATGGAACTTTAGAAGATTATATTGAAGGAATTCAAACTGATTTTATACCATTCCATATTGCTTATGCCTTTATTAAAACCATGGTATTTGCATTTATTTTGGCAACTATACCTTCGTATTACGGCTACTTTATGAAAGGTGGAGCTTTAGAGGTAGGTAAAGCAAGTACAACCTCATTTGTATGGACTAGTGTTGTAATTATTTTATTAAACTTTTTACTAACCAGTTTATTATTGGGCTGATGAACACATTTAAACTATTTTCAATTGGTTGCAAAATGATCTTTTCCTCTAAAACTTCACCTCTTTATTACTCCGTAGCTATGCTATGCAGTGCAAAAGAGGCAAAATTTGAAAATAAAATCCTTATTTTTCACTTCAATCAAAACAATCTAAATGTGTTCAGATGATAGAAGTAAAAGACTTACATAAATCGTTTGGTGATGCTCATATTCTTAAGGGTATAACAACCTCTTTTGAAAAAGGTAAAACCAACTTAATTATTGGTCAGAGTGGTTCTGGTAAAACTGTATTTCTAAAATGCTTACTAGGTTTATTTGAGTTTGAACAAGGATCCATATCCTATGATGGCAAAATTTTTAGTCAGCTTAGTACTGATGAAAAAAGAAACTTACGTGCTGAAATGGGTATGGTATTTCAAGGCAGCGCTTTATTCGATTCCATGACTATTGCAGAAAATGTAATGTTTCCATTACGCATGTTCACCAAACAGAGTATAAGTGAAATGGAAGACAGAGTTAATGTAGTATTAAATCGTGTAAACCTTCCAAATGCCCACAAAAAAATGCCAAGCGAGGCTTCTGGTGGAATGCAAAAACGTGTTGCAATAGCACGAGCTATTGTAAATAATCCTAAATATTTATTTTGTGATGAGCCAAATTCTGGTCTAGACCCAAAAACAGCTATTGTTATAGATAATTTAATCCAAGAAATTACAAACGAATTTGATATCATTACAGTTATCAATTCTCACGATATGAACTCTGTAATGGAAATCGGAGAAAAAATTGTTTTTTTAAAAGATGGTTTAAAAGCATGGGAAGGCTCTAAAGAAACCATATTTAAAACAGATAACGAAGCCGTTACTAGTTTTGTCTATTCTTCTGAATTATTTAAGAAAGTTAGAAAAATGTATATTGAAGAAAATCAATAAAAAAACTATTTTATTTGTTTAATCACCAAAGTGTCTTTTTTCAATTTAACTTTAAGCCATTCTCCTAATTTTTTTGAATCCTTTATAACAGCTTCCTGTGTTACTAATGAGTCATTCCATTTTAATGAAAATACAGAAAGTGTATCTATTTTAGAAAAGTTAGAACGTATCTCTTTGGCATACGTTATTGCTTCTAAATTCTCATAATTGATTTTAGCTTCTTGTATAACTTCTTCAAAAGGAATTTGATCTTTTTCTAATCTAGACAATACGCGAACTCTATCTTCCAAATAAGAAATTTTTTGTCCTTGAGAAAGTAAATCCAAAGAGTCTCTTGTTCTCAGTTCTTCCATGTATTCCAAATTATTTATAGCTCTATTCTTTACTTGGCTTATAGACAATTTAGTATTCCTCAATGCCACATAATCAGGATCGTTGAATCTAGCTTCTAATATTTTTTTAGTATCGTCAGATATCTCGTCAGTCCCAAAAGGAATTAATTCTATAATAGACTCGCCACTTGGGTCATAAATGGGGTTTGCATTATTCTTAATATAATTTTTATTGGGAAGTGTTTCTAACTCATTATTAATAAAAGCCTTTGCCGCTGATTCAAATCTACTTTTCTTTAATACATCTACAAATGTAAAAGCAGCAGGAATCATTACTACAATAGCTAATATAGAAGCTATCCTTGCAATTCGTTTACGCTTAGCAGAGTTTGCATATTTAAGCATTGGAAATCGCAATACCTTTAAAACCATAAATGTTGCTAGGGCAATAAAAATGGTATTTATTGTAAACAAATACATTGCTCCTAAAGCATAATCCCAACCAGTAACAATCTCACCTTGTAAATTAACAGCAGTCTCACCACTCAAAGCTTTCGCCAAACCATAACCTGCAGTACACAAAGGTGGCATTAAGGCCGTTGCAATTGCTACACCAAAAATTACCGAAGCAATTGTCCCTTTTTTAGTTCGTGCAATAATTAAGGCTAACCCACCAAAAAAGGCAATTAACACATCTCGAATATCTGGACTTGTTCTACCAAGTAGCTCTGATGTATCTTCACTTAATGGGAACAAGTAAAAGAATAAAAAAGCAGTAATCAAACTTAGCACAATCATTATCGCTAGGTTTATTAAAGATCTTTTTAAAGTATCAATATCATTTAACGCTATAGACATTCCAACACCTAAAATTGGGCCCATTAAAGGAGATATTAACATGGCTCCAATAACAACTGCTGTGGAATTAGCATTTAAACCAACAGAAGCAACAAAAATAGAGCAGACTAAAATCCAAGCCGTCGCACCTTTAAAAGGTATATCATTTTTAATAGCTTCTATTGTTGCATCACGATCTGTATCTTCTCGAAAATCTAGAAGTTCTTTTAAAAAGGTTTTAATACTGGCAAATAAACCCTTCGCATCTTGTCTTACAGCTTCTTTTTTTTCTTCTACAGATTTATCTTTATCTATTTGTTGTTGCTGCTCTTCTTCAGAAAAATTAAATTTGCTTTCGTCACTCATAATTAACCATATTCTTCTCCAAAATTGGCTTTTACATTTTGGAGTACTTTTTTGATTTCTTGTTCTTTAGTCTTAGGAAAGATAAGTAAAACTTCGTCTTTATCAACAATTATGTAATCTTTTAACCCATCAACAACTACAACTTTATTTCTTTTAGATCTAATCATATTGCCGGATGCATCTTCCAATAGTACTCTAGAATTCACAATGGCATTAGCGTTGTCGTCCTTATCTAATTTATCATAAAGACTTCCCCAAGTCCCAAGGTCATTCCAATCGAAAGTTGCAGGTATAACATAAACATTTTCACTTTTTTCCATAATGGCATAATCCACAGAAATGTTTTCAGCTTTTTTATAATTATCTCTAATAAAATCGTCTTCAAACTCTGTATTATATGCATTATAACCGCTTTCAAATAATTGAAATAATTCTGGTTGATTATTTTTAAAAGCAGAAATCACTGTTTTAGCACTCCACATAAAAATACCAGCATTCCATAAGAAATTACCTTGACTAATAAAAGATTTAGCCGTTTCATAATCTGGCTTTTCTCTAAATTGACTAACATGTGCAATACCTTGAGAATTTACAGCATCAAACTCAATATAGCCATAACCAGTATTTGGAAATGTTGGAGTAATGCCCAAAGTCATCAAAGCATCAGTATCCAAACAAAAATCGAATGACTGTTTCACATTATCAGAAAACGCTTGCTCATCCTCAATCCAATGGTCACTCGGAGCAACAATCATCACAGCATCTTCGTTTTCTTTCTGAATTTTTAAAGACGCAAACAAAATACAAGGTGCAGTGTTACGCATTGCTGGTTCTAACACAACTTGTCGTTTTGTAACACTTGGTAATTGCTCAAAGACTAAATCATTGTAACGTTCATTGGTTAAAATAAAAATATTTTCTTCTGGTATTAGATTGGCTAAACGATTAAATGTTTTTTGAATAAGAGTCTCACCAGTGCCTAACATATCATGAAACTGTTTTGGAAAATCTTGTGTACTAACAGGCCAAAACCTTGAACCTACTCCACCTGCCATGAGTATGGCGTAATAATTTTTATTTTTCATCTTTCTAATAAATCATTAATCTAGTTGTTCTACTTCTGCATTAGGATTAAACAAATATAATTTACCTGTTTTTACCTCAACACATTCAAAACGTTTTCTTCTTTTTTCTCCTCTTTTAAATACTTTGCCATTATATAGTTTAAAAGCTTTTCCCAAAGGTAATTCAAAAACATAAATCTTATCATTAGGTTCGTTAAATTGCTTTAATGCTAAAGCTAGTTGCGTATCTGTGTCGCTAGATGCTTTTGGGTTTTTAAAATGTTTTGCTAATAATGGTAATAAATCTACTGGGAAAATCTCTGGACGTAAAAATGGTAACATTAAATGCTGAAAAGTTCGTTTCCACTCCTGTCCATGTGGTTTAATAAAACGTCCATGATTTTTATAAGCTTCAAAATGCGCGATTTCATGCAAAAGTGTAATCAAAAAACGATACGGATTTAAATTAGAATTCACTGTAATCTGATGCTTACCATTTGGTAACTGTCTATAATCACCATGACGCGTTTTACGCTCATTTTTTATTTTAACAGTGAGATTATCAATAGCTAATAAATCCGTGACCATCTGTTGCGAATCTGTTGGAATAAAATCTATAAGCGTTTTTTGCATGGTTGTAAAACTATTGGTATTTATTCAAAAAACAACTAGTCATTAACAACAATCATTTTAGATGTATTGTTTACCTTCAACATATATAATCCAACAGCAACTTTTCCTAGCTTTATTGATGTAGTATTATTTAATTCATTATAACTTTTATAAAGTATATCTATTTTACGTCCTTTTATATCAAAAACATCAATAGTATCCTCTATTCTCGTATTTGTAATAAAAAGTTCACCACTAGTTGTTGGATTTGGGTAAATAATAATTTCTTCGCCAATTTCTACGTTTGTTAACTCTGTCTCAAAATAAGGCACTGCAAAACTAAAGGTTTCTTCTGCTACTTCTTGTCCAATAAATCGCCCTGGAATATCATCTGCAGGAGGATGAATCCCTCCCCAAATACGACTTAAACTAGTCTGGTCTGAAGCATCTCTATATGTAGCCCATTGCAATACAATATCTTGCGATGGTCCTTCTTCAAAAACTAAAAACTCGTTCTTTTTAGCTACAAACTCACCAAGTCCTCCTGGAAAAAACTCACTTCCTGTCATCATAGTCATTAATTCTGCTGCTGCTCTAGAATAGGTTGAATGTCCCGAAACATAACCAGCAAATGGAGGAGTTACAAATGTTGGTCTTTGATATGGATACCAATCTTCTGCTAAAATCCAACCTACACCTGCCTGATCTGTTTCTGTATCACCAATAAAATCATGACCTTTCCATGTATACAATTTTATCTTACCGACATGTTGATTAGCAAAACCTGCTAAAGGATCACCAGGCTCAACTACTTCAATATAATC
>Ga0209121_10000531_pt1 | contig 40431 bp, 38 predicted proteins | sample Cruoilmetagenom3_FD_187292 | JGI IMG/M metagenome (GOLD analysis project Ga0209121, IMG submission 187292) | Oil polluted marine microbial communities from Coal Oil Point, Santa Barbara, California, USA - Sample 3 (SPAdes) (version 2) | ecosystem: Environmental > Aquatic > Marine > Oil seeps ... | reverse complement strand
GTCTCCGCAAGATTGATGGAGACCAGCGAAGAATGGCAAATCGGCAAACGTTATTGTGCTGGCAAGTCATTCAATTGTTAATGTGCGATGGGTATTTCTGACTCGAATTTACAGAAAAAAGGTTGCATAATCGAACCCAGCGGAATCAGGCGTGCTGTAACCCCTGACGCTATGTTCTAATGACATGGAAGACCAAACACCTGCCTGAGCGATTGGGGTAGAATTAGCGCGTTATGAGTATCACCCGGACCAATTCTCGCGAACAACTTGAGGAACGCCTGGCAGCGCTGCACCAGGCCAGCCTGGAACTCGTCCAGGATATCTCAGCCGAGACCCTCTATCAGCGCATTATCAACACCGCGCGTGAGCAGGTTGGAGCAACTTATGCGGCTGTTGGGCTGCGCGGCGATGACGGCGAAATTTCCCAATTTGTGTCCTCTGAAGGTGATCCTTCACAATCCGCACAAAATTCTCTGCTGCCAATGGAGCAGGGCTTGATTGGGGTAATTGCCAGGGCAGAAGGCGCCATCCGGGTGGATTACACGCATAAATCCTTACAAAAATCAAAAAAACAAGGTGGTCAACCGAGCACAACATCCTGGTTGGGTATCCCCATTCGCTACGGAGCACAGGAACTCGGGCAGATTTACCTAGCGAACAAGACCGATGAAACACCTTTTACATCCGATGACGAACAGGTGATGGAAACCCTGGCGGCGTATGCCGCCATCGCGATCTCAAACGCACGTTCCTATCAGGATTTACGGCAGCGTGACCGAACCCTGACCCGCCGCAACCAGGACCTGGCTCTGCTCAACAGCCTGGCATCCACCCTGGCATCGATTGCGGAGCTTGACGAACTCTTAGGCACAGCCCTTGAAAGGGTCATCAATTATTTTCACGCGGCAATCGGTGAAATTTATTTGAGTGAAGAGAACCATCACAGCTTGCATCAAACGCTGCATCTTGGTGAACTCGACAAGACGATCTGGATTGGCGAAAGATTGACACACAAAGATTCATTGGTAGGAAAGACTATCCGAACGGGGCAGCCCCTCGTTGTTAATCTGCCGCATGAAGAAGACCGCTATCTGAACAGCAAAGAACTATTAGATAAAGGTATTCATCAAATTGCCTGTTTCCCGCTCACCAGCCGCAGCACAGTATTAGGCGTGATCAGCATTGCTTTAAACAACCAGACCGCCCTCGATTCCATGGACCAGCAGCTGCTATCCTCGATTGCTTCCTGGGTGGGAACCACAATTGAAAATGTACGCTTGAATATCCAGGGGCGGCGCCTGGCGGTGCTGGAGGAACGCGAACGCATTGGAATGGACCTGCACGACGGTATTATTCAATCGATCTATGCCGTAGGGCTGACACTGGAGCATGCCCGACTGCTTCTGGACGAGGAACCAGGGCAGGTTCGCCAACGCATCAATCAATCCATCCAGGACCTGAACAGCACGATCCGGGATTTGCGCGCCTTTATCATGGATATGCGCCCACGAAAGCTTTATGAAGAAGACCTGATGGACGGCCTTCAACGGCTGGTTAGAGAGTTCCGAGCAAATTCGCTTGTCAGGACGGATTTCTCTGGACCGCCAAATGGAATCGACAAGCTACCCGATACCCACGCCATCGCCCTGTTCCATATCTGCCAGGAAGCCCTGGCGAATATTGCCAAACATGCGCAGGCTGAAACAGTTGAGGTGAAAGTATGGACAACGCCCGACCGTGTTTCCCTGGAGATCAAAGACGACGGCAGGGGGTTTAACAGCACAAGGGTGAAATATACGCTGGGGCATGGCATCTCGAATATGCAAACCAGAGCACATAATGTGGGTGGGGACCTTGAGATATCCGCTGAACCCGGAATAGGCACCAGGATCACAGCTTGGGTGCCATCTAAACAATATACTGAACCAGATGAGCTGGAGTGACCGATGACGCCAGTCCGTAATATGGCAAAGGCTGCCCAGCGTGGCGAACCATCCTATGTGTGGCGGGCAGGTCAAGAACGACGGCAGGAGATGATCCTAAAAGCAGCCGGAGAACGTATTTCCGGAAGAACTTTCGTGGACGGCTGCGGCGTGGGGATGTATTTGGATCACCTTGGGAAGCACATCAACCACATCTATGGTATGGACATCGAATTCGAGCGTCTGCAGGCAGCCAAAACCCGCGATACACGCCTGGTCTGCGGCGCTAGTGAAAACCTACCTCTGCCAACGAACTCATTTGATCTAGTATTAAGTCACGAGGTGCTGGAACACGTTACCGATGATCAGGCAGCCATCAATGAGATCGTCCGGGTGCTTCGCCCAGGAGGGCGCCTGGTGCTGTTCTGCCCTAATCGGGGTTATCCTTTTGAGACCCACGGAATTTACTGGCGAGGTAAATATCATTTCGGGAACATCCCGTTGATCAATTACCTCCCGTGCCGAATTCGTGATCGTCTGGCACCTCATGTGCGGGTCTATTCACGCCAGGATCTTGCCAGGTTATTTGAACATCTCCCTGTGCGGATCATCCAGCGCATGACAATTTTTGGGGCTTATGACAACCTCATCGCTCGTTGGCCCCACATTGGTAAATGGCTGCGCAACATCTTACAATCGCTTGAAAAAACACCGCTGCAACGCGTGGGGCTTTCCCATTTTTGGGTGGTTGAGAAGAACTGATCCCGACCGGGGGGGACATAAATCATAGTTTCATCCTGAACTCAGACTTTCTGTAAAAGTTTTTATATTAATCAAATCTTTCTTTAATGGTTTTTATATATTTAACCCTTATATTTATGATGTAGGTAAAAAGATATCAAAAACTGGAGGTACAAATGGCTAATTTAATTCGACGTGATCCTATTCGAGAAATGCTTTCATGGAATCGAGCCGTGGACCGCATGCTCAACAACCTGTATGATGACCGTGAACTCGGTTTCAACGAAGCTTTAAACCTGCGAATTCCCCTGGATGTGATCGAAAATGATGACGAATTCATCGTCAAAGCCGATGTCGCCGGGATTGACCCGGACAACATCGAGATCACCTACACGGACAACAACCTGTCCATCAAAGCTGAAATGGCGGACGAACGCAAGGAATCTGAGGAAGGGCGCTATCATCTCCGAGAACGCTGTTACGGCACTTTTTCCCGCACGATCTCAATGCCTGGTACAGTTGATGTTGAAACCATTGATGCGGAGACCAAAGACGGCGTGTTAATGATTCACCTGCCGAAGAAAGAAGAAGTGAAACCTCGACGAATTGAAATTAAAGGCGGCGGGTCCAAGAACGTGATCGAAGGCAAATCAAAAAATAAATAAACTCACGCACTAACCAAAGAGAAATGTCCAGACGGATCTGGACATTTCTCTATTTTATGAATTATTCCTCAGCCAAATCAGGGATCAGGCGGATCTCGTAGAGTTCAGGCCAGCGTTTCCCCGTCACAAACAGCCGATCCCCCCCAGCATCATAGGCAATCCCATTCAGTACATCGGTATCTGGCATGCGCTTCTCGGTCGGAAGCAGCCCGGTCAGATCAATCCATCCAGTGACGGTGCCGTCACTTGGGTCAATCCTGATAATTTTATCGGATTTCCAGATATTGGCATACACCTCATCATGAATATATTCCAGTTCATTCAACTGTGTAATTTCCTCACCTTGAAATCGGACTGTGACGCGGTCAGTAGTGTTAAACGTTTCCGGGTCAAGGAAATACAGATACTGGGTGCCGTCGCTCATGATAAGATGATCATCGTCATGGGTCAGCCCCCAGCCCTCTGTCTCATAAGAGAATTCCTTCAGCAATGCAAAATCAGTCTGCTGGTAAACAAAGCCGGTTCCCTCACGCCAGGTCAGTTGAACCAGCATATCCTCCCATCCAGTTAGCCCTTCAGCAAAAAAGTCTTCAGGAAGGGATGCCAGCTGAAGCACCTCACCCGAATCCAAATCCACCTTGCGCAAGGTTGATTCCCCATACCTCCCCGTGCTTTCGTATAAATATCCATCCAGAAATATCAATCCCTGGGTAAATGCCCCGGGGTCATGCGGATAGGTGTTGACAATCTCGTAAGTCATTAGTGGTGTCAGATCTCGCGGCAGGGATGACCCTGCCCGGTCAGGATTCAAAATGACAACCAGAGAAACAACTGCAACCAGCGCAACCAATGCCCAGGGGAGAATCTTCAAAATAGAATAAAAAGTTCTTCGATTTTTTTTCATGTTACGCAATACTTAAATTAAAACATTGTATTTTCACAATCCAATTTGGCTCAAGAAATCAAGGATCAACATCAGCGGGTCAGGATCGCGATTGGGTTCGATCATGGCAAAACCATGTGCTGCATCTGTATATGAAACAACCTGATAATGAGCCCCCTTTGCAGACTCACAGGCCGCAGCAGCTTCCGCATCGCCGGCACTGTACAGACACCAAGCTGGTCTGGGCGGTGTTTCAGCACCAAGGTCAGCCACCTCTTCAGGGTACGGCCTGGTCAGGTAGCCACCGGGTGAAAGTGACAACGCCCCCAGGCAACCGCCGAGCAGCCTGTTGTAGGCATAACAGCCAATCACAGCGCCATCTGCCCCAATGCTGGCACCAATCGCAGCCACCCGTGAAAGATCCACATTCTCCAGTCCAGAGACATAAGTCATGACCGCTTCCGCGTCCAGCAGCCAACCCTCACGGTCAAAGCTCTGGCAGCCACCCTCACACCCCCTGAAGGTGAATGTGAAAACATTATATGTAACTTCCTCGGTCATCGATGGAAACCAACTCACGTCCAACCAGGATGTGCTGGTTTCAGGTAATTCAGCCAGATCAATTCGATTCTGCAACCAGGGAGCGATCGCACCCCAGGCGGATTGATCACCATGCGCCCAATGAAACAGGACAATCAGCGGGGCATTAACTTCTGCAGCCGGGTAAAACATCCCGGATAATTCAACCCCATCACTGGTTTGAAAAGATTGGGGGATGGGATCGGGTGGCAGGGGATTTGCCAGGGATATTTCTTTGGTCTCTTCGGGAACCGAAGCAACCGTACTGGTGGCTTCTGACTCCTCAGTTGGCGTGCTGGTCGCGGTCAGGATATCCACAGCCGCCTCAAAAATGTCTGTGGGAGGTGGTGTAATGATTGGCGTGAAGCCTGGTGCAGCCTCTCCAGTGCAGGCTGACGTAGAGAAAACCATCAACAAGAAAACAAAAATTCGTGCCAACCAGTGTTTAGATTTCATCCCGATTTCCTTTTTTGTCAAACCTTGTAATTCGTTTCTTCATCCTTCATTATACGGAATTTATCAGACATCAAGAAAGTCAGATTTTAACCGATAAACGAATGCTCAAGATCTTCGCACAAAGGTTTTCAGCGGGAAGTCGGAATAAAATACGCATAACAGCCAGGAAAGAAACCTCCGTAAAATTTCATTATTGCTGCCAGATACGAAACGATAACCATAATATAATAGAAATAAATGTGAGAACGCAATCAAAGCAGCATCTTCTCGTTCCAATTGACATCAAGGCGTTCGGAATTTAACCTCATCGGGAATGGATAGAACAATGACTGAAGAGAAAATTCGGATGTTTCGCCGGCAAATATCTGACCTGCGCAAAAAACTTTCCGAGCTGGAGTTAAGACGATCAGAAACTGACTCTAACTCACAGGATGCCTTTTGGCAGCAGTTTGTGAACATCACGCTGGATTTGGATCGATTTGAGCAAGCCGTGCTGCGTGTTAATCGGTCCTTGATAGAAGAGATCAACCAGCTGCGTCAAGAGATCATCCACCGCCTGGAAGAGTACAACAGCTGGCGTACGAAAATGCGCAAAATGGAAAAGCTGTTCGCAGCGAATATCCTTCGACCTGGATTTGTCCTGCAGCAAGCTATTGGACAAAAAAAATACCTCGAGAAACAATATCAGCGGATCAAAACGGGCATCATCGAACACTGCTATGACTCACTCCAAGATCTTGAAGCAGATATCCGGGCCGTGCTTTTGCACGGAGAAAAAGCTTTTGAGTCTGATCAACGCAGTTATAACGACACTGTTATCCAGGGAAAAAGCTTGTGGGAACTGGCAGAGCGATTGAATCCCCAAGAGATTGAACAAACCTATAACGAAGATCAAATCGTACAGACATTCAAACGAATCGTCCTGCCGAAAGTTCACCCGGACACCTCTGAGACGTCTGAGGATATCTTCATGACTGTTTTTGATGCGTATCAAACGGAAGATTATTTACTGATGGAAGCCTACATTGTCCAGTATCGTGAGTGTGTAGAGATGAGAGAAGCAGAAGATCCCCTGCAGGTCTATGATCGTCTTCACCCTTTGGCTGGCGACTACCACCGGTTAGCAGGCCGTCTCGACCGAAGGTTAAAGGCACTTTTCAAAGAACTCACACCAGCAGAGCTTGAGGATCCAAAAAACTTGATCCGCCACCTCACATCACAACGTGACGAGATTCAGAAACTCATCCGTGAAGAATCATATAAAATTTCTGGCCTGCGTGAAAAAATTGATGGCTTAACCCAGATCTTTATTCAAATCCGGAGGGGTAACAACAGTGAAAAATAACCAGTTAGCCCCGCAATCCGATCCAATCCGTCACAGCAGCCAATTAAGAGCTCTGTTCAAGCAATACCTGGAGGAAGAAACGGGTGAAAAGGAGATTGCCTGGAAAACCCTCACAACAGATAACGGCTTGCCTCATAACTGGATCTATGACCTCTTCCAGGGATCGGATGGACGAATCTATGTGGGTACATGGGGCGGCGGCTTGCTTGTGATCAAGGACAAAGACTGGCAGGTTTACACAAAAAAAGACGGCCTGTACAGCAATGCCGTCACCAGCATCCAGGAAGATGCTCAGGGAAGAATATGGCTGGGGACAGATTCTGGCCTGAATATCCTGGAGAAGGGAAAGGTCCTGGATGGCGGACTGGCAGGAAAAAGCCTGCTGAATATCGTGATTGACAGCCAGCAAAATCTCTGGGCTGGCTGTTGGCGGGCAGCCAGGAGCGGCGGTGGATTGTACCGCTTCGACGGGAATAATTGGCAGTCTTATTCAACTCGCCAAAACCTGCCAGGTCAGGAAATTCTCAAGATATTTGAGGATTCCCAAGGAAGGATCTGGGTAGGCACTTATGAGCAGGGCCTTGGTGCCGGTGTGGGATGTTATAACGGTCGCACCTGGGAAAAATTCACCACGCAAAACGGTCTGGCAAATAACTGCGTGTATTCCATGTTTGAAGATCCTGTTGGAAATATGTGGTTTGGCACTACCAGCGGTATCAGTATTTTTGACGGTAAGGGCTGGAACACTTTAACCAAACAAGACGGTTTGATCGACAACCGGGTCTACTGTATGTATATTGATTCCCATAAGAAGTTCTGGTTTGGCACCGAAAAGGGCATCAGTCGCTTTGACGGCAAGAATTGGCTGTCCTTCACAAAAAAAGATGGCCTGGTTGAGAATCTCGTCAGAACCATCCTGCAAACAAAAGAGCGTACCCTGTGGTTTGGGACCTATCCCTTTACCAAAGGCTGCGGCGGGATCAGCATCGCCAGATTCGATGCGCAGAAAGTGCTGGCAGAGCGTGTTTTGAACCTGCTACCGGGGTCATCCTCTTCCGACCAACTGCCTGAAGGTGATCACAAACCAAACACATAAAAGCCGTTCTTCAGCAACATTCGCTTCCCACCCTCATAAAGGTACCTGCCTCAAAATGAAAGTTTCCTTTCATTTGATTCCCAATGCGAATAATTATCATGATCATCAGTGGTTCTTCTAATAGAAAACACCTGTGCCAGATATGTTACAATTTCCCTGGGCATGCTGGAAACACCATGATTACACGACAACAGCACCCTTGACAACAACATATTCACCACCCACGATTTTACGAGGTCCTCATGAATCCAGTCGTCGAACGTTTCATCCGTTATATCAAAGTTGATACCGAATCCGCCAGGAAATCCGAGTCATTTCCCAGTACAAAGAAACAGCTCAACCTGGCAAGGATGCTTGCGGTAGAACTTAAGGAACTGGGTCTGTTGGATGCTGCTGTGGATCAATATGGCTACGTCACTGCCTCCATGCCAGCCAATATCGACCGGAAAGCTGTACCGGTTGTCGGCTTCCTGGCGCACATGGATACCAGCCCCGATTTTTCCGGTAAAGATGTCAACCCACAGTTTATGGAGGACTATGATGGTGATCCGATCACCCTCAACCCTGCCAGAGGCATCATCATGTCACCCGATGAATTTCCTGACCTCAAGAAATATATTGGCAAGACGCTGATCACCACTGACGGCACCACCTTGCTGGGTGCCGATGATAAAGCTGGGATAGCCGAAATCCTCACCGCAGTTGAATATTTGCTCGATCACCCCGAGATCCCCCACGGCAAGATCAAAATTGGCTTCACCCCTGACGAGGAAGTCGGCACGGGCGTGGACCACTTCGATGTTGAGAAGTTTGGGGCGGATTTCGCCTACACCGTCGATGGTGGCGAAGTGGGTGAGGTTCAATATGAGAATTTCAACGCCGCCGGAGCTGAAGTGACGGTTCATGGTCGAAACGTGCACCCCGGCAAAGCCAAGCAAAAAATGCGCAATGCCCTGCTGATCGGCATGGAACTGAACGACCTGCTCCCTGTTTTCGAACGCCCTGAATTCACTGAGAAATATGAGGGGTTCTATCACCTGTTCCAATTTGGCGGGACGGTTGAAGAAGCCAGCATGACCTATATTATCCGGGACCATGACCAGGAGAAATTTGAAGTCAAAAAACGCCTGATTCAAAGTGCAGCAGATTTCATCAACCAGAAGTACGGGGATGAGGTCGTTGAGATCAAAATCGAAGATCAGTATTACAACATGCGCAGCCAGGTCGAGCAGCATCCAAAAATCATGGAAATTGCAATCCGGGCTGTAGAAGCAGTGGATCTGACCCCCAAAATCGATCCTGTGCGGGGCGGCACGGACGGCAGCCGTCTCTCCTACATGGGGCTGCCCACGCCCAACCTCTTCACCGGCGGTCATTATGGACACGGCAAGTACGAGTTCATCCCTACATTTGCCATGGAAAAAGCAGTTGAGGTGCTGGTAAAAATCGCTGAACTGGCGGCAAGCACATAGCTTCATTTTCATCACTTCCTGATACCGCGCACCGTAAGCGAACGATCGCGCCAAATATTGCTGTCAATTGATCGGTTTGAGAATAATATAGAAACATACTGGCTATAATTAAGCATATTGATGAAGTATGAAAGGTGATAAATGAATTCCCGAGAACGAGTTGCGGCAGCCCTGCAGCACCAGGAGCCCGATCGGGTCCCGCTGGACCTCGGCGCCAGCCCAGTCACCGGGATGCACGTCAGCGCGGTATATCAGCTTCGCCAGGCTTTGAGCCTGGATCCCCCGGGGACGCCGGTGAAGGTGGTTGAGCCCTATCAAATGTTGGGGGAAATCAAACCTGATCTGATGGCCGTTTTGGGGGTAGATGTGGTTGGGTTGGGCAGCCCCAACAGCATGTTCGGCTATCCTTTGGAGGGATGGAAGCCCTGGACATTCTTTGATGGAACGCCCGTCCTGGTGCCTAGTGGATTTAATACCCAACCTGAGTCCAATGGAGATATCCTCATGTACCCCGAAGGAGACCAGAGCGTCCCGCCCAGCGGCAGGATGCCTGCCGGGGGCTTTTATTTTGATGCCATTGTTCGGCAGCCTGAAATAGATGAGGAAGCCCTGAACCCTGATGATAATCTAGAGGAGTTCCAGCCCCTTTCTGAAGCAGAACTGAACTTTTTTCAACGAGAGGCTAAGCGGTTGTTCACACACACAGACAAAGCGATCCTGGCAAATTTCGGCGGGACCGGTTTTGGCGATATCGCCCTGGTGCCTGCCGTCCAGCTCAAACACCCCAAAGGTATCCGGGATATGGAAGAATGGTACATGTCCACCATTTCCCGCCGGGAGTACGTCTGGTCTGTGTTTGAGAAGCAGTGTGAGATCGGTCTGCAAAACCTGAAACAACTCCATCAACGGGTGGGAGAGTGTGTCAGCGTTCTGTTCGTCACAGGGACAGATTTCGGCGCCCAAAACGGACCTTTCATCGCGCCTAAAACCTACCGGGATCTGTATCAGCCATTTCATAAAATCATCAACCAGTGGATCCATGCGAACACAACCTGGAAAACCTTCATCCATTCCTGCGGTTCCGTGGTCAGGCTCTACGCCGATTTCATTGACGCGGGTTTTGATATATTCAACCCCGTTCAGACCTCCGCAGCGGGCATGGACCCCGTTGCCCTGGCACAGGAATTTGGGGATAGGGTAACGTTTTGGGGCGGTGGCGTGGACACGCAGCACACCCTGCCCTTCGGCACGCCGGACGAGGTTCGAGCGGAGGTGCGCCAGCGCATGCACATCTTCGGCACTGGCAGCGGTTTTGTGTTCAACCCGATTCACAACGTGCAGGCAGGAGTACCTGTGGAGAACCTGCTGGCGCTGTATCAGGCGGTGGGCGATTATCGCAGCTACCCGCTTGGATCTTAACAATAATTATTAAGCTTCATTAGAGAATATGATTTTCTGACCTCGCGTTTGGGTTCTTGTGTGCAATCCAATTCAGCCTATTACTTAGTGTTCATCTCATCCACGACCAGCATGATACGATGTGCTCATGCGCTGGCAGCTATACCTGCTGTATAATAAAGCGAAAACTCATTACCAATCCTTCACAGAAGAGGCTTAGGAGATCTTAAATGCCAGATTATATACTAAGAAACGCTTTACAAAACTTGTTGACAGCCATGCCCCTTTTCATTGTGTGGGTCGTTGGCATCGTGATTGCCATCGTCCAGTGGAAAAAATCTCCACGGAAATCGATTATCAGCATCATTGCATTTTTGCTGCTCCTCTTCGGATTTTTATTTGAATTAGCCTTTAATACATTTGGCATCCAATGGCTAAACACCAGCCGGGCAGCCTTTGGCTATGCCAGAACATTGTCCATAATTATCCCTTTGTTCTTCAATTTATTACGAACCACAGCCTGGGTTTTTATTTTGCTGGCGATATTTAGGAAAACAAAAGCGCTTCACTCGTCAAATGAAGCGACCGAAAAGATGCCTGAAAATTAATCCAATTTAGAAGATAATCCCAAGCAAGATCCCTACCATCCCTGCGCTGAAGGTGCAGGCTGCGTTTACCCAATCGTTGTTCAACCAGAGTAGGCCGCGCCTGCGTGATGTTTGCGTTCCGCAACCATGAAAGGGATAACGTTCAGTCTCCATTTGACAGGCAGGGCAATAATAAACGGCTTGGGCCGATGCACCTAGCAAAGAATCGATAAATGCGCCAAGCAATCCGCCAACCGTTATTACTATAAACTGAACCCAGGATGGCAAACCAATCCCGGATACCCATCCAACCTGAACAACCAGAACGGCCGCTCCGGCTACCAGGGCTGCACCGAGAAGTGCTGCCAGGGTGCCCACCAGACTCACGGCACCGGACGTCCCCTGGGGGACGCGCTTGAAACTCGTGAGCAATACAGGCAGCTGCGGGTTAAGCACTCCCAGTTCCGTTGCCCAGGTATCAGCGTTGGCCCCAGCAAAACTGGCTGCAAAGGCTAACCACATCAAGGTCAGCAAGCTGCTGCCCGGCGCATATCGGTCCACCAAGAAATATGCCAGCGCTGCCGTCCCCCCAATCGCGCCATTGGCTGCCACCTGCCCGGCATCACGCCGGGATCCCTTGGCAAAATCCTGACCAACATCATGCTTACGCGATGTGAACAACCGTGAGAGTCCGCTGGCAGAGATGAAAAAGGTTAATGTTACAATCGCCCATCCCAACCCCCCCAATCCAAAAACAACAGTCCCCAGGATTGCGGCAGCCACAGCCCCCCTTTGATTGAGCGCCCTGGCACGATAGGCTAGGTAGGCAATCCCAACGCCAAGGACAAGACCGATTAGAAATTTTGCCATATCAGGTTCCTGGTTGATTCTCACATAATCAAAATGAACATCCCCTGGCGCACAACACCGGCTTTAGAATATCAAGAACAAACTTCCCACCAACAGCAAAACGCCTGCCAGCGCTGAGCCGCCCCATAATAAATAGGCTGCAATTCTTAGTTCCTTCCCGCTCCGGTAGAGAAACATCCCTGCCAGCAGATTGAACAGCCACATCATCCCATCCAGAACAGGGAGCAAGAACAACCTCTCCGCCGGTGCTGGGTCACCTGTCCCGGTCCAGAGGATCTGATCCAAGCCGGGAACGGCAAAAGCAACTGTTCCCAAAAGGACCAACCCCACTCCAAAACTGAGCAGGATCAGCAGCCTCGCCAGGGGATTTTCCCACACGCGACCAATCAGCACCCCGGGATTGACCGATTGGGGGTCGAGGGGCGTCAGGCTTCCCATTTCGTTAATCTGCTGGAAAAGCGACAGGAATGCTCTGGTTTCCTCTGGGGAAATGGCAAAGATCTTATCCGAAGTGGCAACCAGGATCATATGGTTGAGGTCAGCAGACAGATACTCCACAACACCTAATTCTGCCACCCGGCGGCTTCCCAGCAACGCACCTGGCCACCTCAGCCAGGGCAGGGGCATTCGGAATCCCAATTCAACTGCCGGTCGGATCCACTCAATTTGATGCAGCGGGATATCCTCTCGGCGCAGCCCCCAGCGGATACGCAAGCCATCACGCTGCAGAAGGTACCTGGCATTGATCAGCCCATACAGCCGGTACACCAGCACTGGCACGGGTGCCAGAATCACTAATGCGATCAATATATGCAGTAAGAATTCCACACCAGAAGCATCCTGGGTGGAAAGAAAGAAAAAGTACCCCCCGGAAGCAGCTAAAAGTATGAGCAGGCTACCCTGGATGAGGAGACCGCGACGGCGGGGTGGTTGAAATTCGTTTCCCATTGAGAGGATCTTTACTTGCTAGTTTTGGGCAGAGACCAATGCATCTGCAATCGATTGGCACACGGTCACCACCTCTTCTTCCGTCATTTTGCCTGAGAAAGGCAGAGCCAGGCTGCGGTTTCCCAGGTCCTCCGTGACGGGATAGTCTCCGGACTGGTAACCAAACATCTCCTGCATATAAGGCTGAAGATGAATTGGAGCAAAGTAAGGGCGCACAGGAATGCCATTAGCTTTGAGAATGGCAGCCAGGCGGTCACGGTCAATGGAGTCCTGCACCCGGATCACATAAACGAACCAGCTCACGCGCGTGGTGTTGCCTACCAAACTGGGTGGAGAAACCTCATCGATATTTTCTAGGTATTGCATGTACCAATCCGCCACGCGGGCGCGCTGCAGCAGCATGGTTTCCAGACGGTCCATCTGTGAAAGGCCCAGGGATGCGCTCATTTCATCCAGCCGGTAGTTATAGCCAAGGTGCGTATGCTGCAGCCAGGTGTCACCGGGTGCCCGTCCCTGGTTGCGCAAGGCGCACATAAAATCTGCCGCCTGACTGTTGTCTGTGATGATCATCCCCCCCTCACCTGTAGTGATCTGCTTATTGGGATAAAAAGCGAAGACACCGTAATCCCCCAGAGTGCCAGCAGGGTGCCCCTGGTACTGTCCGCCCAGCGCCTCGCATGAATCCTCAATCACGGTTAGGTTATATTGCTTAGCAACGGCATTGATTTTTTCATAATCCGCTGGCTGGCCGAACACATCCACCGGCAAGATGGCTTTGACAGATTTAAGTGCCCCACGGTTCACCGCCGGTAGATGACGCGGCAGCCATCTCAGGGCGGCGTCGCCGCCCAGGAACAGGTCCTCCACAGCTTGCTCTAGTTGTTCCGGGTTAATGTTGCCGGTGATAGGCTCTGCATCCACAAAGACCGGTACTGCCTTTTCAAACAGGACCACATTGGTTGAGGACACAAACGAAAAAGGCGTTGTGATAACCATATCCCCGATGCCAATTCCAGCAGCCCGTACACAAAGGTGCAGTCCAGCGGTACCCGAACTGACCCCGATGGCATGTTTGGCACCGGTCAGCTCGCAGAAGGCACGTTCAAAGGCATCAATCTTAGGGCCCATGGAGAGATTGGGGGTTTTCACAACATCCAGCACCGCCTGGCGGTCTGCGTCGGTCAGGTCAGGAGATGACATGCGAATTTTCATAGAACCTTCCAGTTAACAGGTTGAATCAACAGGATTTATCCAGTAAAACGTGCTGTTTTAATAACAAACTGGCATCGATATTATAACTGGGAATATAAAACCCCGGAGATCTCATCACCCCGGGGTCCGATCCCTAATGGTGTTCTTGTATCAGGCAGCAACCGCAGCCCTATATTCAGCGCCTTTACGTAGGGCAGCCTTATTCGCCTCCAGGTATTGCTGATGGCGTTCTGGCAAATGCCCTTCCAGGGCAGCCTCAACATCATCCAGGGACAGCAGCTCGAGGTTAGCCAGCAGCGCGCCCAGCATAACCATATTGGCCGAGCGTTTGCTGCCGAGGGTTTCGGAAATTTCATTGGCAGGCAGGCTGACCACCTTGATGTCCTTCCGGGTCACGGAACGGTTGACCATGGAACTGTTGACCACCAGCACCCCACCCGTTTCGACCAGATCTTCAAATTTCTCCAATGATGGCAGGTTCATGGCAATCACTGCCGTAGGGTTCTTGACAAAAGGTGAGCCAATCTCTTCGTCAGAGACCACCACGGTGCAGTTTGCCGTCCCGCCACGCATCTCTGGACCGTAGGAAGGGATCCAGGTGACCGCCTTCCCCGCATCCATGGCAGCATAAGAAATCAGCTGTCCAGTAAAGAGCACACCTTGACCGCCAAAACCAGCAATAATCACTTCTTGTTGCATGACTCGTCCTCCCTAAATCTTTAGATCTGCTACCGCAGATGAGACTTTATAATCACCCAGAGGGAAAAACGGCAGCATCCGTTCTTTAATCCAATCTCGTGCTTCAGCCGGCGTCATCCCCCAGTTTGTGGGGCAGGTGGATAATAATTCAACCAGGGAGAAACCCAATCCATGCTTTTGCACTTCAAAGGCAGTACGTATAGCCGTTTTCGCCCGCCGGACCTCACGCGAGCTGTGCATGCTGCGGCGGACAATATAGGCCGCACCACCCAATGTGGATAATAATTCCGCCGTCTGAATGGGATAACCCTGCCGCTTAACATCGCGACCGGTGGGCGAAGAAGTCGTCTTCTGGTCCGGTAAGGTCGTAGGTGCCATTTGGCCGCCCGTCATGCCGTAATTAGCATTATTGAGAAAAATTACGGTGATTTTTTCGCCGCGCGATGCCGCGCCCACGATCTCACCCATGCCAATCGATGCCAGATCGCCATCTCCCTGGTAAGTGAAAACAATGCGGTCCGGCAAAACACGCTTTATGCCGGTCGCCATCGCCGGGGCACGCCCATGTGCTGCTTCCACAAAATCCAAATCAAAATAATTGTAGGCGAACACAGAACACCCCACGGAAGCCACCCCGATCGTGTTCTCTACTTCACCCATTTCTTCCAATACTTCCGCCACCAGGCGGTGAGCCACACCATGGGTGCATCCGGGGCAGTAGTGCGTTACACGAGGATCCAGAACACTTGGGCGTTCGTAAATAACTTTGGTCGGTATATCTGTAGTAACCATTAATTGCTCCTTTATCCAATCGTCTCGGTTAATCGAGATAGCCATCGGTCTCGTGGGTGACCTTCAGTGGTCAACGGTCCTGCTGCAAGACGCTCGATTTCAACTAAAACCTCATCCGGGAACGGCACCACGCCGCCCATCCGACCGAAAAATTCCACTGGCTTTCGACCTCGGACAACCAGCCGGACATCCTCCAGCATTTGACCGGAATTCATCTCAACCACCAGGAAAGCCTTGACCTTCCCGGTTAGTTCATCCAGGATAGCCTCTGGGAAAGGCGCTACCGTAATCGGCCGCAGCAGGCCAACCTTGATCCCCTGTTCCCGGGCTGCTCGAACGGCGGATAAGGAAATTCGTCCTGCCGTGCCAAAGCCCACCACAACATATTCCACATCTTCCATGAAATAGGTCTTATAACGCACTTCATTTTGTTCGATTTCCTGCCAGCGTTTCATCAGGCGCAGGTTCATCACTTCCTGCGCGGGTGGATCGAGGTTGATAGACGTGAGGACGCGCTTCTCACCGCCCTGTGTGCCGCGAACCGCCCAATCAGGGATTTCCGTCTTAAGGGGCTGCATAGGAGGCAGCTCGGCAGGCTCCATCATCTGCCCTATACTGCCGTCCAGCAGGACGGCGACAATGCTGCGGTATTTTTCAGCCAGGTCAAAGGCCAAACCAGTCAGGTCTACTGCTTCCTGGACGCTGGCTGGGGCAAGGACGATCAGGTGATAATCCCCGTGACCGCCGCCGCGCACGATCTGGTTATAGTCACCCTGGGAAGGGGCAATATTCCCCAAACCGGGCCCTCCCCGCACCACATCCACCAGAACAGCCGGTACTTCTGTTCCGGCAATGTAAGACAGACCTTCCATCATCAGGCTCACGCCGGGGCTAGATGAAGAGGTCATCACGCGCTTGCCGGTACAGGCTACGCCATAGACCATGTTGATAGCGCCCAGCTCGCTTTCTGCCTGGACAAACGGCCTGCCCAGCTCCGGCATGCGTGCCGAGAGATGTTCCAGCAGTTCTGTTTGAGGTGTAATGGGATAGCCGAAATACGCTTCCAGGCCTGCGCGCAAGGCTGCTTCTGCCACCGCGGTGTTGCCCTTTATCAATTCTTTTGCCATCTCAAACCTCCGCCTTCTGCTTTTGATACCGATAAACGGTGATAGCTGCATCCGGGCAGACTACAGCACAGATCCCGCAGCCTGTACAGGCTTCCGGATTGACCATGTGTGCGGGGTGATACCCTTTGGGCGTAAGGTGCTCCATGTCCAGCGCTAAAACATCATGGGGGCAGTCCGTCACACACAGCTCGCAAGCCTTGCAGTACAGCTCGTTGACAACAATATAACCCTTTGCAGGCATTAACAATCCTCCTTAGGTGGTTAGTAAATTGGGGAGTCCTGAAAAAATTAGGTGAGGAGCTCCAGAACATCCAACTATAGTATACTCGAAAATTCATAGAATCATGCTCGTTCATCAGATCAGATATCACATAAACATGATCTTGGCGCAATACCATTTGAAAGGCTAGCCGCTGATACAACACCCCCAAAAACTGAATTCCTGCTGGCGATTTTCTTGTTTTGATAAACTGCTAATAGAACTTCCCTATCCCTCAGGGCTCAATGACGATTAACAAAAATACATTTAAATTTATATCGATGTGCCTGGATTGATCAAATACAGGCTGTGAAATAAACCCGGTAAATCACCTAACAGATCCTTATCCTCCTGGCAGAGGAACGAGATGTAAGCTTCACCCCCGACATAGAATATGACCCGGCTGAAAGGCTGTGTGGACCCTGTTATGTTTTCCGACATACTCAAATATCGCTTAACGCAGTTTTCCACCCAACGCGCAAACCCTTCTTTCCACTCTTGCCAGACCATATATTCATAATCGTGAACGCCAAGGTATGACCTGAGTTTTTTTCGTGTTTTTTGAATGGCCTCATGATCATCCGACTCGATGGCTGATAGAAAATTCATATAACCCCGGGTGAAATTTTGCGACCTATAAGGAAATGGATGTTCAATCTCCCACATGCAGTCTCCCACCTCCTGCGCCTTTTGAGCGATATCCAGCTCCCGTTTCAAATCCTGCTCACAGGTCTCGTACTGGTAACAATGCACAAATTCATGAAGAATGGTGACAAATCCCTCCCGGGAGTCAAATATCTCGGGTGTGACGACACAGGCAATTCGCCCACGATATTCCTCAAGCTGGAAAGCGGAACGAATCCCCCTGGGGATGGGCATCGGCAGAGAAATATGCTTATTAAATCGGTACTGCCCGACCGCTGTATCAAAATCATAGATTGCCAGCCGCTGTGCCTCAGCCAGGGCCACAGGGTAACATTTTTCAATGGAAGGATGCAGCCATTTAACCCGTTGATGTAAATCAACCAGCTGTGAAAAAGATTCCTTATAATTCTCGGTCAAGTCATCCCTCTCTTCACATGATTTTTCAACGCCAGGTCAGGCTGAATAAACTAAAACAGAAAATAAAAACGCCTATGACAGCAACCATGATCCAAACCTGCGGGGAAGCCAGCTTCATCCGTTCGGATAAGGTCAGAAAAGCCAGGAGGCTTCCCAAAATAATGACAGCCAATCCGCCCCACAAGCCGGATTTCGCCAGTCGAGTCCGGGCACTCTGCTGCGTATGCTGAGGGATCTCCAATTGAATACCCTGGTCTTTGGCCCATTCACTGGAAACTTCCCGCCAATCGCCAGTTTGATCCAGGATAATGCCCAGTGTATTGCGGCAAGGACCCTCATAATCCTGCCCATCTTCATTCGTCCCGGGGGCCACACCGGGAACTGACGTTTCGGGTCTTGCTGTGCAAAGGATTCGAACCAGACTGCCATCAGGGATGGGATAAACTGATATTGTAACGTTCTGAAGGAATTTTTGAGTCGCAACTGAACCTGATATAAAGCCTTTTTTTTGATCCAAATCAACCAGGGAAAAACCTTCTGCTATCAAGGCGTGCGTCAGAGTATCAATGATTGATATTGACAGTGCATTGAAGGTTACCAATTTTTCGACAGCCATAACTTACTCCTGAAGGGAATGCGGAACTCACCCCTTAATTGTAATAGCATTTCTATTCATCTTGAATTTGTATCCCCAGCCTTGATCATGTGATGCGCCTTTCATAGCGGTATGAAACAGGTTACTCAATGGTAAAATTTGATCAATTCCAACCTACATCTGCGGAGAGAAACAATGCCTGAAGCTGTGATTATCGATGCCCTGCGCTCCCCAATTGGCAACCTGGGAGGTGCACTTTCCACTATACGGCCAGATGACCTGGCTGCTGTACTGATCAAAGCCCTGGTCGAAAGAAACAGTCTCGATCCGAGCCTGATTGAAGAAGTTTACCTGGGCTGCGCCAACCAAGCTGGTGAGGACAATCGCGACATTGCCCGCATGGCAGCCCTGCTGGCGGGTTTGCCGGTGTCTGTGCCGGGGGTGACCTTCAACCGCTTGTGTGCCTCGGGCCTGACCGCTATCAACGCCGCAGCACGTTCCATCCGTGCTGGGGATGGCGAGGTCTTCATTGCCGGCGGCGTGGAAAGCATGAGCCGTGCACCCTACGTACTTCCCAAGCCAACCCGCCTGGTGGGCAACCTGACGGCTTTTGACAGCACCCTGGGGTGGCACATGATCAATTCCCGTATGCAGGCCATGTACAGCACAGAACCGCTGGGCATCACCGCTGAGAACATCGCCAAGATGAGCGGCATCTCCAGGGAAGCGCAGGATCGCTTTTCCCTGGCCAGCCACCAGCGTGCGGTTGCCGCTATTGATTCTGGTAAGTTTGCTGAGGAAATCCTGCCCATACCTATTCCGCAGCGTAGGGGTGACACCGAGATTTTTGATACCGATGAACGCCCACGCAGAAACACCTCACTGGAAGCACTCAGTAAGTTAAAACCCGCCTTCAAACCGGACGGTACTGTGACGGCTGGCAACAGCTCCGGCTTGAATGATGGTGCGGCGGTTTTGCTCGTGATGAGCGAGGAAAGAGCCAAAGCTCTGAACTTCACCCCCATGGCAAGGATCGTCAGCATGGCCGCAGCAGGCGTGCCCCCACGCATTATGGGAACCGGACCGATTCCCGCCACACAAAAAGCCCTGCAGCGCGCAGGGCTGAGTATCGAGGCGATTCAATTAGGAGAGCTCAATGAGGCCTTTGCGGTCCAGGCTTTGGCTGTGATGGATGGTCTGTCGTTGAGCCATGACATCACCAATGTTAACGGCGGTGCAGTCGCCCTGGGGCATCCCCTGGGGTGCTCCGGCGCCAGGATCATGACCACCTTGTTCCATGAGATGCGCCGCCGGGCAGCCGGCGCAGCAAAACCCTTCTATGGATTAGCCACCCTGTGTGTGGGTGTGGGACAGGGCGAAAGCACCATCGTGGAATGGATTATCTGAGCGCGAAGGGAAAGCTTACTTCCTGGATTTCGCCGCCAGCGCTTCAGCCATCAGGTCTTGAATCCGATCCACCATGCTGACCGGGTCAGGATGCAATCCTTCAATCAATAAGGTATTTTCAAAAAGCTGTTGAGCAATCAAGTCAAAACGTGCATCATCCTCGGGCAGTGCGGCTAATCCGGAAATGATTTGATGCTTTGGGTTGAGCTCAAGAACTTTCTTAGGCAGTTCGAAATCCTTATCCATCATCTGATAAACCCGCTGCACCGATTGGTCCGGTGCGCCTTCCGGGTCAACCAACCTGGCGGGTGAGTCAGAAAGCCGTTTACTCAGTCTGACATCGCTTACGCGATCGCCCAGCACGGATTTGACACGTACAGCTAAATCCTGGGCTGATTCCACATCAAGCGCGTCACCTGCTTTTGCTTCCTTTTGCTCTTCCTCGTCCCCGGGCAATTCTGCGTCAGCAATATTCACCAACGGATGACCCTCATATTCTTTTAACTGCAGCAGCATAAAGGGATCTACCGGGTCTGTCAGGACGAGTACATCAATCTCAGCATTGCGGAAAGGGTCCATATGGGGGCTGTAGCGAACAGCGCCCGGATCTTCTCCAAGGAAATAATAAATATCCTCTTGATCAGGATCAACTCGGGCTAAATAGTCTGACAGTGAGGTCCATCCGGACAGGTCTGAGCTGGTATGGAACCGTAATAAGGGGAAGAGCTTTTCGGGTTCATCTTGTTCCACTGCCACACCCTCTTTGATACGCTCACCATACTGCTCCCAAAACTTGACGTACTCATCAGGCGCATCGGCGCCCAGGGTCGTCAGCATGTCCAGAACCTTTCCGGTCACCAGACGATTTAAAAGGGTCATAATGCGGTTGGATTGAACGCTTTCTCGGGAGACATTCAGCGGCAAATCCTCCGAATCAACCACACCTTGTACAAAATTAAAATACTGCGGCAAGAGGTCCTTACAGAATTCCTGGATCATCACCTTTTTAGCATAAAGTTTCAAACCGGGCTCTTTGCGAGGCGAAAAGACCAGGTTTTTCGGATTTTGAGGCACAAATAAAACAGCATACATCTGAGCCGGGGCGTCCGCCACCATGTGTTCATGAACCAGGGGATCATTGAAATCCAGGGTCAGCTGCTTATAAAATTCCTGGTATGCTTCTTCTTCCAGTTCACGCGGGTTTTGACGCCACAGGGCGGTTTGACGGTTGACTGGTTCCTGTGACTCGCCGAGGAAAATCGGGTACTGGATGAAATCAGAATGACGCTTGATTACCTGGCGTAATCGTGAATCGTCCAAGAATTCAAGCGCGTCCTCCTTGAGCCTAATGCGTACTTCGGTTCCGCGATGCTCACGATCGGCTTTCTCCAGGCGATAGGTGTCCTCCCCTGAGGCAATCCAGGCAGCCGCCTCTGCCCCGGGTTGATACGAGCGGGACTCCACACGGATGGACTCTGCGACCATAAAAGCAGAATAAAATCCAACCCCAAATTGACCGATGATCTCCGAAAGATTGCGATCAGTCTTGTGAGCTGCTTCCACAAAAGCCTTAGCCCCTGAGTGGGCGATGGTCCCGAGATTTTCAACCAGCTCCTCGCGGGTCATCCCAATGCCGGTGTCCTCGATCACCAGCAGGTTTTCATCTTTTTCTGTCCGGATATGGATCTCAGGCGGCACATCAGGATCCAGCACATCCCTTTCAGTCAGCATCAAGAAGTCCAGGCGTGACAGGGCGTCTGAGGCATTAGAAATTAACTCCCGCAGAAAGATCTCACGTTCAGTGTACAGCGAGTGGATCAAAATATCCAATAATTGCTGGGTTTCTGCTTTAAACGGAATGGCTTGTTCTTCAACAGGGGGCTGTGCTTCAGTCATCATGCTTTCTCCCATTTAACTAGTAAATCTGCCTGTGATTAATATAACCACATTTGATAAGAAAAACGTAAGATATCAACGCACACCCATTCTGCCTGGTAAATTGAGTCCCCCGAACCTACAGAAAGACAGGTGCTTCGATAGGAATATTGGATTACCGACGGGAAGAAACCACATCACCACCACAGTCATCCTCTGATCGACCGGATGATCAGCACTGATTGACGATAGAAATCATGCAAGATGCCTTCATATTCTTACCATACAGATAATCTAACATTGTCACATAGTTTCACCCAGGTTTGCGGCTTTGATTCTTACCTGCCTATATAAAAGTGCAAGATGACCATTTTGTCAACTGCTCTTCACAACTTTATATAATATTTTCTTGCGCTCTACCAGATGTTCTAAAAAGATCAAAGATGAAACCACAACTACGCTGATAAGCCAGCCGAACAGAAGACATTATTGAGAAAAAATCACCATTGGAATTCTCTACCTGGGACACAATTGCTTTTCGTGATGCCTCAAGCAAATTTGAAGAGATATTGATCTTACAGATTCCCTGGTCAATCACATCAATGAACTGCTGGTCGGTTAATCCTGAACCACCATGCATGACCAATGGAATATCTATTTGTTCTCTTATTTCCCATAATATGGACATATTCAGTTTTGGTATACTCCTATTGATACCATGCGCGGAACCAAAAGCTATAGCCAAGAAATCCACAGATGTTTCTTCTACAAATTGTTTGACCAGTTGAGGATCTGTAAAACCGAAACCCTTTTCGCCGTAAACTTCATATGTATCAGCATTTCCCACATGGCCTAACTCTGCTTCAATGGAGATACCTTTTTGATGCGAGATTGAGGCTAGTTCCTTCGTAATCCTGATGTTTTCATCAATAGAGAGCTCAGAGCCGTCAAACATAATATCCGTAAAGCCAAGGTCGACAGCTTTTCGGCATTCTGCCTCCGAACCATGATCCAGCATTAAGGAAATTGGCACATCCGATTGATTGTATAATGAGATTAAATAATTTATGAATGCGGAAGCATTTCTCTCATTAATTAATGGTCCGTAAACGCCAACGATTGTTGGGGCCCCTTTTTCGTTAATGGCATCGAAGATCCCATCTGCCCCTTGCATTTCAAAGACATTAAATAAAGGTATGGCAAATTTTCCGTTTTGTGCATTGTATAGAACCTTATTAATGCTAGTCAGTCCCACGATTGTTATTCCTCACAATATATTACGATGATTTTCAAGAAAGTATTTTACCTGGTTAAAGGTTGGCAATCCCTTCCTTCCTCCCAGATTCATGCACTCAAGTGCTGAAACGGCAGATGAAAAGATACAAATTTCCCTTAACTCCCATTTCTGAAGCAAGCCATAAGCAAAAGCCCCATGAAATGCATCCCCAGCTCCTGTTGTGTCAATAACGGAAACATCAAATGCTGGCGTATGAAAGGAGTCATTTTTGGAAAATAAGTAACTACCATTTTCACCAATCGTAATAACGACAACTTCAGGCCCATAATCCAAAGCGGCTTTACCCGCATTTTCAATTTCACTAAAACCAGTCAATGCTTGCACAAATCCTGAGCCACAGATCAGGTAATCAGATGAAGAGACTAACTGCACTTGTTGATCATCCAGATGTGTTTTCTTGGTTGCAGCACCATCAAATATTACTTGATTGCCTGTTTGGTGCATCCATTTTGTAGCTTTGATACTTACATCAAAGTGATAGCCATCAATGAGAAGATACTTTGCTTGTGTGATATATTTTTGATCAATCTCGTGAATTTGAAGTTGTTTGGAATTAAAATCTTTTGAAGGGTTGAAGATTCTCTCACCTGATTGTTTTTCAACATTAACAACAACGATTTGATTCTCCTCAAATTCTCTTCGCTTAACTTGGGAAATATCAACGCCATGAATTCGAAATGATTCCAGTTTATACTCCGAAAACCAGTCATTACCAGCCGTTCCAATAAATCCAGCAGAAGCCCCCAATTTGGATGCAGCACAAAGTGCTGTTCCTGTAGGGCCACCGCTGTCGATAATTATGTCATCAAATTTTGTGGGATTCTCCCAGGTGGGTAGCTGTGAAAGCCGTACAATGATATCAACTGTTGAGACGCCAATTCCAACCACGTCAATTTTTTTCATATAAAGTACTCAATGATAACCAGCGTAATTTGCAGAAATTTACACACTAATTCCAGCACATCTTTTTAATCGTCATATACCATACTAGCATGAGGGATATCCGTCAACCTTATGCACCCTGCTCCAGATTTTTATTGTGTAATCAGAAGCACAAGATGACCAATTCCTCAACCTTTTTACAACCCTTTATAAGATATTATCGAAGATCCACAGATAATCTATCGAAATTTTAGAATAATTATGATATATTTTAATTTAAGATATTGTCTATCTAATCATTGGAAAAGGAAAGCATCATGAGCGACCAAGAAATGAACCCCCCTGAGGAAGAGCCCCGTCCCCCGTATTATGACGAAAAGGCCGAAGAAAAATACGAAAAAGAAGATGAAAAGGTGGGAGAAAAGCACAACCAGGACCCCCTGAGCTCACTCACCTGGGCGCTGATCCTGATCTGGGCCGGCCTGGTGTTCCTCGCTGAGAATATTGGCTGGCTGGATCGAATCGAAATCCAACCGCTCGGGATTGAAGGTGTGACCATCAGCAGCACCAGCACCTGGTCATTAATATTTCTAGGCGCTGGCGTCCTGATCTTCCTGGAAGCCCTCGTCCGCACCTTTGTCCCTGCTTACCGCTCTTCTACGGGCGGAAATTTCTTCCTGGCTGCCATCTTCCTCGGCATTGGATTAGGCATGATCATTGGCTGGAACATTGTCTGGCCTTTTGTCCTGATTGCTATGGGTCTGGCTGCATTGGGGAGCGCACTGTTCAGAAACAGGAAATAAAGCCTACAACCTTCCGGAATCCAGGGTTTTCACCATCCGCCAGGTGTGAACAAGCGGCGTTGTCCATTTATCGCGCCCAATACACCGAAAATAAGGCGGATTATAAGCGCGGATTAAATCCCCAATTTTATAGCGTGCCAGAACAGGCGTGCTGACCACCAGGCTGCCGGTTTCACCCGGCTGCAATTGGTAGAGCATCTTGATACCTTGGCGCGTCTGCACTTCAAAGAAGAACAGGTCATAATTGGGCACCCAGGCGCGTTTTTCATCCATCTGCTGACCAAACATACCTTCTGTCGTACCGTAAATCTCTCGGATAAAAGCTTGTTTTCCATAAAGCGCTCTCAATGTTCCTGACCGATAGGTGTTAATCCCGGGAAGGCTCCCGAGGGTCATCACCTGCACCTGCCAGTGATCCTTGGGATAGTAGCGGTGCTTCTTATGCAGGTAGCGGCCAAATGCCACCGCAGTAGGAGCCACGCCGCCCAACAGGGTCACATTCTCTCCCTGGCAGCGTTCATAAGCCAGATCAAAACGCTTCTCCCAGGCTGACCAGGCTTTACTCCCACCCAGGGCATCAATTTCCTCCTGGGCAGGCACAGACCGTACCGGTGTTTTATGTGAAACAAACTTGGTATAAATCCCCGAGCTGTAGCCGTATTCAATCTCCCGGTCACCAGCCCGAACCGTCCCGATTACTGATGGGAAATTCAAGTTAAGATTGACGCCAGAAAACACCTGGGGGGATTTCGTTTGGGCGACATACATCATGACAGCCCTTCCTGCAGACACACGCATTTCAATGTCAGTTGGGGTCATGGGGATGAATTTGTTCTCACCCTTGGTCGTTCCCCGGGTGATGGCCCACCCCAGGGGTGCTTCGTTCAACAGCAGGTTAGTGTCACCCGCCATCACACGCTGGATCAGCGGTTGATAATCATCATAAGTTGCGATTTGAAATTGTGCACGGTAATCCTGGATAGAACTGATCTTATCCGCCCCATATTTTTGTCCATACGCCGTCTGGGCATAGATCGCCAGCAGCCGCTGCAAGACTTTTTCTTGCGCTTGTTCAGGCTGTTCAACAGCCGCCTGCCAAGGAGCTAACATCTGCGTGATCATCTGCATGGCAGCTTGGGGATCCTGGGTGACCATATAACCTCCGGTGTTGGTATAAATTGTTCCTTATTAATTCTATCACTGACATTAAGAGTGATTGAATACCCCCCCGCTAGATTCAATTTGAACCCCCATCGATGCTCACTCAGAAAAATTCTAAACCCTAAGCCGTCTTTCCAGACAGCGCATGTGATTGCCTGTGGATTTCCCTTAATCCGTAAAAAACAAGAAGCCCAACAGAGACTGCAAAATAGGCGCTAAACAGAGCTGCTTCTGCCTGGTATCCCAACACGGGCACAATCAGGAAAGCCAGCAGGACCTTCCCCAGCATGGCAAAGAAACTCACCCGCAGCGGCAGTCCAGCTTTGCCAAAAGACAGCAGCAGCGTTCGATCCCAGAAAAAGATATTGGCAATCCCAAAACCAATCAGCAGCATCAAAAGGACTGAATAGGCTGGTGCATATTCCGCCTTATAAATATAAATCGACCGACCAAATATGGTCCAGGGAGAAAATAGCAGCTGACGCCCCAAAAGAAGCAAACCAGCCCCAACAGCCCCGGTCCAGATGCCGGAAATCAGTGTCACCCGTGACAATAGCTGCTTTAACCGCGCCCATTCTCGCCGGGCGATATGACGGGTGATTTCCGGGAAGGTCGTGCTGATGAATGGCGTGATGGGCATCACCATCAGGTTGATCACAGCCAGGGCAACTTTGAAATAACCAGCAACAGCCGTATCGAAGAAATAACTCACCCACAGCACTTCGCTGTCCCGAGCAACAATCGTGACCGTGCTGCTGAAATTTGAGTTCAATGCAAAGCGGATCATGGGCTTACGCTCAGGCAGGTGGCCACGCAAGGAGGTGCGCCACCAGCCTTTTCCAAGACTCTTGGGCAGCCAATACAATGCCAAAACCAGTGGGCCCACACCCAGAACAATTTTGCCAGCCAGATACACCAGCATCACCTCAAAGACACCGCCCCGGTTCAGGAACACCACAAAAAATAATCCAGCAGTCAGCAGGCTTTGCAGTAAATTTAACAAAGCCTGCGAACGGAAATGTCCTGTGACCTGGAGCGCCCCCATAGCAGTCTCAGCCATCAGGTTTGCCAGAATCGCCATACCATAGATCAAAAACAGGGGGCGCGTCGATGGATCATTGGCAAAATTCGTTGCTCCCCAACCTGCCAGCAGAACCACGACTAGATACGCGAATAATGAAGTGGCAGCTTCTGTGAATGCAGCCACTTTTAGAACAGCAGCAGCTTCCTCACGTTGATCCTTGACCAGGAAACCGCCCACATAATGCACCACGAAATCGCCCATACGAAAAGAAAGCAGACGATTGATATTGGTGACAAAACTGATCACCACACCCAATTCGCCGAAACTCGCTACGCCCAAGAAGTTGGCGGTCAGAATGCTGATAACTGCGCCAACTGCCTGGCTGCCAAACAAGTATGCTGAATTTCCAATAACCTTCTTCAAAACAACATCTTTCCCCCAGGTCTTGAAATCAGAAAACAAGCGTTTCATGGGGTTTCGATTTGGCTGGCCCATGCTCGCTCCTGCATATACCAGTCCACCAACCTGGTCACACCTACTTCTAAATTCACCTGCGGTTCCCAGCCAAGGATCTGATTCGCTCGGGTGGTATCCGCTTTGTTTGTGCGGACATCCGCTTTATGAAAAGAATGATGCTCAACCTGCGCCTTCTTCCCAATCCGCTGCTCCAGCATTGTGATTAACTGATTGATCGTAATCACTTCATGTCCCCCCAGATTGATCACGGCAAATCCCACGGGTTTCAATGCCTGGATGGTGCCTCGTGCAATATCATCAAGATAAGTGAAGCCGCGCGATTGCTCCCCATCGCCGTTGATAATGACAGGTTTGCCTTCGGCAATCCACTGACAAAAACGGAACATAACCATATCCGGACGACCGGCTGGCCCGTAGACTGTGAAGTAACGCAAGACGGTGACATCAATCTCATACAAATGATGATAGGCGTGCGCCATCGCCTCAGCGCCCTTTTTACTGGCTGCATAGGGCTGCAGGGGATGGTCCGTGTCATCCGTTTCTTGGAAGGGCGGAGGGGATTCTTCTGCGTACAGGCTGGAAGTGGACGCCAGGATGAACTTTTTGATGCCACACCGTCGACAATACTCCATCAGGTTCAAATTGCCCGTCATATTGGTATCTACGTATACCCAGGGATCAGTTAAGCTGGTCCGCACGCCAGCCCTGGCTGCTAAATTAATAACACCTGCAATATCTTCCGGCATCCATTCCGCCAGGTCATCCAGAGTTGACCTTTCAGAAATGTCCATTTTCTTGAAATGAAAATTGGGATGTGTCTTCAATCGCTCAAGGCGATAATCCTTCAAACGGACATCATAAGCCTGGTTTAGATTATCCACACCATAAACAATGTGTCCATCACCAAGCAGCAATTCAGCCACGCGATACGCAATAAAACCGGCTACACCGGTGAGGAGATAACTTGCCATTACAGCCTGACCACCTTGGGATGGTTCTTGCCCAGGTCACCCAGGGCATTGCGTGTATCAACCACCATCTGCGCAGCGTCAAGGATAGCAGGATAATCATATTGACTGTGATTGGTGATGATAGCAACACAATCTGCCTGCACCACTTCTTGCATCAGGTCCTTAACTGAACACATCTGCAGGTTTTCATGGTCGATCTGGGAGATATATGGATCGTGGTAAACAACATCCGCCCCTTTTTCTTGCAGGAGATGAATCACATCGAGCGCAGGTGATTCTCGCAAATCGTCAATATCAGGTTTATAAGCCACTCCCAATATCAAGACCCGGCTCCCATTCACCGATTTCTTGTGGATGTTGAGGGCGTCCTGGATCTTCCCAAGGGTATAGCGCGGCATATAGGTGTTGATCTCAGAAGCCAATTCAATGAAACGCGCATTGTAATTCAGGGATCTCAGCTTCCAGGAGAGATAAAGGGGGTCAATCGGGATGCAGTGTCCGCCCAGGCCTGGCCCTGGTGTAAATTTCATGAAACCAAAGGGTTTGGTCGCAGCCGCTTCGATCACTTCCCAGACATCCACCTTCAGGCGGTCGCACATGATGGCCAGCTCGTTCACCAAACCGATATTGATCATGCGGAAGGTGTTTTCAAGCAGCTTCGCCATTTCTGCCACCTCACATGTGGAAACGGGCACCACCTTCTCCAAAGCCTGACCGTACCAGGCAGCTGCCACCTCTCCACAATCGGGAGAGATGCCGCCAATCACTTTTGGTGTATTGATGGTCGTCCAATCCTCTCGACCCGGGTCAACGCGTTCGGGGGAGAAGGCCAGGAAGAAATCCTCACAAACCTTAAGCCCGTCCTCTGACTCGAGTTCCGGCAGCACCATTTCACGGGTTGTGCCGGGATAGGTGCTCGATTCAAGCACAATCACCATCCCACGATGCACATAAGGCGCCAGGGATTTGGCGGCAGATGCAATGAACGAAAGGTCCGGATCCCCAGTTTTCCGCAGAGGTGTGGGGACACAAATCGAAACTGCATCTGAGTCTCCTAAATTTGCATAGTCAGTGCTGGCTTTTAATTTGCCTGCATCCATAAGTGCTTTGACACGATTTGAATCCACATCGAGGATGTAGCTTTCGCCACGGTTGATGGCATCCACTTTTTCTCGAATCGGGTCGATCCCGATCACATTAAATCCTGCCTCGGCAAAGACCACTGCCAGGGGCAAGCCAACGTAACCTAAGCCGATAATGCCAATGCGGGCTGTATGATCTGCAAATTTCTTGATAAGGGTTGCTTTAATTGTTGTCATAAGTTCATCCGTCGCTCATATAAAAAGAATACAGCAAAAAATTTTATCACATCCCGGAAAAATCACCTAACCTTTACGGCCTAAAACAGGCTTAACTGCTCCGTTTTCCCATCGTCATTGGCTTCATCTTGATCTTCCACCTTATCTGTAGTCGACAGATTCGGGTTGGACTTACGGGTCTCCTGTGACTCTTTGATTAATGCTGGCAGACGGGAGAAATCTGCTTTTACCAGGTCTTTCAATGAAGGCTGATGCAGGGCTGCTGCGGGATGATACATCGGTACGATCATTCGTCCATTCGACCAGAATTTTCTCCCGTGAATGCTGCTGATCTTCCCGTTCGTGACAAAATAACTCATGGAGATGCGCCCCAGGGTCACGATCACATCTGGATTGATGGCGTTGATCTGGCGTTCAAGGTAAGGCTTACATGCTTCTAATTCTTCAACATGGGGATCCCTGTTTCCCGGCGGTCGGCATTTGACAACATTGGTAATAAACACCTCTTCGCGTGACAGGTTGGCAATTTCCAGGAGCTCATCCAGAAATTTCCCAGCGGCACCAACAAAGGGCAACCCCTGCTGATTTTCATGAAATCCGGGACTTTCACCGATGAACATAATGGAAGTTCGGGGACTGCCGCTGCCCGGAACAGCCTTTTTCCGGGAGTAATGCAGTTTGCAGAGCATACATTCAGCCGTTTGCTCAGCGATCTCTTTCAATATTTCCTCAGTGTTCATTTGGATCCTCCAGTCCAACCTGTAAAATGATCATAATATTATCTGCAAATACCTTTCTCGGCAAGTTAACTTCTATCTAACGAAATTATGCTCTCACCAGCACGTCCTCACCATTTTTTCCCAATTACCCACGCAGCCAAATTAATAACATGTAAAACACAAGAACATATGATATATCATCGGCGAGATCCAGTAAAGACTGAGTTGATCATGACCAGGTTTTGACTCGAGAACAGCCCTTTGGCTTAACTCAGTCAGCGCTTCATTAAATACAATGCATCACGCATAGTCAGGCGATCTCAATCTGGAATGAGGTGGTTTGTCGTGCTTAAATAAATCGGTGCCAGATGATAGGGGTCGTCCGTTAGGCCAGCAGTCAACCGTTTCCAGGCGATCTCAGCCAGGTAACTTGCCCTGCGCATCGATTGCGCAGGTGATGCAAGGATGGCATTTTTCCAACGACGCCCGATGATGGCACGCGAAGACTCGGAAAGTTCACCTGCCACCAGGGTGGGTTCATTGATCGTCTTAACCAGGTCCTTCGGATCAATCACGGCAGGTTCGCTGACCTGCTGCCATTGATTGCCTTCAAGGCGGTATTCAGCATATGCCAGGCGGGTTCGACCTGCGGAAAGCACAGCAACCAAGGGCCTTTCATCCACAGGCTGGGCCAGGGCAACGATATCCAGGGAGGGGACACCAAGCAGAGGGATATTTAATGCCAGTGCCAATCCTTTGGCGGCTGCCAACCCAATTCGCAGGCTGGTAAAGGAACCTGGTCCAATTGCCACCGCGACACCGGTTAAATCAGCAGCCGTGGTACCCGTGCGCGTGAACAAGTCTTCGACCGCCGGCGCCAGCTCAATGGTGTGATGGTGCCGAGTCTGCCAGGTCACTTCATAGCGCACAAAATTACCGTCATAGAGCGCCAGGCTGATCCAGGATGTTGAAGTATCAATTGCCAGTAACACTAAAAATCTCCATATAATTTTCGGCGCAGATCTTCGATGATATTTTGATAATGTTTCCCATTGGGTGTGAGCATCATGGACCGGTGTTCAACTCCGGTGTATTCGAAGCTGATCCACAGGTGGTTCTCCGGCAAAACGGCTCGAATACGTTCCGCCCACTCCACCACGATAGGCCCTTGAGTCAGCATGCGGTCAAAATCAAGAAAGTCTGCTTCCATTGAATTTTCAAGGCGGTAGGCATCGACATGGAACAAACGCGCCATATCCGCCCGACGATATTCGTTCACAATCACATAAGTGGGACTGGACACCGGGTCCAATGCGCCCCACCCCTGAGCGATGCCCTGGATCAGGGTTGTCTTGCCTGTACCCAAATTTCCTTCCAGGCAAATGGCATCACCTGTTCTCAGGTGCGGTCCCAAATGGATCCCCAAACGCTGGGTTTGCTCAGCACTGTGACTAAAAAATTCAAAAAGGTTGTCATTTAGTATTGGCATAAGTAATCATTATTATCATATCAGATAAAATGCCAGGTAACAATTCTTATCGGCTTTATGGACAAAATAAAATAATAAGACATCAAAAAAGATCTTCCCAGGTCAATAAATGCTTCAAAAAATCAAATATAAATTGTCAAATGATTTGGACATTCAGCAGGTTGATCCTCAATCGGGGAAAATTAAAAGATTCCCACCTGTCCCACACAGCATCCTTAGTAAGCATTTTTCATGAGACCGGCGGTGGGTTGTGATCCTGAGCTTTGCGAACAACGGATTTCATACGATGGTTGAAGGCGCGCCGAGTCAGCAAGATGCGGTGTCCGCAGGTGAGACATTCCAGCCCAATATCAGCGCCCAATCGCACGACCCGCCACTCACACCCACCACAAGGATGCGGTTTCCGCATCCTGACCACATCATCTAAATCAATGTCTGGAAGCATGGCTGCATTATACCCCGGAGATTTTGTGGCATTACATCAGCAGTATCTCACAGCACAGGCACAATAAACAATAAAAGCCGTTTGCTTCGCATGAAAGATCATTTAGTCTACATACTTGTGAAATTTAATTTTCGGAAAGCAATTCTTTCAATCTTGGGTGATCCGCATATACCCCCCTGTATTCCAGCGGCAACAAGGCGGCAATCCGGCACATGATTTCATCCGTTGCCCATGTCAACCATTCTTGCCGATATCCCTGATCCATTTCGGGCAGCCGATAAGGTTCTCCGACACGCACTGTCACCTTTGGCCATCGAAAATGCAGCCATTCTGATGTGATCTTTTCGGACCCAATGATCCCAACGGGAATGATTGGCACCGACGCGCGCGCAGCGATCAACGCAGCACCCTGTTTGCCCAGAAGCAACCCATCGCTTTCCCGACTGCGAGTGCCTTCCGGTGCAATCCCCACAACGGAGCCATGCCGCAAAAAATCAAGGGCTTCGCGTACGGCGTTAAAATCGATCCTGTTACGGTCCATCCACACCATCGTGCCTATCCTCTCCAGGATGAACTTGAAAAAAGGTTTGCTTTGATATTTCTTGGCGACAATTGCTACCAGGTCATTTCGATGTGTGATCGCCATCAACAAGGGCGTATCCAACCGGCTGAGATGGTTGGTCGTCAGGAGCAGTCCGCCTTCGCCAGGAATCCTCTCACCATTGATGACCTCGAAGTGAGTCAGGGTTTTTACAAGCCAACGTATCAATTTTAAGAAAGGTTTCTTCTTCATATCATTAACCTGAATTTTGGATGCAGTCATAATTTCTTCATGGATAATATCATTAAAAATCCAACCGCTCGTATTGAAGAATTCAAAGAATGATCTCTGCCTCGGGTTTGAATTTCTTAAACAGATAGCGGTTAATGCCAAATAAAACGACAATAGATACAATAAAGAGCGTAATCAGCGGTGAAGTAAACAATATCGTCTGCCAAAGAGTTGGCTCCAGCCCCACCAGGAACAGAGGAACAATCCCAACCATCAATGCCAGCGTATTCCACAGGCCATGCAGGAGGAAAGCCGACAGTGTGGTCACCACAGAAAATCCCCATTGTCCATCACGCCAGGCCTTTGCCAATCCCCATCCCATGAGACCTGATCCCAGCATATGCATAGCAGCCGTACCAGCGCGCCCTACCGTAATAAGAAGCCAATCTTGTGAGGTGACAGCCATCGATAGGTAGAGAATATTTTCCATCAATGCAAATCCTGCACCGCATAGAAGGCCAGCAACAAAACCTTCCTGAGGCGATATGTCGCTAACAACTAATCCCCACAGGGCAATTGGCTTCAATAACTCTTCAACGATTGGTACAACCCCGCCAAAGATAACCAAAGCCCAAACAATAACAGTCGGTTGGGAAATATACGGTCGAAGTAATTGGAAAATCAGTTCAAGATCCTCACCAGCACCCTCAATTTGATTCGCCAAATCTGTCAACGCTTCTTCAAGCCGGGAATCAAGGGAAATGCCATAGATCAGAAGGACTCCTATCATCAGAGCGATAAATGAAACAGCCAGCAGTTCAACGACAATCACAATCGTGGGCACCATGGTCAGACTGAAACCAAAGATTCGCCATTGTCGCAGCGGCACGCCCCCATTTAGTTTCCTGCGTGCTGCATTAAAGATCCACAAAACCGGCAAACCCACCGCCAGCAGATTAATGGGACCCAATAAAAAAGCAGAAACCGCAGGCCTTTCGGCCACCCACCATCCCAGAAAAACAAACAGCGGCCAAACCAAAATCAAACCCATCACCCATTTCCCCACAGCGGTATCCTTCGGATCTAACCAGCGGGGTAAGGGTTTTCCTCTCAGCTGGTATAAGCTCAACAAGAGGAGCGGCAGTAGAAGAAAACCTGACAACAGGGAAGACCACAACAGCAGGCCAAACGAGATGTTTTGAGCGCTGCCCATTCCTTCACTGAACAGTGTAGTCAGCCATAGCCCCCCCATAACCAGGGATTGGATCAGGAAATACAGCATCCCCAATATGCTGTATCCCAATGTTAAAATCGTGCGCCAATCTCTGCGGGATGCCTGGGCGCTTGCCAAGATGAATACTCCCTCAACGCCTAATTTTCAATGATCTCAATACCGTTGATAACGGTCGCATCTTCAAAGTCAACTGCAATTTGCGGATCACGCAGGGCGATCTGATCTAAAACGTCCAGACTATCAGGTGTGACCTCTCCAAAAATCGTAAACCCACCATCCAAATCCGTCGCCGGGGCAAGAGTGATAAAGAACTGGCTGCCATTCGTATCCACTCCGGCGTTGGCCATACCAACAATACCAGCGCTGTCAAAGGAAAGATCATTGCTGGTTTCACTGGCAAAGGTATAACCTGGACCAACAACGCCTAATCCTGAAGGGTCTCCAGCCTGGGCTACAAAGTCCTCAACCACTCGGTGAAAATACACATCATCAAACCAGCCTTCCTGCGCCAGGAAAACAAATGAATTGACAGCCATAGGTGCTTCGTCAACAAAGAGTTCAATTTCGATCTCACCAGCACTGGTGTCCATTCGCGCTATATAGGAGGAATCCTGATTGATCACCCAGAGCGGGCATTCTTCATATCCATCATACGCATAAATACCAATCAACGAATACAAATTGGGCTGGTTGTTCCGCCAAACGCGGTCATTGACAACCACAAAAGGCGTGTAGTTCAAGCCACCCGCCAGCTGTCTTAGGTTGGTGGATTCCAGTTCAGCTCTGACCTCTTCATCATAAAGGTCTTCCTCAAATCGCTCGATATCTAGACCAAGGGAGTCTGCCTGGGAAATCACCCAGTCGACAAACTCCTTTTCGGGAAGGTTGGTCCAGGCAGCCTGGTTGATGTACAGCACATCGTGCATTTCCCAAAATTTCCCCTGTTCACCCGCAGCCTCGGCAGCCATGGACGAAATGTAGGCTTTGTCATGAATGGAGGGCAGCGGCAGGTGCCGGAAAACGACACGGATCGTTTCCGGATACTCCTTGATCAGCTCTTTAATACCCAAAGAGAAACTTGGGCAGGCGGGGCATTGGAAATCCTCGTATTCAACCACCGTGATGGGCGCGTCAGGATTGCCGTAGATCCAATCCTCATCGGTAACCGGCGGCTGCTGGTCCACGGCAGCTTGATACTGCGCAATCTCTTCACTGACCGGATACCCAAAGACCGTCGAACACGGCATGCTTTCACCGTCTATGGAAATCTCTGGTTGATTCGGTTCTTCTTCGTTATCAACCGCAGACTCAGCCTGATTTTCCTCCGGGCTTGTGGAGGATGGCGTCTCGGTTGCCTTTGGTGTACAGGCTGAAATTAACAAAACACCAATCAATACGAGCAATATACTTGTTTTCTTCAACACAAATGACCTCTTTCAATCAATAAGATCTCATTTTCCCCGATGGTTATTCGGGGAGCCTTATTCATCTTTTCTTCTTCAGGCGATCCATGATCGCCTTTCTCATCGCTTCCTGAACCTTATCCCTATCCTGGGTGGCATCAATCACCAACCAGCGATCAGGTTCCTCGGCTGCCAATGCCAGGTAACCCTGCCGAACGCGTTCATGGAAAGCCAGGGTGTAGGCATCCAGGCGATTCCATTCAGTTTCATTCTCCTTCTTCCTGGCCATCCCCTGCCTGACGGGCACATCCAGCAGTAAGGTCAGGTCTGGTTTGAGTCCCCCTGTCGAGTAATCGAGCAAGGAACGCAGCGTATCCAGGTCGGTCGTATGCCCGTAACCCTGGTAGGCCAGTGTCGAGTCGCCATAGCGATCACATAAAACCACCTTACCGGCTTGCAGTGCAGGACGGATCAAACTTTCCACATGCTGCGCACGTGCTGCCAGGAAAAGCAGGATTTCCGTTCTCGGGACAATGGCGACATTCTCCAGATTCATCAAAACATCCCGAATCTGGTCCCCAACTGTTGTTCCACCCGGTTCCCGCGTAACCACTACTTCGTAACCAGCATCCCGCAAATAAGCTGCCAATGCCGGGATTTGTGAGGTTTTGCCGCTGCCTTCAGGGCCTTCCAGGGTAATAAACATGGTCAGTCTCGAAAAATTCTAACGTGTCGGTTGGGTTCTTTGCCGTAGGAGTGCGAGACAAGATCTGCCTGACGAACCATTTCGTGCTGCAGGCGCCGAACCGTTGCGGAAGCGGGATCCAAATCCACCCAGTGCTCACCATTGAGCACAGCCTGGATGGCTGCCTGGGTTTGATCCAGCATCTGGTTCTCCGCGGTTGCATGATCCGACACATGGGAAAGGTTGAATAAATCAACCAGAAATTGTTCCATTTGCTGGCTGGTATTGGAACGCAGCACAAAGATCGGCAAACCACGCTGCTCTGCCTCTGTGATGGGCTGCTGTCGCTCACGGTAATAACGACGCAATGTCAAGAGCGCATTAGCATCCTTCAGGTTGCGAACAATTTTTGCGGGCACGTGTAATTGTTGAGCTGCCTGTAATAGGCGATTGCGCGCCACGCCGTAAGGATAAATATTAACCGGTTTGAGTGCCTTACGCTCCTCCTGAACCATCTCAAGCGATTCCTCCAGGGTTTCCATCTGCCGCCCTGTGGAGGCTGAGCGCTGATTGGATTGTGAACGGCTGAAAGGTGTCGTATCGCCTGATTTGCCGCGATTCAAGGCCTGGGCAGCAGTACTCAGCTTTTTCGGCGCCGGCTTTTGGATATGGATCTTATTCACATCATCGCGATAGCGAATTTCCGGTGGCAGGGGATAGCCACGCAGGAGAGCATCAACCGCTGCCGAAACATCGCTCTGCACAGCAATCCGGTTACGGTCCTGGATTTCAACCAGCACATCAAATGTTGGTGGGGACCGTCTTTCAAGGACTGTTTTTTGCGTGCCGCGACGGCGGGCTTCGTCATCCGAGAGGGTCACGGATTCAATCCCACCCACCAGGTCTGAAAGGGTTGGATTTAATAACAAATTTTCCAAAGTATTACCGTGCGCCGTACCGATCAACTGTACGCCGCGTTCAGCAATGGTCCGTGCCGCCATCGCCTCTAATTCCCGACCGATTTCATCGATCACAATCACTTCGGGGTTGTGGTTCTCCACCGCTTCAATCATCACCTCATGCTGGAGCGATGGTTGGGCAACCTGCATGCGCCGTGCAGCACCAATCGCGGGATGCGGAACATCCCCGTCGCCGCCGATTTCGTTGCTGGTGTCGACAATAATCACCCTGGTACTTTCTGCCAGGATACGCGCTGCTTCACGCAGTATCGTTGTCTTGCCAACACCCGGCCGCCCAAGGATAAGGATGCTGGCTCCCGACTCGATCAGGTCTTGAATGATATCACTGGTACCATAAACTGCCCGACCCACGCGAAATGTCAACCCTACAACATCACCATGTCGATTGCGGATGGCAGAAATGCGGTGCAGGGTACGCTCAATTCCCGCCCGGTTATCATCATCGAACTCGCTGATAGAATGAGTCACCGACTGTATATCGTCATAGGTAACCTCTTTTTCACTCAAGATTGCTTCCCGATTGACAAAGCGAGCCTTTGGTCTGCGCCCAAGATCCATGATGATTTCCAGAAGGTTATCGGTGTCATTCAATTCACGAACAACCCTGGAAATGTGCTGGGGGAGCGCATCCAGCATCAAATCTAGATCATCAGTTATCTTTTGATGTTCAAACATATAGTTATTCAAATCACTTTCAGTTTAAATTTGATCATCGTGATGTATTCTTCATTCACGCGATCAATAATTGTATCCGATTTTTATTAACACCTTCTTTGAACGCACCATGAAATTCCACCCGGCTGAACAATTCATGTCAATGGCGTTCAAACGGTGTGAAGGGAAACGTAGGCTCCGGGTTTCCATTTTCAAGAGCCGCAAACGGGATTTCGGCTTTCACACGCTGGCGAAGTGCCAGATAGCGAACCATCACTGCTTGTTCAGGTCCGGCTTTTACAGGCATATTTTCGAGGGTTTGTTCGATCCAGGGTTGATAGGACCTTGCAGCGAGATAAATTGGTCTGCCGTTCCGATCAGGTAGATCGACCAGCAACTGCGAAAGAAGAGCCGTCATGCTGACTTCGATCCTTGGATGGACGATCGGCAGCACCCAGGCTCCCTTTGGGCCGTAAACGAGGTCCGCATAGGCTTGCAAACCGCCACTCTGATCGTAATAAACCAGGCCAAGCATTTCACGCCTTGTTAGTGGCTCAACAGGCTGTATCAAAGGGGGAACCACAGTGTTGTACAAGCGGCGCATCCCCTGGATATCCTCGCTGCGCCAAATCCGCCATCCTGAAAATAGCCGGGTATGATCCCTATCAGGGGATTCACACTTGAACACACGCTGCTTTGCCAGAACTGAGAACCCCGCCTTGCGAAAAGCTGGGAATAGCTCTGAATCGCTGCCCAAATCAGCAATAACCTGTTTGGTGCCCCAATGCCCTGCTTGTGCAATCAAACCTTCCAGCAAGGAAACCAGCGCACCAGGTTGTGTCTCTGGCGTTATCAACAGGTAATTGAGATGCGCACTGGCCATCTTCGGCGATTGGTAGATTTGTCCGATCAACCGCTCCCCATCATCCAGTGGGGTATAAACGCCTGTAAAGATATGATCTGCCCGTCGGATTAAAGCCACCAGGTGCGTCCAGGAGAGTGGGGCTCCCTTCGTTAAAGCCACGACGTTGTCAAGGCTTTGTATATGCCGGCGGTGACGAAAAATATAGGGCCAATCGGACCAGAGAATCGGAGTGATGTCGATAATTAAACTAACTCCATGAAAAATTTGTGAAAGCGTGTATCGGCGGTTAGTTCCGGGTGGAAGGAGGTTGCCAGCAAATGCCCCTGGCGTGCAGCGACAATGCGGCCATCTGTAAGCTTTAATAAAACTTCAGCATCGCCAAAAACAGATGTGATGATTGGTGCTCTGATGAAAACAGCATGGTAAGGAACTGTCTCACCACCATCAAGAAAAGACGCTGGCAGATCTACTTCGAAACTATCCACCTGGCGACCAAAGGCATTGCGCTCGATCGTGATATCCATCAGGTTAAGCAAAGGCTGGTCACGCTGAGCGTCTTTTGAAAGAAAAATAGCTCCGGCACATGTTCCCCATATTGGGCGGTGTTGGCCAAATTCACGCAGTGGTTCAATCAGGTCATACGCCACTGCTAATTTACCTATTGTGGTGGACTCGCCGCCGGGGATGATCAAGCCGTCAAGGCTGTCCAGATCACCCGGGAGTTTGACCGGGCGTGGGCTGGCACCAATAGCCTTCAGGACGCCCAAATGCTCTTCGAAATCGCCCTGTAAGGCAAGCACACCAATCTTCATACCCATTCTTTCAGCAAAGATGGTTACCAGCCGCGTGAAGCAATCAATTCCTCTTCTGGGATATCGGTGACCTGGCGTCCAACCATGGCTTCGCCCAAATTTCGGCTGACCTCGGCTAATATTTGGGGATCATCGTAATGCGTGGTCGCTTTAACGATGGCATTGGCTCGTTTGGCAGGATTACCAGACTTGAAGATACCCGATCCGACAAAAACACCATCCACGCCTAACTGCATCATTAAAGCTGCATCGGCTGGTGTCGCAATACCGCCGGCAGCAAAATTAACCACCGGCAACCGACCCAAATCTCTGGTTTCTTTGACAAGATGATAGGGCGCACCAAGCTCCTTGGCAAAGGCCATCAATTCTTCTTCAGGCATGTTTTGCAGCCTGCGGATTTCACCCAAAACAGAACGGGCGTGCCGAACAGCTTCCACGACATCACCGGT